>Ga0315308_1001300_pt1 | contig 14317 bp, 17 predicted proteins | sample TDP3_MG_FD_203078 | JGI IMG/M metagenome (GOLD analysis project Ga0315308, IMG submission 203078) | Freshwater sediment microbial communities from Lake Towuti, South Sulawesi, Indonesia - TDP3 | ecosystem: Environmental > Aquatic > Freshwater > Lake > Sediment | place: Indonesia: South Sulawesi... | reverse complement strand
TGTGGTTCTATCGTCAAGTCCTATGAAGTCGGCTTTCTCCACCACAAATTTGCGGATGATTTCGTAAGGCGCCTCTAAAACAAAACCGTTCTGATAAAGCAACTCCATAAGAAGGGTCGCTCGCTTCCTCGTAGGCATCAAATCTCGCAGGTGGCGACGTACCTTTGGCTCCGTCGTGAAAACTCGATAATAACCTTTATCTGTTCTCTGCAATGCTTCTTGTTTTGAGGCTGGACCTTCGGGCTCAGTCATCTATTTTTCAGCCCTCGGTCTTTCCTGCTTCTTTTTTCGTCTGAAGATGTAGCCTGGGTCGCCTGCCCAGTAGTGGTAGTCGCCTATCGAGATGTGGTTCTCGTTTTGCTTCAGAACGGCTTCGAGGTGGTTGAACAGTTGTGTGTTGTTGCAGTTGTCTTTGCGAAGCATCTGGAATGGTCCTTTGTCTCCGCTTCTGTTTTCCCAGTTGAGCTTATCATAAACTTCGGGATTGTGAGGGTCCAGCGGTTTGCCCAAGTAGTTTAGAAAACTGTCGATGGCTTCAATCATGCCTTGAAAGTTGTTACGGATCTGCGACAGCAACTCGCCGAGTTTTTGAGACCTCTCATCGAGACTCATTCCTGACCCTCCACAAATCCGTAGCAAAATCTTTAACCTTTAAGCGTTCAATTTTGATTGCCATATCGCAGAGACCTCTTTGCGGTCTGGTTGGTGCCTTGGGTTGGCTGGCGCCTTCCCTGAGGCTCCCTCTTTTCGATTCATGCTTGCTTCAACATGTTGCCGCACTTTGGGCATTTCAGTGGTCTCTCAACCCTTGGTATCCATTCGTGACTACACTTGGTGCATTTTATTTTGGGCAACATTTCGATTCCTTCTTTATTATGAAAAACATAGCCAAGTGTTCCCTATGAGGTTTCTTTGCGCCTTTTTATTGCCCTATTCTGAGTTATTTTTAAGAAATAAGGATAATCTTGCCATATTTTTCTTACATTACCCGTGCGGTAGACACTGTTGACTAAAACCGCCCGTTGACAGCCTCTCCGTAGTTTATCGTTCGTGAGTACATTGGCGTGTCTTACAAAAACCTCTAAATCCTTGCCCTGCTATTGGAGGGTGACTTTTACGGAGCAGGTTGTGATGGTTTCGGTGACCAAGCGTAGCATGCGACATCGAAAAGACGCACCCAGCCTTTCTCCGTCCTGCAGTAGAATTTTTGCTTTTGCAGCCAGTTTAGTAACGCCAAAACTTCGAATATATTGTCGTCTATGCTTATGTCTTCGGTTGTTGTGCACTGGGCGGTAAGTTGCTGAATAATCCGCTTCAGCTTCAATTTGAAATCGAGACTTCCAACTAAGCCGAGGTTCAGGCGAACGTGCATGCAGGTTCCACAGACTTTGTTTGGATCCAGCAAAAGTTTTGATGCCAACTTAGCTGTAGACTCCCTCTGGATGGGGTTTCAAGGTATTTCGAGCATGGGAGATTGGCGGAGACTTGGGTCAAATGTTGTTGGGGCAAATTTTCGGTTAACAACAACATTTAAGCTGTCTAAAGAGGCGTGGTTTAAATGTCGTCGGAGTGTGATTTTTTCTCCGCCGACATTTGAAATCTTGCTGGTCTTTCAGCGGAATAATTGCTGTATTGTACGTGGTATCTCGACGTTGAACGGTGGAAGCTGTTTTTCCGGGTCTAAGTTTGTCTTTTGAAACTCGTTGCAGACTATATTGTACTTTGACTTCAGGCTTTCCATCTCATGCAGCACTTGCTTCAGCTTGTCTGCCTCTTCCATCATTTTGGCATTTAGATGCTTTGCCTCCTCGATAATTTGGTTTGCTTCCCCCAGTTTTCGATTGGCTAAGGGCTGCTTCAGTTTTAGAATTTGAAGTCTTCTCCAGAGCTTGTTTCTGCGCTTCTCGAGTATGGCTATGCCCTTCTCTATGATTTCCTTGTCTGCTTGGCGCTCTTGCTTTAATCGTCTCTCCTTCTGCACACTGAAGTTGGCAGGCGAAGGTTCAATCACATGTATGCGGGATTTCAATCTGCCGCCCAGCACGCTTTTGAAAAGTTTGATTTCGCTGTCGTATTCCTCAACCAAAGCCTTCAGCTGTAGCCCTGTGGTTTGTTCCAGATCTGGCATTTTTGGAATGGCTTTACTGATCACACCCAACGGTTCGTTTAGCCAGCAGGCCACGGTGCGATAAGCTACTTCAAGGGTTGAGTCTTCCTTAGGCTTGGGCACCGGCTCGATTTCCCCCATGCTTTTCACCTCCGTTGTTTCATGTCGGTGCAGATTTTCTCGCTATGTCCTTCAGGTTGCTCACTCTCTCTTCGAGGCTAAGCGCAGTGGGTCCTTCTGGTTCGGGCTGTTTGTCTTTGAGTTCTTCGCCAGTCATGTCCACGTATCGGGCTAAGAGTAGGGCGTAGGCTTTGGCGGCGCTGATGAGTAGTCGGAGTTTTTTCACTTCCTCTGGGCTGGTGTTGGGCTCGTTTAACCGTTTTATGGCTCCCAGCAGGAGGCGCATGGTGCCTTCGTAGTCGATGAGGTGTTCAGCTGGCTTGACAGGCTCCAGACTCGGTGTTGTTGTGACTGTAGTAACTTTGATTTGAGATAGGGGCAAAGGTATGGGTAGACCTAAGCGCTTAAGCTTTAGGCGTATGGCTTCTGGACTGCGGCGAAAAAGCTCAGCGAGTTCTTCAAGACTTTTGCCTTGGTCAGCCATTTCTTTAAGCTCGGTTTCTTGCTCTCGCGTCCAATAAGGCATAATGGGACTTCCAAATTGACGTTTATTCTTCATTCAACGACAGCAAGGCATTTAGAAAAGAAAGGTTGCATGATACCTTAGAAGGACCCGTGCATGGCCAGGAAGATTGTTAAGGTGTATTTGACGCCTGAGCAGAAGAGGCTTCTTGAGAGGATATGCCACAGTTTGGGCATGGATGAAAGCGAAGTTTTGAGAGTTGCATTTATGGATTACGCTATCCAAAGCAAAGTGTTAACGATGTTTCCATTAATCAGGTAGGTCCCGTTGAAAGTGCGGGGGGTGGGATTTGAACCCACGAAGGCCTACGCCACAGGGTCCTAAGCCCTGCTCCTTAGACCAGGCTTGGAAACCCCCGCTTTCCATCTCCTTTTGATAGGTGAGCCTAGATTAAGCCTTTATCATGCTTCAACGTTTTTTTGGAAAAGCCTTTAACTACAGGCTTAATCGTTCTGATCAAGTCCCTCGCCTTCATTGTGATTGAAACCGTGTGCAATCCAGCGTTAAAATTCACCATATCGTTTTCCAATACAGAAGAATCAAGGTACGTGGGAAGCCCATGCAGATTTCCAAAAGGATGCACCGAGCCAACCTTGCACCCAGTTTTCTTCAAAACATCCTCAGGCGAAGCCAACTGCAATTTTCTGGTACCAACAATCTTTGCCAGCTTTCTAAGATCCATTTTCCTATCGGCAGCAATCAACCCCATGACAAAGTTTCCTTCGTCAGTTTTGAAAACAAGAGCCTTCACTCCTGTTCTCAATTCGACTCCTCTAACCCTTGCCGCTTCTTCTGAAGTGTAAACTGGCGTATGCTCTATAACTTCATAAGATATCCCATTGCTATCCAATAATTCTCTCACTTGTCTAAACTGCCGAAGCCCCATTTCAACCGCCATCCAACCCTTGAATACAAACAAAGAACCTTTAAAACTAGTTATTTTTCACTCTTGAACTAACCTCTCCTATCCAACCAACCCAGCAACATAGTTGGAACTTATTTGGATCCTAATAGAGGGGGGTCTAGCCAAATGCGCAAACACACGTACAAAATTTGCTTCACAAACAAAATCCTTTAAACATCTTACAATCGAAATAATACCTTGCATGCACGCCATTGTGCCTCGGTGGCCTAGTTGGTTAGGGCATCGCCTTGGTAAGGCGGTGGTCGCGGGTCCAAATCCCGCCCGAGGCTCCACCCATAGCGCGCAGCTTAACACAATTACACAAACACGCTGAAGATAAAAAAAGGTGCATAAGAGTGACAAACCGAGCCTTTGAGCGTTACCTACAAACCGTAGACATGCAGAAACTCTTAGAAGAACTGGCTGTGCCCCGCGCCAGCCTAGTCCTTAAAGAGATAACGCATTTCACTCAAAAGGAAGCGGAGAAGAGAGACAAAATCCTCTTGAGCTACTTCAGCGAAGCCGGCGTCAACCTCATTGTCGATTCTGTCTGCAACCGTTTATTATCAACGCCCAAACTGAGAGAAGACGCCGAAATCTTGGATGTTGGCGCTGGTTCCGGCCTCTTCACCATCAGAATGACAAAAAAACTGCGAAACAAACTGCCTAAGGCGACATTATATGCCCTAGACGCCACGCCCATTATGCTAAGAATGCTATCGAAGAAGACTTCTGAGATTCAGCCCTTCCTAGGCGTAGCCGAAAACATCAAAAAAAGCGCCAAACTGGCAAGAAAACACCTGAGGATTCCGGAAAAATTTGACGCCATGTTTTCAACTCTGATGCTGCACCACTGTTCAACCGTGGAAGAAGTTTTTCAGAGCATGCGTGAAGCCCTGAAAAGCCCTGGTAAAGGTGTCATCGTGGACCTGTGCAAACACCCTTTTGAAGAGTTTAGACAAGAGATGGGTGACATACACCTCGGATTTGAACCAGAACGAATAGAGAAGGTCGCCAAAGAATGGTTTACTGAAGCTTCAGTCGAAAAGTTGCTTGGTATCTGCTGCTCCAGTTCGGGGCGCTGCGCTGAACTCTTCATTGCCTACATGACTGAATAAAAGGGAACGTAAGCCTTCCGCAGATTTATATAGCACTTACGGGAAAAACCAAGATGTTGACGAGGGAACCTCGTGGCAGATTCTGATTGGTGGCTGTACGTCATTGTAGCGGCTGGGGCTGTCGCGATTGCTCTAGTCTTGCTCTACGCCACGAGGACTGAGAGAAAGAAGAAGGAGCCGCCTGAAAAACCCCGTCTAGAAGCCAGAGAGAGCTGGCTTACTCGCGCTCTGAAAACGGAACGAACAATCACAGTTGATGAAGCAAAAAAAGCTAGGGACGAACTGAAAACATTAGACCTTGAGAGAGAAATTCTCAGTTTTGCCATCCGTCGACTCTATGAGGCTCAGGCTGAGGGCAAAATCACTGAAGAAGAGAGGGAGCGCCTTGCGCAATGGTATAAATCTCGAATGATGGAGGTTCGAGACACTATCGCCCGCAGCGAGTCTGTTGTGGCGCTTCACGAGCTCGAGGCCATGCAAGAAGACTTAGTCAAACTCTTCAGCGACCGATTCGACGAGTTGGGCAAAAAGGTTGAGGAAATGAGAACCCAACTACAGTTGAAAACAGTTGAGGAAGAGGCACAGGTTCCAACTGCTCTGGCGCCTACGCCCGAGCCTGCAGCCGAATCCGAAAAAGAGAAAAAGAAAGCGCGTAAAAAGGCTGCGCCTGCTCCTCAACGCAAAACTGAGGCGGAAAAAAGAATCGAAGAGATAAAGGCTGAAGTTGAGAAGGTTCTTGAAAGACTGGGGCAAATGGAAGTTGAGGGCGAAGCTTAAGGGCATCGGCTGGATAGATAGAGCCAAGAAAAACGCAGCCTTGGAAGCGGTCAAGCATGTCAAAGACGGATTTATTGTTGGATTGGGAAGTGGAAGCACCGCGTCTTTTGCCATACAAGAAATCGGCAGACTAATTCGCCAAAAAGGTTGGAGGGTCTTGGGTGTTCCAACCTCGCATCAGGCTTTTTTGTTGGCTGTCAACTGCGGCGTTTCAATAACTACTTTGAATGAGCATCCGAGACTGGATTTAACCATCGACGGTGTTGACCAGGTTGACCCAGACTTGAACATGATTAAGGGGATGGGCGGAGCCTTAACAAGGGAGAAAATTGTTGCTTCAGCCTCCCAACAAAACGTTATAGTGGCGGATGAAACCAAACTGACAAAAAAACTGGGAACAAACCAGTCGGTGCCAATCGAGGTTTTGCCTTTCGCCACTGCTTTGGTTGAGTCAAGAATCAAGAAAATGAAGGGGAAACCAGTTTTGCGTGAGGGAAAGGGAAAAGTCGGTCCAATCATGACCGACAACGGAAACTTCATCGTAGATGCAGACTTTGGACCAATAGACGTTCCAAGCGAGTTGAATTTTAAACTCAAATCAATTCCAGGCGTGGTTGAAACAGGGTTATTTATTAGAATGGCGAACATCGTTTACGTTGGCACTCCAACACACGTTCACAAATTTCAAAGAAAATAGGGCGTTTGAATGCCTCTGATAAATAGTTAAATTTTGGCTGCGCAATAAGAGAGAGACTGACAGACAGACGGGTAGAGCAGGGTCGCCCGAGTAGCCGGGGTAGCCTAGCCTGGTTTGGGCGCCAGACTCATAATCTGGAGAGCAACGGGGCATGCGCCCAATGTCCAGAGGTCGCGGGCTCGAATCCCGCCCCCGGCACCACGTGTTTTGTTCCTTTATATGTCTGTGAAACATTTTCTTTACGTGTGTGTGCGCTCGGTTGACCTAGTCCCTTAATTGGATTCAAATAGGTTGTTCTCTGTCGGTTTCAAAAAGAGACAAATACTCGAAATGATATCTTTCATAATTTGCAGCCCGGGATGCAGCCCGGTCGAGGCTAGTTTGGCTAATAGCTAATTAGCCGCCGAGTCTAGTGGTCAAGGATGGCGGGCTCTGGACCCGCTGACGAGAGTTCGAATCTCTCCCGGGCTACCATTGTTTTTAAATCGGAGACTTCTTTGCTACTCTTCTCGTTGGGAACAGCTTGATTTTGGTTGTTTTGCTGAATTAGAGCTTGGATTATGTTTAGAAGCTGGTTCGTTAGCGGGCTTAGGACGGTCCCGTGACTATCCCCAAACATTGTTAGGACTGTCCTAAATATGATTGGAGCCTGCAACGTAGACCCCAAGCTTAGAAAAGCCCGCAAAACTCATCCACGTTACAGCGTTGCTACTGTAGACTAAAGTCTGTCTCTTTTGGCCGGGTCTTTCTTAAAAGTTCGAAAAATTGGAGTTTTTAATGGATTGCCTTTCTCATCGTATAAAACATACCCACTGCTATTATGGATGCTATTACTGAAACAGCGGATAAACTGAGATTAAGTCCTACAGCTTCAATAGGGTAAGGACCAGTGTCTCCTTTATCGCCTTTTGGACCCTGAATTCCTTGGGGACCCTGTGGACCTGTTGGACCTTGTTCTCCTTGGATGCCTTGAGAACCTTGTGGACCAACTAATTGCTGCTTTATATCCTCGGGAACACTTTCCCACCACTTCCACCACTCAGAAGTTGGAGGATAATACTTTATTATCGTAAAAATAAATGACGCATTCATAAACATTGTCTGCCTATTTTTACTCCAAACCTCGAAATAAACAGTGTGATTTCCATATGAAGAATAATTTCCAGTGTTTGGAGGGAAAAAGTGAATATCAAAAAAGTGGTCATAACTCGGGCTGTCGTAAAAGGTGCCAATTAGAATATCATCCCAAATAAGATATAAAACGTCTTGGTCGTCACCATATCCTGTAGAAGGTAATCCTCTAACTTGTAAGAATACATCGGTAAAAATGTCCCCTTCACGAGGATAAACATTGAAATAAGGTACAGCATTTACCTTCGGAATTATTGAGACCATCATTAACAAAAACACGGGTATTAAACAAATTTTAACAAATGATTTTACCATTCAAATCACCATTCCCTATCATAAGAAGGATTTCTCCTTAAATTATTAATGCAGCTTTAAACTAAAAGAGAAATTGACAAGAAAGAAGGCGAATTGATTGAGTAATTGTCCTATCGAAATCAAAAAGAAATATCCGAGAAGGTTTGTCTTCAAAGACCCAAAGACAAAAAAGATTCTCAGCGAAGGCGTCGCAACTAATGCTTTGCTCCCAATTTATCAAGTTGGTGCTGGAAGGGAACATTGGAAGGGCGTAGAATGGTTAGAACACAAAAGTGGTCTCAAGGAATTTCGATTTATGTATTGGACGAGAAAAATAAGTCCAGATGGTTTAAGCGGCGAGGTAGCTAAAGAGGAAACAAGTAAGTTAGAAAGCATATGCCGAATGTGCGGACGTAAATTCATCAACCTCGACCACTCTGGCTGGAAGAAACCAACGGACGACCCACGTATAGTGCATCTGCGAGAAGACCATGGACTGGACGTTATAAGGTTAGGCGACAGATTTGAAACCAAACGGAGCGGACTCCGAAACGCTGGTCAAAAGAATTGGAAATGGGGACAGTTCAATCTATGCTTAACAAAGGAACGGTTCAACGAATTAATAAAAACCATGAAAGGCGAAGGCTGGCTTCGCTAAATACGAACTCTTGATACGAGCGAGTAAAAGAAAAACGAGGTTAGCAGAGCACTTTGAGCCCAGCTTTGTCGTAGATTCTCTTCAGCCTCTCTAATTCTTTTCCTGTGTAGAATTTGGCTATCACTGTCTTCGGCGCTCGACCCTGAAACACATCGACGTATCTGTCTGGAACACCACGTTCGCCTAATTCGGTTGAATGCCACTTCCTTAGCACCTGAGGCGTTATCCTCACACCCGCAGCTTTGCTGACCCTCTTCCAAATCAAATAGAAGTAATAGTTACTCATAGGAAACAGCCGTTCGGAACCATCCTTTCGTGCATCCAAATATCGCTTAAGATACTCTTCGCACTCGTCATTGTAAAAGGTCACACCAGCCTTCTTAGTCCGCGTGTTATGCTTAGACTTCACAGCCCTCAAATGGAAATCAACGTCGTCAAAGCGACTCAAACCGCGAAGCTCCATCTGCCTGAGCCCACTACTCGCATATAGCAGATAGATCGCTCGCTCCTTATCGCTACGCAAACAATCAAAGCCCTTCTTAATCTGAACCTTGCTTGGCAGCTCAACCTCTGGGTTGTTATCCTCGTGAGCCTTCTTGAACCCCTCCATCATTTCCTTTCGCTTCAAGAAACGCATCACAAAAGCTCGCAAGCCGCAAAGCTGATTATTGTATGTCTTAGGCTTCTTCTCCACGTAACTCGACAGATACGCTCGAATAGTCTCCTGGCTGACTTCACCCTTAGCAAACCGCAGAAACCTCAAAACTGTATTCCGATAATCTCTGCAAACCCTCGGCTGAAGCCTCTCATCAATAGCACAGTGCTCCTGAAACTTCGAAACAACGCTTTTCACGTCCCTTATCCGTAAAGAAGCCAACTTATCGCTCCGATTTTGAATCGGAGATAGCTCTGGACCCGCTGACGAGAGTTCGAATCCACCCGTGCTACCATATTTTAGTGCTTCAGCTTCTCTTCCATAAGGATGTTCATGCTCTGGGTAAAGGTGCAGGAAGACTTTGCCGCTAAAGGCTAGGTAATCAGGTTTGTTCTCTGGCTCTGTTTTGCCATCAGCGGTTTTCTGCGGGTCATCATGCCCCCTCCCCCTCCTAATGCATCTATCTAATAATCAACAAAGCCCCGCTGCATACAGAGTTTATTTACCCTGCCACCTGAGAATCAGAAACACTTACTTGTATCTTTCGCGTCTCTTTTTGCGCTTTCTTTTTTCTCTGCGCATTCGTTTTCGTTTGGATTTGCCCTTGATTTTGGTCTACCTCTGCAAGTTCCGATGGTTTAACCACAATAATTAAATGTTCGCTTTTAAGGTTTTACTCGATGGTGGCGTGGCGCATCTTCAGGTCGTTCTCGTTCTTTTTCATTCGATACATGAGTTCAACGATTAAGCCGTCGAGAAAAACCATGCAATTGTTTTCAAATATGCTTCCTAAGGGACTTAAGGGTTCACGTTCACCCAGAATCTGTCGAGCCAGATAGTCTTCTTCTCGAGGCCAACCCATCTTTGTCCGCCCTTTGATCAGAACCAGCAGATCAGCGGTCTGTCCAAGAGCCGATTCCTTGTAAGACGTGATAGCCACAATCTTGGCTCCAATCTCTTTTGCCGCAGCAGCTGCGCTCAGAACCAGCTTTGTCATGCCAGTGCCAGAGATTGCAATTACCAAGTCGTCTTTTCCAGCCGCTGGCGTTATGGTTTCTCCGAGAAAGTAAACGTTAAAGCCCAAGTTCATTAGACGCAGGGCAAAGGCGCGTCCGACGAAGCCGCTTCGACCCATACCCACAACGAAAATCTTTCTGTCCTTGGCCTCAAGAATCATCTCAATCATTTTTTCCACTTGGTTGAGGTCAAGCTCCCGAATCGCTTTCTCAGCCCCAGCGAGAATCTCGTCTGCAGCCGCCTTCAACCACTTCAAGATTATTCGCCCTCTAGGAAGCGAATTACTCTCGTTAAATGCTAAAAATCTTGCGGTTAAGTTCTTATTGAGAAAAACAGAAAAAGGGGTCACTTTGATAAGATCATGGTTATCGAAGGTATGGTAACGAAGTATCGAACGTAGACAGCGGTTGCCAATAATATTGCGGATATGATTATGAGCATCAAGTCGGCTTCTCTTATTTTCAGAACATAGAGATTGGTGCGTTTCTTAGCAGCACCCCACCCTCGAGACTCCATGGCTTCGGCGAGTTCCAAGCTTCGACGTATAGCGCTGACAATGAGAGGAATCAAGATGGGAATGTAGTTGCGCACCCTCTTCATGAAGTTGCCCTTCTCGAGTTCTAAGCCTCGAGCCTTCTGCGCGTCCATGATAGTCTGCGCTTCTTCAGCCAAAACCGGAACAAAGCGAACAGCGGTAGTGAAGGCAAACGTGAACTCGTAGGGAACACGACTCTGCTCCAACGCCAAGCTAAGATGGTCCGGCGACGTGGTTAAAAAGAACACAGAAAAGGATTCAACCAAGACCAGAAAACGAAGAGACATGGAAAAAGCATACTCTAAGGGTGACACGCCTCCTGGAACAGTGCCTGGGGAAATGTACCCGAAAAAAAGGTTGAAGACGAAGAGGAAAGTTACCAAGAACATGGCGCCACGAAGCGAACGAAGCCACTGGCGCTGGACACCGGCCACCAACACAAACGGGACCTGAAGGAAGAAGAGAACCAGCAGTACAGGCAACTCATTAAACATGACAGCCGCTATGAACATCACCAAGACGTATAGAAACTTGACCCTTGGATCTCGACGGTGAATCGGCGACGAGACGTGTCGAAATCTGAAGCCCTCAAAGACGCTCAACGCTTATCGCCCTCCAAATGTTCGAGCAGAACCTTCTTTGCCTCCTCAACATCAATCACGTCGGTGGGCAATCCCAAGTCTGTCAACCCCAGAAAGATCTGAGTCACCTGCGGCGGCACAATTGAGGCTCTTAAGGCGACGCCTGGATCGGTCAGGATTTTCCGGGCATCTCCGTCGGCTACAATCTGCCCCTGCGCCATCAAAACCACACGTGGACCGCACTCTGCAACAAACTCCACGTCGTGTGTGACAATTACCACAGTTTTGCCCTGCGCGTTCAGTTGAACGATGAACTGGCGAAGTATCTCTTTCTGTCGGTGATCCTGCCCAATGGTGGGTTCATCGAGTATAACCACCTTTGGATTCCAAGCTAGAACGGAGGCTAGAGCTACGCGTTTGCGTTCTCCACCGCTAAGCATGAAGGGCGAGGTCTTGCGATACTCTGCCAAGTCGAGCAGGTTGAGCGCCCACGTCACACGCCTCTTCAGTGTGTTCTCCTTAAACCCGAAGTTTCTGAGCCCGAATGCTATCTCTTCTTCCACAGTCTCGCTGAAGAGTTGATGGTCAGGGTTTTGGAACACGAACCCAACTTTTCGGGCTAGCTGAGCGATGCTTATGTCCCGTGTGCTGACGCTGTCGACCAGAACCTCGCCTTTGGTTGGCTTGAGCAGCCCGTTGAACTGCTTTACGAGGGTTGTTTTTCCAGCGCCGTTCTGCCCCATTATGGCCACGAATTCTCCATTGCGAATGTTTAGGGAGACGCCCTTCAGCGCCTCGACCCCTGGCTCGCCTCTTGGATACGTGAAGTGAACGTTTTTGACCTCGATCACGTCTTCAGCACCTCTCGCAAGAGTCGGGCTGCTTCCTCCGAGCTTGTAGGTACACCTTCTAACCGTATCCCATTTTCTTGGAGAAGTTGCCAGAGTAGGGTTGCCTTTGGGATTCCAACGCCTATCAGTCGGGCGGTTTCGGAGTTGAAGATTTCTCTTGGTTTGCCGTTTAGAACGATTTTACCTTCGTCCATTATGACAACATGATCTGCGTACTTTGAGGCTAAGTCGAGGCGGTGTTCAACCAGTATGACCGTGACGCTGAGTTTCTTGCTCAAGTCGTTTATTACCTCGAAGATTTTCTGTGCGCCCAAGGGATCAAGGAAAGATGTGGGCTCGTCGAAAACCATGACGCCTGGTTGCATGGCTAACACGCAGGCGATGGCTACTCGCTGTTGTTGCCCGCCCGAGAGTTCGTGTGGGGCTCTCTCTCGCAACTCTTCTATGCCGGTGATTTGAAGCGCCCAATCAACCTGCTTTCTGATTTCGTCTCGAGGAACGCCTAAGTTTTCAAGTCCAAAGGCTACGTCTTTCTCCACCGATAATGCAAAAAGTTGGTTTTCTGGGTTTTGGAAAACGAGTCCAACCCGTTGCGCCATTTCATAGATCGGGTGCTCAGTCAACTTAAGTCCCGCCACAGTCAATTCTCCTTCGAGTTGTCCAGCGTAGAAGTGAGGAATCAAACCGTTGAAGCAGCGACATAGGGTGGTCTTGCCGCATCCACTTGGACCTGTTAAAATCACGAATTCTCCTTTTTCAATGGTTAGCGACACGTCTCTTATAGCCGGCTTTGTTGCACCCGGATACGTGTAGGTTAAGCCCTTTGTCTCAATTATTGCCATCGATTTTATGTCTCGCCTTATCTGGCAAAACGTAGTCTGCATCACTTAAGAGTAGCTACTCAAAACAGAGTTAACTCAGTCTCTCCTTAAGCAACTTCGCACAACGTTTGAGGCTGGCCTCAACGTCTCCAACACCATTTACTCCAGCCGAAACCGAGTGCCCGCCGCCCATGCCTTGGAGGTATTCACCCAAAGGCTTGGCAATGTCTCTGCCCAAGTGCACGCCGGTTTTCTCGAAAAAATCGTGGCTCGCCCGCATGCTTATTTGTATCTTTTCGTCGCGTTGGCCCGCAACAACTGCCACATGTGCTCCTAACGCGATTAATGCTCGGGCGGCTGAAGCCTGATAGGCGCTGACCTGTGAGAATGCGATGAGCCAGCCGTTGATTTTCAAGAGCTTGGTTCGCTTTGACGCTTTCAACCTTGCTATGCGTTCAGAAGGGTCCATGGGCAGGGACAGCAATGATAAGGCTTCTTCCGGCTTCACTCCGACCTCGATTAAGTCGGCGACAGTCTTAAACGTGGCTGAACTGGCTAAGACGAAGTGGCGGGTGTCAAAGGCGATGCCCAGAAAAAGAGCCTTAGCCTCCTCCAGTGTCGGCTTGACTTCGGCTTCTTTGAACAGGCGGTACACGATCTCGCAGGTGGAAGACGCGTTCTCGTCTGCTACGCTCAATGTGGCTAGGCGTTCAGTCTCAGGATGACTCGCGTGATGGTCGATTACAACCAGCGCTGCCTTCGACGCCTTGACTCTTTCACTCCAGTCGCCCAGCTGTTGAATGGTGTTGGTGTCTAACAGCACGATGGCTTCTGCGCTCTCCATCTGTGGCTCCGCTGTCAATTTGGCTGGGATTGAACGCAACATAAACTTTGAAAGTCGGCTGGGTCCTTGTGCCGCCGCGATTTCTACCTTCATTGAGGGTCTCAAACGTTGCATAAGTCGGGAGAACGCGAAGGCTGCGCAGACTGCGTCTGGGTCGGCGTTGATGTGACAGAGTAGAACAACGAGTTTGGCGTTTCTTTCATCTAAGAGGCTTGTTATTTCGTGGATTTGCAACCAAGTTCACTTAAGTATTCTTTAATTGCTGAAAAGGCTTTTTCTGTGGCCTCTTTCGCCAATTTTTCAACATTGTAGTCTTTCATTAGAGGCGACAGATTGATTTCCACGTCGATGTTGACCGTGACTGGCTTTGTTCCTTCAGTGTCTATGGATATGTTGAGCGCCGAGATTTTGCGAGAAGAAACCTTGGATAAAACGTGTTCTCTGGCGGCTTTTTCCCCAATCTCACAAAGTTTTTCCAGTTGCTCAGGTGTCAACTCTGGGATGCCGATTTCTTCCAAAAAGTGTTTCACCTAGGATTCAGACGGCGGAGGTGAAACCGGGCTGAGGTCTCGTTGGAGTTTGGCTTGTAACTCTTTGGCTTGACTTCGCAGTCGCTCTTCCTGCTTTCCAAGCACGCTGACTCTCGTGCCGAGTAGTTCTTTGCGCTCAGTCAGTTCTGTTGTC
>Ga0315308_1001299_pt1 | contig 14317 bp, 14 predicted proteins | sample TDP3_MG_FD_203078 | JGI IMG/M metagenome (GOLD analysis project Ga0315308, IMG submission 203078) | Freshwater sediment microbial communities from Lake Towuti, South Sulawesi, Indonesia - TDP3 | ecosystem: Environmental > Aquatic > Freshwater > Lake > Sediment | place: Indonesia: South Sulawesi... | reverse complement strand
GGTAGCCATTCGAACGATTGGAGAAAAACTGCTCTAAATTAGGTAGAAGATTCAGGCAGCATCTTTTTGTGAAAACCTTCTCTCAACGCTGACCTAACAATGTCTCTGATGCATTCGCCTCGACTGGAATAGACGCCCGCTTCAATCAGTTCGTCAATTATTTGGACGCATCGGATCGGAAGACGGATTGTGAAGGCTACAGACCGTTCCGGGTTTTTGTAACTCATTTCGCACCACTTTGAAACTAAAATGTGTCAAAAAAGTTATAAAAAAATTTCTGTTGAAACTCCCCAAGGCGTCCACAATGACGAATTTTAAACAAGCCATTTTTAAAATGAACCGAAGACAACTGCTGTTTGCAACCCTGATGGGTACGTTAGCCTTCGCCGTCAGAAATGGGGGGCTTTACGTTCTGATTTATCCGCCCTTCAGATTTGACCCACGCTGGGTCTTCAGCCTCCTCGCAGCCTGCTGGGCGGGTCCAGGGGGAGGCTTAATTGCAGGCACGCTGGCAGCTATGAAGTGGCCGTATCCACTCATTGATCTGGCTGCTATTCCAGCGCACTTTTTTGTGGGCTTGGTCGCTAGGTGGCTGATTTTCCGCAAAAGAAACAGTCTTTACGCCTGCTTTCTCTGGCCAATTCTGGGAGTTCCTTTATACTGGTTGACGACTTTTCTAGTCGCACCCGCATCGGCAACAATAATTCTAATTCCCGTTCTGGTTTTCATCGGTTTGTCGAGTGCCCTACTAGCCTTTGCGGTGGGGCTAGCTGTTGAAAAAAGGGCTAACAATCTGCTTGCCTTTCTCAGCGTTTAGGATGCTTCCAGAATAATCATCCTTCCACATAAAGAATAGGAAATAAACATTTATTAGAGCCTCGGCAATCCTAAAGTCATTCTAGTTTGCAACTTGCAAAAAGGCAACGAAAATGGATGCGGAAGATGAGATTAAGAATATTCTAGAAAAGTATAGAACAGTGGCTGTTGTGGGACTTTCCAGTGACCCCTCCAAATACAGTTACATTGTTGCGCAGTTTTTGAAGTCTAGAGGCTGGCGCATAATTCCTGTCAATCCTTTTGCAGACCAAGTTTTGGGTGAAAAGAGTTACAAGTCACTTTTAGACTTGCCTGAAAGCATTGAGAAAGCCGTAGAGGTGGTTGACATCTTTAGGCGACCTGAAGACGTGCCGCCAATAGTGGACCAAGCCATTCAATTGAAGGAGAAAAATGGAAAACCCTACGTGGTCTGGATGCAACTTGAAATAATCAACGAAGAAGCCGCTGCCAGGGCACGTGAAGCGGGCTTAACTGTTATCATGGACAGATGCATGAAGAAGGAGAGCGAACGTCTTGATAAAGAGAAGGACATTGAGCTTGAAAAAATTCGCGCCAAAAAGATGCGGGAGTTGAAAACAAAAGTGGAGAATGAGGGGTCTTCGAAAAATGCTCCAATCACTTTAGATGACGCCCACTTCAACGAAACCATTCAACAATATCCGTTGATGCTCATTGATTGTTGGGCTGTTTGGTGTGGTCCATGCCGAGTGATAGCACCTGTTGTCGATGAGTTGACGAGAGACTACGCCGGTCGAGTAACAGTTGGAAAATTGAACGTGGATGAGAATCCGAAGACAGCCATGAGCTTTGGCATAATAAGCATACCTACCTTGCTCATTATGAAAGACGGAAAGGAAGTGGACAGAATCATAGGGTCTGTTCCAAAGCAGTTCATTGAAGAAAAACTACTCAAGTATCTGTGAAAAAGTTGCCTGTCTTAGAGCTATGCAGTTGGTTTCATCTAGGTCGTCGTGTTTAAATAGGTCTAAAACACAATTTCTGGAATAATGGAGATGTCAGACGTGGAAGTGTCGCAGCGAAGGGTTATAGGTTCACTTGTTTTGCTGTTAGGAGTAACCCTCTTGGTGATTGGACTTCAGAGCGGACAAATCAGTACAGTTATGGCTATTGTTAAGAGAATTCTTGAAGCCTCGATAGCGGGTGCGCCTTAACTCTTACTAAAAACTGAATTTTTAGTTTGTGCAAGTCTTATTAGGGTTTCTTAAAATATTTACTGCCTAGGAGATGGCTTGAATGAGTGAAGTGAAGCCCAATCCGTTGGACGCGGCGCAGCACCAACTGAGCATAGCCGTGGAACACTTAGGTCTAGACGCTGGAATTCACGAGGTGCTCAAACAACCCAAACGCGCTTTGATTGTCTCTCTTCCAGTGAAGATGGATGATGGAACAGTCAAAGTGTTTTCTGGTTGCAGGGTGCAGCACAACGACGCTCGTGGACCGTTCAAGGGTGGAGTTAGATATCACCCAGACGTGACCTTGGATGAAATCACCGCCTTATCCATGTTGATGACTTGGAAGTGCGCAGTTGTTGACATACCGTACGGAGGCGCCAAGGGAGGCGTCTGTTGCAACCCAAAGGCAATGTCCAAGGGCGAACTGGAACGCCTGACTCGCAGATACGCAACCATGATTATTGACTTGATCGGACCCTACCGTGATGTTCCAGCTCCAGACGTTTACACAGATGAACAGACTATGGCGTGGATCATGGACACCTACAGCACTTTCAAAGGATACAGCATACCCGAGTCTGTGACGGGCAAGCCTCTCGTCCTCGGAGGGTTTAAGCAGAGAGAAGAGGCAACTGCCATGGGAGTGGTCTTCTGCATACGCGAAGCCGTCAAAAACCTGAAAATGAAGGCTAAAGACAGCCCAGTTGTGGTTCAAGGATTCGGAAGCGTGGGATGGAATGCCGCCCGAATCTTGCATGAGCAAGGATACAGAGTAGTTGCCGTGAGCGATTCAAAGGGTGGAATCTACAATACGAAGGGCATTAACCCTGTCAAAGTGTTTGACCACAAGGGAAAAACAGGCTCGGTTTTGGGCTACAAGGACAGTAAACAAGTCACAAATGAAGAACTGTTAGAATTGCCCTGTGAAATCCTTGTTCCAGCAGCTCTTGAAAACCAGATTACAAAGGAGAACGCCGACAAAATAAAAGCAAAAATGGTAGCCGAGGCAGCCAACGCACCAACAACGCCAGAAGCCGACAAAGTTCTGGAAGAGAGAGGAATTTTTCTCATACCCGACATTTTGGCTAATTCAGGTGGCGTGACCTCCAGCTACTTTGAATGGGTGCAAAACCTCACGCGTGAGCGCTGGTCTGAGCGAGAGGCAAAAAAGAAACTCGACAGCATGCTGGTCAAAGCCTTCGATGATGTCTTCAAAAGATCAAAGAAAAGCGAGGTTTACATGCGAACAGCCGCCCTAATGCTGGGAGTTGGCAGAGTAGCTGAGGCGGTCAAAACCTTAGGATTGTGGCCCTCTTAATTGTGGGCGTCCTATTGCTTTCGCTGTCAGTGTCTCAAAGAAGGTTTCGAATCTGTCCTTTATCTGCGCCTCGTTGTAGTTTCTCCAATCCGAAGAGTCCACATCTATTATCAAGCTGGGCACTCCGAGTTTCTTGTAGACAGCATCTCTGACTATGGTTTCGCCGATTGACATCATGCGGCAGCCCCAGTTGGTTGGAAGAATCACTCCATTGGCATGGAAATCTTTCACAAGAGTTAGGATAATGTCAACTCTACGCTCTATACTTGAATTGGCCATGTTTGGCAGATACTTTCTAGCCAGGCTCTCAAATGGTTTCGATGGGTCAAGGCTTCCCGCCCATGTGTGAGAGAAGACTTCGGCGACAACCACCGCGCCCAAACTGTTCAAGTGCTCAAAAATTTTCAGGTTGAACCATAAGGGCAGATTGTCCCAAACCAGCCTAAACCTTTCATCTTCAATCACGCCTATTCCATCTCGCGCTCGTTGGCGCACTTCATCCCGCAACTGCGTATAATAGTCCACGGCAAGCTGTGTGCCCGGAATGCACAGCATGAAGAAAACGGCTGAGAACGCGTCTCTTGCGTCCATAGGACAGGGGATAGTTTTCCTGTAGTCTTGGATTTCCATCCACAGTTGGCTGGTTTGGTTTGAAAGCGCCACAGTTTCTCGCAGTTTAGTCTTGTCCAGTTTTGTGCGGGTTTGTTTTTCTAGGAAAGAAAAGAGCTCTTCCAACTGCGAAGCATAGAATTCTTCATGTGCTTTTTCGAGATTTAGAGAATCTGCGCCGCTTATGTTGTAGGGTACGTCTAGGAGGAACAAAGGAACCTTGTACAGTCGACTGGCAACCTGAAACCACTTGAGGTGAGTGTCGCAGGCGCATGTTGTTGTCACTAAAAAGTCTGGTTTGGGCAAGCCTCCCTCAGGCAGGTCTTTTCCTTCACTGAACATAGAGCCGAGCACGCAGCGGGAATAAGAGCATAGGTCTCTGGAGAAGCCTTCTCTCTCGGCTCGTTCGCAGAGTCGCACCGAAGCCTGTCTGGCTGCGCAGACTGAGGCGTAGTTCTCGGGCCAAATGGGAACTATGTCCATGGCGAGTAGAGTTTCAATCGGAAAGGTCGAGGTCACCCAAGCCACGGGTCTCTTCTCAGCCTTAGCTCTGTGAGCGTCTTCATAGTATTTCTTTATGTAGTTTCTGTAGAATCCACGTGTCGCTTGTAGCCCCCTTCTCTCCGACATTTCGCCTATTTCACTCCGCCCACCATTTCTATGAATGCTTCAATTCTAGTTTTCAGCCCGGCTAAGCCACTCAAGGAGTGCTCCCACTCAAGATACAGAACTGGCAAGTCCAACGTTTTCAACTCATCTCTTAACATTGGAGCGTCAAACATGTGGGTGTCACAGAACTTCAAAACAAATATTATTGCGGCTTCAACATCGTATCGCTTGGTCATCTCCTTAACGTGCTTGAACCGTTCTTCATGACTATACATGAACGACGAGGGTATCTTATCCAGATACCGCCGAGCAATGGCACGCAACGGGTCGCCGCCTGCATCAACAGGGTTCCAGAAGTATCTTGAGCCTGTGCACCAGTCATCTGCGACAACGCTGCCGCCAACTGCCTCAATAGTTTTTATCAGTTCGGTGTTGTCCATGACGCTGCCGGTTACCAGAAGCCTCACACCCTCCTTGGGTTGATCAGAACGGCTGAGAACTTCGTTAAGCAGATGATTTAGCAGTTTGTTGTGCTCTTCCTTGGGAGTCACTGTGCTTGAGAGGGATATGTCTAACGCTTCGGCTCCTGAGATGAGAGGTGGATCTTTCATTCTCAAGTCGTAGACTTTCTTTAAGAGAAGTCTGTTTGTGTTGTAGACTTCGATTGCCTTCTTCAAGGCTTGATCTGAAATAGAGACGCCAAAAGTTTTTTGCAACCATTCTTTGAGTTTGACAACCTCTTCATAGAAGAATTCGTGTGCTTTATTAGTGTTGGTGTGAGGAGTGTTGACGAAATAGATGTTAGGAATTCTGGTATAGTGTGTCCACATGTCAAAGATCTTGCCTCGGTTGTCACAACTGTTTGATTCAACAAAACCATCCAAATAATCGTAGTCACCCCTCAAGGCTGCGTTAAAACAACTGCGGGCAAAAGAGCAAGAGTTGCTGGGCAGATAGGCGTCAGCCAACTTTGTGCCGCCCAAGTCTCCCAAAACCATGATAGGCAAGGCTTCAGCCGCGTAAATGACTTCTTCAGGCGTGTAGGTGCAAGTCCAACCGATTACACGTTTGCCTCGACTCTTCCAACCTCTAGCAACATCGTGTCTGCTCGATAGGCAACTTCTGAACTGCTGCAGAACTTCCATGATGACCATCTATGTTGAGATGTTGTTAGAGATTTAGATGTGCATTTTGAGATTTATAACCGTGGTCCTTGTCATTTTTAACAAAAAACTGGAGTTATTCAGCAAGTATTCTATTGCAAATGTGGTGTGATTTTTGAACTTACTTTGTTAAGAAAGCGGGTTAACACGTCGAAACGAATAGGTCAGCGGTTATCTGGTTCACTGGTGTTTGAATTGGTCTATTTCTTCTTGAATTGCTTTTCTCACGTCTTGTTCTGAAGCCGGACCCAACAGTTTGACTTTTCCGTTTATTAACGGGTCCGAGGTTCCGTATTTCCTTACAGTTTCGATTGTTGGTTCGATTTCAACTATCTCGACTTTGTCGCCGTAGCTTTGGGCAACATTCTTTATCATGTGATACATGTAGGCGCCAACTGGGCAGAAGAACATCTTGAACAGTGTAACCTCAACCCTGTCTTTCGAAGGTTTGTAATTCAGTTCTATAGGCTTAGCCTCTACTCTTTCTTGGTTGAGTGGAAAATACATCAGCTTGAAAGGTCCGTGCTCCTTTATGGTCCTGAACCCTTGTTTGGCAAAGTGATTGTGATGCATGTATTCCTGAAAGTCTGTGGCGTCTACCAGTATGCCCTTAAATCCCTGCTTCTTTAGGTCGTTTTTCATGTAATCAAACATCATTTTGCCATATCCCTTGTGCGTGTAAGCCCGCAGCATTTCGGTGCAGTAAACAAACGCCACCTTAGGCTCGGTCTCAAATGGAACACAGGCGTTCTCAGACGACGCATAATAAACGTGACCCACAACCTTACCATCGTCCAACAAATGATAGCCTTCAACGTGCTTTCCCAAATTCTTTTGGAACCACTCTCTCGATTCAGGCAGCGCCTCAGACCAAGAGGCGCCAGGCGGCAACTCACTCATACAGCAATAGGTCACTTCTAAATCTCCCAAACCAACTCTCTTGACCCTCAACTGATTTCACTCTCCATTTTCTGATATATCCTCCGTCAGACACTTAAAAATTATTTCTAGAACTCATTTATCCTTGTTCAACACTGGGAATTCTTTGATGAACAAACGAAAACTTCGTCTGTTGTTTGAGACGCGATAGATTTCTTCTGAGACTCGACAAAGATGTCTCGTCTTAGTTGTGGCACAACAGAAAACCTGTGTGGCACCACATTGAGGAGCTGCTACGATCTTGGCATCTACCTCGTCTGTATTGTCCGACAACTGAATTTCTTTGTCCGACAATGCTGATGCCTCGTTAGTTCTGTAGCACAACGGAAATTCTTTGCGGCGCAATAGGTTTGTCGTAAACGCGGTAGAGCAACTGTTGGGCAACGGCAAGTTTTTGAACCACTAACGCAGAGAATAGGTGCATACTGCGCTCAACGTGGTGCGTTATGATGTCAAGGATACGAATTGCTTTAGTCGGTGTTGGAAACTGTGCCTCCGCGCTTGTTCAAGGCGTGCATTATTATAAGAATGTTCAAAAGGTTGAGGAAGCCTTAGGGCTCAGACGCCTCTTTCTCGGCGGCTACCATCCAAGAGACGTTGAGTTCGTCTGCGCCTTCGACATAGAAGCCAGAAAAGTTGGCAAAGACCTATCTGAGGCTGTTTTCTCGCCTCCTAACAACACGTTAAAATTTGCCGACATCCCTGAAATGGGCGTTCCAGTTTTGAAAGGCCCAGTTTTAGACGGGGTTGGAGACCTCTTAAAAAACGTAGTCAAAGTGAGTAAACAACCCGAAGCTGACGTTGCCAAGAAGCTCGTTGAAAATAGGGCAGAGATTGTTGTAAACCTCCTGCCAAGCGGAGCCTCTAAGGCTGCAGAATGGTATGCAGAACAAGCGTTAGAGGCCGGCTGCGCCTTCGTTAACGCTTCACCGGTATTTATTGCTAGCCGCACTGAATGGTCTGAAAAATTTGAAAAGGCTGGTCTGCCAGTTGCAGGCGACGATTTGGCGGATCAGGTGGGTTCAACCGCTGTTCACAAGACTCTTCTCAAATTGCTTTCCGAGCAGGGCGTGCGTATAAACGAAACCTATCAGCTGGACGTTGGCGGAGGAACCGAATCCTTAGACACGCTGGACCGAACTCGAGAGTTGAAGCGTTCGGTGAAGACCCAGTCGGTTGAGTCGGTTTTGCCATACAAAGCCTCGGTTGTGGCTGGCTCCACCGACTACGTTGACTTTCTTGAGAACAGACGCGACAGCTTCTTCTGGATAAAAGGCTTCTACTTTGGCAAAGTGCCTATGTTGCTTGACCTTCGGTTGAGCACTGTGGACGCGCCTAATGCTGGCTCCGTACTGTTCGACGTAATTAGAGCTGTAAAAATTGCGCTCGACAGAAGAATTGCCGGACCCCTCCTAAGCGTTTCAGCCGCTGCTTTCAAGCACCCTCCAAAAACAATCCCCATGGAGACAGCGGAGAAGCAATTTGAAGAGTTTGTGTTAGGAAGGAGAGAACGCTAGGAAATAGTCTCAACAAAATTTAGAAGCGCATTTACTGTAGAAGTCTTGGGCGACACTCGTGGAAACATTCAGTGACTCTTCTCTTTCATTAAAGCGAAGCAATAGACTCTCGGTAGCAATTCCAGCTTCCTTCGTCTCAGATGTCCCTCACTTGCGTGAGAAAACCTTCAGAATTGGATTGGTTGGAAGAGCCGCGGCTATCTTTCGCGTAAACGAGATAATAGTTTATCCGGACTTTCCTCAAACTGACCAGAGACGAGACATCAAGCTAATAGCAACTATTTTAGCCTACATGGAGACGCCTCAGTATCTGCGCAAACGATTATTCAAAATCATGCCAGAGCTGCAATACGCTGGCACACTTCCGCCCTTGCGCACGCCTCATCATCCACTGGAAGACCGAACCGAAAACCTCAAGGTTGGTGAGTTTCGAGAAGGCGTAGTCTTATCATATTCCAGAGAAGGTTTGCACGTCGATGTCGGAGTTGAGCAGTCAGCGTTGGTTGCAGGCGTCCGATTGGAGACAAACAAAAGAATCACCGTGAAAATAACAGAAACAGAAAAACACCTGAAAGCGATTTTGGCTAACTCTAGTGAAATTAGAGCTTACTGGGGCTTCAAAGTTACTGTTTCAAAGGTGCCCTTTGGACAACTTGTGAAAAATGGGCAGTTCGACCTTGTTGTGGCAACCTCTCGGAATGGAAAACCATTAGATGCCGTTGTTGATGAGTTGAGCAAGCGTTGGAAACAATCCGGCAGAGCGTTGGTGGCTTTAGGCGCGCCCACTCAGGGGTTGTTCGAAATCGTGGCACACGAAGGTCTCAGACTCGAAGATTTGACACACTTTGTCGTAAACACCATTCCGGAGCAGGGAACAGAGACCGTTCGAACCGAAGAGGCGCTGTATACTTCCTTAGCAATACTCAACACGCTTGAAAAGTAAACCCGTTTGGTCCAGGTCTTCGGCATAATTTAATTCAAATAAGGGCTCAAACTAGACGCTGCATGCGGTTTTGGTGGGGCAACGTATTCTGAGGCGACTTAACATCAACCAAGCAACTATCTTGTGCAAGAAGTTTTTCAAGAATTTTTGTATAAAGCTTGCTCTTCAGAAGATTCATCTGACAGAGACCACAAGCTTCTCATGGTTTCGAAGCTTTCCAAGAGCTTTATGCCCTTCTGGGTGGTCTTGAAAACCCTTTTGTAGTCTTTTCTGCGTTTGATTTTTAGGTTTTCCAAGAAACCATTTTCAACGAGTCGTGGCAGATACTTGTTGAGTTGGGCGTAACTAAGCCTTGCCTTGTACATTATGTGGGTCTTGACGTGGCCGTCTATAGCTGTCTTCAGTATTTCAACAATAATATCGTGGCGGTCTCTTCTTCTTGTTGCGCCATCTTCATCGATGCTGGAAATCATTTCCTATACTCTCTTCATAGAAGACTCTTAGCGAAGATAATAAGAGTTCACGTCAACCGTTACCAATGTTGAGGGCAGATTGACGAAAAGCTTTAAAAGTTTTTGAATCAATAATTCAAACCATGTCTCAAGATAGAATGATTCTGCTCTTGCATGAATTGATGAAAAATTCTAAGAGAAGCGACCGAGACCTAGCCAAAATACTCGACGTTTCTCAGCCAACCCTGACAAGGATGAGGAAAAGACTGGAGAAAGAGGGTTTCATACTTGACTACACTGCAATACCCAACATGCCAAAACTCGGGTTTGAAATAATCGCCTTCACGTTCCTCGACATCGACAGATATGACTCAAAGACCGGGGAATTAGACGTCGCTCTAGGTGAACGCGCACACAAATGGGTTGCTCACAACTCGAAAATAATATTCGCGGCTGGCGGCGAAGGACTGATGGGAAAAAACTGCATGATGATATCTGTTCACCGAGACTTCACAGATTTCACAGACTTCATCTCCGACTTTCGGGCTCAAGGGGCTGCACGCATCAAAGACATGGACACTTTCCTAGTCTCGCTGAAGGCTAAGATGCCTAAGCCTTTTTCATTCAGAAATCTGGAAATAATCCCTTGAAACCGTGTAAACTCGGCGCAATTCTGTGACAGGGTCATAGTGCGCGTCCACCCTCAGGTCGAGAAGTGGGCGTGTTTCACTTATCCATCGCTCACCTACAACAAGCAGCGCCGCTGACATGCGTCCCCTTTTGTCGCCTCCAGCCTCTTGTCCAGCCTCTAACGCTTTCAGTAGGCGTTCTGCCAGTTCTCCTTCCGTCGCCTCAAAAGTTTGCATCATTGCCTTCACGACGCGGCTTCCAGCGAGTGTATTACCAGCCGCGATGCAGTCTTTTCCAACCATGTGACCCTTCCACTCAACGTTTTCCTTTCCAGTGAAAGAGGCTGTTCTTCCTTGGGCGTCTATGATGATGACTTGTCTCTTTTCTCGGTCTGGGTCATTTTGCAGCATTGTTTCTAATGCGCGCTGAGGGGACAAACCCTCTTTTAAGAGTTTCAAGCCTTCTTTTCCATAGAAAACGTTGGTCTGTGCCTGGGTTGCAATCGCACCAACACCAGACTCAACGTGTGGAACAACGCTTCCAACCGCTGGCACCGCTGTTGAAACGGCGACTCCTAGAGCCTTCGTCTTTGCGTCAAGAGCAACAATAGAAAACGTCAATAGAGAATCCCCCTTCGTGCCTAGTCTCGTTTTGGCTTAGATTTTTCTCTAACGTCTGAGATGAAGAACGACAGAACAAACGCAGTAGCGGCAAAGAGTGTCAGTACATAAAATGAAACGATGATCCCAATCTTATCGCTAAGGTAGCCTGTGATCGCTTGCGACAATGAACCCATTCCGAAGCCGATAAAGAAGAGAACACCATAGACCATTCCCCGCCTATCTTCTGGGGTCATAAAGCCTGCTAGGGCATTGAACGCAGGCTGGTGTCCGTAGAAGGCAAGTCCGTAAAGAGCGATGAAGGCTATGGTTGCCACAAACCAGAACGGAGACGGGGTCAAAACAAGGAAGAGAAAACCAATGACAACAGTGAATGAGGTTATTATTAGCACTCTTTTCGAACCCCAAACATCAGTCTTGCGGCCACCGAACCACTGTCCAAAAACGCCAATCAACAACATGAGAGTAGTCAATACGGCGGCCCAATTCACCGCTGGCTCCTTTCCCAAAAAACTAAGAGGTCCCAACGCCAAATATGTTGGCAGGAACAACTCCACACTCTTCATGTACAAACCAATCGCGAAATTGAAAATCATTAGAAGCCACAGACCACGAATGTTGAAGACGTCTCGTAACCTAACCTTCGATACAGTCCGTACGTGGTGAAATCGGCTTCTCCAAAAAAGCATTGCTGTTACTGCGGCAGAGACGCCGAAAACCACAAATGACATTCGCCATCCCAAAACGAGACCTATGGCTAAAGACAAAACAGGAGTAAAAACCACCCCAACTGTCCCTCCCGCACCGTGGACTCCCATCGCTTCGCCCATGCCTCCACTGAAAGCCTTGGATATGAGAGCGTTCGCTGCAGGATGATAAAGGCCAGTCCAAACGCACATAGAAATGAACAACGCTGCATAGATAGCGATATCTTGCGCAAAGAGAAACATGATGGTCGAGAAACCAGCTAGACCACTACTAATCATTATCAAGTGGATTTCATTGGTTCTGTCTGCAAGTGAGCCAGCCAATATGGAACCCAATCCGTAGATGAATGAGCCAACGGTTCCGATGAAGCCAAGCGCTGTCTTTGACGTTGCTAAGTCGCTTGTGATTAACAATAGAAGGGGTGAGGCAATCCAAAAAAAAGAGTGATTTAGTGAGTGTGCTGCACTTAAGAGGACCAAGAGGCGAGTTTTGGGTTTTTCGTTCAATGTATCCCTTCCAATCTCGTGGTTAAATGTGATTTGTAAATCTAAACCAGCATCCAGAGAATAAAAAGTCTTACTCTCTCTCCTTTCGGTCTTCCCAGTAGGGTCTGGTTCGTAGAAACTGTATCTTTGCTTTCAACAAGTCCATGTAAAAGCCATCTTCAGAGGGATGCATTTTGCCCAGTATGCGGAAGGCGGTTTCCGGTCCCACGCCCTTGACTTGAAAAGCGATCAACGCCTCTTTGCCATGGCTCAGGACAAGGTCGGCTGTTCGCCTCGCATGTGCTAACTCTTCTAGTTCTTCGGGTGTCAATTCCTTTCCCTCCAACCTTCGCTTCATAATGTCACGAATAATCATTGGATCTCGTCCCAGTCTCAGGTCGGCTAGCAGTCCGGTGCCGCAGTTTTCGCATGTTAATTTTTTAGGCAGTTCACGTATGCGCTTTTCTTCTGAGTAGTGTCCGCATGAGAGACATAGTAGCGCTGGGCGTCTGGCTAAGACTGCCCTTTTCATGCGTTCGATGTTGCTGAGTAAGACTCGTTCTGGAGCCATCAACTCTGGAATCTCGGTGTATTTTGAAACAATATGATAGCCTAGTGGTGTAGGTTTTTCTAAACGGAGCAGAGCTGTGACCTTGGTCTCTCCCTCTTTCACGCTCTTCATGATTTTCTTAACAGCGGGTATGTCCACTTTTTCTTGCATAGCCTCTCGAATGGTTTCTTCATAGATGGGTGTCTTTTCAAAACGGCTTGGTAGTTCGGCGAGCCTTTCTGGTCCCATGGTTTTTCCTCGGGGGAGGGCGCCGAAGCGCTCGGCTACAAACTTCATCTTGTATGAGAAGGGGAAACGGGCTTTCAGGTAATTGTCGAAGGCTTTGTCCACCTCTTCAGGTGTCTGTTCGAAGAGAAGAGAAGGAAATCTTTCGAGGTCACGTTGTTCTGCTTTGCGAGGAAGTTCTATCAAGATGCGGTAGCCGTTGTTCCACCAGCCGGTTATGAGTTCCTGGTCGGAGAGAACGGCGTCGAATACGGCTCCTAGGGTTCGGTTGACAACCTCACCGTAGCAGGCGTGGACAATCACGTATTTGTCGAACGCTTCAATGAGAATTAGATTGTGAGTTGGGACAGGTGCGCCTTCGCTCATCTGCTCATGGATCTCTTCGGCTGGTTTAAGTAGCGTTGACTTGTCGGTTGAGAGTTTTTTGGCGAGTTTCTCAGCCACTTTTTCTGGTTTTTTTTCTTGTTTTAGTTCTTGTGCTATTTCTTGGCGGAGTTTGCCTACTTCTTGGGCTAGAGTGAAGGGAACGGGTAGGATTTCGCCGTCCCATCCTGGTAGGGCTGCGAAGGGGTCTTCAGCGGGCACAACGTACACTGTGCCTGTTTCGTCCTCAATTTGGACTATCCGCCACACCTTGCCCCGTATTATTATGTTTAATCCTATGCGGGCTCGCAGAGCCATGAACTCGTCGCCTACTGTACCTATTGTGCGGTCTGAGAGAACGTCAACTATGGGGTAGCGACGCTCGTCTGGAATCATGGATAGGTTCTGATAATAGTACTCGCGTGTTCTGCGGGTTCGCTTCAAAGTGTCGCCTTCTAGCCAAACTTCTCTCAAGGTATGTAGATAGTTGGCGATGTCTAAAAGCTTCTCTCGACTGAGACCGCGATAGGGGTAGGCTCGCCTCAGGATTTGAAGCGTCTCGTCGATTATGACTCGGTTTTTGTCCATTAGTATTCCAACGATTTGATGGGCTAGCACGTCTAATGCGCCTTCATGGATCAACAAGGGCTCAAGCTGACCCTTGTAGGCTCGTTTTACTGCGGTTATCGCTTCCATGGTGTCGTCTGGAAAGGCGGTGATGATGACACCTTTGGAAATCAAGTCTAGCTTGTGTCCGCTTCTTCCAACCCGTTGTATTAGGCTGCTGACTTGTCTGGGCGACAGGTATTGGATTACTAGGTCTACGTGTCCTATGTCGATGCCCAGTTCCAGTGTACTGGTGCACACGATGGCTTTGAGAGCCTTCGCCTTGAACTCGTCTTCTATGGAGGCTCTTTCTTCTCTTGACAAGGACCCGTGGTGGACCGCTATGTCATCGCGCTTGAGTTGAGTGAACTTGTGTCCCAGCACCTCGGCGTTTGCTCGGCTGTTGACAAAAATAAGCGTAGAAGTGTGCCCTTTCACCAAATCGAGTATACGCTTGATTCTCGCTGCTGCTTCAGGCGCTGTGTGCAGTTTTTGTGCCAGGTCATAGTCAACATCTTCTGGGAGTGGA
>Ga0315308_1001298_pt1 | contig 14317 bp, 14 predicted proteins | sample TDP3_MG_FD_203078 | JGI IMG/M metagenome (GOLD analysis project Ga0315308, IMG submission 203078) | Freshwater sediment microbial communities from Lake Towuti, South Sulawesi, Indonesia - TDP3 | ecosystem: Environmental > Aquatic > Freshwater > Lake > Sediment | place: Indonesia: South Sulawesi... | reverse complement strand
ATGATAGCCCAAGCCGTTGCTGAAGGGCATACTTTTTACGCCTGGGGCGGGCCACACTCCTCACTGCCTGTGCAGGACATCTTCTGGCGGGCTGGTGGGTTGGCTATAGTCAATCCTGTATTTACTCACGGCCTGTCCCTTGAGGTAGGGCCCATTTATCTCACGTCTTTCCTTGAACGCGCGGAGGGAGCTGGCAAGGAATTCTTTGGTGGAATCGGCGCCGAGCCGGGCGATGTGATCCTCTTGGTCTCCACCTCGGGGCGGAACCCCTTCCCCATCGAGATGGCCATGTCGGCTAAGGAGGCAGGCCTGAAGGTGATAGGGATGACTTCTATGACCTACACGAACTCTGTGACCTCGCGGCACCCTTTGGGCAAAAAAATGTATGAGTATTGTGATGTCGTGTTAGACAACTTGACAGTACCTGGGGATGCTGTCCTGGAAGACGAGAGGCTGCCTCAGAAAGTAGGACCGACATCGGGTTGGATGGGATGCCTTATTCTGCAGGCGTTGATAGTCGAAGTCGCTGAGCGGCTGGCTGAGAAGGAAATCGTGCCGCCTATCTATTTCGCCCTCAACCTTGATGGTCAAGAGGGATACGTACAGTACCTGAATAATCTGCGCCGGGAGCGGGGCACCAAATTTGGCGGCATTTACTCGCCAAGACGCAAGATGTAAGGTGAATACCTACTGCGCGTGAGGAGTTATATGCGGTGCGTGTTGGGAATTAACGGCGGAGGTTCAAATTGAAGACCATGATTGCCGTTCTACCACACCCATCCCGTACTGGTTCGCGAGATGATCGAGCGACACCCTGAGCTGGAACGAGCCGCCCGCGAGATCTTCGCTGGTGGCCTCTGTTGCCAGCGTCGCCAAGATCGTGACTGATAAGGCCGCCCCACCGGATATGGTGCGGAGTTGAGAAAACTAGATATAGTGGTGATCTTAGCCTAAACCAAAGGGGCAAATCGTGCAGCTTGTATTGAGGCCTCTTCACAGAACTACAGACAAAGGAGAGATACTATGCCAATGAGAATCGCTACTCTGTGCGGAATGGGTTTTGGCAGCAGCATGATGCTCAAGATGTTCATCGAGGAGATCTTGAAGGATCTGGGGATGAAGGCCGAGGTGGTGCCCTGGGACCTGGGCACCTTCAAGGGGCAGCAAGCCGATATCGTGGTAGCCCCCACGGATATGGAGATGCACCTTAAGAGCACATCAGCCAAAGTGGTGCTCATCAAGAATTTGGTTGATAAGAAGGAATTACGCGACAAACTGGTACCTGTTCTGGAAGCACATCAGGGCTCATAAGCACCTATCCACCAGAATAGAGGCCAGGGTGAAGCATCTGGGGTCTTTTTGACTGGTCCGAAGCCAGCAGTTTCGGCTGCATAGGGTGCAGGTATTGCATGCCGTCAGCGCAAAAAGAAAGGGGGTGATAATAGATGAACTGTGGTGGCTAGTGTTTTTACCATTCTTGCAGGAGCCAATTTCTGATTAAGGAGGAGGTACATCAATGTTTCAGTTTATCTTGGAACTGGTCACGACCCCTGCGGTCATCCTGGGCTTGATGGCCTTGTTGGGTCTGCTCGTCCAACGAAAGAGCACAAGCGAGGTCATCAGCGGCACGTTGAAGACCATCCTGGGAGTGCTCATTATGAGCGTGGGCATCGGAGCCTTGATCAACGCCCTGGTTCCCATCGAGAAGATGTTCACCCAGGCCTTCAAAATCGAGGGCTTTGTGACCTTCGATGAGGCATGCGTCACCGCCGTGCAGACTGCGAATGTCGGTCGGGTCGCCGGGGAAATTGCCCTGACGATGCTCTTCGGTTACATCGTCCACATTCTCCTGGCCCGCTTCACCCCCTGGAAGTACATCTACCTGACGGGCCACATGATCTGGATCCACGCTGGCGCTTTCGCCATCCTCTACCACTCCTTTGGCCTGCCCTTCGGGCTGGTGGTGGCCCTGGCTTCCATCACCGATGGCCTGTACATGACCTTGGCCCCGGCCCTGGCTCAGCCCTTCATGCGCAGGATCACGGGCTCGGATGAGATCGCCTTCGGCCATGGCCAAACCCTGCTGAATGTGACGAGCGGCTGGCTGGGCGGGCTATTTGGGAAGCCGGAGGACAGCGCCGAGGCGCTGAAGCTGCCTGAGGGCCTGGCCTTCTTCCGCGACATGGCCATCTCCATCTCGCTGATCATGCTGGTCGTGGTCATCCTGGCCATGATCTTCGCCGGGCCGACCTTCGTGACAGAACTCAGCGGTGGCCAGAACTGGATTGTCTTCTCCATCCTCCAGGCGCTGGGCTTCGCCGCTGGCGTCCTGGTCCTGATCCAAGGAGTGCGCATGCTGATCGCCGAGATCGTGCCGGCCTTCAAGGGCATCGCCGATGTGATCGTGCCTGGCGCCAGGCCTGCCCTGGATTGCCCGGTGATCTATCCCTATGCGCCCGTCTCCCTGATGATTGGGCTGATCACCGGCACCATCGCGCAGGCGGTGGCCATCGCCATTCTGGGCGCCCTCGGCTGGCCCATCCCCATCCCCAGCATGATCGCCGCCTTCTTCGCCAGCGGTTCGGGGGCCATCTTCGGCAACGCCCGTGGCGGCAGGTGGGGAGCCCTCGTCGGCGGTTTCTGGTGGTGCTTCGCCGGGTGGTTCATGATCAGCATCGGCTACCAGCTCCAAATCTTCGGCAACCTGGCGGGTATGGGCGCGGAGGGCTTGTTCTTCACCTGTCCCGATGCCATCCTGCCAGCCTTTGTCATCTGGGGCATCGCCAAGCTCTTCGGACTCGCATAGTTGCTAAAGCTACGGAGCGTGTGCTCTCGCTTCGGTAGGGATCGGGGGCCAGCAGAGCCAGTACGATCTTCCGCTGGCCCCCTTTCCTCCGTGTTGTCCACAGCGCTCGAAAGACTGCGAAGGAGGAACTATTGGTCATGGCCGTTGGCCTACTCGATTTGCTGAATGAAAAAACGATCAGACTGGATGTGGAGGCCGCCGATTGGCCAGAGAGCGTTCGCTTGGCTGGGGCGCTCCTTGTGGACATAGACGCTGTTTTCCCTTCCTACGTCGATGCCATGGTGAGAGTCGTCACAGAGCTTGGCCCCTACATGGTGGTAGCCCCCGGCATTGCCTTGGCCCATGCCAGGCCAGAGGACGGGGTGAAACGGATGTGCATGAGCCTGGTGAGGCTGGCTTCTCCAGTTGAGTTCGGCTCTGAGGCCAATGACCCCGTGGATTTGGTCTTCGCTTTTGGAGCTGTGGACAAGGAAGCCCATCTTCAAGCCTTAAAGGAACTGGCCACATTCTTGCAAAAAGAGGAGGCGGTGTCTGCCCTTCGCCAATGTGATAGCGTTGAAAAAGCGGTTCAGTTGATTAAGGAGTAGAGCCTGGGTTTCTATCAATCTGCCTGGCGGGACTGAAATCAACGCCAAATATCTGGAGCGGTACAAGGGTAGGGTCAAGCATCTGTAAAAGTCGAGAGAAATCATGGATAGAGTTATCATCGCCAATGGACGGGTGATCACCCCATGGCAGGTATTAGAAAAGGGCGCAGTGGTCATCGTAGGAGGGAAGATCGTTGAGGTCAAAGAGGGCTTTGAGCCGGCGGAGGGCTCAGAGGCGACCATCATCGATGCCGCAGGGAAAACGGTAGCCCCAGGCTTTGTTGACATCCACGTCCATGGTGGGGCTGGCAGTGACACTATGGACGCCACCCCACAAGCTATCCAAGGGATGGCACAGTTCTTCTCCAGCCACGGCGTGACTGGTTTCCTTCCCACGACGGTAACAGCGTCCAAAGAGGCAATCTTGGCTGCTATTGAAAATGCAGCTCTGTGCCAAAGGGAGCAAGCTGGCGGTGCGCAAGTGCTGGGTGTACACGTGGAGGGTCCCTACATCAGTCCCAGCAAGCCAGGCGCTCAGCCTGTGCAGTTCATCCGGCCCGCTGCCCCCGATGAGTACTGCGAATTCTTCGCCTGGGATAACATCAAGGTGATCACCCTCGCGCCAGAGATCCCCGAAAACAAGGAACTCATCACCTATGCGGTTCAGCAGGGGGCGACTGTGGCCGTGGGCCATTCTGCGGCCAGTTATGCTGAGGTGCTGGCGGCCGTGCGGTTGGGCCTGAGCCACTCCGCCCATACCTGCAACGGCATGGGAGGCCTCCAACATAGAGAGCCGGGAACCGTTGGAGCAGTACTGGCCTGCGATGAGATCACAGCCGAGGTCATCGCTGATAACATCCATATCCACCCGGCGGTGATCAAGCTCCTGGTGCGAGCTAAGGGCGTGGGGCGGACGGTGCTGATGACCGATGCCATCCGAGCAGCGGGTATGGCTGATGGAACTTATGACCTGGGTGGGCAACGGGTGACCGTAAAAGAAGGCGTAACTCGGATCGCCACGGGGAGCCTGGCTGGCAGCACTCTGACCATGGATAGGGCGGTGCGGAACGCGATGGTGGCGGCTGATCTCTCTTTGGCCGAAGCCTTGCGGATGGCCAGCTACAACCCAGCACGGGTCATCGGGATGGAGAAGAAGGGCAGTCTGGAGCCGGGCAAGGATGCGGACATCGTCTTGCTGGACGACGAACTCAAAGTGGTCCTGACCATGGTCGGCGGCAAGGTGGTTTATCAGGGTGTGCATGCCTGAGTCACTGTGCAAAAGTTTCTTGCGTATTCCCAGTTGCCACCCATTGGGGGGCTTCTAGCGATGTATTTGGATCACCGCAAAGTTTGAATTCACAACAGAGGGGTAAGGAAGATGCTAGCTAAAGAGTAGAGTCGTTGCGCAATAAGCAGCTTTATGGTAAGCTATAACCTGCGCAAACCCTCAGTCGAGGAGTTGCATCGGATGGTAGAAGCTTCAGAAGGCACCATTCGCAAGATAAGTATCGCCCCGGAGTTGGATGGCGCGCTGGATGTGATTCGCAAGATGGTCAAATTGAACATCGTGCCTTGCGCGGCTCACTCGACAGCCACATATGAGCAGGCGATGGAAGCTGTGCAAGCTGGGCTGAGTTGCGCTGCCCACGTTTTCAACGGTATGATTCCTTTGCATCATTGCAGGCCGGGCTTGTTGGGGGCAGTTCTGACTTGTAATGAGATCAACGCCGAGCTGATTGCCGATGGACAGCCGTGCCGATGCAGGCTAGTTGTAGAGAAACAGAGGAGTTATGGTGACAAGCTCAACACACAGTTTCCCGGCCATTGATGCTCACGTGCACGTTCACCCGGACATGGCAGAAACCTTGCTCCACATCATGGAGGCCAATAACTTGAGCCGGGTGGTCGACCTGGGCATCCTGGAAGTGCTGGACATCCCTTTTGAGGAAGGGATGCGCGCCTTCCGTAAGGTGTTGGGCAAGCGCATGGTCTACTTCCCCGCGCCCGACTTTAGCGATACCTCCCCTGGCTTTGGCCAGCGTATGGCGGAAGACTTGGAGCGCAAAGTGGAGGCGGGTGCGCGCGGGCTCAAGATTTTCAAAGAATTGGGGTTGCGCCACAAAGACGCCGACGGCACCCTCATCCCCGTGGATGACCCGCGTCTTGACCCACTGTGGGCCAAGGCCGGTGAGCTGGGCGTGCCCGTGCTTATCCACACTGCCGACCCGCTGGCCTTTTTCCAGCCGTTGGATGAAAACAACGAGCGGTGGGAGGAGCTTCAGAAGTATCCTGAGTGGCATTTCGGGAAGCCCGAATTCCCCGATCACGACACCCTGCTGGCCCAGCGCAACCGTGCCATCGAGCGGCACCCCGACACCACGTTCATCGGCGCGCACCTGGGCGAATACCCGGAGAACCTGGCCTACGTGGACGCCTGTCTGGAGCGCTATCCCAACTTCTACGTGGACACCGCCGCTCGCATCGGCGAGATCGGCCGTCATTCAGCAGAAGAGGCACGAGCCTTCTTCATCAAGCATCAGGACCGCGTGATCTTCGGCACCGATCTGGTGATCGGCTGGGACGTGTTTGACGATAGGGCCCAGGAGGATATGACGGGGCTCAAACGTTTTTATGAGACCCATTGGCGCTTTTTCGAGACAGACGAGCAGCAGATTGAGTACCCCGGCTTCCCCATTCAGAGGCGCTGGAAGGTGGATGCCATCGGCCTGCCGGATGATGTGCTGGAGAAGCTATATGTCCGAAACGCACAGCGGCTGATCCCCGGACTCCGGGAATGAGACAGGCGGTGGAACTATGCAGGGACGGATCTGGGGGACGACATGGGCAGTCGGCTTGGTGATTGGCTGGCTGGTCGGCTGTTTGGCTGGCTGCCAGTCGCTCTCGGAGGGAGAGGAAATGGTAGGGGAAGGAGGTGATTACTGGCGCGATACGAAAGAAGTGATTGGCTCAAATCGTGAGATTCTAGATGAAACGTAAAATTCCGACCAAGGAGGGAAGAAATGGAAAAGCGTGTATATTTGAGTCTGTTGGTCGTCTTACTGGTTCTCAGTCTGGCCGCCTGTGGGCCGACTGCGACACCAGCGCCGGCTGCTACGGAAAGACCCGCAGTCACTGAGGTACCAAAAGCCACTGAGGCGCCTGCAGAGGCGGTGGAGATCACCTTTATGGCCTGGGGTGCTCCAGAGGAACTGGCAGTCTGGCAGCAGATCGCTGACGAGTTCCAGGCCGCTAACCCCGACATCACCGTGAAGATGGACGTGTCCGAATGGGACTCGTACTGGACTAAGCTGGACACCCTGTTTGCGGGCGGGACACCCCCGGACGTGTTTGCCATGGACGCACCGCTCTTCCTGGACTGGCAAAGCCGTGAGGTGCTGCTGAACCTGCAGCCCTACATTGACGCTACCCCTGGTTTCCTCGATGGCTACTATGAGCAGCCCCTCTCAGGCTACAAGCTGGCGGACGGGTACTACGGTCTGCCGCGTGACTTCCAGACCATCGTCATGTACTACAACAAGAACATGTTCGACGCCGCCGGGGTGGAGTATCCCAAGGAGGGTTGGACGTGGGAGGACCTGCGCGAGACGGCCAAGAAGCTGACCGTGGACAAGGACGGTGACGGCAAGACCGACCAGTACGGCTACTCCTGTGACCTGTGGGATATGGAGCTGTGCTGGAGCGAGGCCATCTGGGCCTATGGCGGCGACGTCATCAGCTCCGACTACACCAGGACGCTGATCGGCGAGCCCAAGGCGCGTGAGGCCTGGAAGCTGTTCCACGACATGATTTTCGTGGACAAGTCCATGCCCGACACCGTCGCCGCTGGTGAATATGGTTATGACCTGTTCCAGGCTGGCGTGGTGGCGATGTGGCCTCATGGACACTGGTCAATGCCTGCGTATAAAGACGTCGAGTTCCAGTGGGACGCGGCTCCTATGCCCGCCGGTCCCGCCGGGCAGGCGACCAGCGTCAACAGCGCTGGGTTTGTCATCGCCAAGGACTCCAAGCACCCCGACGCGGCCTGGGAGTTCGTCAAGTACGCCCTCAGCCAGACCGGCCAGACTCGTCTGACTGAGCTGGGCTTTGCCATTCCGGTGCTCAAGTCCGTTGCTGAAAGCCCGGTCTTCCTTAAGCAGGATGTGAAGGGACGGACGATCAACCAGAAGGTCTTCCTAGACTCGCTGGAGTATGCCCATCTCAAGCCGATCTTCAGGGGCTATACGGAGTGGTCCAGCGCGATCGGCGACGGTATGGCCAATATTTGGGCTGGGGAAGCTGAACTAGACGCGACCCTGGATGAGGCCGTGGCCAACGCCGACGCGGTGTTGGCAAAGCAACAACAGTAGTAGCCGCATTTCGGCTCTCACCCTGGTCCCTCTCAAGAACCGGCAGAGGGAGGCCTCCCGATCCTCATTTTGTCATGCTGAGCGGAGCGAAGCATCTCGTTCCTGGCTCGTGGGACGAGATGCTTTGCTCACTCCGCTTGCTCAGACCCATCCTGAGCTTGCCGAAGGAATGACATAATTGTTTGAGGCGAAGCTTCGCTAGGAGAATGGCAATGGAAGCATCTGGAATTAAGCCGTTGGGAGGGGAGCGTTTCTGGCTGGGAGTGTTGCTGGCTCCTACCATCACCGGCCTGATATTCGGCACGCTGGGGTCGGTGGTGGCAACGCTCCTTATCAGCCTCACCGATTGGGATCTGCTCACCCCGCCGCAATGGGTGGGGCTGGCCAATTACATCAAACTATTCACCGACAAAGATCTGTTCGAATCCTTTCTGAACACGATCAAATTTAGCGCCATGTACGTGCCAGGCGTTGCTGTGGTGTCGCTGGCCGTGGCGATGCTGATGAATCGCAGGATTCACGGCATCAGCCTGTACCGCACGATGTACTTTTTGCCGGTGGTCACTTCAGCAGTCGCGGCTGCTCTGGTATGGCAAATGATCTACGGTCGGGACACCGGTCTGTTGAACTATGTGAGTGAGCGGCTGGGTGGCAAGCCGGTATGCTGGCTCTGCCCCAGCAAGGCCCTGTATTCGGTCGTGATCGTGAACGTTTGGGGCGCTATTGGCGAGGGGATGATCATCTTCCTGGCCGGGCTGCAAGCCATCCCGCGCGACTATTACGAAGCTGCTACAGTGGACGGCGCCAGTGGCTGGCAGCAGTTTACCCGCATCACCGTGCCATTGATCACCCCCAGCATTTTCTTCCAAACACTGATCACGACGATCAATGCTTTCCAGGCCTACGAGTATATTTACATGCTCACCCGGCGCGGCCAGGGGGATAGCTCAGTCCCGGTGGTCGTATTCTCCATCTACCGCCGTGCCTTCAACTTCTTCCGCATGGGCGAGGCCAGCGCCCTGGCAATAGAACTGGCCGTCATGGTGATTGCACTCATGGCAGTTTACTTCTGGCTGGAACGCCGTTACGTGGTGTATGAATAGGAGGTATGGCTATGAAGATTTCCCCCGGCCTTCGCGCAAGCAACACCCTCCTGGATTCAGGAACGTATCTCTTGCTCTCCCTGGGAGCTGTCATCATGGTGGTACCCTTCCTGTGGATGGTCGCCACCTCATTCAAGTTGCCGGCCGATCAATACACCAAGACCCTGATTCCCGATCCGGCCACGCTCGACAATTTCAAGGAACTGTGGCAGCATTTGCCGTTCCCGCGCTTGCTTTTCAACAGCTTCTGGCTGTCTATCCTGGCTACTATCGGACAGTTACTAACCTGCTCGATGGGCGCTTTTGCCTTCGCCGTGGTCAGGTTCCGCGGCCGCAACCTGCTCTTTACCCTGCTGCTGATCACGCTGATGATCCCGGGGCAGGTCGCGCTCATTCCCAACTTCATCGTGTTTAAGTGGCTTGGCCTGATTGGCACACAGGCGCCGCTGTGGCTGCCCTCTTTTTGGGGTGGCGCCTTTGGCACGTTTCTGCTGCGACAGTATTTCCTGACCATTCCGCGTGACCTGGCCGACGCCGCCCGGGTGGACGGTGCCTCGCTGATGCAGATCTTCTGGCGCGTCTACCTGCCCTTATCCAAACCGGCTCTGGCGGCGTTGTCCATTTTCGTCTTCCAGTGGTCATGGAATGATTTGCTACATCCTCTCGTCTATCTGCCCACCGATATGCAAAGGACGACCCTGACGGTCGGGCTGGCCTTTTTCCAGCAGCAACTGGTCATGGGGGGCAAATTCACGGTGTTGATGGCCGGTGCTCTGATCAGCATCCTGCCGCTCATTTTGGTGTTCTTCATCGCTCAGAAGCAGTTCGTTGAGGGCATTGCCCTGACCGGGGTCAAGCGGTAGTTTCGTGCCACCCCGTTGAAAGGCAGGCAAACCATGATAACTATCACAGAAATCCTTGCAACACTCGCCGCGCAAAGACCGATCTTCCACTCGGAAGCCGATTTTCAACACGCCTTCGCTTGGGAGATTCATCGGCGACTACCAAATGCCTCAATTCGATTAGAACGTCCACTAGCCCCGTTGAACAATCAACTTCACTTGGACGTTTGGGCTGCGCAGGAGAACACTATTCTCGCAGTTGAATTGAAGTACAAAACTCGTGCTCTCTCGGTACGAATCGATGATGAGCAATTCACATTGAGAAACCAAAGTGCACAAGACATCGGCAGATACGATTTCATCAAAGACATCCGGCGTTTAGAGCAAATCATCTCCGACCGAAAGAACATCGTTGGTTATGCGATTCTACTCGCCAATGACAGCGCGTATTGGACAAGGGCAAGAGGCAGTCGCCCAGTTGACGCAGATTTTCGTCTTCAAGAAGGGCGTAATCTTCACGGCATTTTGAGATGGGGTGAAGGCGCGTCAGAAGGAACGAAACGCACCAGAGAAAAATCACTCGAACTGAAAGGGACTTAGCTCATTGGGAAGACTACTCGCGGCCAAGCGCTGAGAGTTATGGAACATTCCGTTACCTTGTGGTCAAAGTGAACGGATAGGGCGGCACGAAACACACGCCTGCCGACATACGGCAAAGGGAAGGTATGCACCAACAGGAGAGTTGCACACATCGCACTTCGGCAAGCTTGAGCGGTGAACGTCACCAGAAGACCAACAACTGGAGGAAATCTGTCAATGCCTGAAGCCAAAGTTGCCATTATCGGTGCCGGTAGCACTGTATTCGCCACCGAGCTGATGACCGACATCCTGGCCGCCCCGGCGCTGGAGCGCGGCACCTTTGCCCTGGTGGACATTGACGCCGGGCGACTGGACCTGGCCCACCAGATGGCCGAGTTCCTGATCGCCCGCAGCGGCCGGGATTGGACCGTCGAGGCCAGCACCGACCGGACCCAGGTCCTGGCCGGGAGCGACTATGTCATCAACACCATCGAGGTGGCTGGCCTGGCCAACGTCCGCCACGACTATGAAATCCCGCTCAAGTACGGCGTGGACCAGTGCATCGGCGACACCATTGGCCCTGGTGGACTGTTCAAGGCCCTGCGTACCTTGCCGGCCTGGCTTGACATCCTGGCCGACGTGGAGTGGCTGGCCCCTCGCGCCCTGGTGATGAACTACACCAACCCCATGTCGCTCACCGTGCTGACTGGCATCCGTGCTTCGTCCCTGCCCATCGTCGGACTGTGCCATTCCATCCAGCACACCTCCCGGCAACTGGCCGAGTACCTCGGTGTGCCCTACGAGGAGATTGACTGGCGCGCAGCCGGCATCAACCACCTGGCCTGGTTCGTCCAACTCGAGCGCGACGGCGAAGACCTTTATCCGCTGCTGCGCGAGCGCATCAAGGACCCGGCTATCTATGAGCAAGACCCAATCCGCTTCGACATGGTGCTGCACCTGGGTGCCTTCCCCACCGAAAGCAGCGGGCACGCCTCCGAGTACACCGCCTACTACCGCAAGCGCCCCGACCTGATCCAGCGCTACTGCCGCTCCGGCTATCGGGGTGAGAGCGGTTTCTATGCCAACAACTGGCCGACATGGCGGGCCGAAGCCGACCAGGAGATCCGTGACTATCTCTCCGGCAAGAGAGAGTTCGAATTCCAGCGCGGCCCCGAGTTCGCTTCGTACATCATGGAGGCCATGGAGACGGGTGTGCCAGCCGTCATCTACGGCAACGTGCTCAACACCGGCCTGATTGACAACCTGCCCCAGGACAGCATCGTCGAGGTGGCCTGCCTGGTGGACAAGAAGGGGGTGCAACCGACCCATTTTGGACCGTTGCCCACTCACCTGGCCTCGCTTGATGCGCAACACATGGCATTTCACGACCTGGTCGCCACGGCCGTGCTCGAGCAGGACCGGGAAGCGGCTGTACATGCCCTGATGGTAGACCCTCTTACGGCTGCGGTCTGCTCCTTGGCTGAAGTGCGGCAGATGTTTGACGAGATGGCGGCGGCACAACGGGACTACCTTCCAGAGTTTCTCAAGTAAATTTCAATCGGGAGAAATGGGTGCATACAGGAGTTGGGGGAGCGTTGGGAAGACGAGACCAACGCCGGTCGAGCGTCGCCCTGAGTAGCAAAAGCGTATCGAAGGGTAGGACCAAGTGACATATCGAGACCAAGCGGGTCGTTTGTAAAGCCGCTCGCTTGGTTTCGATACACTTCGTTACTCAACCGGCGCTCGCTCCCCACCATTTGCATACGCCCATTGGGAGAAATCGGATCGGATGAAACGGATTCTTGTCATCGGTGAACTCAATGTGGACCTCATCGTCAGCGGGTTGCCCACGCTGCCTGTATTGGGTCGGGAGTTGCTCTGTGAAGACTTTCAAATGGCGTTGGGCAGTTCTTCGGCTATTTGCGCCAGTTGGCTGGCCGCCCTCGGCGCAGCGGTGGACTTCTGGGGCGAGGTAGGCTGTGACCTCTATGGCGAGTTTGTGGTCAATGAACTGGAACGCCGCGGCATCGGCACGAGCGGAGTCATCCGCGACCCCGCCATCCGCACCGGCGTGACCGTTTCCCTCACCTACCCCCAAGATCGGGCGATGTTCACCTACCTGGGCTCCATCGCCGCCTTGCGCCTGGACGACCTGGACCTCAGCCTCCTGGCTCGCTATGACCACCTGCACAGCGCCTCCATCTTTTTGCAGCGGGGGCTGCGCCCCGGGCTGCCCACTCTTTACCGAACAGCCAAGGAGGCTGGGCTGACTACCTCCCTGGACAGTGGCTGGGACCCTGAGGAGCGCTGGGGGCGTGATATTTTCGACGTGCTCCCCTGCGTGGACTTTTTCGTGCCCAACGAGATTGAGGCCCTCCATGTTACCGGTGCGAGCACCGTCGAGGAAGCGGCCGCAGAGTTGAGCCGCTACGCGGGCGCTGTGGCTGTCAAATTAGGCCGGAAGGGCGCACTGGCTCAGGCGGGTGGACAAGTGTGGAAGGCCCCTGGCTTCGAGGTGGAGGTAGTGGATACCACTGGCGCAGGCGACGCGTTCAATGCCGGTTTCCTCTATGCCCACGTCGTCGAAGGCCGCCTCATACCTGACGCGCTGCGCTTCGCCAACGCTTGTGGCGCCATTGCCATTACCACCGTCGGCGGGGCCACCGCTCTGGCCAGCGCTGCCGAGGTAGATGCTTTTATCAAGGAGCGACGATGATAGACTTTCACACCCATCCTGTACTGGTCCGCGAGATGATCGAGCGACACCCTGAGCTGGAACGAGCCGCCCGCCAGATCTTTTTCATCAGCAACAATTTCCAGCCTTTGGAGACCTTTCTGCTGGAGCTAGAGGTGTCCGGGTTGGCGCGGGCGGTGCTCTTGCCTATTGATTGCACTACCACCCGTGGTGCACCCATCTACACCAACGAGCGGATCGCCGAGCTGTGCGCCATGAGCGGATGCTTCATCGGCTTTGCCAGCGTTGACCCCCATCAGCCTGAGACCGTGCAAAAGTTGGAGCAGGCAGTCAGGGGACTGGGGCTGCGGGGGCTCAAGCTGGCCCCAGGCATCCAGGCGTTCTACCCGAACGATCCTGCCCTCTACCCGCTCTACGAGAAGGCGCAGGAACTGGGCATACCCATTCTGTTCCACGCCGGAATGACCTGGGAGCCTCGGGCTAAGGCCGGGTATGGTCGGCCCATCTATTTCGAGGATGTGGCCTATGACTTCCCGGAGTTAAAGATCGTGCTGGCCCACTTAGCCTGGCCCTGGGTGCTAGAGGCCGTTTCGTTGGCCCTCAAGTACCCCAATCTCTATCTTGACACCTCGGCTCTCTATTTCGATAACCCTAAAGACTTTATCACCTTTGCCATGGCTCAGCAAGTGCCCCTGACGGTCTGGGAGCGCAGCCTGCGCAAGCAGCTCGTCTTCGGCTCGAATTATCCGCGGGTGGAGATCAAGAACATGGCCGCCGCAGTGCGTAGCCTGGGGCTGAGCCAGGGCTGTCTGGAGTTGGTATTCCGAGGCAACGCGGAACGGTTGCTGGGAGAGGCCTGAGAGCGGCGATGGCAGGGGATACGGGAAGCGCAGCCATCCCGCTCAAGGCTGTGATTTGGGACATGGACGGTGTCATCGCTGACACCGGAGCTGCTCATTTCGCTGCCTGGCTAGAAGTTATGGCCGAGTTGAGCCGCCCTTTCGATGAGGCCGACTTTCGTCGTATCTTTGGACTCGTCAACCCCGATGCCGTCCGGCTCTTGTTGGGGGAGACGGTCTCGTCCCATGAGATAGCCCGGATCAGCGAGCGCAAGGAAACCCTCTTTCGGGAAGTGGTGCAGGTCCATGTCTCTCTCTTGCCTGGGGTGGAGACCTGGTTAGAGCGGCTGAGACAACAGGATTACAGACAGACCATTGCTTCGTCGGCACCGCGAGCTAACATCGAGGTCTTGCTCCATGCGCTGAACATAGGGCCGTATTTCCAGGCCACTGTCTCGGCAGACGATGTGATCAAAGGTAAGCCGGACCCGGCTATTTT
>Ga0315308_1001294_pt1 | contig 14340 bp, 24 predicted proteins | sample TDP3_MG_FD_203078 | JGI IMG/M metagenome (GOLD analysis project Ga0315308, IMG submission 203078) | Freshwater sediment microbial communities from Lake Towuti, South Sulawesi, Indonesia - TDP3 | ecosystem: Environmental > Aquatic > Freshwater > Lake > Sediment | place: Indonesia: South Sulawesi... | reverse complement strand
CAGAGATCCACTGGTCCGGGGTTGCTGCTATGGAGAAGAACGTTACCAGCCTCAGGATATCCCTATGGATCAGGATGGTCCCAAAATAGACCTGGCCTATAACCCCGTTCCTTTCAGGGATAAGGTTCTGGATCACCTTATAGCCTGTCTGCTGATGCTTGGCCATCAGGATCTCTAAGGCATGAGGGGGAACCTCGACATCACTATCCACGAAGAAAAGCCACTCATAGGGCCTCTCCAGGAAGACCCTTCTAACAGCCTCTCGGCCTTCCCCTATCCTGAGCAGCTTCTCTCCATAACCCCCGCCTAAGGCCTTAAGGTATCCCGGGATCCAGGGCTCGAATCTTATGAGAGTGTAGTCAGGGTTCTGGGGCCCATGGGCCTGAGGTCCTTCCGGGAAGGATCCTTCAGAGGCCACTAGGATCTCGAGGGGAGCAGGCCTCAGCCTCTTAACAGCAGCCAGCCACAGGTCAAAAACCTCATGTCTATAGGGGGCTAGAGATCCCACAGCATAGTTAACGGTCAAACTGTCTCACCCAGTTCTCAGGCTTATTAGGGTCGTTAAAGGGGGTCCTGTAGATCTCACTTCCCGGGGGTCCCCCCCACTTCTTAACGTAGTAGTCTCTCTGAAGAGACCAGTCTGAGACGCCTATAGCCTCAGAGGTTCCTCGGCCATGATGATAGATCATAGAGGGCTCGTAGACTATGGCTTTTTCCCCTCTTAGACGGATCCGGTAGAGGATGTCATTATCCTCGTAGTAGGCCGGAGAGAATCCCTCATCAAAATAGCCTATTGTCGACAGGAACCTGGTAGGCTCAATTATGAAGGCTGCCATTCCTGTAGGGTAGCCATCCCGGTTAGAGATAGGCGTCTCCCTGGGTATCGGAACGCATAAGCCTATCAACTGGTCTGGGCCAGGGATCTGGCCTCTCACATCTGAAGGGGAGACCAGGATAACATCGCCTTCCAGGATCCTCGAGACTAGATGATCTATAGCCTGAGGATGGAAGACGGTATCACTACTGGCCATCAACAGGAACCTGAGGCCAGAGTAGAAGGCCCACTTCATAGCCTGGTTAACTGACCCTGAAAAGCCCAGGTTCTTCCTGTTCTCTACATAATGGATCCTGTAGCGTTCTAGGGTCTGTCTGATGTGGTCTGAGAGGCCTTCCTGAGTGTTGTCTATGAGAAGGACCTCATGGATCCTCGAGGTCTTGATGCTGCTAAGACAGAAATGGGATCTCTCCCAGTAGAGGCCTACCTGAGGGATCGCTATGAGGACACTTCCAGACATGGCCGGCAGCCTTAAACATAGTAGCCATAGCCAGGGGGGTAACATCCACAGAGAGCAGCCAGTCTATAGAGTAGGCTGATCTCGAGGCCCTTATCCCGATATCTGAGGAGAATGTCGTAGCACTTGTTATTCCGGGTTGTGCTAGTGAAGGACCGGGAGCATTTACAGAACTCCCTCATGCTATTCAGGTAGAAGGGGATCTCACTGGTAGCTACCCCGGCGGGCTCCAGGATATCCGTCTTAGCCTGGGTCTCTTTCTGGACCAGAACGGTTGTGATGGCTGTGTATAACTCGGCCTGTTTGTCTCCATAGGCATCGGTTCTGAGTTCTGAGACGGCCCCATCAAGCTTAGCCTCATACTTCTTGCGTCTCCAAATCTGTTCTCTGACCATGAGAACCTACCGTAAGAAAAGATGTCAGGAAGACGCTAAAAGGCTTGTGGACCGAGACCGAGGCTAGTAGCCTGGGATCGCTATCCCACAGAGGTCAGCTACTCGGGCCAGGACTGTCGGGTTGTAGCCTCGGGCTACCCACATATTGAACCAGTTCTGGACCTCGTTCTGGCGTGACACCTGGGAGAACTTCTTAAAGAGGCGATAGCACTGTCTGGCAAAGTTCAGGTATGCCGGGATGTTCATCGTCACGATCCCAGCAGCCTCACAAACTGTCTTAGCCTTAGACTCGATGAGACTGATCTCACCGAAAATAGCCTCTTCCTGTTCTACCATCGTGTCCCTGTGGGCTGCGAACCTCGACTTAATGGCGTCGGGGTCGAGCTTAGCGTCGTACTTGCGAAGTCGGTATGCCGGATGTCTCAAGACTGGACACTCCTCGAGAGAGGGATATCCCCGGGATCAGTATAAAAGCCTTAACCGAAAATCTAGGGGCTTATGCCTAGTCTTTTCCCTTAGCAGCAGCCTTTTTTAGAGCCTCGTACTTCCAGATGACATGACAGAGCCTACTCAGGAATCCCGCCTGGCCAGTGAGGGACCAGACTCTCCTCTCAACCTGTTCGCTATTTATGGGGTATTTCTCTAAGGCTATCACCAGGTCCACAGCTTCCAGGGCTACCCTTTTCGCACTTATCGGGATCATAACCCTGGCCTCTTCAGGTGTGTACCTCGGTCCCTGTCTCTTCGTAGGCATAACATCACTTGTTAGCTGTTCTGTAGATCACCAGGTCATCTATGGCATCCAGGGTCTCAGGGTCTAGGCCTCTCCTCTCGAAACGGTCCCTGAGGATCTGATGTTCCCGGATCAGGTCCACCATGTAGGCCATCTCTGTCTGAGTCTTGTCGAGGGCTGTAGCGTAGGCCAGGTATTGATGATGGAGATCTGAGTAGACCCCCAGGCCATCCAGAAGGCTCTTAACCTTCCTTAAGAAGAGGTCTACCTGTCCCTGGGCTACTGCTGTCCTCTCAGCCCAGGCCCGGATCCTAGCCTCAGGCCGATCTTCCCGGATCTGTCTTACCTGTTTCACCAGTTTCACGAAGAGGGTCTTCCTTCTGTAGGCCGGGGTCCCTCTCTCTTCCTCTGTTGCCAGATCTATCTCTCCTTAAGATCCGAGATCAGACTGGTCAACTGTCCCCGATAGGTCTCTGTGTAGTCTACGTAGGCCCGGTATTTCTTCCAGGCCATCTCTAGCCTCTGAAGGTTGTCCTGAGTGTACCGGATCATGTCAGCCAGGTTGACTATGGCCTCGGCCTCATCATACTGGATCCTGATGGTCCCCGTGTCCTTAGTGAGGCCGTAGGGGTAAGACCAGACGCTAGGCTCCCCAGGTTCATAGAGCCTGATGTCAGTCTCGAGGACCTTCGCTTTAAAAATGCCTTCGTACTCACTGGCATAGATCAGCCAGTCTCCAGGCTTAACCTTCCCCCAGTCAGCAGCCTTCATAACCGCCAGTATGCAGCCCCCATAACATAAGCCTTAAGGTCCCGGGTTCAGGTCCCACATTCTTACCTACCCCCTCACCTAGCCCCACGTCTAGACGTCTAGGCTCAGAGATTGGTAAGATTGCCTGTGAGGGAACCCCTTCTCCCCCACGCAGACGCATCATTCCCCCTCTACCCCTCGAGGCCGAGGTCCAGGGATACCAAATAATTTCTTACTGGGGGAAGGGTCCCCCAGACCCCCTCACAGGCCCCAGGGTCAGAGTATGCACAACATCAATGCTCAACACAGATGCTTAACATCAATGCTCAGCATAGACCATCAGCCTGTCCCCGAGACATAGACTTGTCCTCAAGACAGAAAACCAGTATCACAGATCCATGTCAGAAATCGGCATTAACTCTCTATAGTAAGATGACATCAGGTCTCAGGTATTCAGGATAGCTCATGGTAGTAGTCTTGATAATAACATCACTTTCAGTGATGGTTAAAGCAGCAGCCAGACTGATGACTTCAACAGCCTATCAAACAGCCTTTCAGACGTCTAGTCAGACATCTTATCTAACATCAGTACCATAACCCTTACTGAAGACCATAGCCTCTGTGTCGTCTTACTAATTAGTCTTAATGCGTTGGGTATGGATTTGTGATACTGGTTTGTGGTCTGGATGGTTAGGTGTGGTCTCTGTAGGGTTCTTGAGTCTGCTGTTCCTGTCTTCCAGGATGGGGGGGTTATTATTGTTCAGTGTCCTGTCTGCTGTAGGCTTCTGGCTGCTGTTAGGGAGCATAGGAAGGCTGTCTCTTGTAACGAGGCTGTTCACATGGTAGTAGTTGCCTACAGGTTCTTTAGAGGTCAGGGCCGAGGTTTCCGGGTAGATCTAGAGAGGCATGACTGGACAGATCACTACTGTTTCCACTGTGAAGATTCCGGGAAGGGTTGAGGGGTCCGGGGGGATCCTGGGGGACCAGGGGAGAAGGAAGAAGATGGATCTGAGATCTGTACGTCAACGTCGACATAGTTTATAAGTTAAGATCATAATTTATAAATTTCAGATCTGAGAGGTGATGGAGATGCCGAGGTATAAGGATCACTGTCCGAAATGCCGGACCCCACTCATGCCTATCTATGCTAATAAGTTCTTCTGGACTCACGAAGACTACCCCCATAGAAGACAGAAATGGGTAAGGTTGGATCCTCTGTACTGGTGTGAGACCTGTAGGGTTATTCTGAAGGCCGGACCTTACCGGGAGCCTGTGGTCCTCTACGAGTTACCTGAGAAGGTCTGAGATCTTAATTTATAAACTACCAGGGATCTAAGGCCATCCAGAGATGTCGACTCCGTAGAGCCTGGCGATAGCGATCAGATGCTCTGCTGCTAGACCTCTCCTAAGCCATTTTGAGGCCTTGATCTCAACTTCCATCCTGAGAGTAGCCCCTGAGAAGGTTCTCGAGAGGGCCCAACACTCAGCCCCGAAGTTCATGTAGTGATGCTGCTGTATTCCGTAGAACCCTATGGCCTCAAGGTAGTTTTTGATCTTGGTCTCATAGAGGGTCTGGACAGCATAACGGTCATGGATCTGCTCGATCATAAAGTCTCTCTCAGAGCTGATCCTGAGGTTCATAATGTCCCCGTCTACCTTCTTCTCGTAGTGGTCTGAACGCCTGGCTGCGTCTTTCACCATCTCTTACACCAAATAGAAAAAAGGGGGGATTAGGATTTAAGACTTCTAGTCTCCTCTGATCTGTCTGAGGATCTTATCCCTAGCCTGATCCTTGATGTCTCCTATGTATGCCTCGGCCTCAGATCTGAGAGTCCGGCCCTTCTCCCTGAGATCTTCATAGATGGCTCTGTCCCATGTCCCCCGGATCGCAGCCTGAACGATCTCCCTGAAGTCTCCAGGGGCAAAAGCTACTAGGGCGTCTAGTTCTACGATGTATTGCTCAGTGTAAGATCTCATCCGGGTATCTCTCTGGAGCTTAGCCAGGGTCTCAGAATCCTGAGGTCTGGGGGGAAGGTTAAAGCGTTCTACCTGTTCCCCTGTTATGGCCAGTCTCCTGAGATCTACCTTCTCAGGATCTAGGCCGAAGTATTCTAGGGCCTCTGTCAGGAACCTCTGAATGTCTACGCCACTAGGATCCAGGTCTCCCAGGTAGTAGATGATGATCTTCTCATGTCTCTCTAGGAACCCTGTCAGAGCCCCTACATTCTGGTATATGAAGGTCCAGGAGCTATATCCCCGGTTGATCCTTATCGGGATCACCAGTTCAGTGAGCCATGACTGGATCGTAGAGGCCAGGGCCTCTTTCTCGATCCAGATCTCCGCTACTATCGGTTGATCGGCCCATGTCCCCACACTGAACCAGGGAACCAGGTAGTCAAAGTATTCATTCAGGAGCTCATCCAGGTCCAGGTCTCTCAGGTGATCTCTGGCCGTGTCCTTAAAGTCATCTAGGGCTCCATCCGAGAACTTCCCATCTGAGAGATCTCCTAAGACTACCCTGGTCTTGTCTTCGAGGAAATCCCAGGCATATCGGCCTTCCTTCCTAGCGTTAACCAGGATATGGCTGAGATGCTTGTAGGCTGCTGTCGTATTAGGTATGATCTCTCTGCTCACGAGGTAGTAGAAGAGGGTCCTCAGAGTGGGCTTAACCCCTTGCGTCTCAAAGAAGGTTACTGCTTGATCCACGTTCTCCAGGATGATGTTTTTCTTCATTCTCGATCCCTAAATGTATGACTAGTCATATCTTTTTAAAAGGGTTTGTGAAGGCAAAATATAGATGGGAGACTAGTCATAACTGAGCCTATGGAAGAGAAGGATAAGAAGGACCTGGAAGAGGTCAGGAAGGCCCTGAGGAAAGCCGCTAACCTGGAGGATCCTCGAGATATGTGGGTCCTGGTTAAAGAGTCTCTGGACCTCTTAACCTTGATAGTGAGCCCTGGCTGAGGCTAATAGTATCCGTAGTAGCCCATAGCCTTCTGAGTCTCTACGATCAGGTTAGCCTTCTCCTGGTTGATCCCTAGATCTATCAGGCCATCCAGGAACTCGTCTTCTGTGATGATGGCCGTCCTGAATCGCCAGGTCAGGATCTCAACCCACTCATCTATGAGTTCATCCTCGTACTGAAGTTGAGCCAGGTTGACCAGGAGCTCCCTCTCCCTGGCCTTGACCCCCAGGCTTATCAGGGAGTTCTTAAGCTCTGTCAGAGAGGCCCGGCCCATCCTGAAACGCCAGACCCATTTAGAGGTTAAGGACCTGACCTCTTCTCTGAGGGGCCTGAGCTGTAACATTTGCCAGAACTTAACCCGGTCCTCTTCGTTGAGCCCGGCCCCCTTCAGTTTCTTAAGGGCCCACGTCTGATCCATCTCTACGAAGTCAGCCATCCGGGTTAGTTCATAGGGCCTAGGCCAGTAGTACAGGCCTTTAGTCACAGTCTCATGGAGATCCTTCTCCCATCCATCTAGGAAGAACCAGTCTTCCATCTCGGCCTTCTTTACGAGGTCCTTAGCCCACCACTCGAAGGCTGTTCTACTGTCAGGCTCCCGGTTCCAGACCTCGTTAAGCCATTCACAGGCCTTAGAATCCCAGCCATCATAAGACCCATATCTAAGGAAGTCTGGCCAGGAGAAGATCTTCTCCCGGTAAAGATGCCAGGCCGTTCTAGGATCTGGGACCTGAGGTGTGTAGACCCGGTTCCAGTGTCGGGTCATCCTGGGAACGATAGCAGCGTTATACATGAGGGTCTTATAGGCATAGATCCACTGGCTACACTGAATGAACCTCTCTGTCGAGGTTGACCAGGTAGCTCCTACCCCTTGCCAGATTCCGGCCTTCCAGAACTGGAAGAGCTCCCGGTACATCGATATTATTGTGGTCCTAAGGGCCTCTGCGTTCCCCTCTGGGCCAGCCCTGGCCTGGACATCTGCTGTCCCTATACCTAGGCCTAACATGAGCTCGAGGTTAGCAGCCATCGAGTCTATGTTCCTGGCCTGAGCATCCATCCTGATAAAATCCTGGATCATCTGAACAGCATCGAAGGGGCTAGGACCCGCTAATATGCCAGTGGGAGCCCTCAGTACAGGGATCCGTCTAGGTCCCTCTTCGTTCTCGGCCATCTACCTCTTCCCTCTCTTCCTGGAAGGGCTCTTCTCGGCCTTCTCGAGGCCTGAAAAGTCTAGGGCTCCTCTGTCCTCTTCAGGTTTAGGTTCGACCTTACCCTTTTCCTTCTTGCTCATAGATCTCGATCACCTAAGGAATGATCTATCCTTTAACCTAAAAAATTAATGTCTTGTCGACAGGGCCCAGATGTAGCAATTCGTAGCAAGATCTGAGATCTCTGTCATCGAGGGGGGTAGATCTCCCAGGGATCGCACTTTTCAATATCAGAGGGATGTCTTCAGATAGAGAATGCTATCCTTTTATATACACAGTCCTACTAGGATGTAGCGAGGTGAATTGTTTGGAGAAGGCGATAGAGCAGTTGAACATCAGGATCTCTAGGGATCTGTATGAAGATCTGAAGGCTATAGCCCAATATGAAGGCTCTAGAGTTCCTGAGTTAGTGAGGTCCTGGATTCGGGACAGGATCCGGGAATACCGGAAGGATAAGAGGTTCGAGGAGTGGAAGGCTAAAAACCAGGGAGAGGATCGATCTTGACAGGGCCACTTGATGTTGAATCTGAGGTTAGGGAAGCTCTCCATGATATCTTTGCCAGGTTCTTTGAGAAGATCGCAGAGGCTACAGGGGGGGTCATAGAGGTTGAGGATCTTACTGTCGGGACCTTCTCGATCTCGATATCCGTAACCCTGAAACCCAGGGAAAGGCCTAAGGAAGAGACTCTAAAGAAGAGTAGGAGCTGCATAGGGGGACATTGAGGGTCTAGGATGGAGACAGTTAAGGAGAAGGATCTCGAGGCCGTTCTAAAATGGGTCAGAGATCTCAGGAAGTTCTGTGTCCTACATAACATAGACCCCTGGGCTACTAGACAGGGCCTAATCATGGCCCTTGAGATGGACACTAGAGTAGCCCTGGACCGGGGGATCCCGAAAGAACATCTGGACCAGTTTGACGGAATAGTTAAGGCTGATATTCAGAAGTGGATGGAGAGGTTCTAGAGGCCTATGAAAAGGGAATGTGCATATTGTCATCAGGAGATCTCAGGATATCCTCATGTCTTGATGGTAGAGTACGAGAGGGATACTAGTCTAGGCCTTGTGTTCCATAACAAGACTGAACTTGTCTCCTACCTCATGGCTCAGCTAGGATGGAAGATCCAGGCCATACCCCCAGGGGCCGAGGCTAGACCAGAGGAGCCTAAGCCTGAGGCTGCTGCTCCCCCTCCAGAGTTTGACCCTCAGGAGCTCTTGGGCCATGAGTATAAGGGGAAGAGGAAGGAAGAGGGGGAAGGCTACGAGAAGGGATCTCTAAACTGGGGATGGGATAAAGAGGATCAGTTCAGTGAGGCCGTGATTAAGGTCCTGGAGAAGGGCCCTCTCAGGATAGGAGACTATGAGTTCACACTGGACCATAAGAAGGGATGGGTTAATGTCAAGAAGGTTAAGGGGCCTTAGATGGGGCTCTGTGGGAAGACAGGGAAATTCTGTAATGGGTCAGACTGGTTCTGCAAGATCTTTAAGACTAGTCTCAGGCTTAACTCGAGCTGCTATTACTACCAGGAGCCCGGATCTCGAGGGCCGTCTTACCAACCGGATAGGAGCCGTTATTGATGAGTCGACATGAGGATCTGAGGAGACGGATAGGGGCCATGTTAGAGGGTCAGGGCTACTCTATCAGGTATGAGACCCCGGTTGGTAAGAGACGTGTCGACCTAGCAGCCCAGAACGAGAGAGAGGTCCTTCTAGTTGAGATAGTCAACAGCCATGCAGCAGCTCCTATAACGGTGAATGACCTCGAGACGTCTCAGGTAGTCGTCAGGATTAGGAAACCCTCTATCCCCCGGAAAAGGGGCTGCCATGTTCTGAAGTGGGTCCGGTGTGGTAAGAACTGTGGTGGCTGTCCTCATGGCCCCTACGTTTATGAAGTCTGGAAGGAAAAGGGAAAACAGTTCTGGAAGTATCTGGGAAAGGCTAAGGATCTGAAGGATCTCCAGGATCTAGGCTCATAGTAGGTAAGATTTCCGGGGGTTCACGCACCAGTCAGCCCCACACTTCTTACATCGGCCTGTCCTGAACTCTGACCCGAAAGGATCCTTCTGCTCATAGATATCGTAGGATCCACACTCAGGACATCGGCCTCTCAGAGATCCTAGAGCCTCACCTGGAACCGGGAACTTCAGCCCAGACCGGGGCTTACCCATAAAATACTGATGCACCTGAACGATGGCCGGGTTAGAAGACCCTACATCTATGACCCCCATCTCTTCCCCCTTAACAGCAGCCCGGATCAGAGCCCCCAGAAGCTGACAGGTAGTAGTATTATGAGCCTTACAGACCTCGTTAAACCTCTCCCAGTCATCCCGGAAGACCACAAAACTAGTCTTGAAATACCCCTGACGCCTATGAACCTTCATGTGAGCCCGAAGACTCTGAAGCTTCCCATAGGCCTTACCACACTCAGGAACCACACACTTATAGAGAACCGGAACCTCAGACATAGACCTCACCAATTGCCTAGAGTAAGGGAACCATGTTGCCTAGAGTAATCGTTTGCACTTTTTAACGGTTCATAACATGACCCCCTCGTTCTCGAGTGGAAAGAGAGGGGGGTCCCCCCTGGCCATAGATCTCTAGCACAGTTCTACCCTTCATAAATGGCTTATCTATCATGGTCCCAGACTCTACAGAGAGGTGAGGCCTAAGATGGGATATCGAGAGTTAGAGGAGATCTGTAGAGCAGCCCTGACCAGGAAGGACCTGGATCCTGAGGCCCGGAAGTTCTGGAGAGAGAGGCTAGCCTGGGTTAAGAGAATGAAGAGGGGATCCGGCCCTGGAGACTGAGATAGACCTCGAGCAGAGGGCTAGGTCCCTGGCTATGAAGATCTGGATCAGGATCCTATGGGATCCGGGGGTTCAGAGCTTCCTCGAGGACATAGCAGAGTTCAACCAGATTTCTAGAAAAGTAGAAACTGGCATAGAAGAGGAGAAGATCCCGATCCCGGTCCCTCAGATCCGGCCAGGTAAGTATCGACAGGTAGACAGGTCCATAATGAGAAGGATCCTCTGAGAGGTCTAGGCCTGAGACTGAACCTTAAAGAGGCCGTAGGCTGAGAGGACCCCACTGATGAACCCTGAAGAGAACAGGGCTACTGTTTGCCATCCATCCATCTCGAGCTGCATATAGGCCATGATCAGACCTACGCTTACAACCCCCATGAAGGTCAAGACTACCAGGATGACTACTATGGCCTCGACCCATCTTTTCTCTGGTACAGGTTGAGTCATGCCATCACTACCAATCTTCTAACCTCAATTCTTGCTTATAATTTTGAAGTCATCCATGTAGAGATAGCTATAGCCCCCACCTACGTATGAGGCGACACAGTGGGCGATCTGAATTTCGAGGCTAGTGTTTCTGGGTAGGGGAACTACAATCCTGAACCATTTAGCCTCGGGTATGGCGTCGACAGCTACGTAGGCACAGGTTGTCCCTAGATAGATCAGTACGGTAGAGTCTCTGCGTACAATTAGAACCCTCTGATTGACGGCAGTAAGAACCTGGCCCCCTGTTCTGACATCAAAAATGGCGTAGACCTTGTTCCTGTCTGGCGTAGTGAAACTCTTATAGAGTCTTCCCCTATGGAAATCTTTCCCTGAGATTGTCCTGTTCCTCATTCTGAGGCTATTTGGGGGAGAGAGAGCATAGTCAGTTGTCACACCTAAATCTGGGAGCCCTGTATCGCATTGGGTCTCACACAGCACAGCCCATCCCTGGACCGTTCCATCATCAAAATTGTTCAGGACATCCTGGGTATAACTGGGATCTGCACTGTTGATCCAGATGACTGTCACTGTCCGGGTAAAGGTCCACTTGAGGTTAGAGTAGCCTGAGTCTGTGTAGGCCCTCAGAATGAGGTCCACTGTCTGAGTGAGTTCAGAGGCAGGCCTCGATCTGCTCGCAAAATTGTCGAGGTTAATGTATGCACTGGTCCCTGAGGCCAGAGATCCTAGGTTTACCGTACTGAAGGTGTAGCCTGGACCTGTCCCCGTGATCTGAAAATAGAGGGTTACGTCATCAAAGTTGAAGTATCTGCCTGTCAGCCCTAGGTATGTCGTTGAGGGAAGGTTATAGATATCCCTGTATATGGTCCTAGGGGGATCCGGTGTGGGGGGATCTATAGAACTCAGTCTTAACTCAATTTTGGCCATATCTGTCCCTACGTTCTATTATCATAATATCCCCCTTGTGAGCCTTCTGGTTCAGGTAGCCAGATGACCCCTGTGGTCCAGTCGTAACTTCCCCCTGATTCTCCCTCAGGCTCAGCCATCCAGATCCTTCCTACCATATTGTCATAGGACCAGGCCGGGGGAACAGGGATCCTCAGCTTCTCCTGGGCCATGCCTTCAGCCTCAACCTGTATGAGGTCCAGGATGGCCGGATCTAGGCCTCTCTCTGTGAACTCAGTTAGAAGGCTAGTCTTCTCGAGAAGATAGGTTTCCTGGCCGAAGTGGACCTGTCTGTTCCACATCCTCTTAGTAAAGGCTACATAGTAGGGCCACTGGTCTGATGGGACAGCCTCATTCTCAAGCATAGAGAAGACCTTTTCCTCAAGTCTGAGAAGGACCTCGATCTCCCAGTCAAGCTCTCCGGCCATGATAGGCTGTAGAAGTTTGAACCTTCTAGGGACAGAGAACTCGGTCCATTTAGCGATAACCCTGAAGACCCTACGCCTGGGAAAAGAGGTCCTGGCTACCCCTCTACGTCTACCCATCTAGCCTATCCCCTTAACCAGAGGTTCATAGACCTTGAGGTAGTGGTAGGCCTTAGATCTCTTGAGGGCTCGTTCTCCCTTCTCCTGACTTTCCTTAGGGTTGTCTAGGGCCTGAGTCATGGCCTCTGCTAGGCTCTGGGGCTCGTACTCATGCAACTGAGCCAGGCATCCAGGACCTTCCCATTTCTCCTCTCTCAAGCCTGTCATGGGGAAGAGCCAGGCCTCTCGAGGTCCTACCAGTTCATTCATAGGCTCAGCATCGAGGCACACTATAGGCCTCTTAGCAGCCATAGCTTCTAGGAGAGGAAGGCCGAAACCTTCCAGGAGACTAGGCCAGACGAAAACATCACAGGCAACAGTCTTGAGGGCTACCTGTCTGAAGGGTAGCACGTTATAGGCGTCTTCGATGACCAGGTTAGGGATCTTGTCGAGGTCAGGGACCAGGCTCAGAGCCTTCTGAAGACCTGTATGCAAGATAAAAACCCAGTCTGGAGATCTCTTCTCGTTGAGGATCCTTAAGGCTGCTGCTAGATGGTCCAGGCCCTTCCTGTGTAGAGGGTTGATGTTTGAGAAAAGGATCCTCTTCCCAGGGTAGGCCTTTCTCAACTGGTCCATACGGCCATACCTCAGAGAATCATCAAACTCGAAGTCTTGAGGGTCTATCCCATGAGGGACCACAGCCTTAACATGGACCTCAGATCTGACCAGGGCCTCTCTACAGAACTGGCTAGGGACCAGGACCTCGAGGTTCTTCAGGACCTCTAGGATCTGGACATTCAGGGTTAGGGGCCCGTCGACAGGACCGTAGAGGCTCGAGCTCTTAGAGATCCAGGGAGCCATGACTCTAACACTGTCCAGGATATACCTGGGCCAGAGGGGGATGAGGGAGACTAGTCTATCCCATCTCTCCTTAGGGAATACAGCCCGGTCTATGAGGTCCCTCTCCTCACACTCATACCCAAAATGAACAGCAGCCCGGTAGATCAGGGCTGACTGGTTCCTAAAACTGGCTGCTGACCTGACAGAGAAGACAGCCATCCTCAACTATTCAACCCACCTAGATCGGTCTATGTAATGTCTGGCTTTAAATAACTGTCCTCGAAAGAAGGGGATCGAGGTATGGCCTAGATACTCATGCCACTTCAGGATATTGAAAAAGATCCAGTCTTCAGAGATCCACTGGTCCGGGGCTGCTGCGATGGAGAAGAATGTTATCAGCCTCAGGATGTCCCTGTGGATCAGGATCGTTCCAAAATAGACCTGGCCTATAACCCCGTTCCTTTCAGGGATTAGGTTCTGGATCACCTTATAGCCTGTCTCCCCATGTTTGGCCATCAGGACCTCTAAGGCATGAGGGGGAACCTCGACATCACTATCCACGAAGAAAAGCCACTCATAGGGTCTCTCTAGGAAGACCCTTCTAACAGCCTCTCGGCCTTCCCCTATCCTGAGCAGCTTCTCCCCGTAACCCCCGCCTAAGGCCTTAAGGTATCCTGGGATCCAGGGCTCGAATCTTATGAGAGTGTAGTCAGGGTTCTGGGGCCCATGGGCCTGAGGTCCTTCCTGGAAGGGTCCTTCAGAGGCCACTAGGATCTCGAGGGGAGCAGGCCTCAGCCTCTTAACAGCATCTAGCCAGAGGTCAAAAACCTCATGCTTGAAGGGAGCCAGGGATCCTACAGCATAATTAACGGTCATCTTGACTAACCCAGTTCTCTCTCTTATCAGGCTCGTTAAAAGGGTTCCTGTAGATCTCAGATCCCGGGGGTCCCCCCCACTTCTTAACGTAGTAGTCTCTCTGGAGAGACCAGTCTGAGACGCCTATAGCCTCAGAGGTCCCTCGGCCATGATGATAGATCATAGAGGGCTCGTAGACTATGGCTTTTTCCCCTCTTAGACGGATCCGGTAGAGGATGTCATTATCCTCGTAGTAGGCCGGAGAGAACCCCTCATCAAAATAGCCTATTGTCGACAGGAACCTGGTAGGCTCAATTATGAAGGCTGCCATTCCTGTAGGGTAGCCATCCCGGTTAGAGATAGGCGTCTCCCTGGGTATGGGAACGCATAAGCCTATCAACTGGTCTGGGCCAGGGATCTGGCCTCTCACATCTGAAGGGGAGACCAGGATAACATCGCCTTTCAGGATCCTCGAGACTAGATGATCTATAGCCTGAGGATGGAAGACGGTATCACTACTGGCCATCAACAGGAACCTGAGGCCAGAGTAGAAGGCCCACTTCATAGCCTGGTTAACTGACCCTGAAAAG
>Ga0315308_1001293_pt1 | contig 14342 bp, 8 predicted proteins | sample TDP3_MG_FD_203078 | JGI IMG/M metagenome (GOLD analysis project Ga0315308, IMG submission 203078) | Freshwater sediment microbial communities from Lake Towuti, South Sulawesi, Indonesia - TDP3 | ecosystem: Environmental > Aquatic > Freshwater > Lake > Sediment | place: Indonesia: South Sulawesi... | reverse complement strand
AGGATGAGACCGAGGGTTACTCAATGGTGCCGTTGCGGACCGCCTTCCCCCTCCTCGGCGTTGCACATTGCGGCTATGCCCTAGATCCGCGCGCTGAGAGGGCCTACGATTGGCTGTGCGCGCAGCGCTTGCAGGACGGGGCCTGGCCGACGGGCATCGCGTCGGGGAACTATGGATATGTGGCCGGCTACAGGAGGCTCGCACACTCCAGGTGGGGTTGCCGATCGAACACGACCGGGGCCCTGAGCTGCCTAGCGTTACACCCGAAGAGGCGGAAGGGCCCCGAGGCCCGAAGGGCGCTTGACCTGCTGCTCGGGCGTGAGACGAGGGAGCGCTATGCCCTTGGCTTTGGCGTGGCAAGGATGATCGGGGCCGAACCCTCACGGGGCTTTATCACGTATTATGCGCGGTTCGATTTGGCACAGGTCCTCGACCTGTGTTGGAGGGTGGGGGCGGGCAGGGATGATCAAAGGATAGCCGAGCTGGTCGAATTCGTCCGCGGCCTACAGGGCCCTTATGGGCTGTGGGAGTATGCCCCGCGCCCTCAGGCCTCCCGGTGGGTGACCTTCGACCTCCTGCGCTCGCTCTCAAGATTGGACGAGACTACGGATTGGTTCGGCCTCGAGCCGCGCACGCCCTTCAGGCCCTATCCCAAGAGGGAAAGGCGATATTGATCTACGGCGTATCCATCTCACCGGAATGATGGCAAGACGTCCTTCTCGAACAGATCAAGGCTCGACAGGAGATCCTCAGCATGGATCATGAAGTATGTTGCCCCGGAGTCCATGAATTCCTGCAATAATGAGATGCAGTGCGATGGCGTGCCGACGAAACGGGTCTGCGAGGATCGGCTGTTGGGCGCCTGCCTCTCCCTTCTGCGCGCCTCGTCATCGTCCTTGCCCAATATAATTTCCAGGGTCACGGACTTCACGATCTCCCCCGATCGCCTGCCAACGGATCGGCAGTGCCTTTCGAGGATCGAAAGTTTCCTCTGAAATTCCTTGAGGCTCGTTGAAAGCCCTGAGAAATTGCAGGCGTCCGCATGCTTGGCTGCCACCCTGAGGGTGAACCGTTCCCCCCCTCCGCCTATCCATAGGTTGGGGCCTTTCGGCCGGATCGGCGTTGGCCTGCACACGGCCTCCGATACGTGATAATACTTCCCCCGGAACGTGATCGGCCTGCCGGTCCACATCATCTTCACTATATTCGCCGCTTCGTCGAGTTTCGCGATTCTCACCTTCGGGGGATCGAAGGCATATCCGTAAGCCCTATACTCGTCTTCCTTCCAACCAGCACCCAGCCCCAATTCCAATCGACCATCCGATATGACGTCGAGCGTTGCCGCCATCTTGGCCACCAAGGCTGGGTTCCTGTAGCCGGTGCAGAGGAAGAAGGGGCCGAGGTGGATCCTCGATGTCTCGCGAGACAGAGCTGAAAGCGTCGTCCAGCATTCGAACACAGCGTCATCAGGGCCCCAGGTGAAGTGATCCATCAGCCAAGCCGAGTCGAAGCCGATCTCCTCGAATCTCCTGCACAATGCGACGAGTCCCCTATAGTCCGGGGCAATCGACATCTGGGGGGCCTCGTTCAACACGGCCCCAAATCCGACATTCGCCAACGCATTCGCCAACGCTACATCATGAATGCCAGTATATATTGCATCGCATAGAAAAATTCCTCATCTACCATCTTATGGTAGATAACTTTCGAAGCATTTTGTATTTCAGGGCCTCTTCCCTTGTCTTCGCGAAGGCCACATAGTTGTCGAACTTCCTGGTTTCATTAGGCTTGAGGTAAACGTCGATAGAGGATATTAGGTGCGCCCCATATTCACCTGCCATATCCAGGACCTCGATCGTCGTCCTCTCGCTTTGGGTCGTCACCAGACAGAGCGAGTCGCCTGTCCTCTGATTTTCCACAACAGCGTACCCCCGGTCGGTGCTGTAAAAGGATGCGTACTTCGTTCCCCTTCTGAGACGCTCCCCCCTTCGGCCTGGGACTACGACAGCGTATTTATCTCGAGAGCCTCCCAACTGGAGGAATATCGTGGTGAGCGACCCGAAGGACATGCTGGCAGATGTCGTGTTTCTGTATTCGTTCACAACTCTGACGATGTTGCTCCCGGGCTGAGTCAGATATGAGATATCGGCCTCAAGCCCTTTGAGGTCCTCATTGAGATCTGTGAACTTCGTGGAGACGGACATGCCCTTCCATGGGCCCATCTCGACCTTACGGCCGTTCCATTTCTCCTCGTGGGCCTTCCCCGGCCACGACTCCTTGAACACCAGGGTCCTTATGCCCCCGAACCAGGGATTGAAGAAGACGAAGGGCTTCGGCTTCGGGAAGGCCGAGAGCAGGTGATTCCTCCCCGTCCCCTTCTCAATAGCCGAGTGAAGGGTTCCCGCGAACTCAGGGCAGACCTTGAAGAGATATTGGCCATTATCGATCGAGAACACCTCAAGCCCGTCCTCTTTCGCCCTGGATATCCCCACGCTTCCCCTTCTGCCGGCTATCAGGATGTCCAGCGGGAACTCGTGGTCGGTATCTGGGAATTCAAGCGCTATCTTCCCCTCGTAACAGCCGGGCGATGCCGTTTCTGGGGGCTGAAGTGATAGAGTGCATCCCCAATCCTCTGATCTCCTGATGTCCTTGAAGGAATCATGATCGAGATCGGCCTTCCAGCCAGTTGGTTGATCAACTCTGACTTTTCCACTCAGCGACTTCATCCTGGAACTGGATATATTGATGGGCACCTCCCTCTTCTCCGGGAAATCCAACTCTATCAGCGATGGTTTGACGATCGCGACGATGGGTTGCTTTATCCGAGGGCCGTTGTAACGTATCTCCTCCCGCGCCTTCCCCTCGATCAATCTCCTGTAATATCCCCGTATTGTCCGCCAATCCCCATAACCGCAAAACGCATACAATGGGCTCAGGGTCCTCGTCGACTGTGGCAGCAGATCTGGGACATCCATGACGAGCTCTGGCATCTTCGAGCCGCCAAATGAGTTCTCCACGACATCAACCCTATTCCACATCAGTCCGGTCGCAAGCTTATGACGAGGCAGCTCGAAGCAGCTCCAGCTCTCCTTGAGCTGATCGGGCTTCTCCGGCGCATCCCCTTCCCATTGGGGAAAGTCCCCTTCCGCTATTGCCGCCCTCACGAGGCCCTCATTCAAGGGCATGGTGACGACTGGGTTTGGAACCGAGGCATAGCTCCTCACTTGGAGCTTGAGGTCATATTCGGTGGAGGAGTTGTTGATAATCGAATATACGACCTTGAGTATCGGGCTCCCCCCCGCCAACGTGATCTGCTTGACCAACCTGACGCCGGGATAAGTACGAGAATCCACATACAACCTTGCCCTGAAGGCGCCTTCGACGCGATCCAGCTCATATTGGTATTTGCTCGCAGCGAATTCGGGCGGCCAGAAGGGCGGCCCGAGCGAGTCCTCAATCCCATCACACAGGTCAATGCCGCTAATGTTGTCCCTTACGTTGACGTGGCCACCCTTGAGGCTCAAGTTAACCGTCAAGGCCTCGCTCGTAAGCACGAGCTCCTTATCCCCCTCTAGGCAGGCGATGACCCCGCCTTCGTCTACGCATTTCACATAGTATGTCTTGGGCTTCGCGCTGACCCTAGTGCCATCTAGGCTGACGGACGATAGGAGTGTAACGGGCAGTGCCTTGTTGCCCATCTCCCTCGAAATGTGCACGAGGAACTTCACGCCCGTAAATCCTTTTGCTCCCGCACTGAAGCTCGCGGCTGAAGGTTCGATCACAACCCCCTCGGGGGGGACGGCCAAAACCTCGCCCTCGACGTTCTTCTTCAAGTGATTGCTGATGTTGATTATGAGCTCCTCCTCAGAGCCGGGGCGACCTATCATGTGATATGGGTCGAAGGTGATTTCAACTGGCTGCTTGACCCTCAGGCCAGTCGCTAATGGCATCAGCTTACCGTCGAGAATCAAGTTGCTCTTGACCTTATGAGAGGCCTCATCCTCCTCCCGATCTTCGATTCCGGGATCTACGAGGAGCCTTCCCAAAAACTCCTCACTCCTCCGTGGTCCTATGATGAAACTCTTAGGCGGTTCTTCGAGTAGTCTTATCCCATCGTCCGGCTCCACAAGAAGCGAGCAGGACATCTTTCTTCCTGTCCTGTTGGCGACCTTCCAATGGATCCTAAGAGGTATCCCTGCTGGCGCCTCCTGCTCCTCGACCCAACAGCGTATCTCGAAATCGTTCGTCTCGGCCCCAGTGATATCGCGTACCTCCCTATCGACTAGGATCCTGAGTTTATCGCCCCCCTCCTCCCACTCATAGGGGAAGATCTTCATCCCCTCCAGCTTGAAATCGTCTTCCTTCACCTCCAGTTTCCTTTTAAACGAATGGTACCAGTCTGGGTGTTTGTTAAAGAAGTCCCTGGCGGCCGGAAACGCAAATATCCTTGGGAGGTAATTTTGCATATAGACGTTGGTCTTCGGAACCCAGTAGAAACCCGTCTTCTTGTAGAGGGGCATGGCTTTCATGTTACCACTCCATGTATGTAGGTCGAGTCTTTTCACCCCCCTCTTCGTGGCCTCCTCAATGCTCCTTAGTAGGAGCCTGCGTCCGAACCCCTTCCCCTGATAACTTGGGTTTACGTTGAGAAAGCCGACATAGGCCGCGTCTTTGTCCCCCCAGCGTTCGCCCAAAGTACAATATCCGACGATCTTCCCCTTCAGTTCCACGACCAGGCGGGCAAAGGTGCTACCCCTCTGGACCTCGTGCAACACCCTTTCCGGTGTATATGGGATCCCGCGAGTAAATCCGCCGGGCCATCCCTCGTCGCTCTCGTTATACATCCTGGCAAGGCCCGGGGCGTCCCCCTCTTCAAACTCCCTTACTTGCAATCCCTCAGGTTCCTTCCCCCTTCCCTTCCCCTTCTCCTTTGGCATCATTCTCGCCTACTCAAAGATAATATCGAACATCGGGCTCCTTGTGTTCAATAAATTGCATCGTATCCATATGTCCGTTCTTAAACCTTATGCCAATGTTAATCTCGAAAGAAGGGTTATTAGTTGGTCCTAGATCATCTCGTCGTAAATTGCCCGCGAAACTCTATATGGCCGATAGCTACCTGAAGCGTTGCGATGCCGTAGTAAGAGGTATCAATGGGAACCAGGTGACCTTCGATAGGACGGTTCTTCATCCGCTCTCCGGGGGAGTGGCAAATGATTTGGGCTATGTCACATGTCATGGGATTTCATATGACGTTATCGACGTTTTGGAGGATAGGGTCAACGGTGACGTTATCCATGTTCTGTCCAGAACCCCCTCCTTTAGAATAGGTGACGCGGGGGAGATCACGCTTGATTGGGATAGAAGGTATGTGCTGATGAAGTTGCACACCGCAGCACATATCCTCTCCTCGATTATGTACAGGAATTATCGCGCACTAAATACAGGAGGCCACATTGACCCAACCGTGGCAAAGGACGATTACAATGTCGAGAAGGCCGATAGGCAACTATTCGAGGGCGCCATAGAAGAGGTCAATGGCGTGGCGTCGAAGGCCATCGAGGTGAAGGTCTACTATCTACCAAGGGAAAGGGCGTTCGAGATCCCAGGCATCATAAAATTGGCCGATAGGTTGCCACCGGAATCGGGAGAGCTTAGGATCGTTGAGATCGTGGGTGTAGACGTTCAGGCAGATGGGGGGCCGCACGTGAGGAACACTTCGGAGGTCGGCGAAGTCGCGTTGCTTAAGGTTGAAAACAAAGGCAAGGATAGAAAGAGAGTATATTATCGGATCAAGGGATAGGCAACGCCTGATTCGAAGCGCGTTCCACTCGATTTCCAGTGGGTTTCGAGGGGATGACATGATGGGGCGATCGTGATAACGCTTTTATTGCATTTATCAGTGTTCGGTAATGCCATGTTGAAAGCAGGGGCTGCCATTATCGATATAACGCCTCCATTGGGGATCAAGATCAGTGGGTACTTTGAGGAGAGGATAGCCAAGGATATTCACGATGGTCTGTCTGCCAAATCCGTCGTCCTTGATGATGGCAACACGAAATTAGCCATAGTGGTATGTGATCTCATCGGTGCCAAAAGGGAATATCTCGATAGGGCCAAACAGTCGATCTACGAAAGGTGTGGGATCCCTCCTTCTAACGTACTCATATCCTGCACTCACACCCACACCGGTCCAGAGGTAGGGGACATGGGTTATGGACAAGTCCTAATTCAAAAGATCGCTGACAGCGTGCAACTGGCAGATAACCGGCTCACAGAGGCGGAGCTCGGGTTCGAAAGGGAGGAGGAGAACAAGCCTTTGGGCAACAGGCGTTTTTTCATGAAGGATGGCACAGTGTGGACTAACCCGGGCACATCGAACCCCGACATAGTGAGGCCTGCTGGGCCAGTGGATCCCGAGATCGGGATTCTCTGTGCAAGGCAAACGAATGGGAAGATGATCTCGGTCCTCGCGAATTACGCCATGCACTATGGGGGGCTGAGCCCGACCGAAAAAGGGGAGGACATGTTCACCATTTCAGCCGACTACTTCGGCGCCTTCTCAAAGGTCATGCAATGTATGGTGGGAGTGGAATTCGTCGCCGCACTTGCAAACGGGGCCTGTGGGGACGTTATCATGTACGACGCCATGAAGCCCCATGGGGACGTGAACAAATACCTTGGCCATGCGGAGCGAGTTGCTGCCCTCGTCGCCGCCAAAGCCCTGTGGGCTTTGAACCAGATGAAGTTCCATCGTCATTTGAGATTGGCGGCCGCAATGGAGGAACTCTCAATTCCGAGGAGGATGCCCACCCGTGAGGAGATCGAGCTCGCAAAGGGGCTGATGAGCGGGGAAGTCAAGCCAAAGAACATGAGGCATTCGTCATTGAAATACTTCTTCGGCCCAATGATCGATGAATTCAGAAGGGCCCCAAAGGAGGTCAGGACTTGGGTCCAAGTCCTGGCCATCGGAAGGCTGGCAGCGATAGTGGGCCTTCCGGGTGAGATCTTCGTAGAGCACGGCCTGAGGATAAAGGCCGAATCGCCATTCAAGCAAACATTCGTCATCGAGTTGGCGAATGACGCCGTTGAGTACATACCCACGGTCAGGGCCTTCCAGGAGGAGGGCCCGCTAGAGGCTTCAGGGGGCTACGAGACGTCGATCGGGCCGAACATCTTGGTCCCTGAAGCCGGGGACATGATGGTCAGTTCGGCGCTCAGGATGATGAATGGGCTCTATGAGGAGAATGGCCCATGACGTTCATGAGACACCCAATCAGCGTATGACTATCTGCATCTTCCTCGCGACTGACCTGATGTAATCAGCAGAGCGCGAATACTCCTCCATACTCGATAGGTGCTCTAACATGAGGGGTGTGTCGGGATTCAGCGTGCTGAGCTCAGTTATTAAGGCCCCGAAATCGAGCCCTCCGAGGCCGGGACGGATCTCATCGAGGTGTACCATGAATTTCTCCCGCAGTATGACATCCTTGGCATGACAGCTCTTGATATAGGGCCCAAGCTTTGAGCAGAATTCTCTGATGATCGCCCCATTGTCATAGTAGCGTTGTGGGCTACTGATGAGGTTAACGGGATCGAAATGAACTGCAAATTCCTTACGGTTGATATCTTTTATGAGGGCGAGATAGTTATCAGGCGAATCCGGATATATCCAGGGCATCGTTTCCAATGTATAGAAGGTGCCCGTTGGCCTGACGGCATCGATGATCTCCTGCACTGTTTCGACAATGAGACCGAAAGTATCCTCGGTGAAGTTATCGGGATGTGGGCCATCCCATTTTTGTCCCCGCGACCCAGCGATGTTCACGCAACACCGTGCACCTATCTTATCGGCCAAGAGCAAATGCTCTTGGCACTGCTTAATCGCGGTTTGGCGGGCCTCCGCATTAGTGCTCAGGGGATTGTTCCATACACCAACTTCGGCGATGATCACGTCGACCGATTCCGCGGCGTCCACATACTCTTGGATTATGGAATCATCGGCATCGCTCGTGACCGGGCAATATGCCGCGCTGTAGCCATAGCGACGCAAAGCCAGGATCCAATGTTTCGGATCGGTATACTTCTCGAATATCGGTCCACCAAGCCTCACGACGATGACCTCCAGCCTTTTTTGCTGAATATCCGTTAATGTGCTCCCCTACCTAATATGAGTTTCTAAACGGTTCCCATGCCGCGAGTATTAGGTGTGCTAGCATAGTTATCCCACGAGGTGGAAATCGCTCTCCCTCCTGGTCGAACGGCTCCCCTCGGGTATGATCGCCTCTGAATCGATAGCCAACGGATGATTTAAGAGCTTGTCCCTAAATTCCTTGGGTTAACATTATTTTGTAAGAGCCTCGTACTCTTCTACTGGTGATGAATCCAAGTGGAAGAATACGAGACCCTGGAATCACTCTTGCAGAACTCGGATTTAGGATTTGTGAATGAACTACTCATGGGTGCCTTCCATCAAGAAGGTCCTGGAAGGTCTCCCCGTAATCCCCTGGGGGTCTTCAAGGCTCATCTTGCCAAGCGTTTCCTGGGCTTAAGGGGCATCCGCGAGCTCGAGCGCAGGCTCTGGAGCGATCCTAGGCTCCGCCACATATGCGACATCGAGGACCATGAGCCAGCCTATGGGAGGAGCGTGTTATCGCGCTTCCCAGGGAAGGTGGGCATCGAACGCCTGCAGGGGATAATCGATGGCCTGCTCAAGGAGCTTAAAGGCGCGAAGCTTGTGAAGGGCAAGGATGTCGCCATGGATGCGTCCTTCATCAAAGCGTACAGCAGCATAGACATGGGGACGAGGCTGGGCCGCTCTGACGCCGATGCTCGGATAGGAAGGGGCGGAAAGGGCTACGGGCTGGGCTACAACCTTCACCTGAGCGTGGACGCCGACTCGGAGCTGCCCATCGCCTTTGTTGTGACGCCAGCCAACATTCGGGACATAGAGGAGGCTCCGCATCTCCTGAGGGCCACGAGGAGGGTGCTGCCCAGGGACGTAGAGCATGCTATTGCCGATAGGGGGTACTCCAGCGATCGATTCAGAAAGGAAGTGCGCAGGAGGAGAATGGAGCCCATCATACCCTATCGCTGCAACCAACACGTGGGCGAGAGGGGCTTGCTGCGCATCGACAAACGCTTCAAGGCCCACGGCCCCACGAGATCGAAGAGGCTCTACAGGAAGAGGGGTGCAGTGGAGAGGGTCTTCAGCCGCCTGAAGGATCAGTTGGGCCTGAGGGACCACAAGGTCAGGGGGATCATCAAGATCACGCTGCACGTCCAGCTGTGCCTCATAGGCATGCTCCTCAATGCTCAAGCGGCGATCGAGGGCCAAAAGAGGGAGAAGACGTTGAGCATAGCCTACTATGCAAACTGAGAGGAATAGACATGAAAAAATCGATAAAGGGACAAGCTCTTAAATCAGCTCCATGCTGCCACCATACTGATATCGATGAACTTGATCGTCGTCATGCTTGACAGCCTAAGGCAGGATCACATAGGTTTCTATCATAGGGGGAGAAGGTCATTCGAAGGCGTCAGGTCGTGTGAAACGCCGAACATCGATGCCTTTGCAGCGCAGTCCGTAGTTTTCGAGAATGCCTATCCGGAGGGCCTTCCCACGATACCGGTGAGGTGTAGCCTGATGACGGGGCAGAGGACCCTGCCATATAGGCCTTGGGAGCCGCTCAGGGACTACCCCGAGGACATAACCCTCACGGAGGTGCTTCGCCCTGAAGGCTACGTGTGCGGCCTCGTATCCGATACGTACCACCTCATGAAGCCCGGGATGAACTTCCATCGGGGATTCCACAGTTTCGTGTGGGTCAGGGGGCAGGAGTATGACGCTTACGTCAGTTCCCCATCCCGTAGGAAGGTAGAGGACTATGTGAACGCTAACTACGGGGAGGAATGGAGGGAGATGGTGCATCAGTTCCTCGCGAACACCGACGAATTCAAAGTCGAGGACGATTGGTTCCCGGGTAGGGTGTTCATGGAGGCCTCCAAATGGGCCAAGGGCAATAGGCCCCACAGGAAAAAGTTCCTATGGATCGATAGCTTCGATCCCCATGAGCCATGGGACCCACCATCTGGATATGACGCCTACACGGATCCGTCGTATCGCGGTCCGCGTCTCATATTGCCCATGGGTGGGGAGGCCTCGAAGTGGGCAAGCGAGGAAGAGGTCAGGTTCATCAGGGGCCTGTATGCGGGTGAGGCCTCATTCGTGGATCATTGCTTCGGTAAGTTCATGGCGACCTTGGATGAGCTCGGATACCTCGATGATTCGATCATCGTTTTACTCGCAGATCATGGGCACCCGCTTGCCGATCATGGGAAATTCCTTAAAGGAGCTGATAGGATGTATAATGAGCTGCTCAAGGTGCCCTTCATGGTGCGGCTTCCTGGAGGCGAGGGCGCAAGGAGGACAAAGGCCATCGTGCAATTCCAGGATCTGGCCCCAACTATCCTCGAACTGCTCGGATTGGGGAAGGAGACGTCGTCCATGCACGGGGAGAGCTTCGCGCACCTCCTGCGGGGAGGGGATGACGCATTCAGGGGTTCGATAATTACCGGTTACCACGAAGGGGTCGATAGGTGCATTAGGGATCGCGTGTGGAGCTACATCCAGAGGCCTGAAGGCCAGCCCGACGAACTATATGATATAGTCAGAGATCCCAAGGAGAAACGAAATCTCATAGACGAAAGGCCCGACGAGGCCAAAAGGTTATCGGCCCTCTATGGCAGGTACTTCAGGAGGGCGACCGCAGGATACGTCAAGGGGATTCAGGGCAAATACGAAGTGTCCTCCACGGGCATCGAGTGATGCATGAGTAGGTACGAAGCGCCATCAAAAGACGTTTAAGGTCCGGGTGAGCTGAGGTAATGCGATGAAACTCCCACTCAGGAGACCCATCAACTTGATCCTCCTTTTGGCCACCATCTCGATGGGCACACTCTCCTATGAACTTTATGCGAGCTCACAGAGATTGGCGGAAGCGGATCGTAAGTTGTCCGAGTATGAGCTCAGCTCTGGGATCTTGGGAAATGTTATATTGGACCAACTTTACGACGAATGCGGGGGGACAAAATTGTTAAGAGGGAATGCAACTGGATTCTTCCACGTTGGTAAAATAAATGGCACTTCGTGGATAATAGACCCGAGTGGCAACGCGTTCATTTGCAAGGCCGTCAATCACGTCAGCTACGAGGGCGATTATGCCCCAAGCCTTGGCTACAGCCCATACAACAGAGCGGTCTCGAAGAAATATGGGAGCAGCGGGAATTGGGCCAGGGCCGCTGTCGAGAGGATGCGCAGCTTCGGCTTTAACACGATCGGAGCATGGTCGAGCGATGACGCCTTCACGAAGGGCATGCCCTACACGATCATATTGAACATCGCCACCGCGGCGGGATCTGAGTGGCTGAGTGGCAAGTTGGCCGATTTCTTCTCGAGTAAATTCGAGAGCGCGGCATATGAGCTGGCCGAGAGGCTATGTCTGCCGAGAAAGGACGACCCTTACCTATTGGGCTACTTCACCGACAACGAGCTCCGGTGGTCCCCTGACTGGAGGTCGCCAGATCACCTCATCGTCGATTATCTGAGCCTTCCACCGGAGGCTGAAGGCAAGAGGGCTCTGGTTGAATATCTAAGGGGGAGATATCGGGAGATCGATGCCCTCAACGTGGCCTGGAACACGAGCTTCAACTCATTCGATGATGTCCTGAGCCTCAATGCGCCGCCCAAGGGCAATGCGTTGGAATCGGATGCGCTCGGCTTCCTCGAGATCCTATCGAGGAGGTACTTCCAAGTCTGCCACGATGCCATACGGGAATACGATCCGAATCACCTCATACTCGGGTGCAGATATGCCCTAAAGCCCCCTGACGAAGCGCTCAGGGGATCCATTGGCTACAGCGACGTGATCTCGATCAACAATTATGGCGACGAGCCGCCCCTGAATGATCTCCGGAGCATCAATGCGCTGACGGGCCTGCCCATCATGATCACCGAATTCTCCTTCAAGGCCATGGACTCCGGCCTGCCCAACACGAAGGGAGCTGGCGTCCCCCTTAGGACACAGGGGGAGAGGGCAGACCACTATGAGAAATATGTTAAGGAACTGATCTCCGAGCCATACGTAGTCGGCTATCACTGGTTCGAGTACACAGATGAGCCCGCTGAAGGGAGGTTCGATGGTGAGAACAGTAACTATGGGCTCGTCGACATCGCGGACGATCCGTGGACGATCTTGGTGACCAGGGTTACAGCCATCAACCTTCAGGCGGAGATACTGCACCTTCAGGCTGGCAACAATACGCTTACCTTCTTCGTCTCCCCAGATGGCGACGATCGCTGGTCGGGTAGGCTCCAGTCTCCGAGCCCCAGCAGAACCGATGGCCCTTTCGCCACGATATCGAGGGTCCAGGAGGCTATACGTCAGCTGAAGGCGATAGGGGGCCACCAGAGGGCAGTTGCCGTCCTCATCCGAGGTGGTACCTACTTTCTGAGTGAACCATTGCTCTTCACCGCTAACGATTCGGGGACGGATTCCTGTAATATCACGTACATTTCCTACCCAGGTGAGACCCCGATATTGAGCGGCGGGAGGCCCATTACTGGTTGGAGGCAGGTGACCGTTGGGGGAAGACAGCTGTGGGCAGCTGATGTCCCGGAGGCACAGGAGAGCAAATGGCCCTTCCATGAGCTCTGGGTCAACGGTCAGCGCCGAATTCGCGCGCGCCATCCCAACACAGGTTACCTTCGCGTTGCCGAGCTGCCGGACGTGACAAACGAGACGCAATGGACTGAAGGACAAAGGCGTTTCAGATTCCATGAGGGAGACATGGTGGCATGGGAGACGGCGACCGAAGCCGAAATAGTGGTGATGAATCGATGGGTGGAATCACGATTGCCTATAGTGAGCATAAATGAGGCGGAGAATCTAATAACGTTTAGCAAGAGCAGCACCTTCCGCCTCGATCCCGGCGACCTATACTATGTGGAGAATGCCTTCGAGCTGTTGGGCTCAGCGGGAGAGTGGTATCTCAATCGCACTGCTGGCATCCTTTACTACCTGCCAATGCCGGATGAGGACATGGCGAAGGCTGAGGTCATAGCCCCCGTGCTCTCGCAGTTGATGATCCTAGAGGGCAAGCCGGAAGCGGGCCAGCTCGTGGAGCACATCATCTTCCGTGGATTAACTTTCGCCCATACCGGATGGAATCTGCCGCCGGAGATCTCCGGCTACACGCAGGCGGCCGTGGGTATCCCCGGGGCAATTTATGGCGTGGGGATTAGCAATTGTGCCTTCGAATCCTGTGCCTTTGAGCACCTCGGAACATATGCCCTTGAGCTATCCCGTGGGTGTCGCGATAATGTCGTCGCTGGTTGCGACATCGGAGATATAGGTGCTGGAGGCATCAAGGTCGGGGAAGGGACGATTCGCAACGACGAGGCCGAGCAGACGCACGGCAACGATATCCTAGACTGTCATATCCACGATGGGGGACTTGTCTTCCACAGCGCGGTGGGCATCTGGATGGGGCAGAGTTACGATAATAGGATCGCGCACAACTGGATACATGATTTTTACTATACCGGGATCTCTATTGGGTGGACGTGGGGTTATGGTCCTTCCTCGGCCAGGGGCAACGTTGTAGAGTTCAACGAGGTAAATAACATAGGAGTGCGTTCTAATGGCGATGGGCCTATCCTCAGTGACATGGGAGGGATCTATACGCTCGGTATACGCGAAGGTACGATCATCCGCTTCAACCTCTTCCATGATATAGCTGGCCTCCGGTATGGTGGTTGGGGCATCTACCTCGATGAGGGAAGCACGCAGGCGGTCGTAGAGGGCAACGTGGTGTATAAAACCACACATGGCGGATTCCATCAACATTATGGGCGTGAGAACGTCGTGCGCAACAACATATTCGCGTTTGGGCGCGATGCCCAAATCCAACGCACTCGGGCGGAACCACACGTGAGTTTCACATTTATGCGCAACATCATATATTGGCGTGATGGAGACCTGCTTACGGGTAGATTTGATGATCTCAATTTCACATTCGATTACAATCTTTACTGGAGAGAAGATGATGGCGACGTAAACTTCAGCGGGCTATCGCTGGACGAATGGCGCTCGAGGGGGATGGACTCGCACTCATTGATCGAAGACCCTCTCTTCGTCGATCCGGATAATGGGGGCTTCACCCTGAAGGACAATTCGCCAGCATTCTCTCTCGGGTTCAGACCCATAGACACATCTACCATAGGCCCACGTACTTCAGCAAAAAAAATTCCAGGTTAATGAAGGCCATGGCATAACGTCATA
>Ga0315308_1001292_pt1 | contig 14346 bp, 9 predicted proteins | sample TDP3_MG_FD_203078 | JGI IMG/M metagenome (GOLD analysis project Ga0315308, IMG submission 203078) | Freshwater sediment microbial communities from Lake Towuti, South Sulawesi, Indonesia - TDP3 | ecosystem: Environmental > Aquatic > Freshwater > Lake > Sediment | place: Indonesia: South Sulawesi... | reverse complement strand
GTGGAAGGGAGGGTGGAGGAGGAGCCTACCTCACCAAGCTCGGAGAAAACCTGTTAAAAGAGTACAGGCGAGTTGAAGGTTACGTGGGTGAGATTCTGGGCGACGAAGAATATTGGGAGGCTGTTGGATTGAAGATTAGCGCAAGAAATCGGCTGAGGGGAGTCGTCCAAGAGGTGGAGAAAGGCGTTATCACAGCCAAGGTTAAGATTAGTATAGACACACCTAGTGTTGTGACCGCCATCATATCCAAAGAAGCCGTAGAAGAATTAGACATAAAGACCGGAGACAAAGTCGAAGCCGTCATCAAGGCAACCGAAGTCATGGTTGCAAAAGAAAGAAAATGAGTTCAACCTCAACTTTCAGGACCACAAATCTCCTTCTAACTCGGCTTTGGATACGCCACTGAGACGACGACTTCTTCCTCGACCCGCTACCTGTCTAGTTTCCTCTTACTTTTTTGTTGAGTACCCACATGAAGTTCAATCTTGAAGATTAATGCTCCTCCAATAAGCATCATGGGAATCAAAATCATGAACAAGTATTCTTCAAGTGGTAAGCATCCAATCCATATGCCCATTAGCGTGTCTTCATTCCAATACCAAGTATTGAAATAGCAGGCTGAAATTATATCCCAAGGCACACCTATCACCAAACCCATAATCCCCGCCAAAATCAACGCCCTAAAACGCCTTTTATAAACAGCAAACGAAATGAAGGGAAGCGTAAAAATCAGCATGATAATTAAATACTCAAACATTTAACTACCCCTCACCATATCACGTTTAACCCTCAACCACGTATCTATAGGCGATGTATCTCCCAGCAGTTGGACTTTCCCTAATAATCCTAAGCATGTCTCCTGGCCTAGCGCCAATGGCCTTAGCCGCTGGATCCGAGGCTTTTATCCGAGGAAGTTGGTAGGGTTTCACCCGATATTTTGCTAGTACTTTTTCCCTCTCCTCGGACGTGAGAATTTCGTGCTTTGGCACGAACTCGTGGTTGAAGATGTCGAAGGATGGAAAGATTCTTGGAATCAATTCTATTCCCTTTTTCTTTGCGTTAACTTTAGCTGCTTGGGTGTACCTTCCGCTGGTAACTATAATTCCCCTTTCAATTTCCGCTTCCTTCATGGCTTTCTTCATCTGGTTTATGTACTGAATTCCAACAGCCCCTTCGGTTGGAATGCACCAAATAAGCGCTTTCTTTTTGTCTTTAGGCATTTCAACTATAAAGCTGATGGCGTTTTTCACTTCCTCTCGTTTCAACAGCTTGTAACCTCGAAGCTCTATGAGAACCTTAGCCTTCTTTTCCTCCAAAGTTACCTTAGAGTTCAAACTTTCAAACTCCACTTCTAGCGAATGATTGTAAGTGGAAATAATCCAAATCACCCTTAAACTTTACGCTTCACAGGTTAGGGCTTTGTGGGGGATGTTGACTTGTTTTCAACTTTTCTGAACTCTGTGGACACCGCTTTTCATGATCTGGTCTTCATTTGAATAGATTTAAACTTCCGTGTAGGAAAGTTTCTGACCTTGATGGATTGGTTGCTAAGATGGAGCAGGCGGAGTGTTTTGGGCAGAGATAAAAATAGAAAAAGGTGGGTTTTGTGTGGTTTTAGGCTGCTCTTACTTCGACGTTGTCGAGGTAGACTTTTTCAGAGACTGCACCGTTCATGGCTCCGAATCTTAGTTTGAAGTTAGAGTTGTTGAGGGCGCCATCGGGCAGCTCCCAAATTAAGTCTTGGTTGGCATAAACCCATATATCTGCGTAGTCGCCCATGTCCCATTTGTGTTTCTCTTCTATTAGGTTCCAGTTGGTGCCGTCATACCACTCTACAGTGAATCCGTCGCCCAAATCATGACCTATTATTTGTCGAGGGTAGCGCAACATAACCATCTGGTTGTAGCCAGCTGTGCTTATTGTTCTAGACTCTAGATAGGACCACTTGCTAGTGCCTGTTGCCTTTGCCATGGCATGATAAGTTCCTTGATAGGGGCTCTCTGTGGAAACGTACCATGCTGTCCCTGTGCCATAGGTAGTCCAACCATTGGTTGAAAGGTTTCCGGATTCGAACCCTTCAAAGAATAGTTGAGTTCCAGTCGGAGGCAGAGAAGGCTCAGCCGGAGGCTGCGATACTGTCCAGCCCATGAGCCAATCCATGGTTGTCCATAGCAATGGCCAATCCGAACCATAGTCATAGAATAAGTCGGCGAATGGGGAGCCGTCTCTGTTGCTGTCTTCGTCTATTTCAGCATGTGTACCAATCAGAGCCACTCGGCCTGAACCGTAGCTGCAAGTGATAGCGGCAAGCGCATTGCTAGCCTCGTCGTAGGTGGCTACGGTACTATAAGTTCCACCCTCAAATTTTGGTCCTCCATAGTAGAGCTGGCGTTCCCTAGAGGGTTCATACTGATTGATTGGATGATTCAGATCCATGGTCAGGTTTGTCATTTTGGAGTAGTCCCAAGGCATTATCTCATCTAAGGGGCCGATAGCAGTTCCAGAATATAAGTCCAAGTCGTAATCGTAGTTCCTTCCCGCCCAGATAATGTTGGCACTCGCATAGAATCCTCCAGCACAAATGCCGATGTAGCCACCACCACTACTGACCAGATCTTTAATGTGTTGTCTCCCTGAGGACCCAATGTTTCTGTTGATGCTAGTAAAAGTGCCACCGGGCATGAATAGGACATCATAAAGCGGCCTTAGATCATTGTTATTAATGTCAGCACCAGTCACTTCTTCCCAAGTCATGTTCTTATAGTCAAGAAAGTGCTCGAAGGTAATTATGCTGTCATTCCAATTTTCATTGTATACTGCAACTTGGGCGCCTTGAAGTGCCTTTACTTTCTGAAACACCAGAGGCGAAGTCATGGTCAGAGTCAGAATCAATAGACAAATCATTAGACAAATCGGTATCCAAAGCTTTCTCCCAAATTTTTCCATTTTAAAACACGGGCTGGCTCGTCTGTTAGTTATTAGTATTTAAGGCTTTTTATGATTACAAATGAGTGGTTTGAATGTACTCAAGAACCTTTCTTATCTTCATTTCCTCTTGGTGGCAATCTTTAAATTTTCGGCAAAATAGATTCGGGATAAAAGAGGAAATGATGTTGAAAGATGAAGAGCGGGCAGATATTGTCCTTTTGAATGGCAAAGTGGTTACCGTTGATGCAAATGATAGAATCGTTGAAGCTGTAGCCGTTAGGGACGGAAAGATAGTAAAGGTGGGGTCCAACAGTGAAGTTGAGGCGTTAGTGGGAGAAAAAACCAAGGTCATAGATCTAAAAGGAAAGACACTGTTACCTGGATTCATAGACTCCCATACCCATTTGGCCGATGCTACCTTAAGCCTCAGATATTTTGTTGACGCCCGAACTCCCCCTAACAAGTCAATTTCCGACATTCTGGGAAGGATTAAGAAAAGAGCAAAAGAAACACCCAAAGGGGAATGGATAATAGCCCAAGGAAGCATGTTTCAAGACCACAAGTTAATTGAGAGAAGATATCCAAACAAGGAGGAGCTAGATGAAGCGGCTCCAGACCACCCAGTTGTTATGTGGGCGAGCGCTCACATCAGCATCGTCAATAGCGAAGCATTAGAAGTAGCAGGCATAACCAAGGATACTCCAGATCCACCCGGTGGAAAGATCGAGAGAGATGAGAAGACAGGTGAGCCCACAGGCATCTTGAAAGAATGTTACACGTTGTTACCCATTCCGTCCTACACGCATGAACAGATGAAGGAAGCTGTTAAGATAGGTGCACAGAAGTGGTGGGTACAACAAGGAATAACCACAGTCCACTGTTTCTGTGGTCCTTATGCGATGAGAATCTACCAAGAACTTTTGGAAGAAGGTGAACTTCCATTAAGGATACAATGGATAGTATATACTGAAGACCCCAAAATAGGTTTAGACAGCCTGATAAATCTAGGGATCCGCACGGGATTCGGTAATGAAAGAATCAAAATTGGTGGTCTAAAAATTTTTGTGGACGGTGCATTTATGGGACTCTCTGCCGCCACATACGAACCATACATTGGCATGCCAAAATATTGCGGGTTACTGAAGTTAACCCCTCAGGAACTGACTGAAATGGTTGTTAAAGCTCACAGAGAAGGATTACGTCTATGTATTCATGCCATCGGAGATAAAGCTCAAGATATGGCCTTAGATGCCATTGAAGAGGCTTTGAAGACTATCCCAAAGGAGGATCATCGCCATCGAGTCGAACATATGGGAAATGAACTCACCAGCAAGGAACGCATCAAGAGAGCAAAGAGGTTGAGGGTGATCCCGGTGCCCACCGTCGAGTGGGTGTATGCATACGGAGATTTCATTGAGACCTATTTGGGTCCTGAAAGAGCAAGACAGTCCTTCCTCATAAAATCGCTTTTAGATGAAGGTTTAAGGCCACCTGGGTCCTCTGACACTTTGGGGACGGAGCCCCTTTCGATCAATCCATTCTTCAGCATCTGGTGCGCCGTAACCAGGAGAACATTTGCCGGGAATGTATTGATTCCCGAGGAAAGTATCTCGGTGATGGATGCAATTCGAATGTACACAATTAACGGCGCGTACGCAGGCTTTGAAGAAGACATTAAGGGCTCCATTGAACCGGGAAAACTAGCCGACATGATAGTGATAAGCGATGACATTCTAACCATACCCACGGACAAGATAAAGGACATATGGGTTGAGATGACGATAATAGATGGAAAGATAGTGTATCAAAGATAGCTTCTTTTCACTATTCCTTAGTTAAAACCTATGGTTGTGTAGTTGCTGTTCTCCGTCACGAGGTTTAGTTACAAAATAAAACGTGCAAGAAGCCAGTACCAGTCACATCAGGATGCTCACGCGTATTTATGACATGCTACAAAATGTTCTCTTCCGACGTCAATTAGGGTTGGCTCTTTTTTACTGCAAATTTCCATGGCGGCTGGGCATCTGGTGTGGAATCTGCAGCCCGAGGGCGGGTTAATGGGACTTGGAATTTCTCCAGGAATGACCACTTCAGTGCGCATTGATGTGGGGTCGGGAACTGGCACCGCGGAGATCAAAGCTTTTGTGTAAAAGTGAAGAGGTTCGTAAACAATTTTCTCTGTGGAACCCTTTTCCACTATCTTGCCTAGGTACATGATGGCAATCTGATCACACATATGTCGGGCTAGTGCCAAGTCATGGGTAATATATAGGAAGGAAACTCCGTGTTTTTTAACCAAGGCGAGCATTAAATTTAGGACCTCTGCTCTGATTGAAACATCTAGCATGGAAACGGGTTCGTCAGCCACCATGAATTCTGGGTTAAGTATGAAGGCTCTAGCCATGGCGACCCTTTGCCTTTGCCCTCCGCTTAGCTCATGGGGATATCTGTAAAGAAATTCTTTAGGAGGCGCCAATTCTATATCTTCTAAGACCTTTCTCACTTTCTCTTCCACTTCGGAATCGCTTTTTATTATTCCCTGAACCCTCAAGGGTTCTGCCACAATGCCCTCAATGATCATTCTCGGATTTAAGGACTCAAAAGGATCTTGAAATATTATTTGCATCTCACGGCGTAGCGGTTTTAATTTCGCTCCATGTAAGTTAGTTATATCTTTGCCTTTGAAGAATATCTTCCCACTTGTTGGTTCAATCAATCTAACCAGTAGTCTTCCGGTGGTAGTTTTTCCACTGCCGCTTTCTCCGGCTAAGCCGAAAACCTCTCCCTTCTTTATTTTGAAACTGATTCCATCTACGGCGCGCACAAACGATTGTTTCTTTGAAAAAAAAGTTTCAAAAAATCCCTTTCTCACGGGAAACCATTTTTTTAAATCTGTGACTTCTACCATAGCTTCCATCATCGCGATCCTCTCTTTCATGTCATTTCAACGGGGTGGCATGCCACATGGTGCGTTCCTCCCACTTTTATTAATCTTGGTCCCTCCCTTCTGCATATGTCCTTGGCATGGGGGCATCTCGGGTGGAATCTACAGCCTGGAGGTGGATTCAAGAGGTTGGGCGGGAAACCGGGGATGGATGTTATGTTTCTCTTAGCGGCTTTGATGCTTGGAAAGGCGCCCATGAGGCCCCTTGTATATGGATGTAGGGGTTCCTTGAATACTGTCACGACGTCTCCGTACTCAACGATTTTTCCTGCGTACATGATGGCTGCTTTCTCACATGTCTCGGCTATGACCGATAGATCGTGGGTTATCAGCATCATTGCTAAGTTCATCTTGTCCTTTAATTCTCTCATAAGCTTTAGTACTTGCGCTTGCACGATGACGTCTAGAGCTGTTCCTGGTTCATCCGCGATTAAGAGTTCTGGGTTGCAGGCTAGGGCCATGGCTATTAATGCGCGTTGCCTCATTCCCCCGCTGAATTCGTGAGGGTAATTGCTTGCCCTTGAAGGTTCAAGCCCCACCAATTCCAGTAGCTTTTCAGCTCTCTCCCGGGCTTCGACTTTACTAAGCTTGGGTTCATGGGTTAAAATGGCTTCGACGATCTGGTTTCCCACTTTGAAAACGGGGTTGAGAGCCTCCATGGCCCCTTGGAATACTATTGATATTCTTTTCCACCTTATCTTCCTCATTCGCTCTTCTTTAAGTTTGACGAGGTCATCGCCTTTAAAGAGGATTTTTCCTCCTAATATTTTGCCCCCGGGAGGAAGAATTTTCAGAATGGATAGGGCGATCGTGGTTTTGCCACATCCGGATTCTCCAGCAAGCCCTAATGCTTCTCCCTTTTCAAGTTGAAGGTTAACTCCGTCTACAGCTTTCACTGGCCCTCTGAGCGTAAGGTAGTAGGTTTTTAGGTCTTGGATTTCTAAGAGCGCCACACTTGATCGCCTTCCTTTAAATCAAGACTAATTGTGCCCTCTAGCTTTGAGTCTCCCTTCATTTGAGATTAAAGGAAGAATATTGAGATAAGGAGGGATATAAAATTGTTACTGTCTATCCAGTTAATATCAACCCAAACGAGGACAAGATCACTTGGCGATACTCTTTTTTCGTTCTGCATTTGATTAGTCGCCACCGCAACGAACAGCTGAAAAAAGCAAGAAGGCTATTAGCAAAACCTTCCATTTCAACATGCAATTCCTCGTAAACCTTCCTGAGAACGTAACTCCGCCCCTAAACTATATTCTTCTTAGCTTTGGATTTAGAACCTCATCGAGGGCATAACCGATTAAGGTAAACCCTAGTGCTGTGAACGTTATGCATAGTCCTGGAGGAATTATCCACCACCAAGCCTTAAGAATGAATCCGCCACGATATGCCGCGTAATATAGGATGGTGCCCCAGCTTTTAATGGTAAGATCCCCTAATCCAAGGAAGGCTAGCCCAGCTTCTGTTAGAATTCCCCAGACCACGCTCATAATGGTGAGTGGAAGGACTATGGACATGACATTGGGGAGAATGTGACGAAGTATTATGTGGGTATCGCCTGCCCCAATGGCCCTAGCGGCTTCAACGAAAGAGCGTTCCTTAAGCGATAAGACCTGTGATCTCACCATTCTCGCAGTGCTCGTCCATGACACGATGGCTATTACGAGTATTATATTCCAAATGCTACGGCCCCCATACGCTATTAGAACAATCATGAGGGCGAGATCCGGGAGACTCAGCACCATATCAGTAAACCTCATCAACAGATCATCCACACCTCCGCCAAAATACCCCGCCACCAGCCCTATAACCGTGCCAACAAAGACTGTTAAAACAGCAGCTATTAGTCCTACGGTTAGAGATGTCCTCGTGCCGTATATCACCTCGCTTAAGATGTCTTGCCCCACATCATTGGTTCCTAACCAATGTTCAGGACTCGGCTTTTGTCTAGGTATTCCCATGGCATAAGGATCATATGGCGCTACGTAGGGTCCAAAAATTGCAAGGGCAACAAAAAACCCAACTATGAATAGGCCGAATATTCCCATCTTATTCTTTTTGTAAGTATTCCAGAGGTCAAAAATTTTCCTACGATAAAACTTCAGTTTATCTATTCGTATCTTTATCGCCATGATATGACGCTCCAAGTATAGGTCTAGTTCTAGGCATTGCGCAGTCCCCTTAATACTTCACTCGAGGATCAAGAAATCCATAAGCGATATCAGCGATAAAGTTCGCCAATATCACACTCACGCCGATGAGGAAGAAGGCCCCCTGTATCACAGGGTAATCTCGATTTAAATAGGCAAGGAATATCTCTCTACCCACGCCGGGCCATCCGAATACGGTTTCAGTGAATACTCCGCCACCTACAACGAAAGCCATCAATATAGCTGAATATGAGACTATGGGAAGCATAACGTTTCTCAAAGCGTGTTTAAACAGAATAGTGCGCCCCTTAAGCCCTTTGGCCTTCGCCGTTAATATATAGGGTTCAGTGAGGGCGTCTATCATAACATTCCTCGTTAGGAAAGCTGGGGTTCCCATCAAATATAATGTTAGGGTAATTATTGGAAGTGTGGAATGCCATAAGACGTCTCCTATGAATGCCCACGTAATGGTTTTGGGGATGGGAGGCGTATACGCGCTTGAAATTGGGAAAAGGTCTAAGTAGTAGCTGAAAATAAGTAACATGATCATGGCCAACCAGAAGATGGGCATGGAGCGCAAAAACAGGGAGGTGCTTAGAATAGATACATCAGTTTTGCCTCCGCGCTTCCACGCTGCAATAGCCCCTATAACCACTCCCACAACTATTGACAAAGCATAGGCAGTGCCAAACAAAAATATCGTCCAAGGAAGTCTTTCAAGGAGCACCGTCAAAACTGGCGTTTCACGATAGAAGAAGGAAACACCTAGGTTAGGACTTGGGATTGGGATTGGAAGATATCCGCTAAGTGGCCTAAATTGGAAGATGTTCTTTAGATATAGCACGAATTGAACCCACAAAGGTTGGTCTAGCCCAAAATCACGATACAATTTTTTCCATACATCTTGTGTCGCCCCCTCTCCTGGCATAAAGCGTGCTATGGGGTCTCCCGGCATCAGGCGTGGAAGAAAAAAATTTACCACCAGAACGACTAGGAAGGTGGCGAACGAATGTACACCTCTTTTAATGGCGTACCCTCTCAGTCCCATGGTAGCAATTCTAAAGAGCATTGATAATAAATGTTTTTCCTTATTTTGAAGATGTATATGGCGGTGTTGTTCGATGACAACAAACCACTATGACTAGGGTATAAATCAGATGTGTGTAAAAGGGGGGATGGGCGGTTAAGCCCTTGGAGGTTTCCTTCTTATGTAGAGGAGTGCTGCAGCGGCGACGACTATGATGACAATTATAATGGCAATGACGAGCGTCGTGGGGAACTCGGGTGGTGGAGGTGCCGTCACTGTGACTGTGCCGTTGACCTTTGTGTTGTTGGCTGTGTCGGTTTCTCCGGCTACCGTGTTTGCCACAGCCTTTATAGTGTAATTTCCTTCAGCTACATCCGTTGTGTCCCATGTGAAGGTTAACGTGGTAGTGGCGCCCGAAGCCAGATTGGTAACGGTCTTTGTGTCTATGGCCGTGGTGTCGTAGTAGGCGGTGACGTTAAAGGTTTCTGCTTGGGTTCCTTCGTTTTTAACGACTACGCTGATGGATACTGATTCGCCAGCAGTTACCTCGGTGGGAGATGGCGTGACGGTGACGACCGCTACATCGTGTACCAATGGGATTATCTTAACTGTGCCGTCTATGAGCGTGTTGTCGTCTGTGTAAGTTTCTCCTTCGACGACGCTTGCGTTTGCGCTAATGGTGTATTCGCCTATGGCAACATCGGTTGTGTCCCAAGTGAAGGTTAGTGTGATGGTGGCGCTTGGAGCCAGATTGGTAGCGGTTTTCGTGTCTATGGCTGTGTTGTCGTAGTAGGCGGTGACATTGAAGGTTTCGGCTACGGTGCCGTTGTTTTTAACGACTACGCTGATGGATACGGAATCTCCGGCAGTTACCTCGGTGGGAGATGGCGTGACACTAACGACTGCCACATCGTGTACCAATGGGATTATCTTAACTGTGCCGTCGACCTTTGTGTTGTTGGTTGTGTCGGTTTCTCCGGCTACTGTGCTTGCCACAGCCTTTATAGTGTAATTGCCTTCAGCTACATCCGTTGTGTCCCAAGTGAAGGTTAGAGTTTTCTTTGCAAGGGGGGCTAGGTTGGTGACAGTTTTTGTGTCTATGGCTGTGTTGTCGTAGTAGGCGGTCACATTGAAGGTTTCGGTCTCGGTTCCCTCATTTCTGGCGACGACGGTTATGGATACGGATTCGCCGGCGACTACCTCGGTGGGGGATGGCGTTACGCTAATTACCGCTACATCGTGTGTTATTTCAGCAAAGACTTTTACGCTGGCTGTGGCGGTGTCGGTTAATCCGTCGTTGTCGGTAACGGTTAGGGTTACAGTGTATGTTCCGGCCGTTGTGTAGTTGTGTGTGGTGATTGGGTCTGTCTCGGTGACTTCGGGTGTGCCGTCGCCGAAGTTCCATGTGTAGTTTTTAATGGTTCCCTCTGGGTCGTAGCTGGCAGTGGCGTTGAAGGTCACCGTCTGGTTCACCAATGGAGCTGGCGGTGTGTAGGTGAAATCAGCCACGGGCGGGGCTGTACCGAAGTAGATGATGGGCACGCCCCAAGGCATCAGGGGGCTTTGAGAGCCTCCTAAGGAGCCTGCCAACCTTGCCCATTCGTCTGGCCATTTGGACTCTGACCATGCCGTCATGTTGAAGGGTCCTGTGATTGTCAGGATTTTGTTTGTCGAGTCGTAGTCGTAGTGGGTGCCTAGGTCTGCTGGGTAGGGTTCCATGTATCCCAGCTTTAAGAGAAAGTCAACTTTAGTGAGGGTGTCGTTTGGTACTTGGCCGGTTCCCCAAGGTTCCTGTTTCCAGCCCCACACGGGGCGGTCTATGGTGTTGCTGAAGTCGAATATTAGTTTCTCGCCTTCTCTTAGGTTAAAGGGTTCAGGTGTGTAGCCGCCTTTGTTGGTCACCCCACCGTAGCGAGCGTAGTCATCGTAGTTCATATGGCCGGTTGCTAGAGTGTAATATGTTTTGTATGTTCCATTGGCGTATTGGTAGTATGGCCAGGCATCTGTCCAGTTGTGGTCCCATGACATTGGTTGCGGAAAGTTTATTTTGCGTGTCAGGGCTGGTCTGTCTCCTTCTAGCGTCTCGAAGACCCATGCGGCTCCGCCGTAGGGTTCTACGTTGACGCATACTAGGGCGTAGTCTACTATTGTGTCGACGAGGATGTTGCTGTATGTGGGCCCGATGGAAGCGGTGAAGTGTAGGTCAGTGTAATAGTTCTCGTAGCCGGGCATGATGGCTCCCCATAGTTTCGAGTGGAAGAACCTTGCCATGAGGACTTCCTCTCCCCAAGGAATCAGCCAGAATGTGAAGGTGACCTTGTCTGGATACTGGCTCCAGTCAGGTACCACGTTGAAGAAGTCGGTGAAGATGTAGTTTGAGTACATGGGGGCTACGGAGGGCCACCACTTCCCTAGGTATTTGTACCAGCCCACCCATTTCGATTTTACGGTGCCGCTGTTGGTTGCCCACCAGTTCTGGATGTCATCGTATTGGGCGCTGGTTATGCCCAGAACCTTCATGGTTGCGCTCTTGTCCAGTGTTATGGTTCCGTTCAGTTCGGTTTGCCATCCGTCATAATAGGCCTTGAGATCGTACCCGGGGACATTCGGTGCCCAGTATTGACAGCGTTCGAAGTCATAGTATGTGCAATACCAAGAGAGGTTCGCGGTTCCGCCTACTATGCCTGTTGGGACTCCTCCTGTTAGGTTGTAGGGGAGAAACGTGCCTAGTGTATAGATTGGGTAGGTTGGTGAACCTGTAACATGAAACGGTGGTGGACCCACCTTAACTGGGGTGGTCATGTTGATTTCAGGTAATTCTGTGGCGTTTACGTTCATTCGGAGGGACGAATAGTATGTCACGCTGTCTGTTTTGGTGTTTCGAATGGAGTAGATGAAGGGGTACTCCCAGCTGTGGACGGAGTATAGTTCATTAAGGTATTCAAATGTGCCTCGAGCATCCCACACGTCCTTTAGCGCAAGCATTTCCTCTGGGACATCAAAGAAATCGTAGAACTTGTACGTTATGCTTCTTTCAGGAGAACTTGTAGCCGCGGTTGTTAGAGATTCGTTTGTGGAGATGGCATGCATTGGTACGGCTGGTAGCGATAGTATGCTAACCAAAGCAAGTAACGCTATTGAGAAAATTGCTTTCTTATGCATGTTAATTTCCTTTCCTTTTCTCCTTTTTCGGAGAGAGGTATTGAACCCTTGAAAATTTAAGACTTTCTCTATTACAACGTGTTTAGGGAAGATTTGCGAAAATATAGTGCGATTGTCGCGGTGACGCCTGTCTTCTAAAGGGTTTCAAGCCGTTTTTATCCTATTTTCGTTTAGAGTGTATAATGGAAGATTTTTCTAGAAAAATCATTTATAGTTTTTAGAGAGAAACGCTTAAAAATCAAAGGGAGACACTATTCATACGCTTATACGAGAAAAGAAGGGAGAAAGGAGAATGCATAGGAAATTGAAAGTGTTTTGGCTAATAGTGACTTTGGCTTTAGTTAGCACACTATTGTTACCTACTGTGACAATTCCCGCCGCTGCAACGCCTGCCGTCTCCGCGCAACCACCCGTAGTAACACAACAAGAAGACACAAGCGTCACCTACAAGTTTTACGACTTCTTCCAGGGTAAAATGGATGAGGAAGTCTGGGGAAGGCCTCCTGAAGAGGGAGGCAAGGAATGGGTTGGACGATGGTGGTCGTATGGCACGGACTATGTGGAAAGCTGGTCGTATCCTGTTGTCTATCAAAGAGGGACTCCTACATGGAATGAGCCGTACGTTCCATACGATGATGCTGCGTATTGGACGAATGGACGGTTGAACGTGGATGCTAAGAACTTGCCCCTCAACATTGATACAATTGGATGGATAGATTATTGGTGGCTTGTTGGTACTGGACATAGGTCATTTGTTCCATGGGACCTAACGCTAGGCTTAGGAGATTATCCTGGAGCTGGCGGTTACTGCAACCTTAGCTGGTATATGACATATACTGATATAGAAAGGACAAACTACTGGGGCTGGGGAATTGACCGACACCCTGCTGCATACCCACACGGCGCTGACGACGGATGGCTCGTGGAAATAAACGGAACCCTAACCCTGGATAAGCTTGGAACCATGAAGGTTTTTGGCATGAACAGCACAACATACGACAACCTTCCAGCTATGGCCGCTGCCTGGACTGCGGAAAATACACCAGCGAAGATGTGGTGGCACTGGCTCGAAAGTGAAGGCAACTGGTGGCCCATGGTACTTCCATACGCCTATAACTGGCTCTTGCATGAAACCGTTATCTTAGGAAATGACGGTTATGGAAAGGAGAAATGGTTGCCATTTACACTGCCGCCGGACTGGCCTTGGAACCTACCGGGCGTAGTCGGCATCTTCGACATTTCTCAATGGCCCGTTAAGGTTACTGTACCCATCTGGATCACTGGTTGGATGCTGGAATGCCTCTTGGGCAGGTGGCTCTCTGACTGGTGGAGTAGTATGGGAGGCTTCATGCCCTACGAGGGTTACTACAGCGACCTCCACCTTGATGCTTCAATTGGACCCGAGAGCACTAACCTACTCCTTGACACGCAGGTAGACTGGCTCCTAGTGGCTGCTGACGGCGTTGGTGAGCCTTGCTCCAACACTAAATGGATGTTTGAGCCAATCTGGGGAGACATCCCCTACGCAACACACAGTGAAGAAAACTTCCAAGGCGAAATGATAGACTACGATTGGTCCTCTGGATGGCACTACTACAAGAACGCTACCGGTTGGAGAAAAACCTACTTCACCTCAACTGTGGGCGCCGCAGGCTACGGTACCTATGTCCCATACGGGTACACTCCAAGCTCATGGGACCTAGGCATAGACAGAACAGTAGCGGCACCGTGGCGAACACCCCACCCAGGATATGGTGAGGGACCTGGAAACCACTCAGGCTGGATAGAGACGCTAATACTCGACTGGAGCGAGATTCAACACAAGGGTAAAGTCGTAGGATACCACCAAGACCCATGGACATATGAACCAAGCTACAGCGTCACCGAAAAGTGGGGCAACCTTGTCCTAAATACAACTTTGTCCGAGCCACTATATGAGCACCCAGGACAGGTCATCATAACTCCGAAGACCCTGACGTTCATAGGACCCATAGACTTTGCCCAATGGTCGAGCAATGTTTACGGAGCCAGTTGGACTAGGCTGGCGACCAATGACCGTTTGATCCAATGCCCGAACGGTGTCCTACCTTGGGGCGAACCCCTCATATACTGGAGCATAGGCCCAGAAGAAC
>Ga0315308_1001291_pt1 | contig 14354 bp, 17 predicted proteins | sample TDP3_MG_FD_203078 | JGI IMG/M metagenome (GOLD analysis project Ga0315308, IMG submission 203078) | Freshwater sediment microbial communities from Lake Towuti, South Sulawesi, Indonesia - TDP3 | ecosystem: Environmental > Aquatic > Freshwater > Lake > Sediment | place: Indonesia: South Sulawesi... | reverse complement strand
CTTCTGAAAACCTCAGCTAACGAAGTCTGCGGAGAGCAATTGCTTGACTACTTCAACATCTTCTTGGCACCATACGTTAAGGGTGTCGAAACCGACAGAATACGACAGAACTTGCGTCTCTTCGTCGTAAATCTTAATCAGACCCTCACAAGCTTCGACTCGACTCTGCCTGTATCACTCGGCATAGAGCTTGCTGCTCCAGACTTCTTAAGAGAAGAAAAGGCATTCGGTGTTGAAGGAAAGAAAATCGGCGCGTATGCGGATTATGAGCAGGAAACACGTCTTCTAGCTTCGCTCCTTTTAGAAGCAATCTTAGAGGAAAGCAGCCGCAGACCAGTTTTTCAACCCAGCCTCATAATCAAGTTGCGTGCAGAAGCGCTTCGTAGCAAGGAACAAGAACCTCTTCTAGCTTTGACTCATCAATTAGCAGCAGGAAATGGACTACCATACTTCGCTAATCTCGCCTCACAGAAGGAGAAGAATTGCGCTTCATACGTGGCGACTGGCAGCCGCTTCGCCAACGATTGGAAAGGAGACTGGGAGCTTGACACTCTCAGGATGGGAAGTATAGACAGCGTGCTGGTGAACCTGCCTAGACTCGCTTACGAATGTGAAGGAAAAATGTTGAAATTCTATGAGCTGTTGAATGAGCAGCTTGAAATGGTGCTTCGCGCCTTAGAAATTAAATATTATACGATGAAGATGCGTGCTAGGGAAGGGTTAGTTCCATTATTGACGCATAAAGCGGACGGCGAGCAGTACGCACGATTCGAGAACTTTACTCGTCTCATCGGGTTTGTAGGCTTGAACGAAGCAGTCGAAGCTTTGAGTGGCAAACCATTACATGAAGAAGGAAAGCCTACAGACACAGCTGAAGAGATAGTTAAGCACATTCATGACACTGTCCAAAAAAGCCTACGAAAACCAGAAACCCGACCTGTCATAGCTATGATTTCTGCAGCAGGTGCGGCGCGTCGCCTCGCTCACCTAGATATTGAACGCTACGGCTGGGCAAAAGTCCATGTCAGCGGAACCAAGGAGAACCCATTCTACACAGATTTGGTTGCAGTTCCAATGCAAGCTAAAACTGCCTTGAATCAGCGTCTGAAAATAGAGGAGAGAATACAGCATTTGTCTCAGGGAGGACACTTGACTCCAATACAGGCTGACGATGACGAACATGATCCCGCAAAACTCTTGTCAATCACAAGACAGCTAATCTCTGAACGTAAAATCGGACTGTACACTTTCAATCGTGTTCTCACCTACTGCAGCCGATGCAGCAAAATCTCTTCTGGTCAACCAGCCAAGTGCCCAAGTTGTGGCTCAGCAGACTCTTTGACTAGTTACAGTAGAGTGTCAGCAAAATATGCCGCAATTGCAAGATAAGAGCAATGAAGAACCTTTGGCAAGCGCTCTGAATGCATACTGCTTGTGTTAAATTCCTCGTCGGGCTTGTACAAAATTTTAAACAATTTATTCCAAAAAATTTAAGTAAAAATCATCATGCTCGATTTGACCAAGTTTATGTATAACGGATTCATGGCTTTGGTCTGAGCCGTTTAGGGTTTTACATAAGAAAGTGTATGTAAGCTTAAAGACTAAGTTAGGCAGTTAAGTTTGCTTTTGCCTCTGTGCGGGTGTTCTCATTGGCTTCTCAAGACGCTTCAGTTTCAGACCTCTCCAACTCTCTTGGAGAAGGTCGCATCGTGGTTTACACTTCTAACGGTTGCCACAAGTGCAGTGTGCTCAAGGAGTGGCTTAAAACAGTTAACAGGGATTTCGAAGAGCGTAGCCTCGAGAACGTTGATGTTATGACCGAGTTGGTTATGAGAGACATAGTTGTTTTATCAGCGCCTGTGCTCGAGGTTGACAATTCAGTCTATTGTGAGACGGAATTCTTTGAAGGCAACACACTTGCTGTGAGCAGGCTGCAGGAGATCTTGGGGGGCAACGGCAGTGGCAGACGATGACGGGGAGCTTGTTCTTCAGCCTTATCAGGAGCTTATGCCTAAGGTCAGAGGCAGCGACGGTTTCATAGTTCCTTGGAACCGAGAAGCCATAGTTAGGCAGCTTCTGACTGAAACAAAACTTGCCAAAGAGTTCTTTGACATACCGCCTATGAGTCGGGAAGAAGCTGAAAAAATAGCGGTCGAAGTTGAACGCAAAGTCTTGCATCTCAGGCTGGGTTTTGTGAGTGGCCCTCTTGTCAGAGAATTAGTTAACAATGTTCTGCTGGGCATGTCTAAGGAGAAGCCTGACTACGCTGTTTACCGTAACATTCTGACCAGAGTGGGTACACCTGTTTTCGATGCTTATCTTATGGATGTGGGACAGGGGTTCAAGGCAAATGAGAACGCGAATCTTCAGCCAAATGCTGAGACTTCTCATAAGCGTAAGGCTGATTGGGTTTCAGGAGAGGAATACCTGCTTCTGATGCCGCCTAAGCTGGCAGACGCTCATCTGTCTGGTGACCTGCACATTCATGACCTCGAATATTTTGGCACTAGACCTTTCTGTCAAGATTGGGACCTGCGTTATTTTTTCTACTACGGTTTGATGCCTGATGGAATGGGAACTCGAACCAGCGTGGCGGGTCCAGCAAAGCATCCAGAAGTCGCCATATTGCATACAGCTAAGATTTTGGCTTCTGCGCAGACCAACTTTGCTGGAGGTGAAGGCTTCTACAATTTCTTAGTTTTCTTAGCGCCGTTTATGCGCGGGCTTGGTTATGACCGCATTAAACAGCTGATGCAGATGATGTTCTTCGAGTACACGCAGGCGTATGTGGCGCGTGGCGGTCAGCTTGTTTTCAGTAATATTCAGGTGCAGCCTGGTGTGCCTGAGCTTTGGCGCAAAGTGCCTGCGGTCATGTATGGCAGAGTTGGACCAGAATTATACGGTGACTATGAAGACGAAGTTCGCATGATGTTTAAGGCTTTGTACGAAGTAGCGTTGAAAGGCGATTTCAGGGGCAAACCCTTCAATTTTCCGAAGCTGGAGAACAGCATAAGCCCAGAGTTTTTCAAGCCTGAATACGACGAGTTCTGGCTAGACGTGCACAGAGTTGTTGCCAAGTTTGGAACACCATACTTTGACAATCTGCTTCCTCAGTACAGAGGATACGGCAAAGGTGTCTCATGCTATCAATGTTGCGCCTACTGCTTCGTTGAAACGCCTGAGACAAGCGCTGGCTTTCACGACAAGATGAACTTCGTCGACGGCAAGCATTTCACGATGGGCAGCTGGCAAGTTGTTAGCTTGAACCTACCACGTATGGCGTTTAAGGCAAACGGCAATGATGCAGCACTTTTCGAAGAAGCCCGCAGACTCATGGATCTGTCAGTTGAGATTTTCAAGATTAAACGCAAATGGATGGACCTAATACGTAGGCGCAACAGAATCCCATTTGCCACTCAGCGTCCTATTGATCCACGCAGTGGCGACAAGGGGCAACCCGCCATTGACTTCGAAGGCTTGGTTAACACAATTGGATTAGTAGGCGGCAATGAGATGGCACAGCAGCACACTAATTATCAGCTTCATGAAAGCCCAGAAGCAGTCAAGATTCTGGTCAAGCTTATCTTGGAGATGCAGAAGTACAAGAAAGAGCTGGAATCTCGAACAGGAGTTAAGCTGGCTTTGGCTCGCACCCCAGCAGAGTCTACTGCTCAGAGGTTTGCAATAGCAGACTTGCTTACGCCTGCTTTTCATGACAACGCTCAGAAGCTGGCTAAGGGCGATTTGGGCAAAGCCGAGCACATGTTGGCTGAAGGCGAAAAGGACGTGCCCATCTACTACAATAATGGCACACATGTTTACGTTGGCGCCAACATCGGCTTGCTCAACAGAATCGAGATTGAACAAAAGTTCTTTCCACTGTTGAATGGCGGCAACATGTTCCATGCATGGTTGGGCGAAGCAAATCCTGACCCGGAAGCACTGTATAAGCTGACCAAGCGAATTGCCACTCAGACGCATGTTGGCTATTATGCTTACACCAAAGACTTGACCATATGCAACAATTGCGGCACGGTTTCGCCCTTAATGAGCAAGTTATGTCCAAACTGCGGCTCCGACAATGTGGAATGGTGGTCTCGTGTCACAGGGTATTATCAAGCTGTAAGCGGCTGGAACGAAGGCAAGAAACGAGAACTGCAAGACAGATTCAGAGTCACAGTGTAACCCTCTGTGCGTAGCGCCCTTATGAACTCATTCTTTAAAGGAAACAAGGATGAATTTGTTTCCGTCTGGGTCTTTAAACGTGGCTGTTCGTCCTCCCCAGTATTGATCTTTTGGCTCTGTGACAAACTGTACCCCTTTTTCTCTCAACATCTTGTATTCTTGGTCAACGTTTGCTACGGTCATAAAGATGTCAATCTCACCTTTCGGGTCCGGGTCTAATCCGAGCATCATATCTCCTATGTTGAAAGTAGCGTAATTAGACCATTCATCCCTCTTCTTGAGACCTAAGACCTTTTCGTAGAAGCTTATCGCCTTCTTCAGATCTTTTACCGGGAATGTGATATTCTCTATCTTCTCAATCACAGTTTTCACCTCCTTGCGCTCTATAGTAACTGCTGAAGCTCGCGCGGCTTGTTATTCGCAGTTGTGAAAGCATTTTAGGTCGCAGTATGGTTTAAAGCCTAAGCCTTTAGCGACTCCAAGCGATGGCTGATTTGTTGCGTCAGCTGCGTATGCTCCTATCAATCCCATTTTGATCAAGGGTTCACAAGCAAGCGATGTGAGGCATTTTGCTATCCCCCGACCGCGATAATCTGGCTTGGTTTCGGTGTAGCTGATGCTGAACGATTTCTTGGTAAGGTATCCAACGCCTGACGTTGCAACCAATTGCCCTCTCTCGTCTAGATATCCGTAGACTGGCGCTGTCTCTAACCGCTTTACGTACAGAGGAGAAGCGCTGGGATCAAGCCTCGTGATGTTTTGAGGAGTCAAACGAACTGCTCTTGCCCTATGTGTACAGTGGGGCTTAAAAGTTGAAGAGTCAACGCAATGATAACGCGCAGTGTAGAATTTGGTTAACCATGGCATGTGCTTTTTGATGTGACTTGTTCGCGCCGATGTCTGCAGATGTGTTTCATAATCTCGCATCTTCCCCAGAATGCACGCGAATTCCTGTACGTTTGTTAGCTTTTGAGCTGTCATGTAGGCGCTGAGGCTTTTTCCGCCCCAGTAGAAAGAAGGCGAATGTAAAATGAGAAAATCCTCCATTGAACCCAAGTCTTCAACATAGACTTGAACGTTGCTCCACAGATAGTCTTCTTCAATCAGAGATATTTCTTCAACATAAGTGATGCAGTCCTTGTAAAGCCTCGACAGTATTTCTCTGTTGTTTTTCAGCTTTTCAACCATGTCTGGACGCTGCCGACGGCTTTCTATGTTGTTGTTCCAAGGATGAGTGCTAGAAGAGCCATTCTCGTCACTATGCCATTCCAGACTTGCTGAAAGTAACGTGCATGCGTTGTGGAGTCAACCTCAGCGCTGATTTCGTCTACCCGAGGCAACGGATGAAGAATGATCATGTCTTTCCTAGCGTTCTTAAGCGTCACATTGTCGATTTTGTACGAGCCTTTGACTTTGGCGTATTCAGCTGCGTCTGGAAACCTTTCCTTCTGTATACGCGTCACATAGAGCACGTCAAGCTTGGGCAACGCTTCCTCCAAGCTGCTTGTCTCGACTACTTTGATGCGTTCGCCTATTGTGTCAAGAACTTCGCGGCGCATGCGTAATAGGTCGGGTGAAATGAAGTAGAGCTTAACATCGTAAAGCGAAAGCGCATAAGCCAGCGAATGCACAGTTCGACCGAAACGAAGATCACCTGCCAAGGCAATGTTCAACCCGTCTATGCCGCCCAGCTCCTTCTTAACAGTGTACAAGTCAAGCAACGCTTGGGTAGGATGCTCTTCAGCGCCTGAGCCTGCGTTTATGACAGGCACTTCAGCGAATTCAGCAGCTAAACGCGCTGCACCTTCCAAAGGATGTCTTAGGGCTATGATGTCAGCGTAGTTTTCAACAACTCGCATGGTGTCAGCGAGGTTTTCACCCTTCCTGACCGAGGCTATTTCCGCTTCCGCAAAGCCGATGGCCGTGCCGCCTAACCTATGCATAGCAGACTCAAAACTGAGCCGAGTTCTAGTGCTGGGCTCGTAAAACAGAGTGGCAAGAATCTTGCCCTGGAGCATGGTTGAGCGGCTCTTGGCTATAGGCTCCATCGCTGAGGATATGTTCAACACATAATCGATTTCTTTACGTGAGAACTCCTTGATGGATATTATGTCTCGTCCTTTGAAGTCCAACCGTGAGCACCAAACAAACTCTGACAGAGGGCAAATAACCTTTTTTATTCCTGGACAACACAAAGGATGGTAATCGCTGGATAAAGGGCTGATGAAACATGTCAAAGAAGGAGACAACTCTACGAGTTTCAAAGATCAAGGACGGCACGGTCATAGATCATATAACAGGCGGACACGCTTTGGATGTTGCGAAAATCCTAGGCATTGCGGAGCGCAGAGCCAGCGTCATCACCATAGCGATGAATGTTCCAAGTAAGAGATTAGGGCACAAAGACATGGTCAAAATCGAGGGACGCTTCTTGGCAGGAGCAGAAGTTGACAAAATAGCGTTGCTGGCGCCTCATGCAACAATAAACATCATCAAAGACTACAAAGTGGTCGAGAAACAACGGGTAAAGCTGCCAGACAATATTAGGGGCATAGTGAAATGCGACAACCCAGCCTGCGTGTCAAACAGCAACGAACCTGTACAAGCAAGGTTCTATGTTGAGAAGGCTGAGCCGCTGCGCCTAAAGTGCCACTACTGCGGTCACATCATGGAAAAACAAGATGTGCTTAAGCAGTTCTAGCTCCAGCGCCTATTGTCATTTGTGCTTTCTCAAATGCTCTTCAAGAAGCTCACGATAGGTTTGACAGGTCTTGCCGCAGACTTTGCACTTTAATGATTCAATGACGAGCATGTTTCCATCTGGATCAAGGAAATTAGCGTCTCGAACACCCCACGGCTGATCTTTTGGCTCGGCGAGGAATTTTGCACCTTTGTCCTTGAGGTGTTGGTAAGCTTTGTCAACATCTTCGACAAGCAGACAGATATGCGTCTTTGCTTTTGGTTCCACTCCAAACGTTACACCGTTGCCGATGTCAAACAAGACATAAGTGGGCCATTCGCCCAGTCTTTCAAGGCCAAGCACATCTCTGTAAAAAGTGGCAGATTTTTTCAGATCGGAAACGCCTATGGTGATGTGCGGTATCCCTTTAACGGGGCTGCTCATTCTATCCCTCCTCAACTTACGTGCGTCATAATATGGTGTCAAAACGTTATAATTCTTCGCCAAATCCTTTGCATAGAAGGATTGCATGCATTCTTTCCTTAGTTTTATAATCTGTAAACGACTATAGGCTATGATGGCGATGTTTGGTTGAAGGCTTTTGACTCAAAGCTGATTCCTAAGTTAGAAGAGAAGTATGGACCGAAATGGTGGCCAGTTCAGTATCCAGAAGAAGTATCGAAGGATCCGTTCAAGAACCTCATCATCACGGTTCTTTCGCAAAACACGAGTGAAGCAAATTGTGTCCGAGCCTACAGAGGACTGGCAGCAAAATTCGTTGTTGACCCACATGTGCTTGCTGATGCGAAAGAGGCAGACATAAGAGAGGCAATCAGAAGCGGCGGGCTCTACAACGTCAAAGCCAAGAGAATCAAAGAAGTGTCGAAAGCTGTTCTTGAGAAGTTTGAAGGCAACTTGGCGCCCGTTCTGGCGTTGTCAAAGGAGAAGGCTAGAGAGAGATTCATGGAGTTGCCTGGAATTGGTCCGAAAACAGCCGATGTCCTGCTTGCTAATCGCCACGGCTACAGTCAAGTCTTTGTGGTTGACACACATATGGACAGAATTGCTAAGCGCCTAGGTCTTGTGAAGCCTGATGCGAAATATGGGGAGATTCAAGCGGCGCTTCAACGTTTCATACCGTGGGATAAAGGTGAAAGAGCTGGCGGATTGTTTTGGCTTTTGGCAAAGTACACATGTCAAGCGCAACGTCCTAAATGTTCTGAATGCCTTCTAATTGGAATCTGTGCTTATGGAAGTAAGACGAAAAGTAGGAGGATGTGAAGATGCACAACCGGTTCAACTGGGTTGAGGTTCGAGTCAGGGATTTAGAAAAGGCTAAGAGCTTTTACGGAAGCCTGTTTGACTGGAAAATAAGCGGAGACAAGAACAAAGACTATGCCTACTGGCTCATAGACACAGGTGAAAAGCCTGGCGGTGGAATGTGGCGGCTTCCCGAAGGAAAGCCGTTAGGCGTTCTTGTTTATGTTCTGGTTGAAAACATCGATCAGACTCTGGAGAAGGTTGTGAAACTGGGCGGCAAGGTTGTGGCGCCAAAGTCGAAGGAAGGCGAAAACGCCATGGCTACAATTGCAGACCCAGATGGAAACTTGTTCGGACTTTACGAAGTCGCTAAACAGTAATAAAGGCGCCTATTTCGCTTGGCTCAGCAAGAGTATGGCTTGGGCTAAGTCGCCTTTTGTCTGTTCCAACGCTGCTCGAGCTTCCTCAATGCTCACCTTTGCCTGCGTTGCTACTAACTGCACATCCTCTTCAGGGATTTTTACTGCTTTTTCAACAGCTTTCTCAACGATTCTTTCGCCCATGACTTGGAAGATTTTCTGTCCCTGCATCTCCATGACAGCGACTTCTGGGTTTTCAACTATAATCTCTTTGGTACTGGTCTTAATGACAACTTGCTCAACGTCAGGCATGGAACCCATACTCATGCCCATGCGCTGCATCATACGCCTTGCTTCACGAGGATTAACACGTCGCATTTTGGCAAACGTCCTATCAAGCCTATGCTATTCTAGATTGACTATTGGTTATTTAAGTTGAAAGTTTTTATGCTGTTGCCCAGCATTTGTTATGGGCTACGGCTGGGAATATGACTGAGAAAACCATAGGACACGGCACATGGTACGACAAAACAGCACTGCAAGTCGCGGAAAGAGAGCGAAAGCTGGGCAGAAGCCTTGACTTGATACGGACTGAGATGGGCTTTGGCGCTTCTGGTGTTCCTCATGTCGGTAATGTAAGTGACGCAGTCCGGTCTTACGCTGTGACTGTTGCGCTTGAGGCACAAGGTCTACGGTCAGATTTGATAGCCTTCTGCGACGACAAGGATGGACTCAGAAGGGTTCCAGCTGGGTTTCCTCGGTCTTTGAAGGAATATCTGGGGTTTCCAGTAACGTCTATCCCTGACCCTTTCAAGTGCCACAAAAGCTTCGGCGAACACTCAAGCTCGCTTCTGCTTGAGGCGTTTGACAAATGCGGCGTCAAGTACACTTTCATGTCTGGAACAGATGTGTACCAGAGGGGCTTGCTCAACAAAGAAGTGAAAATGATACTTTCAAACGCTAAGCGTGTAGGCGAAATCATCAGAGAAGAGGTGGGACAGGAGAAGTTTGAAGAAGCTTTGCCCTATTTCGCTGTGTGCGGCAATTGCGGACGCATCTACACAACGAAGGCGCTTGAGTATCTGCCCAAGGAAGACAAGGTTCTCTACTCCTGCGACGGAATGGAAATCAAAGGACAGTGGTTCAAGGGCTGCGGACACAAAGGCGAAGCTAGCCCTAGCAAAGGCGAAGGCAAGCTGGTTTGGAAAGTAGAATTCGCTGCGAGATGGAAAGCATTGGACATAAGGTATGAAGCCTACGGCAAGGACATCGCGGACTCAGTACGAGTAAATGACCGCATATGCCGAGAAATATTGAATTGGGAACCGCCTTTCCATTCCAGATACGAGTTGTTTCTAGCCAAGGGAGGCAAACGATTCAGCAAGTCTGCAGGCACAGTGTTCACAGCGCAAGAATGGTTCCGCTACGGCTCACCTCAATCATTAAACCTGCTCATGTTGAAACGGTTCGTTGGGACTCGCATCATATCCATTCTTGATGTTCCAGCTTACATGAACGAGTTTGACGAGTTAGAAGACACATACTTCGGAAGAAAACCAGTTGCCGACAAACGAGAGCTAACCAAACTGTCAGGGCTGTATAAATACTGCTGGTGGCTTAAGCCGCCGACAAAACCCGGTGTCCACGCGGCTTACAATCTCTTGGCTTACTTAGCGAAAGTAGCGCCCAAGGAAGGAGAAACCCAGTACATACTTGACAAGCTCAAGGAATACGGCTACCTAGGAAAGAAGGAAGACATTACGCCTAGCCTACAGGAGAGAATCAAATACACGTTGAACTGGAACCACGACTTCGCAGAAATCAAGGAAACCGCCATCAAACTCACAGACATCGAAAAAGCAGCTATCAGAGAGCTTACACAAATTCTTCAGACTGAGGCAGATGCAGACCAGATTCAAGCCGCTGTGTTCAATACAGCAAGAAAACACAGCATTCAGCCTAGCCAATTCTTCAAAACCCTATACATGATACTACTGGGAACGCCAGCAGGTCCACGACTTGGACCCTACGTTGTTGCCATGGGAAGGCAAAACGTGGTCAAGGCATTCGAGAGAGCTCTGAAAAAATAAGCCCAACTGTACACGGCTCTCGGAAGGTTTTTATTGAGCTTGTGTTATTGTGACTGAACCTCTTGGATTTGATCAACCATGTCTAGAAGCAAACTCGACCTCTTTGCTCAACTGCTTGAGATTGCTAAGAACGGAGCCACTGGAGACAGTATCGCAGCTCAGATGGATGTGCATGAAAGAATAGTTGATAGCTCACTCAGCCTGTTAACTGATCTCGATTTACTGAAAGAAGCACACAACAGCCCAGTTTCCTTTGTCACGACTGAAAAAGGGCTTCAGTTCTTAACTGAGTATCAAGGGTTAACGAGAAAGCTTAGCTCTGTGGAAGAAGCGCCACAGAAGCGCTGACTCTGCTGCATTTTTTTGGGACGAGAGAGCAACTGGTGCAGGACAAGCCTAAGCCATTGTCCAAGCTAGCACGCCATCGACTTGTTTAAACAAATATATTCCTCTTGTAGAAAACAGCTTCACCAGAAGGAAAGTCAAATGGGAAAGGGTCTAGGCCAGTTGAAAAGCGCTTTCTATTTTGATCTTTGTGGTCAAGTTAACACTGAGAAGACGTTACAGCTGGCTGTTGAACGCGCACGGGAATTGGGCATCAAGAAACTGATTGTTGCCTCTGAAACTGGTCTCAGCGCTCTCAAGGCAGTTGAAGCCTTGCGAAATACAAAGATAAACCTTGTAGTCGTGACTTCTGCAGCAGGCACAACGGTCGAGAAGACAGCAATCGGCGATCTAAAGATAGGCATCCCAGACAGGGCAATATGGACAAACCTTGAAAAAAACGCGGCCCAAATTATTCGAGCAACAGACCCATTGTACAACATCGGAGCCACCTTGGAGCATCATGGCAATCCAACCTTGGCAACGTTCATTCGACTCATTCTCAGAATCATCAGTTCAGGCACAGCTGTCTGTGTCAGCGCTGTCCTGATGGCTACAGATAACGGCGCAGTGAAAGAAGGCGAAGAAGTTGTTGCAGTCGCTGGGTCTTGGGTGGGCTTAGACACAGCCCTCGTCATGCAGGCGGCAAATTCAGTTCATTTCTTCAAGAAGGGAGCCATTCAAGTGAAGGAAATCATCTGCAAGCCGCGAAACCCTGCGTACAGTTGGCCAGTCAACCAGAAGGACTGGGTTGGCGACCTAGAGCCATATAAGAAGTTCGCGAAATGACTGAGCTACTCAGCTTGATTTCTTGTGCTTTAGGCTTTGAGCAGTAGCGGCTCGCTGGTACCTCTCCTTGAGCTCTTCCAAGTGCCTTTCAATGCCGATTTGCTTTATATGGTAGTTGGCTTCGATTGCTTCCTTCTTCCGGTCTAACAGTGGCTCTTCCTGCAGCTTTTTGCAGGGAAATTCAGCGCATTGATAGCAGAAGTCGATGCCTTTTCCAAGAACGCAGTCTCGAATAGGACAATTGGTCCACCAAGACCAGCCTCCTCCGAAGCGGCAGCCTCTGCACGGTATGTCCTGTGAAGCTAACCACCTTAAGCCTTTCATGAACTCGTCGAAGTCACAGGCGTTGCTTCCGTTGGCGATCAGCCTTAACGAACGATACCGTTCTGCATGTACTAGCAGGTTTTTCGCAGCTTCAACAAGAGAGCCTCTAAAGTAGCCGCATAGAGCGCAATAGTTTTTGCCACAGCATGAGATGTATTTGTATTCCGTCTTCAACATGCTTTCACTCTTCCACTCAGCTCGCTTTCAGTTTTGGTTCTTTTCTCTTTTTCACGCATGTTGTGAAAAAGTTTTTTCCTAGATGCAGGCACGGTTGAAACTTGGTGATGTCATAGATTTGATCGAAATATCCATCTGTCGCATATGCTTTAATGATTTCGCCAATGACTAGCATGTGATCTCCTAGTTCCAACGTCTTGACTAGCCTGCATTCAAGGTGACCAACGCATTCTGCAATAGCCGGTGCATTGACTTTTTTCGCTCTCATAGCCTTCAAAGAGGTTTCTCTGAATTTATCATGCTCTTTTCCAGATCGACGCCCGCAGAACAGGACTTGGTTAGCGAGGTTGAATGTTGGGACATTCACGACGAACTCGCCTGATTCCAAAATGAGATTATAAGAGTGTCTTTGTGGCCGGATGCTCATACCTAGCCAAGGTGGGTCTACGCTGATAGGGATGATCCATGCGACGGTCATGATGTTGGCTTTGCCAGTCTTTCCTTTGCTTGTGATGAGGCATGAATTGTAAGGATGCAGCAGATAGAATGACCTTTCGAGAGAGACAGAAGTTTTCTTAACGCTTTTGCGCACTGTGTTCACCTTCATTTAGCTTCTTGGTAGAGTCTTGCTGTTGTTTGCCAACGCTTATATTTCATGTCCTTGCCACTTCAGAGAAAAGCCTAGGGATGGTTGAACTTACATGGAAAAGCTGACGTTCTACATCGTGGATGTTTTTGCAGAGAAGAAATACGCTGGCAATCAACTAGCTGTCATCAGAGATGCTCGTCTAGTTTCGGATGCAGAAATGCAGAAAATCGCTAAAGAAATGCACTTCTCAGAAACCACATTCATTCTATCGGACAAGGAACGGAACGGCGGCTACGACACGCGCATATTTACACCTGAGCAAGAACTGCCGTTTGCAGGGCATCCAACACTGGGCACAGCCTATGTGATACAACAGAAAATCGTGAAACAAAACGTTGACAAACTTGTCCTGAATCTAGGAGTGGGTCAGATTCCCGTTACATTCAGTTACAAGGGTGAGCAGCCAGATACGCTCTTCATGAAACAGACGCAACCTACGTTTGGTCAAGCCTTTAACACGGAGACCATTTCCAAAATTCTAAGCCTAGGCAACAAAGACATAGACAGCAAATATCCTATCGAAGAAGTCTCCACGGGCGTGCCTTTCATCATAGTTCCTCTAAACACCTTAGACGCAGTGAGACGAGCCAGAATAAACCGAGACAAGTACCTCCAACTAGTCGAAAAGACATGGGCGAAGTCTATACTCGTATTCTGCTCAGAAACATACAATCCCGGAAATGATTTGAGTGTGCGGGTTTTCGCTGACTACGTTGGCGTGCCAGAGGACCCAGCTACAGGCTCAGCTAATGGCTGCTTGGCTGCATATCTAGTTCGACACAGATATTTCGGAAAACCCTCGGTTAACGTGCGGGTTGAACAAGGCTACGAGATAGGAAGACCCTCTCTACTCTTGTTAAAAGCAGAAGACAAGGCAGGCACAATAGATGTTCACGTGGGCGGACGAATCGTCATGGTAGCCGAGGGAAGACTCGTCTAAGCCAGGCTTGCTTGGAGCTTCTATATTTAGGCTTTCATTATCTCTTGCTTCTTCCAGTCGAGATAGAGTTTTGAGTAGACCGCCATTGGACCATAATGTTTCTCACATGGGAATTTCTGGCATTCTCCACACGAGTTTCCAAGCATGTCGACGCATTTGATGTATGGGCATTTGTGCTCTTCTCCAGAGCATCCTTTGCAGTTTTTCCTAACGTAAAGCCTACAAGCACCACAGTAAATGCCGCATTTCCCAACGAGATCCTTAGTAGGCTCCAAACGTAGTCCTCGAGCAGCATTGAGTTCTTAAGCTTTATTAGCGTATTCACTGTTTTGCCTTAAACGTCCAAAGACACGTATAGTCTATGTGAAGGGCCCGTCGTCTAGCCAGGATCAGGACGCTGGCCTGCGGAGCCGGAGATCTGGGGTTCAAATCCCCGCGGGCCCGCCATCTTGCATCGGAATTACTCTTACATGTTTCTTCGTCCAGAATAGGCAGCCTTCTCCTCTATCGCCAGTTT
>Ga0315308_1001290_pt1 | contig 14366 bp, 14 predicted proteins | sample TDP3_MG_FD_203078 | JGI IMG/M metagenome (GOLD analysis project Ga0315308, IMG submission 203078) | Freshwater sediment microbial communities from Lake Towuti, South Sulawesi, Indonesia - TDP3 | ecosystem: Environmental > Aquatic > Freshwater > Lake > Sediment | place: Indonesia: South Sulawesi... | reverse complement strand
CCATAACGGATACCTACAAAACTACCAACAACTAAAAAACACGCTCACCCAGCCACACCAATTCGAATCACTAAAGCATATACTCATAGACTCCGAAGTCATCGCCCACCTAACCGAAGAACTACTCGCCAAAACAAAAGACACAACAAAAGCAACCCACAACCTACACGAACAGATTCAAGGAAACAACACAATCGTGATAGTCTGCACCAACAAGAACGAAGCCCATCTACACGCAATACAACAAGGAAGAACCAGAGGAATAATCGCCTGGACCAACCCCGAAAACGAAGTCCTAATCTGCTCGCGAGAACAACCAGTAGAAAAGGTTCTGAACGAATTCCTTACGGAAAACAATTTCCAAAAAACAATCAAGGTCAACCACAAAACCCCCATAAATCTGGAAACCCACTTCAACCTAAAATTCTAAAAAGACGACCAGCCACAAAATCAGATGTCACAGCAGCTCATGCAAACACCTAACTAATCGCCTGCAAAGCCACGAGCCTATTTGGAGCCAAGCATTTGAAGAATTTTGAAACCTAGAAAGGGCTAAGCGAAAACCTGCTTAAAATCACCTATAAACGACCCGCAAAACATCCAAGCCAAACTCAAACACAACTCAAAAGAACAACAAAGACAAAACAAACATGTAGACCATAGTAATACAACTAAACGAGTGGAAGAGAAAAGAATAGTGAGAGTTCTGAAACCCGCGTCTACTGCGGTTGTTCAGGTCCACTCAGGTAAGCCCAAGCTGTTACTAAGCCAAGCGTTATGAGAGCACCCGCAGCACCAGACAAGATCCAGTCAATGCCAATCGCCGGAAGCACAATTTTGCTGAGCCATGGTATTACGACCTTGCCGGTGAAGTTTGCAACAATTCCCGCAACGAATCCTAGCAACGCGAAGGTCACTATCATTTTGAATCTTTCACCCATTCTCTGTCACCTTGCAGAATACATACCGCAAAGAGCCTTCTTTAGGCTGTCTTACAGAAGCGTGTTTAATCGCTCCTATTGACCTCGGTTTCTTTGCGCATAAAAAATTAAAGAACAGTGAGGAACTGAGACACTGCTATACTGCCACGTATATACGTCAATATTTCCAGCATGTTAACAATGTAATAATACGTTTTTCTTGAGCAATGCTTCTGGAGGAAAAAATAAACATGTCAGAAAGATTTGCGAGAAAATGGGATGAGAGAGAGGCTCAAAGCCCAATGAGCACAAGGATCAAGGAAGCCGTGAGGCCTCCGGGACCGCTTAAGCCACGATTAGACTTTGCCATCAGACGAATCGAACTCCAAGTTCAGAGACTCGATCAAGCGTCGGATCGGTTCACTGAACGCGATAAATCAATCTTTGTCAGGATCGTCGAAGCCTACACGAAACACGACATGCCACGCGCCAACGTCTTCGCCAACGAACTGGCCGAGATACGCAAAATGGAAAAAATGATAATGCACGCCCGCCTCGCGCTGGAACAGATTGTACTGAGACTAAAGACGGTTTCAGAACTCGGCGACGTCGTAACCACACTGGCTCCTGCAGTCGGCGTGTTGCGCACGGTCAGAACAGGGATGGCAAGCATCTTTCCAGAAGCAGAGAGAGAACTGGGATCTATCGGAAACCTTCTCAGTGGGATAATCATAGACGCCGGACAGAGCACAGGATTAACAATCAACTTCGAGAGCGCAAACGAAGACGCACAGAAAATCTTGACCGAAGCAGCCACAGTGGCAGAACAGAAGATCAAGGAAAAGTTCCCAGACTTGCCTGCCGGAATACCCGGCTTGGGCGAGAAGGCCGCCACCGTCACACCAGAGACTCAAACATAGTCTTCAATGGAGACACTTGGAAATATGGGTAGGTGAAAACATGTCCACACCTTCCAACCTTTTTCTTTACATCGGCAAGCCCGTCAAAGACGAGTACGGACGACAAGTGGGAAAGGTCGCCTCGTTTGCAGTGAGCCCAAACGGACGAGTCAGCGGAGTCTTCGTCGAACACGGCGACGGTGAATTTTTGCGCTACCCAAGTGAACAATTCAAAGTAGACGGCGAGAACATCATACTTCTACCCTCACTAAAAATAAGAGTAAAGACTCTGTGCGATGAGATCCCGTTAATATGGCGGAAAGACCAGGCGCTCAGCGAGCTCCAAGACAAGAAGAAGATTCCGTCAGAAATGTTCAATGAACTCCACAAGAATTTTGAAGGGGCTCTGAACCAACTCAAAACAGACGCGCAAACCAATCTAGATAACATAGATAAACAGATCGCTAGATGCAACCAACAGACAAGAGAACTCAATTCAGCGCTCATACACTTGGAAATTGAAAGAGAAATCGGCAGAATCGACGAGAGTGCATACCAAACAGCCATAGAAATAATCCAAGAAGGACTTAGAAGAACAAACTTTGAGAAGACAGACTTGGAATCTATGAGAGGTCAGCTTTCCAATCTATTGCTCGGCGACACACAAGCACCAATGCCCAAAGAAGGCGAAACCGCTCCTTCTCCACCGCTTCCAGAACCACCAGTTGTAGTTCACGTTAAAAGCGGAACCAAAACAGAACCTTAAACTCGAGCACAACTCGAGGAAGTAACAAACGTGGAGGCAGCGAATTCATGATAAAGCTCTTCCAGCCTCCACGAGCAATAGGAGAGGTCATTCTTAACAGTACGCGACAATTGAGAATTCAACGCGTAAGACTTGAACAGGCTACAGTTCGTCTGCGTCAAAGAGACGGGGTGCTCTTTCAGGAGTGCGTGGCAGAGATCAGAAAAAACCGCCGAGAACGGGCGGCGATACGTGCCAACGAGTTGGCTGAGGTTAGAAAACTCCTCTACATGGTAACTCAGTGTCAACTGGCGCTTGAACGCATAATTCTGAGGCTTGAAACCATTAAAGAAGTCACCGAAATAATGGCTGACCTTAAACCCGCACTTAAGAGTCTCCGTATCCTAACCGAAAATCTAGTCAACGTCATGCCAGATGTAGCACAAGAACTTGAAAGAGTAAACGAAAGCATAAGCGAAACACTTGCCACGACACACCTTAACACTCCTGAATCAATTGCACCACTCACTGCCAAAACTGAGGCAGGTGAACAAATACTGAATGAGGTTTCTAACTTTCTTGAAGGAAAACTTGCAGAACAGCTTCCAGCGCCGCCCGCATCCGTAGCCCCACAAGGGGTTGAAACTCGGGAAAATGTGACAAAAAAGATGATTGCTCTCTCGGCCACTTGCTCTGAAATCACGCAACCCAGCGACGCAGAAGAGACAAAGCCCCTTGTCACTTACAAGGATGTCAAGCTTCGCGGCGTTTCCTTCACCGTTCAGCGACAACCTTCGCTGGAAGAGGCCATTCTGGAATACGCAAAGAACAAGGGCGAAATCGACATTGATCAGTGTGCGCTCGAATTGAATGTTCCTAAGGGCGACATCGAAAAAGCCTTGGAAAGTCTAGGCGAGAAACGTAAAATAGTGATTCAGCGGTGAATGTTTTGAGTGCTTCTTCAGAACTCGAAAAGTCGGCAACCAACTGCGCGATTGAAGCTGTTCGACTCGACAAACAAGGCTCGAAGGGAATGGCCATCACCATGTATCAGAAGGCCATTGAGACCCTTCTAAAACTGGTTCAGTTGTATCCCGATTACGGTTTGAACAAAGTTTACATTCAGCGAGCCATGGCCTACCAGGAAAGAATTAGAGCAATACAAGGAGTGGGCGGTTCATTTGAATCTCAAACAAGTGAAGAAAAACCAGCTGAACAGCCGGAGATACAACCATCAGAAGGCGCGAGGAAAGCTTCTTTTGACGAACTCATACTCAAGGAGAAACCCAATGTTAAATGGGAAGAGGTGGTTGGCCTAGAACTGGCTAAGAAGGCAATCAAGGAAGCAATAGTCTATCCGGTTCAGAGACCGGACCTGTTTCCACTCGGATGGCCAAGAGGCATATTACTCTTTGGACCGCCTGGCTGTGGCAAAACTCTGCTGGCGGCTGCTGTTGCTACCGAAATCGACGCGTCCTTTGTCTCCGTAGACGCTGCTTCCATCATGTCAAAGTGGCTTGGTGAAGCAGAGAAGAACGTCGCTGCGTTGTTTGGGTCTGTTAGGAAGTCGGCGAGTGAGGGACGCCCAGCCATCGTTTTCATCGACGAGTTAGATTCACTGATTGGAAAACATTCAAGCGAGGTTGGCGGTGAAGTGCGAGTTCGCAACCAGTTTCTGAAGGAGATGGACGGTGTTATTGACAAGGGTAAGAACATTCACGCGTATGTTATTGGAGCTACTAACAAGCCTTGGGACCTCGACTGGCCGTTTATTCGACGTTTTCAGAAACGCATTCTTGTGCCTCTACCTGACTACAACGCACGCCTGCATATGTTCAAACTTTACAGCAGTCACCTGACGCTGGCGCCAGACATGGACCTCTATAGCCTGAGTCGAATGGCAGAAGGCTTTTCAGGCAGCGACATAAGAGACTGTGTTCAGTCATCGCATCTCAAAGTGGTCGGGGAATTCTTCGAATCTGGAATGGCAAAAGACAAGCAGGCTCAGCCTAGAGCAATAGGAATGGAAGATTTCAGGGGCATCCTAGAAGCCAGAAAGCCTAGCGTTTCCCTCGATATGGTTGCGTCTTACAACAGATGGTTTGAGGCCTTCAAGGCCCTGTAGTTCACGCTCCTCTTTGACTTAGGAGACAAACAAGGGTTGCCAAAAAGAAAAAAAGGCACGAAACAGGTAGGTGAAACTATACCTCAAGATTGGAGAGGTTTGGAGAGGTCTGCCCGTAATTTTGTGAAGAAAATACTCCTTTCTCTCTCAGCAGGTCTCTTTAAACCCCAAAAACTTGAGGTATAGTCGCCTCTGTTTCTATTTCGTTTACCATTCTGTACAGTTTCACGAAAATTAGATAGGGTCTCCTTTCTCTCTCCTAACTCATAGCTGTCTTGATAGGTTTAAGAGTGTTGTGAAGAAAGCTTCTATTCTTATATTTTTTTGCGCGATTGCTGTTCAACTTCTATCAAAATCTTTTCGTCTTCCCTGATTATCAATGGAACGGTGATATCCGTGCCCAAACTCTTTTTTTTGGCGTGAGTTTAGAAGCTGTATAGTAATCATTCATCGTCCAATGTGCTGATCTTGATGAAGACGTTTTCGCTTCCTTTGATTGTTGCTTCCTTGAAGGTTGAAACAATCGATAAAACGACGCTTCTGACAAACTTCTGAACAAAAGCGTTGAGTGGCAAAGTTTTTTCGCCCACTTGGATTTTTAAGGCTTCCCTATAGGCCCTCCTCTTTTTTATGATGGGACCAACCCTTTGGTCAACGATTTCTATCAATTTTTTTGCTTCTTTGAGCGCATCGATTTTAGGGCTCTTGAGCTTTTTTATGTTCAGGTCTGTGGGCGCTGCAAAAGCCAGTATGGGTTTGAAATATTTTAATGCCTCGTAGACTTCTTCGGCTGTCTTGACGGTGACTACTTTTGGCACTGGCAGTTCCTTCGCAACGAGTTTTCTGAAGCCTTCGAGAACTAGAACGTCAACTTTTTCCTCTTCTAAGTTTTTGACGATGTCGTTCAAATCATATTTTGTGGTGTCGACTTTTTTGATGAGTGTTAATTCATTTGGTGCGACGCTCAGAATTGCTCTTGCTCCTGCTTTGGCATGTCTCCAAGTGTCTTTTCCCTTTGTGTCAATGGTGAAATCGATTTCTGGTATGTGCTTTGCTGCGGCGACTCTATATCCTTTTTTGGTTAGTCCTTGGATTATGGTCTCTGCAGTGGTTGTTTTGCCTGATTGTCTGCTTCCCACGACTGCAATTATTGGCATAGGCGTGCTGATGCTTTCAGTCCACCCTTGTTTTTGGTCTTGTAGAATGATTCGTGGTGTTGAGATAAACGTTTTCGCGTCCATTTCGTTTCGTTCATTTTTTGCAATCCCTTCAGGAAAGGAGATGAATTTAGAAATCTTGTGCTCAATGTTTTTATGGTCTGTAACCGTTAAGAGTAGCCAAAGCCAGAGCTGCGGATGTGAGGTCAGCGGTGGTACCTGGGTTGAGTCGATGGGCTGGGTCACGCAGTCTTCGGTCCAGTTGTTGAAGGTTTCTCTTGCCTTTCAAATTTGTCAAGCCGCCTGCCTCTAAAACTCGTCTAGCCTGGGCTGAGACCTCTTCTGCTTTGTCTAACCCCGCTTTACGTGCGATTAATGTATCTGGCACTTCCGAGAGAATCTTGAGAAACGTGTGCACAGTCGCCGTGTTTGTCTCGCTTCTCTGTTTTAGCTGTTGAACAAGAAACGGATAGCCTATGTCGAATGTGATATAGTAATTGTTCACCCATTCGGAGGATATTGAATCCCAAGGTGTAGAGATTTTGAAGACATCATAGAGACCAATGTGCTCATCCAAGATTCTCCGTCTTGAAGTAGCATCGGTTACGTCGAACATGGGCGCCTTACCTAGCCCACCCGGCTTGGCAATATTTATGGCATTATAAAGGTTCACCGCATCTTCTGGCGTGGTAGACTCTACAACAGACTTTAGGTTTCTCCTTAGCTCGGCAATGGAAAACTTTCCTTGGGCAAGGGTAATTCCAGATGAAACAGCCAGAGGTGTTAAGAGGATTATTGAACCCAACAAAGTGTTTCCACCACGTTGCCAGGAAGCAACGTCCTTAACCCCGTTTTTAATCATCTCCCCAACCCCAACTCTGCTGAGGCTAGTCTTTTGAGCGTAAACTAGGACTCCCTGTTCGGCAGCGCGTCTGAAGTGGGGTGCAACAGCCACCGTGGAAGCCAGAAAATGCTCGTATCGCGTTCCGTCAAAATCTGCGGTCCTGTGAACATTGCCAGGCTTAGGATAGGCGCTTACCTCCAAAAGAATGGCGAGCTGCAAGCATCCTGAAACGTATTCGGATATGTACTTCATCATTTTGAAAGTCATAATGATTCTGACCCCGTTGTCTCGTATCATTATGCGCCTAATTTAAATAGACCTTGTGTAAAAAATTACACAGCGTCCTATCTTGCACCGAGGGAACAGTCAATGCACACTAAAAATACGGGTGTGTCTGGAAGAACCAGCATGTTTAGCAGTATTCAATTATCTTTAATCGCTGTTTGGACAGCTGTTTTATCAGCAGTTGTGTTTTTCATAATCTATCCCATCCCAGGAACCAACGCGCAAATCACTTTATCCAGTGTCTTGCTTTCTGGTTTAACAGCACCGCTGTTAGGTCCCGTGAACGGAAGTTTTGCAGGCTTCTTTTTCGGCTGGATTGGTCCCTTGCTAAACCCATCGGTATCCATAGGGCCGTTGACATTTCTCAGCCCAACTCTAGCAGCCCTTATGAGCGGTCTAGTCTTGTTTAATCGATGGAAGGAAGCCACGCTAATTTTCACTGTCGAAGTTGTAATTTGGTTCGCTCACCCCTTTGCGTGGTATCAACTCATGCCTATAATAACATGGGGCTATTGGCTGGCACTGATTTTTATAATCGTACCGCCGGTCAGAAGGTGGATAATTAACTCAATAGTTTCAAGAGATGAGAAGCGTTTGCCCATTGCACTCTGGTGTCTTGCTTGGGTTGCTCGAATAGGTGGCGACACGATAACTGGCAACAACATTGCAGTCTGGATTTTAGGCTGGTGGAATCCCGTTGAATTTTGGTATCCCTTCTGGGCGCCAATGACACTTTACTATGCGATAGCCGACTCACTGAACTGCTTGGCAGGAGCAATCATTGGAACTGCCGTCCTTATAGCTTTGAAGAGAAACGGTATCTCAATAACAGCGGTCGATTACCTGCAATCAAAGCTTAATGCAAAAAAATGAACACTGAGTCAACGTAGAAGGTTGCCTATTTGCGAGTCAAACCCAGAGAAGGCGACATCATCGAAGCCTTTGACGGCAACATCTTCGACGTTAAGGGTTTAGTTCATCCGCGAGGAAAAACCATCGCTTTTATTCGTTTTACACCCGACCCGAGTGGCGACAGAAAAAAGGGCAAAGTTACCTATAGCAAGGTTTATCCGCTTCACGAACGGTACGCGTTGCTTCGGGAAAGGTTTCCGCAGTATCTGGTTTATGACCCAGTCTTCAACGAGTGGCTCTGTGAAGTTCCAATTGAAGCAATAAGGCGCCATTATAAACCAGGAGACCACTTAAGAAGATTTCGTCGGAAAAGACAACTGACCCAACTTGAAACAGCAGCTTTGCGTTTCGCAGAAATCTTGAAGAAAAAGGCTGGCGTTTCCTGGAGCAAACTCGGTGTCTCTGGTTCACTGCTTGTTGGACTGCACACGCCCAAGTCTGACATCGACCTTATTGTTTACGGGTCACAAAACTGCTACAAGGTTTACGAATCATTGGGAACTCTAGTGAATGACCGAAGCAGCCCAGTCAAATCATACAGTATGGAAGAGTTGAGGCGCCTCTTCGATTTCCGTTCGAAAGACACTTCCATGCCGTTCGAAGATTTTGTTCGAATCGAGTCAAGGAAAGTATTGCAAGGCCAGTTTAAAGGTCGAGACTATTACATTCGATGTGTGAAAGACTGGAACGAGATAAACGAGCAATACGACGCAGTTCATTATCAAGCGATCGGATACGCCAAAATCAAAGCCAGAATAACAGATGACTCCCAGAGGATCTTTACCCCATGCCACTACAAAATCGGCAACGTTGAAATCATTAAAGGATCAAAAATAGAGTCCGTTGAAGAAATAGTTTCTTTCCGCGGCAGATTCTGTGAACAAGCCAGAAACAGCGAAGCTGTGATTGCACAGGGCAAGATCGAAAGGGTGCAAAAACAAGGTGCAGGAGAATACTACAGGCTGCTTTTAGGAAACCACGTTTCAGATCACATGATACTAGCACATAAATAGTCACGAGAGCCTTTGAACCTTCAAAACCTGTTCATAATATCGAGGGCCGTAGGTTAACGTGATCTGGTGAAACACCTCTGTTGAGGTGACCACCTGTTCGAGGTTGCCCTCCACATAAACCTCTTCATTTTTCTCAGCCTGCATCCGAAACTCCTCCACATATGAAACGATTCGCTGAATATCATCGACCTTCACGCCTTCCAAGATTTTCTCTGGTTCAACCTTGCAAATTGAAGGCATAAAAGGCGCTTCAGAGTCATCTGTCACTTGAGCAATCGCCCTAATCCAACCCTTCCTCGTTATTCTCGTGTTCAGGTTGTATTCGCTATGATTTTCACGCCATTCTTTCACAGGCTCAAACTCTGTCTTGATGATCCTGCCACTCATTTTGTCTGTGAACAGGCTGTAAACCATCTTTCTCCTCTGATGCCACCAATGTTCCCTTGGGCTGTAGTTGACAAATCTCCAGTGTTTGTCCTTCAGCGCCTCTTCGGTTTGAAATTCGTTTCGCAGAGGCGAAGCCTCATCCAAATAGAGGGTTCCTAGGGTTTCCCGTAGTCTCTTCAATTTTTCTTTACCGTACAGAACTAGGTCGAGGTCCGAGAAAAGAGGATGGTAGAAGCCGTGAAGGAGGGAGCCGAAAACTCCAAAATCTGCTTCAGACAATCCAGAACGGTTCAGAATTATGTTGGCAAGTTTTTGCAGGGCTTGCAGAAGGCTGTCGCCTGGTCGTTCTTCCAATAGATGCCGAAAGGTTTGATTGGGTTTGCGTATCTCTGTGATTTGTTCTTTATGGACACCAACGAGGCGAGTCTGAAGCGGAGCATACCAAACCGTGTACTGTGGATACTTCTTTCGTACAAAGCGTAAGCCTTGGTCTGAATAAAATTTGTAATAGGTTTGCTTTCCCTCACCGCGGATGGCTCGGGAATCTTTTGATTTGAAAACGGACACTGGCGCGTATTCGAGGTCGCAGACGTATGCGTTTGACGGGTGAGAATAACCGTAAACTCTGAAGATCATGCCCTCTTCGGTCAGAAGGGCGTCTCTGTCCCTCAGCTTCGAACAGGCCAAATGTATTCATCCTCGTTGATTCCTGAGCCAACCACAGCTTGATAATGCACGCCCCCGTTTTTTATGTGTTCCACCCGTTCCAAAACGCCTGAAACCTCCATGTTTTCGCCCTTTCTAGCCACGTTTCGGTAAAAGCCTATCATGGATGTCACAACTTTGGGAATCTGAGTCCTTTCGAGCACTGAGGCTACGTTGAGCGGTTGATAATCGCTGATGAGGTATATCGCTGGACGAAACATAGCCTCGCTGTCTTGTTCAACTCTGCAGCGGAACTTGACTGAAGCGACAGGAGAGTATTCTTGGTCTCCGTACTTGACATTGACTTCCTCAGGTTTTCTGACGGCGTTGTAAACGAAAACCTTTCCATTATATTGCGCACGATTTTTTCCAATTACTTCAAATTCATCTTTAGCAACAAGCCTACCTACTGCAGCTTCCAGGCTTCGAAAGCTCTCTGCACCGTAAACAACAAGGTCGATGTCGGATTTAGCCGAGTGCATGTTGAGGGAGATTGAGCCATGTAACCCAAAATCTTCCGGTGGCACGCCAGACTCTACCGAGAGAAGGCGTATGATTTTTAGTGCCAATTCTTGAAGACGGTCACGTTTTCGCCTCTTAAGAAGCGCTTGCAGGCGTTGATTTGGCACATAAACCGCTTTGATGAGACTTGCGGGTGGAGCGATTACGAGTTTCTGACGGAACGGGCAAAAGTATACGTACTCTGGAAGGTCTCTGCGAAACGCCTCTGTTAGCATTTGAAAGTTTTTGGCTGTGTAGAGTCTCTCGGGTCGCCAAAATTCAATAGCGCCCAGCTTCCATTGTCTGTTCAAGAAACGGAGTGGAAATCGATGCCTAAATTGGTTGGGAATGTACTTTACAAAGGCCAGAGCTCGTTCGGGTGGGTGTTCGTAGCCAAAGGCGTAAAAGATGAAGTTTTCTCCTGTGAGGAATGCATCGCCGTCCTTTGGACTCCATGTTGCCATCCAAGCACCTTGTAGCGCTTGCTATTTCTGCAAGGCTGTTTGAATGAAGTTTTTGAGTCTCATCACTTCATTTGTGAGATTAGACTCGTCGCTTCGCGTGAACAGTCTGCCGTAACGCGTTTCATAATCACATCTCACGTTCACTTCGTCTCCTTTTTTTGAGAATGTGATGGTCAAGACAGTTTTCACGTCGTCAATCTTGAAACTGGACAGAGAACCAGAAATGTTTCCTCTTTTTAAAATTAGCAACGTTGGTTTGACACTTTTTTCTTGTTTAAATTTCATGTCTGAAACACATTGCTCGCTCAGTTCGAACACTCTTTCAATGTTTCCTTCAACCTTGAACGCTTGTGAGAATTTCACCGGTGTCACCTTTTTTTGAGTTGAGCTTTCTCTTTGCTATGCTAGTTCTTAATGTTGTCGCATTTTAGGTGAACTTTAATAGTTCATACCGGCAACATTAGGTCTATTCAAGCTGACCTAGGTGCGACACCATTTAATGACATTGCGTAAGTTTAGAGACCGCGATTTCTTGCGTACTAAGGAAGGTTTTTTCTTCTGCGTCGTTGGGCCTTACCATCCGCCGAACAGAGTCATCTCATACTTGAAGTATGTTCCAGCTAGGCTTGGGAGCTGGGGAAAGGGAATATGGCGGTTCAAACGAGTGTTAAGGAATTATACCATTCCAAGCCTGTTGGAGACCTTTAATCTACTTGAGAAGGATTATCCTCATTATCTCTTCTATTCGCCCTTTTACAACATTTTGATGACAGCTGTGCCACTTGAATATCTTTCAAGACATTATAAGCCAGAGGAGAAACTGGCTAAACTAGTGGAGGCTAAGCGTCTCGATTTCCTACAGAAAAAATTAATCCGGCTCGTGTCGTTTTTGTCCGAGAAGAGCGGTGTTCCACCCGAATTTTTCGGAGTGTCGGGTTCTATACTCCTTAACATTCACCGCCTAGGCGTTTCGGACACAGATATAACTGTTTACGGTCTGAAAAACAGCTTGGCTGTGAAACGAGCCTTGCAGGAGGCATATTCTCAGCCAGCCTCGCATATTCGAAGACTTGAAAATTCAGGTCTTAAGGCATGGTGCAGAAGCAAGGCGCGTTCTCACCCTCTAACCACAGATGAAGCCCTGCAGATCTACAAGCGGAAGTGGAATCTTGGAGTCTTCGAAGACACGAAGTTCAGCGTTCACCCGGTTAAGCTTGAGGAAGAGGTGAATGAGGAATATGCTGATAAGATTTATGAGCCCCTAGGCCTTATTGTTTTGGGCGCCGTCGTGGACGACAACTCTGAATCTCTCTTCCTGCCTGCTGTCTATCACGTTCAAGACGCAAGAGTTATCAAGGGTCCTCAGGTTGCTGACATCGAGGAAGTGGCCTCCTACGAGGGATTGTATGGTGACCTTGCCGAAGTTGGAGAAACCATTCTTGTCAAGGGAAAGCTGGAACTCGTTCGCGACAAAAAGAACAAGCGAAAGTATCATCGGGTCGTGGTGGGATCGCCAGAGGGAAGAGGCACAGAATACGTGAAGATAATTTGACAAACACTGTTCAATCAGTGAAAAACCATGGGCACTTGGATGTGTCCCAACGTGAAGTGTACCTACGATAAACAGATTCAACCACATCAACGTTGTCCTTTGTGTGGAAAAGTGGCCCAAGAGTTCGATTCTGAGGTGCTTGGCACGTTATTTATGAAGAAATGGACCTGCAAGAAAGAGAGCAAAAAGGCTGAGGCAATTGAACGTATGCTAAAGAGAGCGAAATATTGCCCTCGATGTGGTTCAGCTAAGGTTTTTTGGGCCCACGGGCTTCCTCAAATGTGGTCTCTGTGGGATTGCAGAAACTGTGGCTATCGCGGAGCTCTAATCATCGAAGACGGCAAAGCAGCGGCGAAACTCAGAAAAGACTACCAAAGGATAAAGAAAGGAGTTCAAAAGTAAGAGAGGGTATCTTCTCTACAACTTTTTTGCTCCAATCCCTGTCCATCGCTGGAACAGTTTGTGCTCTAAGCCTAAGCAATCGAAAACCTTGCCGACAACAAAGTCCACGAGGTCTTCAATTCTTTTTGGTTTGTGGTAGAAGGCTGGCATGGCAGGAACCACAAAGACGCCGAGCTTCGCCGCTCCCAGCATGTTGCGCAGATGAACCGTACTCAATGGGGTTTCTCGAGGAACAACAACAAGTTTTCGTCTCTCTTTCAGCGTCACATCTGCCGCTCTTAAAATGAGGTTGTCAGAGTATCCATGCACGATTCCAGCCAGAGTCTTCATAGTGCAGGGAATTATTATCATGCCGTCCGTTTGGAATGACCCACTCATGATAGGTGCATTCAAATCATCCACGCTATAAACATGACCCGCCAGCTTTTCCAAGTCTTCCTTAGACGTTCTTATCTCGTGTTCGATAACCTTCTCCGCTGCTCTGCTCACAATCAGGTCTGTTTCTATCTTTTTTTCTCGAAGCATCTCTAAAAGTCGCTTGGCATAGACAACTCCGCTAGCGCCGGTTATGGCCACGATCAGACGCAAAAGTGTGCACACCCTGATTAGAGTTTCAATACTTCTTTCAAATACGCCCTGTACGGGCCTAGTTTGCCACCGTAGTTTCCAGCTGAGATTTTTACCACGCCTGGAACCTTCACAGCAGCCTTTATTCCCTCAGCCATTGCCCGCTTAACCGCATCCAGATTCAAGCCGTTGATGACAATCTCATAGACACTGTTCACGTCATCTGGAACCTGCGTGTCTGGCACTAGCTTCTTCAATCTGGGGCAGAACTGATGAAAAGTGGACGCCTTCAATTTGTACTTTAATGAGCCAGCTTTGGAACCTGATCGACACACGCCACCTGGAAAGGGCAGAATGACCTTTTCAGCTTTCTGGTTGACGGCGTTGACTGACTCTGCAGCCGCATGCAAACCAGCCTTCTGGTTTTCGGCCAAAATAAGAAAATTTCCACCAGCAACCGCTCTTTGGGCGCCGAATCTGTCTTCCACGATAAATTCGCCTTCCATCACTGGTATGCGCCAGACTTTGCGCTCGTATAAGGTGTCTCTTTTCTGGAATCCGTCTCCGAAAAAGCGGAGGCTACGACCTACCTTCAGTCTTCTTTTCGCATCGGTCAAAGCGTCAAAAGCTGCGGTTGTGGGACATGTCATGACGCATTGGCCGATTCTCAGAATCATCTGTTGTTTCAAGTCTGGTCGGGTTTGATGATAAATCTGGATGAGTGTTCCTAAGCGCCCATCAGGAGTCTTATCCGGCGGCATGGTGCCTTCTATTCCTGCCTCAGCTGGCGACATGAGAATGGAGGAGGCGAAACCTGTGGTCACTTTAGCCGCTGTTAAAGCCCACTCCTCGTTTTCCGCTGTTATTAGGACCCTGCCGACCCACATT
>Ga0315308_1001288_pt1 | contig 14382 bp, 12 predicted proteins | sample TDP3_MG_FD_203078 | JGI IMG/M metagenome (GOLD analysis project Ga0315308, IMG submission 203078) | Freshwater sediment microbial communities from Lake Towuti, South Sulawesi, Indonesia - TDP3 | ecosystem: Environmental > Aquatic > Freshwater > Lake > Sediment | place: Indonesia: South Sulawesi... | reverse complement strand
TATCTTATAAAGGATTGCCAATTTCTTGCCGTTTTCACTCATCTTTGGAATCGCAACCAGACACGCCTTGTCTGGAGAGACATCATAAATTTTAGCGAACATAGCAATGACTGGCTGTTCAGAAACGACGTCATCTGTGGATGTTGCAAGGTCAATCACGTTTATGTTTCGTTTCACCCCAGTGGGGGAAGCGGTGATGTCAAACATGTGACTCGCACCAGATTTCCCCTTTAAGAAGCCGGGGCTTTCCACTTTGAATCCACGACCTTCTAAAAACTCCCTTATTGGAGCGATCAGAATCCAGCCCAAGGTCGCCTCTTTCGTGGCTTCAGGGGTCAAACTATAGGCGTACACATCTTTGTAGAGAGCTTCCTCAAACATGAAATTTCGGTGGCAGTTACGACAAAAATGGGCTGGAACCGGAATGTCAAAGCTTTTGCCACAGTCATTGCAGGTGCACCACACTCCCGCTTTGTGATAGTCCATGTCTGGTTTAGTCAGTTCTTTGCGGCATCTTGGGCAGACAAGTTTGTCGTCTTTTCGGAATTTTTCTTCGGTGTCGATGTATCCACATTGTATATGTTCAATTAATGCACTCTTTCTAACGTCAAAGGACTTGCAATGGGGGCAACAATAGTGCATGGAAACGTTCGCTGTATTGCAAGATGGACAATAAACTATCTTGTCGTAAAGCTCCCTTTTCAGAACACCAGCCTCAGATATTCTCTGCAAAAATTCGTCGGTGCTGGATGGGTCGCCAACGATTGCATCAACGATTGGATATCTATAACCGTATTTAGGATCGTAAACCGGAGTTAATTTACCAAGCTCACCGCTCACAAACTTGCTGATAAGCAACTGTACGTTATGGTCCTTGTAAAGCTTAACCCGCTGATCTTTCGAAGCTTCCGACACGGGGTTTCTCCTTCCCTGACTTACGACCTAAGAAATCCTTTTTATATATATTCTTTTTCAACGCACAATAGTTTATACTTCATGTTCGTTTAATATTTTTCTTTTTAAAGCTTTTCCAAGAAAGATTTTTTGGAATCTGAAAGAAATGTTGTAGAAGAAGATTTCATACTTTTTCATAAATTTTTCCTTTATGGGCGATATCTGTGAAATGCCCCGTATATAACCAATTCCTAGAATAGATAGACGTTTTACGTGTCAAAACAAATCATAAATAGGATAAAACGTGTTTCCCATAATCCTTTAATAATGCGGTGGGCGATTTTTCCTTTCTGAGATTAGATCGAAGTGATTTGTCGTGTCTCAAAGAAAGCAAATAATTCGGTGTCCTAGATGTGGCTTCACCTTCGACATAAGCTATGGCAGAACCTTTGCGTGTTCCGGATGCCCATCCGTTGTCCAATGTGGCATGGCAAAATGCCCAAAATGTGGACACGAATTTGCATTGCCTAGTCCATACGGACGTGCTTACTCCAATCTTTACAGAAAACCTGCTAGAAGACTTAAGTAATAGAGAAAGCGAGTCAACATTAATAAGAAGATTGTTATCTTAAAGTAAGATAGAAACTACCGTCGGGTGAGTTACTGTGGCTTCTGAGGAACGATGGAAACGCTTGACTTTCAGGTGGACTGCGCCAAAGGGATTTATCGCGATAGTGTTATTTTTTGTCTTAGCCCTCCTCTTCGAGTATCTTATGGTCTATTTTTTCACGTTTTCCGGCTTAACGGACAATTTTACATTTAATTTTTTCACCATAGCCATTAGCCCCCTGTTTCACCTCATGCCCCTCGGCGTGATATTTGTCCTTATTTCAAGCTGGATGTATCTCACAAAATACACAGCTGTGGTGCCCCGTGGAATGTCACCAGCTAAGAAGTCGTCAGAAGCACAGAGAAGACAGCCCCCAAGGACGCGGAAAATGCACTTCAAGTCATTTAGAAACTTTTTCGGGAAGATAGGCAAAAAATTCGGAAGGGTTAGTCGAGCCATCAAAGCTTTTTTCCGTCGAATAGGCGCCGCTTTTCTTCGAATCCGTGGAGTTTCGTATGTGCAGCGGCGACTTTTTTTCGCGAGAGCTGCCGTCAAAAGTACCGCAACTGTTCTAATAGTTTTTCTAGTGTCCATTCTTGCCTTGTATATTCTGGTGTATCCGAATCTGTTTCACGATTTAGCCGTTGGGCTCTATAGCTCAAATCCCTCTTTTCGCGGGTTCGTGTTGAAAACGAATGAGATAGCGCGGGGGATAGCTCAAGCTTTGTCTCCAATAGGATGGTTGGCATCGGCTATAAATGATGCACTGCGTTCTTTGGCTCCAGGCTTTAGAAGCGCCATTCAAGGATTCGGAACACCTATGACGGAGTCTTTAACCAACCTTGATCTCGTGTGGAAATATGTCCTTTGTCAAAACGTTGCCGCATGGATCTCCGCAATCGTAGCCCTAGCGTATGGAGAATACAGTTCCCACGTGTATCGCATCCGCAAACCAAGATAAAGACTTTCGTAACCAAGCAGTTATTTACATACGTATCGTCAATTAGTAATGGTGGTGTAATGGCGGATAGACCAAGGTTCGGTCCGGCTGGAGCTCCTTCAGGTTTTAAAGCGCTCAAAAGTCCAGTTTTCGAAGTGCCTGAATACCTTCATGATGAAGGGTTAGACGCCTTTGAGTATCAAGCGGTTCGTTGGGGACCCATGCCTCAGATGAAAAAAAACGACGCAGAAAAACTGGGAATCAGTGCCAAAAAGCATGATGTCTGGTTGACGGTTCATGGATCCTACTTCGTCAACTTTTGCGGCGACGAAGAAACCATAGAGAAAAGTAAAGAACGTTTACTTGCCTGTGTAACGGCTGCGGACTGGATGGATGCTCACGTGGTGGTCTTTCACCCCGGATTCTATGGCAAGAAATCCCCCAAAGAAGCTTTAAAACTCTGCATGAAAGCGATGGACGAAGTCGTAGAATCCATGAAGTCGCTTCAAATAACCAAGGTGCATCTTGGTCCCGAAACAACAGGCAAACTTTCACAGTTTGGAAGCTTAGAAGAGGTATTAACGTTGTGTGAGAGGGCAGAGTTGACGGAGCCGGTGATAGACTGGGCTCATATTCATGCCCGGGAAGGGGGTAAAATGAAGACAATAGACGACTTCAGAAAAGCGTTGGACACTATTGAGAAGCGACTGGGAACAGACGCCATGAAAAATCTACACTGCCACTACACCCTTGTTGAATTCACGGGCAAAGGAGAGAAATGTCATCACATCTTAGATGAAGTTGAGTATGGACCTCCCTTCGAGGCCTTGGCAACCCTCATAGCAGAACTTGGTTTGACGCCCGTCATAATTAGCGAAAGTCCAGTTCTCGATGTGGACGCTCAAAAAATGCGAGACATTGTGTTAAAGAAGTTGGAAGAGAAAAGGAAGCGTTAATATCCATTATGCGGCTACAGCGGCTTACGATAGCTTTTTCTGCAAAAACTCTCTTGCTTTCTGTGGGATTAGACTTTGGCGCGGCTTAAAGGATTTGAAAAACTCACAAACATCGATGAAGCCCTCTCAACTTTCCTAAAAAAACTTAAACCAGAAAGGTTGGAGTCTGAGCGAATCCCGCTTCACATGGCATTGGGGCGAGTCATGGCAGAGGATATCCAAGCTAAGAATGATCTGCCTTCTTTCGATCGCTCCGCCGTGGACGGTTACGCCCTGAGGGCGCAAGACACTTTTGGAGCATCCCAATTCAACCCAAAAACCTTCAAGATAACCAAAAATGAAGAAGTTCAGAAGAAAGAGGCGAGACAGATATGGACTGGAAACCCGCTTCCCAGAGGCGCTGACGCTGTAGTTATGTTGGAATATACAAAGATGATTAAAGACAAAATTGAAGTAGGAACCATGGTTACTCCTGGTGAAAACGTTTCCAAAAAAGGAGAAGATGTACAAAAGGGAGAAGTGGCCATAAAAGCGGGGACAAGACTAAAACCTCATCATTTAGGATTGTTGGCGGCGTTGGCTACAACTCATGTTAATGTTGTAAAAAAGCCTAAAGTCGCCGTTTTGTCCACTGGAAACGAACTTGTGGAGTTGGGCCATGAACTCAAGCCTAACCAGATAGTGGATACGAACCGCTTAATTTTTTCCAGCATGTGTCAGGAACTGGGCGCGGAGCCTTTAGATTTAGGCATGGCAAAAGACGATCTAAAGGAAATCAGCGCAAAAATTTGTGAAGGCTTAGAGCGGGCAGATGTGGTCATCACCACTGGAGGAACGAGCGTTGGATACTCAGATTTAGTTCCTATGGCGGTTAACCAGATTGGAGCGCCCGGAGTAATCGTTCACGGTATAGCCATGCGACCTGGTATGCCAACGGCGCTGGCAATCCTTCGAGGCAGACCAGTTTTCATATTGTCTGGGAACCCTGTGGCAGCCATGATTGGCTTCGAGGTTTTCGCTCGACCGCTTCTTCTTAAGTTACTAGGGGTTGAAGGGGAGACCAGACCCTTACTGAAAGCGAGACTAACCCGAAGAGTTGCGTCGGCTTTGGGGCGGCGGGTTTTCTTAAGGGTTCATGTTTTTGAAAGAAACAGCGAATTCTTCGCTGAGCCTGTTCGAGTAAAGGGGTCGGGCGTCCTCTCAACCATGACAAAGGCTAACGGATACGTGGAGATTCCTGAAAACCGTGAGGGCCTAGAGGAAGGCGAATCCGTCGTTGTCCACCTCTTCGACAAGATAGAAGGGACATAGCGTGTTTAGAAAACTACTTTCCCTCGACGAAGCCCAACAGATTCTCAAACAGAACTTTTCCCCTAAACCAGTTGGAGTGGAACGGGTTTCCCTTTCAAAAGCGTATGATCGTGTTCTTGCTGATGATGTTGTGGCGCCGATGGATGTTCCGCCCTTTGACCGATCGACTGTGGATGGTTATGCCGTGATGGCTGTTGACACTTTTGGCGCGGACGAAGATAGACCTGTCGCTCTAAAGTTTTGCGGCGAGATAACCGTAGGCGAGTTTCCTAGCATAGTTGTGGAAAAGGGCATGGCTGCTGAGATAGCTACCGGAGCGCCTTTGCCTAAGGGCGCCGACGCTGTTGTTATGGTGGAACACTCAACTCGAAGAAACGATAACATTTTGATACATAGCCCGGTTTCGAAGGGAGAAAACATGATGAAAGCGGGCTCCGACATTCGCAAGGGTGAAAAAATTCTGAAAAAACATCAGAGGCTGTCTTCTCGTGAAATAGGGGTTCTAGCTGCCCTTGGCTTGACAGAAGTTGATGTTTATAAACGTCCAGGGGTAGCTATTTTCTCCACGGGCGCGGAAGTTGTAGAACCTGGAAAGCCTCTTCCATCCGGAAAAATCTATGACATCAATGCCTACGCCTTCAGTGCAGCGGTTTTAGAATGTGGTGGAGAGCCTATTAACTTAGGAATCATCTCGGATGATAGGAATCAACTAGAAGCAACTTTTAAGAAGGCGCTGAACTCAGCGGATGCCGTCATAACTTCAGGCGGGGTTTCAGTTGGCCCCAAAGATATTATTCCTCAAGTGGTGGACACGCTGGGAAAACCTGGTGTAATCGTGTCTGGAATAGCTGTGAAGCCTGGGAAACCTACAACCATCGCTATAATTGACGGAAAACCTGTTTTCTCTCTTCCCGGTCACCCGACGTCGTCTCTTTTAATGTTTTACATGATTGTTCGGCCTATCATCTGTAAAATGGCTGGTAGACAAGAAGAAACGCCTCCTACTCTCAAGGCGGTGGCTGCGACGAAAATGTTTTCAGCAAGGGGACGTCGAACCTTCGTTATGGTGAACCTAACTTCTGATAAAACAGGTAAGTTGCTTGCCTCACCGGTTCCTACAGGCCTATCTGGCGCCATAACCACGCTGGCAAGAGCTGATGGCTTCGTTGAAATACCTGAGAAACAGCAGTTTATAGATGTCGGGACAATAATAACCGTCTATCCCTTCTCAAAAATACGCGCAGAGCTCTAGCGTATGTGTGCATAAGAAATTTAACCGACATTTCAGTTAACAAAGCCGGCAGGAATTCATGTAAAAGGAGCATGATCCCTTGAAAGAAGATATCCACAACGAGACTTTTGATGGAACCTTTCCATTCAAACCGAACTTCAAAGAAATAAACGGTTTTCAAGTGCATTACGTTGATGAAGGAGAAGGGGAACCTGTAGTTTGCGTCCACGGAGAACCGACATGGGGTTATCTGTACCGCAACTTCATACCACCTTTAGCCAAGTCCAATCGCGTGGTAGTACCGGATCACATGGGCTTCGGTAAGAGTGATACTCCCCAAAATCAGCCTTACACCTTGGCTCAACATATAGACAACTTCACAAAACTTCTCCTCGAATTGGATTTGAAAGACATTACCCTAGTTTTTCAGAATTGGGGAGGCCCCATATCCTTTGGCTTCGCCACCACCCATCCGGACATGGTGAAACGTTTAGTAATTATGAATACTGGGGTAGGAGTTTTGCCAACTGGCTCAAAAACTTGGATTTCTGATATGGAAGAGAGAGGAATTTTAGAAGAGGTTTTGGGCGATATGGCTAGGTTTATTCCAAGAATGTTTGCTTCAACCCTTGTACGTGGAACCGCAAACGAAACCATGATTCGTGCTTATACAGCGCCTTTCCCAAATCGTGCCTCTTGCGTCGGGGCCATAGCTTTCCCAAGGGATATTCCTGTTGGAGACGATCATCCTAGCGCCAACACCATGCATTCAATTCGAAAGAAGTTGAGTCTCTTAAGGGATAAAGCAAAAATTATAATATGGGGGATGCAGGACCCAATTTTTCCCAAAAGAGTTCTCGATTGGTGGAAGAAAGTATATCCTGGCACAGAAAGCCATGAGCTGTCTGAAGCCGGCCATTTTCTACAGGAAGATGCACCGGAAAAAATAGTTGCAATCATCACCGATTTTCTCCGCAAAAACCCGTAGAACCTTCGGGCGCCTTAGCTCTAGACTATAAGAAACAGCAGTTTGTTAACACGGGAGACGAAGTTACAGTATATTTGTTTCAAATCAAGAAATCTTAGTTCGTCATCCAATTTTTCTATTTTGATTTTTATTCGAATTTTTCCCTTTTCGCTACTACATATATGAGGGCTATTAATAGCATAATCATATAAACGATCAACGCCGTGTGGAGCAGCAACGCTCCCTCAAACGTTTGCAATATAACTGAATTATAGAGGGTGATTGCGCCGAAGGTTATTCCTAAAAAGAAGAGGGCAATTACAAGCAGCACAGACCATTTTCTCATTTTAAAGAGGCCGTAGGCTGTAATTAGGCTTAAAAGCCCTAGAACTCCAATATGTGGGAATCTAAAATTTTCGATCACTAGGTAGGAAACTTCAACTGCTCCAGCGATGATGTAGAAAACTGAGAATAGAACTGCTATTGGGTTTTCAACCTTGAATTTCGATTTCGACGTCATTTCTCATTCCTTGCCTACCGCTATAATGCGTTAGGTAATAAATTAATTTCCCTCCTAATCTTTGCAAACATTTATATAAAGACTGTTAGGACGGTCTAAATATTCCCGTGTTGTTGTTTGTTTGGCAGAGATTTTAAATAATAATTCTGTTTTCATAACGGTTATCCTCTCTAAGGTTAATCTGATTCTGATTAAGATGAATCCGAAAGAAATCCTTTCGAAGGAAATATCCGGCAAGGTCGGAGACAAAATCAGCGAACAAATCATTTCTGAGAAAGTAAACCAATTCTTCAGATACGGCAATGTGTTTCTCCTCTCTGAAGTAATAAGTCTAAGAAAGGAAATCGAAAAGCTAAAAGAAGAAATTCAACATCCAAGAAACAATAGAAGGCGAAAATCTGTACCTGCTCTGTCTTTTCCATGAGACGTCACCCCTCTTTTTATTCCACTTTTTCTGTAGAGAATGAGAGAAAACATTTAGATTCAGTGGTTCCCATAAACAGCATCCTGCAGAGGCTGATGAGGTATGAGTTATCGTGAGCTTTTCGTTTCTCCGTCTCCAGTTTTCAGCGGCTTCCAGAGAACCTTTGAAGAAGCCAAATACGTGGTTCTGGGAGCTCCCTTAGACGTAACCAGCACCTATCGTTCCGGAGCTAGGTTTGCGCCCCTCGCCATCAGAGAAGCGTCCCTCAACATTGAAACCTACAGCCTCAGGACTGGCATGGACATTGAGGACATGAAAATCCACGATCTGGGAGATCTCCATATCGCTGGGGAAGTTGATGAAACCCTAAAACGTTTAGAGCTGGTCATAAAGGACCTGTTGGATGCCAAGAAAATGCCCGTGGTTATTGGGGGAGAACATACCATAACCTTAGGAGTTATGCGAAGCGTTGGCGAAAACGTTGCCTTGGTAGGCTTCGACGCTCATCTAGACCTGCGCAACGAATACATGGATCTAACAACATCCCACACCACCTTCATGCGGAGAATCAACGAACAGATCAATCCCCCAAAGATTTTGGAGATTGGCACCCGAGCCGTATGCAAGGAAGAACTTGACTACGCAAAGAAATCTGGCATTCAGTTTTTGACGGTTCAGCAAATCAGAAGGGACGGCGTTGAAAAAACAACCAAAAAAATTGATGCCGTTCTCGCTGACTGTAAAAAAATCTATCTAACCATCGATATGGATGTTCTTGATCCCGCCTTTGCGCCAGCGGTTCAAAATCCTGAGCCTGACGGGCTGGATATGCCCATGCTTCTTGATCTTCTGGGCAAGGTTTGCGATCGCCGGATAGTTGCCTTCGATTTGGTTGAGGTGGCGCCTCACTATGATAAGGGCGTAACAGCCATACAAGCCGCAAAAACAATATTTGAGATGTTGTGCCACATTGAGAAGGCGCGCACAGGCTAGTTTGAGTAGCGTGTGAAAATTGGGTGAAGAGAGGAAGCCTCATTATGGCTATTATGCTCTGCCCATCTTTGTTGCTTTATCCGTCATAATAATTATCTTAGGCGCATTGGTCTTCATTTTCCTATCTAAAGTGGTAGGAGTAATCCTTGTTTTGTTTGGCATATACCTGTTTTCTGCCTATGGGATTTCGATGTATTTTGCTGGGCAGAGCAAGGCAGCTGAGATTCCTGAGATGTTGCACATAGAAGGCGATGAAAAAGTGCTAGATGTTGGATGCGGGCTCGGAAAGATGACCGTCGGTGTAGCCAAGCACTTGACGACGGGAAGGGTCATCGGGGTTGACATTTGGGATAAGATGGAGATTCCAGGCAACTCACCGGAACGCGCGTATGAAAATGCTAAAATCGAGGGCGTGCTGGACAAGGTTGAGTTCAGAACAGGCAACGTCTTGTCTCTGCCCTTCCCTGACAACTCCTTTGACCTAGTGACAAGCAGCAGCGTGATAAACAACTTACATGGTGACGCAGAGAAGTCAAAGGCTCTCGCAGAAATATTCAGGGTACTACAATCTAGGGGCAAGTTTCTCATGGCAGAGCCTCTACGGAACATGCGCGGTTTCTTCACTTTCTCCCCTTTCGCCTTTTTTGAACTCCTACCTAAGGATAGGTGGATAACTCTGCTGGAAAAGGCAAAATTCATCAAATTGAAGTACTCCTACCAGAGTGGAATGGGGATGTTTCTAGTCGAAAAGCCCCAGTGAGAGGTCAACCGTTTCTCAAAAGTTTTGCAACGAAAAATCCGTTACAGTCATGAATGTGAGGATAGAGTCTCTGACATTTAGTTTGTCCTCGCAGTCCAGGTAAGCCTATCTTTGGTAAAGTCTCTACAAGCTTGAATTCTGGGTGCCACTTCAAAAACTTTTCAATTAGCATTTCGTTTTCTTCCACTGTTATGCTGCACGTGGAATAGACCAGAAAACCTCCCTTCTTCACGTGCTCTGTGCATTGGTCTAAAATCTCCCACTGGACCTTAGCCATGCCCGATATTGATCTTTTCGTTAGTCTCCATTTGGCGGAAGGCATCTTGCTGAAGGCGCCGGTGCTTGTGCAGGGCGGATCTAAAATCACCAAGTCGACGGAAAGTTTTATTGGCAGAGGTTTACGGGCGTTGGCAACTATTGGAGAGGCTATCTTGATGCCCATACGTTTTGTTTCTCCTTTCCAAACCATCATCCTCCGCCTTGAGTAATCAACAGAATAAATCGCGCCTTCGTTTTCCATCAACTGAGCTAAGTAGGTTGTTTTTGCTCCTGGAGCGGCACAAACGTCGAGCATAGTCGTTCCAGCTTCGGGGTTTGCGATTTCTGCGGCTAGGCAACTGGCTTTGTCTTGAACGTAAAAAAGTCCTTCGCGGAAACTTCGTGTTCTGGTGAGGGGTTTTTGGCTTTGGACCACCCTATACGTATGCTTGAGTTGCTGCACCTTTTCAAGAATGATCTCATCATCGTCTATTTTTTTGAGCAACATTTCTTCCGACGCCTTTAAAGTATTTATCCTTACGTAGGTTGGTGGAATCTCCATAGCCTTCTCCAAGAATCCTAGTGCCTCTTTTCTTCCAAAAAGTTGGAAACAATACTTTACAAACCATGTGGGATGGTAAGTTAAGAGTCCCACCTTCTCTGTGTCATCAACTCCTTTTAAGGCAAAGTCAGGCTGGATGCTCAGTACTTCACCAAGCACTTCTTCGATCTCTTTCAGTTCATGCCAGCCCAAAATTGAACGCCCCATTCTGGCTATGCTCACAGCCTTTTCTAAATCGCCGTCAACTATCTTTGTTTCATACAAGTATAAGCGAAGAAAAGCTTGGGGACCAAGCCTTAAATCGTTGAGGGACCGAGGTGCTAGCGCCGAGTTTAGGAGAAAATCGATGAGGTTTTTTCTTCGAAGAGTTTCAGATACTAGTTTATGAGCTAATCCGATAACCTTAGAATCGTTTATTCCCAGTTGCTTTGCTGCCTTAGCCAAGGCTAAGCGCTCGCCTAAACGTTGCAATTCAATCCAACTTAACGTTTCAATGGCGAGCGTCCAAGCATCTCGTAACAATTTAACCCTCGTGTTATGAATCTGAACTGAATGCCTAATAAAAGCTTGATGACTATGACGTTTAGAAAAGCAAATCTTAACCCAAAGAGTATTTTTAAAGGAATAGGGACATACCATTCAGAATGGACACGAAGAAAAATGATGAAAAGGAGTTTAGACGACTTCTTCAAAGTTCCTGAAAGGGTAGAAAAGAAGCCAACAGAATTCATCTCAGCTGAAAAGTCTCCCAAAGAAAGAAAAAGCCCTGTCTTTCAACCTGAAACTCCCCAAGAACTACCCTCATCATATTTCGTATCGGCTACATATGACGGACAAAGAGGATGCGCTTCCATCAAATTGTACGAACCAGAATCCGAAAAAATCTATTTTTGGTACGACACGACAGGTCACAAACCCTACTGTCTCACAGACCTTTCGGCTACTGAACTCGAAAAAATCAATCGCCTAATGTCTCATCCGGGTTTTGACCGCTTCGAATCTGTGGAGAAATATGACCCTCTTCTAGATCAGCAGGTAACCATAACAAAGGTTGTGGCTAAAGACCCCTTGGCAATAGGTGGTCGTCCAACCGGTTGCATGAGGGACATCATACCTGAAGAATACCCTAAAATAACTGGCTTAGACCAGCCCGTAAAAGTTTGGGAAGCCGCCATCAAATATTACCAATCCTACATCTACGACAACAACTTGGCTCCAGGCATGATATATAAAATCGAAAAAGGCAAGCTTGTTCCAGTCAGGCACGAACCATCCGAAGACACTGTTAAAAAAATTCTTGAACTTTTCCGAAACGAACCAGAAGAATTCTTGCAAAGAGTAGAAATGTGGGCACGCCTCCTAGAATATCCGGCTCCCAAATTTCGAAGAGTTGCCCTCGACATCGAAGTTGCCACACCCGTCCCAACCCGCGTTCCTGACCCCCACGAAGCAGCATACCAAGTTATCTGTGCAACGTTGTTTGGATCTGATGGAAAGAAAGAAATTTTGCTTTTGAAGCGTGAGGGCGTTAGGGAAGGCGTTGAAAAGTTGCCTCCCGACGTAAACGTTGAATTTTGTGATTCTGAGGAAAAGTTGGTTCTTAAAATTTTTGAAGCCCTCTGGGATTATCCCTTCGTCTTCACTTTTAATGGGGACGATTTCGATCTGCGATACCTGTATCACAGGGCTCTGAATCATTTGGGTTTGAAGAGAAGCCAGATTCCCATAGAGGTCGGGAGAAGAGTGTGTCTGCTCAAATATGGAATTCACATCGACCTCTACAAATTCTTCTTTAACCGGTCAATCCAGATTTACGCCTTTAGTCAGAAGTATCGGGACATAACCTTAGATGAAGTTGGCAAAGCCTTGGTGGGACTTGCAAAGGTTGAACTCGCTAGACCTCTGTCAGAATTGACTTACACAGAACTCGCTCGATACAACTTTAGAGACGCTGAAATCACCTTGGCTCTCACCACCTTTGATGATGAACTAGTCATGAAACTGCTTCTGGCTATCACGAGGATCGCCCGCATGCCCATGGACGATGTGAGTCGCCAAGGAGTTTCACGGTGGATACGAAACTTTCTGCATCATGAACATCGACGGAGGAACATGTTGATTCCAAATGCCGATGACATACTTGCCCTTAAAGGATTGACCGCTACAAAGGCTATCATAAAAGGAAAAAAATACAAGGGAGCCATCGTGGTTGAGCCCGTGCCTGGCGTGCACTTCAACGTGGCAGTGATGGATTTCGCCAGTCTATATCCATCAATAATCAAGGTTTACAATTTGGGCTACCAGTCTATTCTTTGTCCCCACGATGAGTGTAAAAAGAATAAGGTTCCTGAAACTCCACACTGGATTTGCACGAAAAAGAGGGCGCTTGAAAGTTTGTTAATAGGAGCCCTTAGAGACCTCAGAGTCAAATGGTATAAACCAAAATCCAAGGATGAAACGTTATCCAAAGATTTGCAAAGCTGGTACAACGTTATCCAAAGCGCACTCAAGGTTATTCTTAACGCAAGCTATGGAGTGTTTGGCGCCGAAACTTTCGACCTCTACTGTCCGCCGGTGGCCGAGGCTACAGCCGCTATCGGGAGGCACGTCATAACTCAAACGATAAACAAGGCTAGGGAGCTGGGGATAGATGTCATTTACGGAGACACAGATAGCATATTCTTGAGAGGCCCTTCCGAAGATCAGATAGAGATTATCGAGAAGTGGTCGGAAAAGGCGCTGGGAATGGAACTGGACGTAGACAAGTTTTATCGTTATTCGGTCTTCAGCTCTAGAAAAAAGAATTATCTAGGAATTTTCCAGGATGGAAGCGTTGATGTTAAAGGGATGACTGGAAAAAAGAGACACATTCCCATCTTTATCAAGAAGGCTTTCGACCAAATGGAAGAACGATTAGGGGAAGTGGAATCTCCAGCAGAATTTGAGGAAGCTAAAAAGGAGATTCAGAAAATTATTCGAGACCGCTACTTGCGGTTGAAGCAACGTCGTTGGGGAGATCGCCCCGACGAACTGGCTTTCCATGTTGTTCTTGGAAAAATTCCGGAAGGATACACCAAGACTATGCCTCAGCATGTGAGGGCAGCGTTAGTGCTTAAGGATATGGGGCATGATTTGAAGGCTGGAGATTTGATAAGTTTTGTTAAGGTTGTGAAGGAACCTCGTGTTAAGCCTGTTCAGTTGGCTTCTAACAGTGAGGTAGACGTGGATAAGTATGTGGGATACTTACATTCAACTTTTGACCAAGTTCTTGACGCCTTGGGATTAGACTTTGATGAGATTATTGGGTTAACGAAACTTGAGAGATTTATGTGACAGTCTGGGATTTCAGCGTTTTTCTCAGATGAAGAAATTATTAACGACGCCGTGGAATCTTCTCTACGTCATGTTAATTGTCCTAGATGTGGAAAAAATAATACATACTGTGAATGTATTATGTGCTGATTCATTGGGAGAATGTTACAGAAGCTTCATGAATAACCATAAACTTTTAACTTATTGTTTCCTAAGTATAGCTCATGCGAAAAGAATTACCTCAAAAATTGTTACGAGAACTTCTTAAAAATTCAAAAAGAAGTGACAGAGACATTGCCAAAATCCTCAAGGTTTCTCAACCAACACTTACCAGAGCCCGTCACAAACTTGAAAAGGACGGAATGATTCGGGACTATACAGTCATTCCGGATTTTAGGAAAATGGGTTTTGAAATATTAGCTCTAACCTTCGTTAAAATGCGTTCTGAAATTCTTACGCCAGAAGTAATGGAGGAAGCCAGAAAATATGCTGTAAAATGGCCCAATGCAATATTTGCTTCTACTGGAGAGGGTCTGGGCATGACTGGGGTGATCATGTCTTTTCACCAAGACTACACAGATTATCACCGCAAGTTGAATCTGCTGAGAGTTGACTGGAAAGACCTTACTGAGGACATTCAAAGT
>Ga0315308_1001287_pt1 | contig 14389 bp, 17 predicted proteins | sample TDP3_MG_FD_203078 | JGI IMG/M metagenome (GOLD analysis project Ga0315308, IMG submission 203078) | Freshwater sediment microbial communities from Lake Towuti, South Sulawesi, Indonesia - TDP3 | ecosystem: Environmental > Aquatic > Freshwater > Lake > Sediment | place: Indonesia: South Sulawesi... | reverse complement strand
ACGAGTTTCAATGTGGAAGAAAATCCTCAGAGAATATGCTGTCAAAATAGAGGGAGGCAGCTTTTACAGATGCTTTCAGACAAGACAGTTTATTCCTTTGATGGTCTGTCCCACTTTTCAAGGACTAGTTTGTTCTCTCCGATTTTGAAGTATATCTTAAGCTCTATCGAGGATTGGGTTTTGAATGGGAACATGCTGTCTTCCGCCAAATCGAGTGGAACGTAGATCAGGTACTTGCCATCCTTTCTTCGGAATAATCTCGCTCTTCCTTCAGAAACCATGTTGTCTGACACCTCCATTGAATTGGAAATAGACCAATACAATCATTAAACTCTCTAATATAACTACTGGAAAGACCAGTCAAAAGTTTGAATCACATCAACCAAAAGAGAAACTCATATGAATCACTCAACAACGAACACAAGGACTAATAGACGATGCATTAAATGTCGCCTCACCTCTCACACCAGAACTCGCGTAACATTTAATACACTGAAGTGTAAGCCTTCCACCTCAAGGTTCAGGAGCATTCCTTTCAAAGAAAATCTTGTTAACTAGAACTCAACTCAACAACTACTATCTGACCACTCAACCCAACAAAACAGCATATTAGGAACCTATTTGAATCCTAATAGAGGGGCTAGGTCAACCGAGCGCACACACACGTGCTCTAGTCTTTTATGGCTTCAAGCAGGCTCATCACGTTCCAAAGCTTAACCCGCGTATAAGGCGGCATATTCGGATCCTGCAAAATCTCCTCCAACTTCGATATAGCGTTAGAAGCCCTAACAGCCGGAGAATCAGCGCCCACCTGCAACGCGTCAATCGACTCTTTAGCGGTCCTCCTAATATTACGAGGCGTAGTCGTGTCCTCAGACACCTGCCCCAAAACAGTCAAAGCCTGCCCAATCCTGTCCTCGTACTCCTTCAACTTCTTCTTCCCCACCATAAGGACAGAGCCTCCAAAACCCCAGCCTCAAAGCGATAATCAAATAGACAACTAATGATATAGGCTTTTTTATTGAGGCACCACAAGTGTCGAAAAAAGACGCCACAGACCTACAAACTATGGCTGACCTCCTGAAACAAGGCGCCACACTAACAGAACACTCATGCCCAGCTTGCGCCTCACCGCTTTTCAAACTCAAAACAGGCGAGCTATGGTGCGCCAAATGCCAAAAACGCGTAATCATGGTGAAAGAAGGCGAAACAACAACCGAAGCAACACGCCCAATATTACTGAGCACACTCGAGTCAACCGTGCTCACAAAAATTCAAGACCTAGAGAAAAAACTTAAAGAAGAAACCGACCCAGCCCAACTGGAAAAATTAACCACCACATTATCCTCGTTGTTAGAAAACCTTGAAAAAATAAGAAAAATGAAACACTGAGCTTGCCGAAAAGAGGAAGTGGGAGCATGGACAAAATTATCTATCATTCAATCAGTCTAAGGTGCAATCCTCAAAAGGCGTTTGAGACGTTCACGATAAACAAGCATCTTGAGAAATGGCTAACACAAGTGGCTAACATAGAACCAAAGGTGGGTGGAAAATACGAACTGTTTTGGAATCCAAAAGACAAGGAAAATGACAGCACCATCGGGTGTAAAATTTTGGCGCTCCAGCCAAACAAGTTTCTCTCTTTTGAGTGGAAGGGACCAAAACAATTCAGACACTTCATGAACGAGGCTAGGCCTCTCACCAACGTAGTTGTATTCTTTATCCCACATCCAGAAGGCGCTGAAGTCCACTTGTTACACACCGGATGGAGAGACACCACTGAATGGGAAGAAGCAAGACAATGGTTTGACAAGGCATGGGCAACGGCTCTGACAGAACTGCAGAAATACGTGGGAGAAGCTTAATAGGTGAGTCATCTTTGCTGGGCCGCTACGACAATTTTCCTGCCAGCATTCACGGCACTGCTAGATTCACCTATCAAATCTCAACCCAACAACTGCAACAAGCCATGTTGCACGCTTTCTATCAACTAAATCAACAAAAAAACGACTTAAAGAGCGTGACAAGGGCTTCGCCAGCCAATTGCTCTGTCGGCTTCGAGTTTGGAGTAGCCGACGCAGACACCTTCAACTTTCTCGACGAAGAAGAGCTCAAAAAAATTGAAGATGCCTTGAAACAGCAAGCGTTGAGGATACTTGACGTTTTCTGCGCTGCACGCTACATCATAGAAACAGCTGGAAAGAGCAAGTCGCTCAAGTTTGATTACAACATGCTCCGCTTCGCGTACCAAAGAAAAAACATGGAGCTCTTCATTTATCACGAACGAGGAATTCAACGCATCCCACTGGAGGACCTCGCCATATTCCTCAAGAACCAAATCAACCAAGAACTCGCTGACAGAAAGCAGAAGACATTAACCCTTAAGCACCTGCACACGCTATGAGAAAGCAAACATCAAAATGATTACAATTAATTCTTGGGTTTCAAGAGCTTTAGAACTATCTCTAAAATGTTTTTTGCAACCTCGCGGATGGGTTTGTCGCCGTCTACGAGTGTTAAGCGTTGCTCTTGAACCATTTTCATGTAAACCTCTCGCACTCTCTGTTGGTTCTTGAGGGTTTCCATAACCGACCTCTTTCTCTTCAACCTCTCAACCATGATGTTAGGAGGAACATCGAGAAACAGAGCTGAGTCTGGAATAAGCGCGAAACGATTAATCAGTTCAATCCATTTGAGGTCGAGATCCGCTGCGCCTTGATAGGCTAGGGTTGAGTACACGTAACGGTCGCAGACCACAACTTTGCCGTTCTCTAAAGCGGGCTTAATTTCTATTTCTAAGTGGTCGACTCGGTCGGCTGCGAAGAGCAATGCCTCAAGGGCGATAGGAAGACGTTTTTTTCTATCAAGCACGGAGCGTCTGATGAGACTACCAACTTTGCCAGAGCTAGGTTCGGTGGTGTAAACTGCATCAAAACCCTTTAGGCACAGGCTACTCACAAGTCGACGAGCCTGAGTCGTCTTTCCACTACCGTCTATACCTTCTATGCAGATGAATGTTCCACGCTTCGTCATAACAGTGCCTTCCCCTTTCTTCAACATACTGAATCGATTGCTTTAATAGTGTTGTTCAAAATGAAACTTAAGAGAGGCGCTGAATTCATGAGACAGTATTGGGGTGAAATCAAAGACCCTATCCTAGGGTACGTTTACGTCACAGAGGCTGAGAAAGAAATCATCGATTCTTTTCCAGTGCAGCGTCTGAGGCGACTTCGCCAATTAGCTGGGGCTGAGTATGTTTATCCAGGCGCCAACCACACTCGCTTCGAGCACTGTATCGGCGTCATGCACTTAGCTGGGCTTATGGCTGAGAATCCCTATCTCTCGCAGCATTTTAGTGAAGAAGACTACCAGATGATTCGGATTGCTGCCCTCCTCCACGATGTTGGTCACGGGCCTTTCTCGCACATTTTTGAACACTTGCTCGTCAAGTTTTTGCACAAGACGCATGAGGACATCAACGTCTGGGTGGTTCAAAAGTCAGAGCTGAAAGATGTTATTGGCAAGTTGGGTTTTGACCCAGACTTGGTTGCTAAACTTTCTGTTGGGTGGTTGCACAAGCCTGGCAGAGCCTTCTTGGATCAGATCATCAGAAGCGCTGTGGATGTTGACAAGCTCGATTTTGTGGTGCGCGACACTTATCACACAGGCGCTCAGTATGGTTACGTTGACGTTTTCCGCCTTATCCACACCTTGGACGTGCTCGATCAGAACTTAGCTGTTGACTTAGGTGCGTTATCAGCCCTTGAATCGTTCATACTGGCTCGGATAGAGTCTTTCAAGAGTATATACTTTCACCGAGTTGGCAGAGCCGCCCAACTCATGTTGGCCATGGCGATGGAAGAGGCCAAAGACGAGCTGGGCTTAATCTATTTCAAGACGCCCGAAGAATATTTGGCGCTCGACGACTACACGGTTTGGGCTATGCTGAAGAAGTCTAAGAAGTCGAAGAAAATTATTGAAAACTTGGAAAGGCGCAAGCTGCTCAAGTGCGCCTACGACCAAACCTTCTACGTGCGAGACAAAACAATATCCAGCATCTTCAGTGTCGAGGAGATACGCAACAAACTTCGAGACCAAATTGCTTCCGAGGCTGAAGTCGAGTCAAAGGACGTTGTGATTGACGTGCCTACGCTGCCATCCATGCCGTACAGTCACTCGGTCCTGCTTGAACCCATGGAGATTCCCGTTTTTCAGCGAACACGAGAAGGTGAGAAGATTCCAAGGAGACTCAGCGACATGTCAGGCATCTTCGACGTTTTGAAAGGGTTCATAAACATCCTGCGTGTCTACACAGACGAGGAAAATCGGGAAAAAGTAGGTGCAGCCGCAACTAAACTACTTGGCGAGGTCCCGTCGTCTGCAAGAATATCATTTTAGGTCTGGAGAAGCAACACGTTTGAAAATAAAGATTTTGAAAGGCCGCGGTGTTGTTTCTGGACATTGCAGAGGTGTCGCCCTAGTTTCTGCCAAGCCCTTGAGTTTTCTAGGCGGTGTTGATTACAACTGTGGAGTGATAATTGAAAAGGGACATGATTTGAAGGGCGAGTCGGTGAAGGGCAAGATTCTCTGTTTCCCTTATGGTCATGGGTCTACCGTTGGCAGTTATGTGTTGTATTCTTTGGTTAAGAAGGGGGTTGGTCCAGTAGCCATCGTGAACCAAGTTGCGGACTCGGTGGTTGTAGTGGGCGCGATAATCGCAGAGATCCCCATGGTTGACCAAATTGACATAGGGCAGATTAAGACTGGCGATGAGGTTGAGGTAGACGGCGCCCGAGGAACAGTGAGAGTTGGAGGTCAATTGTGATTCATGCATCTGTCTAGAGAAGAAGAAAAGATGCTCGATGGCGAGCGTGGATGGGCGAAGCAGGTTTCAATGAAGATTCTTGTTCGCTTAGGTGAATTGTTCGGTGCCACCCGACTTATTCCTATTCGGTCTGCGCATTTGTCAGGTGTTTCATATAAGCATATGGGCGACGCCTCCATAGACTTTCTCACCGCCTTAGTAGCAGGAGGCGGAAAGGCGCAGATTCTGTCCACACTTAACCCTTCGAGTTTTGACCCCACATACTTAACAAAACGTTACAGTGGTGAACTCCAAGAAAAACAATCACGTATAATCAACCTCTACAAACAGATGGGCATCAATCCAACCTTAACATGTACCCCCTATTACTTACGTAAGCCAAAGCAGCGTCAACACTTGGCTTGGGCGGAATCCTCAGCTGTAATCTACGCCAACTCAGTTCTTGGTGCATGGACAAATCGTGAAGGAAGCCCGAGCGCGCTGGCAGCAGCCATCGTCGGTAAGACTCCAAACTACGGCATTCACCAAGCCGCAAACCGCCAACCAAATGTGTTAGTTAATGTTGAGACAAGCCTCAGAAACGAAACAGAATATGGAGCACTCGGAATTAACCTCGGAAAAATATTGAAGGATAAGGTTCCATTGTTTAAAGGACTGCAGAACCCTTCAGATGACGACTTGAAACAGTTAGGCGCCGGAATGGCGTCAAGCGGCATGACCGCCCTATTCTACCCCAACGCTCCGAGTAAAAGGGAAAAACTCGAGACGATATCAGTCGAAGCGAGAGACATTGAAGAAGCAACTAGCAGTCTTTGCACCACCGACCAAGCACCAGACCTAGTCTTCATAGGATGCCCGCACTGCTCAATAAACGAGGTTAGAAGAGTCGCCAATGCGCTAGAAGGCAAGAAGGTGCGCAAAGGCGCCGAGTTCTGGGTTTGCGTATCTGGGCACGTAAAAGTAAGAGCACAAAACAGTGTTGACATCATCGAGCACGCTGGTGGACATGTGCTTTGTGACACCTGTGCCCTCGTTTCATGGATAAAGGACCTCGGCGTCCACACTCTCATGACCAACTCTGCAAAAACAGCTTTCTACGCACCTACTCTCAACGAGGTAGAAGCCAGAATCGCACCTCTGAAAACGTGTATTGAAGCTGCTTGTCCAACATTATGATTGATACGGCACAGCGGCTTATAGTCTAACTCTTCTGGTCGTGACCAAAACCTGTTCTAGGCGATAGGAATAACGCTTGACGAACCATTTTTTAACAATTTCGACCAGAATCAAGTAGGCACCGACCAACCCTACAAGTATCACATAGAATTGCCAAGGTGGTGCTTCGAATCCGAATAATTCACCGAATTTTGGTATGAATGGTATTACCAGCGCGACGCCAACAACACTCAAGCTGCTGAAAAGCAAAAGCCTGCTAGGCTTACTTTTATAAAAAGGCGTTCTCCTCGTCCTTATGACGAAGACAACCAACGTCTGAGTGCATAAAGACTCAATGAACCAAGCGGTTTGAAACTGTGGAATGGTCGCGCTGAAAACCACATACATTATGAAGAAGGTTAAGAAGTCGAAGATTGAACTTATCGGCCCCAGAAATACCATGAACCTTCTTATGTAAGAAATATCCAATCTCTTCGGTTTTTCAACATATTCTGGATCAACATTGTCGATTGGTATGGTTGCCTCAGACAAATCGTAAAGTAGGTTGTTCAGCAGTATCTGTATGGGAAGCATGGGCAAAAAAGGAAGAAAGAGAGACGCGCCGGCGACGCTGAACATGTTGCCGAAACTCGAGCTTGTTCCCATATTAATGTATTTCATCGTGTTGCCGAAGGTTTTTCTACCCTCTAAAACGCCATCGTTTAGCACTCTTAGACTCTTTTGCCACGTCTACAGCGTTATCAACTGATACACCAACGTCAGCTGTCCTTAGAGAAGGCGCGTCATTAATACCGTCTCCGAGAAAACCAACAACGTGTCCACTATTTCTCAATGCATTCATTATTCTGTCTTTTTGAGCGGGCGTTACCCTCGCGAAGATGTTTGTTTCTTCAACAACTCTTGCGAGGGCGTCATCTTGCATTTGGGCAATCTCGCTACCGAGGACAACGCCCTTGATTTCAAAACCTAATTGCTCACACGTGGTTCTTGTGACTAACTCGTTGTCGCCCGTGAGAATTTTTAGTTCCACCCCATTTTTGGTCAATAATTGGAGGGACTCTTTAGCGGTTTCTTTTGGCGGGTCTAGAAACGCTACGAAACCCAAGAATATCATGTCAATTTCGTCATTTACGGAATATACTGGCTTATCCTCTCTGATCTTTTTGTATGAAACTCCTAACACTCTGAATCCTTGTGAGCTCAAGTCATAATATTTTTTTTCAATCTTTCTCTGTAACTCGCCTGTCAAATCGAATATCTTGTCTGCAAGTTCGCAGTATGAACATACTTTGATAATCTCTTCAGGCGCTCCTTTAGCAATGAAAAATCGCTGTTTTCCATGCTCAACTACAACTGAAACTCGCTTTCTCGTGAAATCAAATGGAACTTCATCTATTTTCTGATAACCTTTCACATCGATGTCTTTGTATCCTAGTATGGCCTCGTCGAGAGGACTTTTCAGTCCTGTTTCGTAATAACTGTTCAAAAAGGAATACAATAGTACTTTTTCATTATCATTTCCTTCCACATCCACATGAAGCACAAGTGTAATCTTGTTCTCTGTTAGGGTGCCCGTTTTGTCGGTGCATAAAACATCCATGTTTCCGAAATTTTGAATGGACGCCAGGCGCTTTACGATAACGCCTTTCTTGGACATTGCAAGGGCGCCTTTCGAAAGATTTATGGACATGATCATAGGCAAGAGTTCGGGAGTCAAGCCAACTGCTAGAGCGACGGCGAAAAGAAGCGACTCTAACACGCCGCGTTTGAAGAGCGCATTGATGAAAAAAACAAAAAGCACTAGAACAAGGGTAACTTCCATCATCAGGGCCCCGAATCTTCGAAGTCCTCTCTCAAACTCTGTTTCAGGCTCTCTTGCAACAAGCCTTTTGGCAATCCTACCATATTCGGTTGAGCTTCCAGTTTTAACCACGACAGCGGTTGCTGTTCCGCTTACAACAGAAGTTCCTAAGAAAAAGCAGTTATCCCATTCGGTTATTGCTGCACCTTTCGTCTTCAATGGCTCAGCTGTTTTTTCTAATGGAAATGACTCGCCTGTTAATGCTGACTGGTTCACGAATAAATCCTTTGCACTCAGTGCTCGTGCGTCAGCCGGCACAATGTCTCCAGCCGAAAGATATACTATGTCTCCCGGAACGATTTCGGAAAGCTTTACTTCTCTTTTCACGCCGTCTCTCAGAACTGTTGCAGTGGTCGCTACTTTTTCCTTCAGCAGCTCTGCTGCTTTTTCAGCCTTGGATTCTTGATAAACGTCGAGAACCACGCTTAGAAGAACTATAGAAAATATAAGGGTAGCACTTATCATATCACCGAGAAGACCTGAAATTAAACCAGCAAGCAGCAATATGAATACCAAGGGATTTCTGAGGTGGAAAAGGAATTCAACAACGCCCGTTCGTTTCTTTCTTTTGGCAAGTTCATTGTAGCCGTGGATTTTTAGACGGTTTTCCGCTTCTTGAGAGGTAAGGCCAGACTGAGAAGTTTTCAAACGTACAAGAAGCTCGTCAATCGATAGACCCAAAAGTTCTTCAGTGTCCATCATCGACTAAGTCCAGCTTAAAGTTTTGTCTGCGCTCGCTTTCTTGAAAGTTTTATGGTCTTTAGCGAAGTGCTTTAGCCTTTTCATAGGCGTAGGCTACGCCTTCACTGGTAACGACACCCACGATCTTAGTAGGTGCTTCTCTATCAACAACTGGGACTAGGTCAATTTTTTCTCTGGACATAACCTTGTAGGCTTCGAGGATTGACTCGTCTTGGAAGACCGAGACCTGCTTTATAGGCAACTGTTCCACTCGCAGCATGCTTCTCTGCTCTGGCTTGGTCTTCATGATCTCGTTCCAGGTCACAATTCCGTGGAAGGCACCGTCTTTTTCAATTAGGACATCGTGGTATCGTGCTTTGAACATTACCTCTAAAGCATCAGCAAGGGATGTTTCGGGCTTGACAGCCGCCACTTCGGGGTACATGACATCTTTGACTCGAACCCTTACCATCGTAGTCGAGATGATTGTTGATTCTGCCTCTTCAGTTGCACCTATGTAAATGAACACGCCTACTATGATCAGCCAGAAATTGTAGAAAACGCCCGCCATAACCATGACTATGCCGAAGAGTTTGCCGATAAAAGCGGCGTATTTGGTTGCGTCGGAGAACTTCATTCGTTCAGCTAATAAGGCTCTGAAAACTCTGCCCCCGTCCATTGGGAAGGCTGGTATCAAGTTGAAAGCACCAAGGATCAGGTTGAGTATTGCGAGGTCAAGTGTCAGACTTCCAGCAGTAGCAAGTGAAGCCCCTAAAGGCGCGGCTGGCTCTTCAATTGAGATTATCTGGTTTAAAGCGAGGAGAACTCCTCCGATGACAAAGCTTGTGAGAGGCCCAGCAATGGCCATGCGCCATTCGATGCTTGGTTTCTCGGGAATCTCTTCAATCTCCGATACTCCCCCGATTGGATAAAGGACAATTTTGCGCACTTTTATCTTGAAGTGCCTAGCAACCACTGAGTGCGCTAGCTCATGGACTGCAACAAATACGAAGAGGAACAGGATAAGGATGAATAGGTATAGTTGAGGGAACGAAAGAATAAACACAACAGCTATCAAGAGTATGAAAGTTATGTGCAGTTCGATAGGAATGCCCCATGCGGAGCCTATTTTGAATGAATACTTCATAAAAACACGTAAGGAACACAATCACTTTTTAGACTTTCGATAGCCATACGCAACCTTTAGTATCTAAACGAATGTCCCAACACAGTGCAAAAAACTAATTTAATAAACGCTTTTGCATTTTCCTTCTCTTATTCACTAATGCATAATAAAGCGAACCCACTGCCAGACCAGCAATACCTATAACCAAAGCGTCTCTGGAAAGAAAAGCCAAAAGAGCAAGGCAAAGAATAAAGCCCAGAACCGAGATAAAAACTGGATAGCGCCTGTTCTCGGCTTTTAGCCTAGTAGCTGATAGGTTTACGAGCGCGTGATGAAAAAGAAGAGAGAAAGTACTGACTGCCACGATGCGGGAAAAACCGCCAAACACCAAAATGCTAGACAATAGTCCAGTAATCAAGATGGAGTAGTGAGGCGTCTGAAACCTCGGGTGTGTCTGACTCAAAAGAGTCGGCAATTGACCGTTTCTGGCCATTGCAAAAGTCATTCTTGACACACCCAATATGGTCGTAAGCAGCACGCTTGCGGTGGCGATAATGGCGCCAAGCGACACAACAAACAAGGCAGTTAAATTTCTTGTAACACTAATTGCACTAGCTAAAGGAGAAGCTGATTGAGAAAGACTGTTTGAGCCAACCAAGCCCACTGCCACAAAACCAACAAGTGCATATAAAACTGTGGATAAAGCCAACGAAAGAATGATAGCGCGAGGAATGGTGCGACTCGCATCTTTAATCTCCTCAGCCAAGATTGTAACCCGCGCAAAACCAAAGAAGGCAAAGAAAATGAGAGATGTGCCTTCCACTACGCCTAAAAACCCATTGGGAGCAACTGGATTAAAATTATTAAAGTTGACAAAACCCAAGCCAAAGACTATGAAGAACAATAGAATCAGAATTTTGGAGACAACTAGAACATTGTTGACTATGGCTGATTGACGAATACCTCTATAATTGAGGAACGTAAACAAGAGACAGACGGCTACCGCGACAACATTTACAGCATTTACAGCATTTGAAGATAAAGCGGGGATTAGAGCCACCAAATAGTTGGCAAACCCAAGCGAAACAGCAGCACTTACAAAGAGGTTCGAGAAAATCCACATCCACCCAGCCAAGAAACCCGCATAAGGCGAAATCATACGATATGCGTATTGATAGCCACCGCCTTCTTTAGGCGTGTAGACGCTCAGTTGAGCAAAGCTCAGTGCATTAAAAGAGGCTATGCCTGCCGCTATAACAATGGAAATGACAAGGCTGGGTCCAGCCATTCCGGCGACAATGCCAATAACTACGAATATTCCGGCTCCGATTATTGCGCCTATGCTTATGGCTGTGGCGTCAAAGAAACCAAGAGTACGCTTTAACTTATCCTTAGACCCTGTGGGCTCTTCAGAGTCATCTGCTTTCAAGAATCTTCTTCAACTCCTCTATGATTTCGGCTGTTCTCTTGTTTCCTGGAATTTTTGCGGGTTCAAACTTTTCACGAGGCTTGGTTAAGGGTCGAGTTGCGTCTATGCCGACTTTTGTGGTGAGCCCAGTTTCTTGGTCGGCTGAAGGGTCGAGCGTTGACCCCCTCGCGTTTGGGATTAAGAGCATGTCTTCGTTGGCTTGAAACCGTGTGGCGATTGCCCACTCAACCATTTCGGGTTTGTAAACATCTGTGTCTGTGTCAACCACCACAGCGTGTTTTAGGCTTGGGTGGGCGCTAAAGGCTGCTGTCAACGCGTTTTTGGCGTCTCCGTCTACCAGTTTGTCGATGGAGATGACGGCGTGGAGCCATCCGCATCCACCATTGGATAGGTTGACGGCTTTGACGGAAGGCACGACCTTAGAGACGGCTTCCCATATCATTGTTTCGTGGGGCAAGCCCATCAATAGCTTGTGTTCCGCGCCAGAGGGCAGCAATGCCTGATAAATGTAGTCTCTCCGGTGCATCGTGCTGACGAGTTCTATTACTGGTTGCTTCCTCTGAACATCATAGGTTCCCGTTATGTCAACGAGCGGGCCTTCAACAACCTCTTTATCAATCAATATTTTGCCCTCCAAAACAATCTCGGCTTCTGCCGGAGCAAACGCGTCTACGTTCTCACATTTTATTAGGTTCAACTTGTTGTTGAGAAGTTTATTGGCCACGTCGAACTCGCTTACGCCAAAGGAAACAGGAGAAGCCGCTGCCAACATGACCCCTGGGTGAACACCAATAGCTATGGCAACATCTAGGTTCTGTTTTTCCTCCTTAGCCATTTGCCAAAGCTTGAAGAGGTGGCGAGGCACCAAGCGGATAGCCAAGTGGCGGTCGTCCAAAACCTGCAGACGGTGTATGGACACGTTTTCGATTTTTTTGTCTGGGTTGCGTGCTGAAACAATCGCCGATGTTATGTATAGTCCAGCGTCCTGTTCAAAATGAGTCAAGATTGGCAGTTTTGACAGTCGGGCTCTCTCAACCACTTCGTTGACTGGTCCACCCCTCACCTTTTTTGGCGCCATCGGTGTGCGCCAAGCCTCGATCAATCTTTGATAGAGCGCGTCTGCTTTTATGCCCAGAGCCCAGCAGATTCGTTGCCTTGTTCCGCAGACACTGGCCACAATTTTGGTTTCTCGTCCTTTTACCTTGTCAAAGTAGAGTATTAGACCGCCGTCAAACTCCTTCATGATGGCGGAAACCTCAAAGCGTGGCGAGACCTCTTCTTTAACCTCCAAGATCTGTTTTTTCTTGTGCATCTCTCCTAAAAAACTACGCAGACTCATTTTTTCTTTTCACCTACCTGCCTTGCCCTTCAAAGTCTTGTCAAACAGCTTGAGAAAGATAGATCCAACGTCTTTTTCAGCCACCGTTTTTGAGAACACGGACGCCAAGGCTATTTTACCCGTTTTCTCAGCCAGTCGTTCAGCGAGAAGACGCGCCACAATCACGTTTCTGTCACCTAACAAAACTGAAGACAGTGGCGGTCCCAGCATTTTCTCTTTTTGAGGTAAAGCCACTGCCAACGTGCCCAGGTTGTCTTCCCCTTCGCTCAAGAGTATTATGTTGGCGTTTCTGGTTTCCAGACGAAGCGCTAGGAACACGGTCTCATTTTCTGTCATCTCTTCCTGAACAACCTTCACCCGTTGCATCTACATGACCTTCTAAAGTGCTTTTACCCGTTGGCTTATTTACTATTTAGTGCTTTTATGAGCTTTTAAAAATCCTGAAGCTCAGACTTCAGAAGGATTTTATATACTTCCGTCCATTGATAACCCCAATTGGGGTGGAAAAATGAAACGCGGTCTAAGTGAAAAGCAAAAAGTCGAACTCCTCGACAAAGTTGGAAAATTCCTTGTCGGGCAGCTTGCATCTGAAGGTTGCAAAACCCAACTCAAGAAGTTCATCACCGACTACGTCAAGAAGAACAAGTTAGACGTGAACCCATCAGATTTGCTTGGCGCCCTGTCATGGTCTGTGAAGGTATCGCTCGAACGCTAAAGGCATTTTCCTCTTTTTTCTTTTTCGTCGATGACTTGTAATTGCGCCTTAAAGAAATTCTGTTGTGCCGCAAATAACAGACTTGGATTGTGGATATGTTTTTGTAAAGTGAGCAACATGGTCCCTTTCTTTAGGTCGTGTGCATCGGCTTGAGGTATTTCAGATGGTGAAGGGAAGTTTTAAGTTAACGCCTAGCCCCTTCATTAAGGTGCTTTCGAAAAGGCATCGGCGAACAAGTGATGGATGAGAGAGAACGAGCTAACAGGATTCTGAAGGTTCTAAGAAAGAATTACTCGCTTCCAGAGTGGACGAGTTCAAAGAGAGAACCGTTTCAAACGTTGATTCGAACGGTGCTCTCGCAGGCCACCAACGACAGAAACCGAGACCGAGCCTACAAAAACCTATCAGAAAAGTATGAGATAAATCCAAAGGCCTTCGCAGCAGCTGACTTGAAGGAAATAGAGAAAGCCATTCGAGTTGGCGGCTTATACCGAAACAAGTCTCGAAAGTTAAAAGAACTTTCCAAGGTAGTTCTCGAACGTTTCGATGGTTCACTTGACTTTGTCTACTCCGACTCTCTGGGTCAAGCCCGCTCTAAGCTTATGAGTATTCCTGGAGTTGGACCAAAAACTGCCGATGTTGTGCTCTTGTTCTCTGCCAAAAGACCAACGGTGCCCGTTGACACTCATGTTAATCGTGTCGCGAAGAGGCTGAGACTAGCGCCGCTCCAAGGTGACTATGAGGAGGTTCGCAGTTCACTTGAATCGTTTTACGTTCCTGAAGACTATCTGCCTATTCATCTGTTGCTGATTAGCCTCGGACGAACTTATTGCAGGGCTCGAAATCCATTGCACAAGCCTTGTCCTGTCAGTTTTCTCTGCCCAACAGCGCGGTTGGAAGAGAAGCAGCCAGATCTGCACCGTCTGCACGGCAGCAGGGATTATCCTTGAGCATCATCGTCGAATCGAAGCTTCATAATCGCGTGGAGGAATTCTTTCCCTACTCAAAGGTCAGACCCTTTCAAGACACATTCACAAACACCATTTTTGAAGCCTTGGAAAACCGTCGCCACGTTCTGATCGAAGGAAGCAACGGTCTAGGCAAGACCGTGGCGGCCCTCTCGGCTTGTTTACCAGTTGCCCAAGAGCGGGATTTGCAGATTCTTTATGTGGCGAAGACTCATCGTCAGCACGACCGGGTTATGGAGGAGTTGAGCGCCATTGTGAGGAGACGAGAT
>Ga0315308_1001285_pt1 | contig 14399 bp, 14 predicted proteins | sample TDP3_MG_FD_203078 | JGI IMG/M metagenome (GOLD analysis project Ga0315308, IMG submission 203078) | Freshwater sediment microbial communities from Lake Towuti, South Sulawesi, Indonesia - TDP3 | ecosystem: Environmental > Aquatic > Freshwater > Lake > Sediment | place: Indonesia: South Sulawesi... | reverse complement strand
TGACCTTAGCCAACTCTAATGGACTGAATCCGTTATGCCCAGGGATGCGACTGCAGGAAAACAAATGGAAGCGATAATTCATGATCAGAAGCTTCAAGGTATTCCAGGCAATCTCTGGAGTCTCAAACCCATCGGTATCGGTGATCTTCCGACTCAATTGTCGGATGATGCCCTCCATGATGTTGTTCGTCCGAGACATGCCGGGGTGATCCAGATGCGTCCAGAGATAGGGAAACTTGGACTCGAAAATGCGCAGGGCTCTCGTGAGTCCCCGACGCTGAAAGGCCTTGTGGCGAGCAGCATAGACCTGCCGAAAGTGCTCAAGCTGCTCCTTGGTCTCCACATACAGAAGCTGGTGCACCAGATGAAGAAAGGACTGATATTTGTCTTCAGGAATCCTCAGCGTATACCTCAGATAGTAGCTCAGAAAGCTCTCTACATGTCGCACGCACAGTTGCAGAGGCGCCGAGGGGTACACCTGCGTGCAGGCCTTCACCAGGCCCAAATCTCCATCAATTACGAGGCCTTGGAGAGGATACCGAATGGGACCTCGCAGGACAGCCAAGGTGGAGGCCCAGTTCTGGGCATTCTCGCTACGATGAAAACTCGCATAAGGGATGTCGTGAGTCCCCACATCCCCGGTCAGGAGGAGAGCATGTTCATTCCCCTTCACAAAGAGGCTCTTCCCATCGGCCAGGAGATAGCCCGACCATTGGGGCTGAAGTTCCCGGGCTACCTCCTCAAAGCTCTTGCAGTTCTCTCCCAGCTCCTGAATCCATGCCCACGCAGTATCCGGATCGATCTTCAACTCTCGGCCCACCACTCGATAGGCCATTTCCTCAGTAAAATACAGCTCTGCTGCCTTCACCTTCTTCTCCAGCCCATACTTGGGAGAATCAATGAATGTCCCGGTACACTGAAGACATTGCCATCGCTGAAGGTACACCCACACCTGAGCACCTTTGCGCCTACTCGCTCCATACTTTCTGCTCCTGTCCGATCCACATTGAGGACAACATTTTTTTCATCCATAGGTTCCTCCTACCCAAGATTATTATGAATGAGAGGATCAACACAAATTGGGACGCTACCAAGATTTTAGAAGAACCAGAAGGTGAATATCACTTTACAAGGTCGGCAGATGACAATTATCATGCTGCCAATCATATCTATAATCATGCAGATGGTAAAATAATCGCAACTGCGTTTCACGAAAATACTTCAACCTATGGTGAACGAGATTTAGCAAGAGCTTTTAAATATGGAGGTTCTCTTTTTACCAGAATAACCTGTCAAGAGGTATGTGATGCAGAATCCGAGAAAAAAGCAAGAGAGCCATGAAAGAAACACGCCTAGCGGAAATGACAGGGTTATTTAACGCATTAACCGATACTGAACTAGAAGAATTTCTTCGATTACACAAGAAAATCACATCAGGTTTTTTAGACAAGAAATCCTGATTCAAGGAAATAATTAAAGTAAAAAGGAGGGCAAAGATATGATGCACAATAAGATGAAACCAGTAATTATAGGCATAGTAATTGCACATGTAGCAATCGCACTCGTTGGTTTATACTTTGGTGTAGGCTGGTTGATTGCCCAAATGCCAAGCCATGTTGCGATTATGGGTATAGTAATTGCCGCATTAGTTGGTTTATACATTAGCGCCCACCGGTTGATTGACCTTCACACCCATACACATGACTCCGAATCCCCGGCCCAAACAGAAGGACGTTTGATACGCTGGGCGTCATTTTATGACTTATCAGCAAATATCATGACACTTGGTCGTGCCCGCTGGCTACGCGACCTGACTGTACGTAATGCCCTGCTTCAGCCGGGTGAAAATGTTCTTGATGTCGGCTGCGGCACCGGCGGAGTTACCATTCCAGCCAAACTACAGGTTGGAAAAAATGGAAGAGCATCAGGCATTGACCCCTCACCGGAAATGATTGCTGTCGCCCGCCGGAAAGCCATCCGCGCCGGGCTGGAAATCGATTTTCGCGTAGGAGTGATCGAATCCCTTCCATTTCCCGATGGGACTTTCGACGCAGTTACCTCCAGCCTGATGATGCACCATCTGCCTGAACAAGTACAGGTTAAAGGACTGGCTGAAATCAAACGCGTGCTCAAACCGGGCGGGCGATTGTTAATTGCCGACATGACGCGTTCTGGAACATCCTCCCGTAAACGATTTTTTACCCTGCTTGCACCGCATCTTATACTGCATCAATATCTGCACGGTGTTAAGTTTGGAATTGAAGATATACCAAAATTACTGCAGGAGGCCGGCTTTATGGAAATCAAACAACTGGAGGAGCATTTTCTGACCATTGGTTTTGTACGGGCAACGAAACCTGTCGCCTAATTCATCTTTAATTCCCTGTATAGTTTTGTTACAATCTTGCTCAGGGAAACAGGGTGTAGCTATTTCTTAATAGTATCAGAGAAAAAAATTATAAAATTGAGCGGATGATGAACGCAAACAATTTTGGATTTGAATTATTTTCAAAAGGAAATTTGGAAACTGAGAAATATGTTTGAACAAAAACATCACGAGAATCATACTCATGGGCATGAACATAGACATACCCATATTATTTCAGACTCTGTATTGTTAGACAGCCAAAAAGGCATATGGGCAGTCAAATGGTCTTTCATAGGTTTATTTGCAACTGCTTTATTTCAGATTGTTATAGTAGCGTTTTCGGGCAGTGTGGCGCTTCTTGTAGATACCATTCATAATATAGGTGATGCGGCAACCGCAATACCGCTCTGGATCGCATTCACAGTATCGCAATGGAAACCTACCAAGAGATTCACTTACGGGTATGGGAAAGTCGAGGATCTTGCAGGAATAACCGTAGTGTTGGTAATACTGTTTAGCGCTTTGTTTGCCGGATATGAATCAATCAATCGTTTACTGCATCCCCAGAAAATCAGTCATTTATGGGCTGTTGCAACAGCATCCATAATTGGATTTGCCGGCAATGAATCTGTTGCATTATTTCGTATAAGAGTGGGAAAGAAATTAGGTAGCGCTGCGCTAATTGCCGATGGATATCATGCCCGAATAGATGGTTTGACAAGCCTTGCGGTATTATTTGGAACGTCCGGCGTATGGCTTGGTTTTCCGTTGGCGGACCCAATTGTGGGACTTATCATAACTGTTATGATATTCAGAATAGTCTGTGATTCAACAAAAATAGTGTTTTTACGCGTACTTGACGGAGTTGATCCAGAAGTGACTGATGAAATCAGGCATGCGGTAAGACATGTAAAAGAAGTACAAGATATTTCGGAAATACGTGTGCGCTGGTTGGGGCATCGGCTTCACGCTGAGCTTAATGTGGCCGTAGATGAACACCTTTTGGTTGTACAAGGGCACGAAATTGCTCGTGAAGTACGGCACCGACTTTTGCATCATTTGAAATATTTGTCAAATGTGACGGTTCACGTTGATCCGGTACAGGCATCAGGTGAGGATTATCACAGGATGGAAAAACATGTGCATGACAACCTGCCTGAACATTCGCATTAAATAACTTTTAGGAAGGTGACAAACAGAATGGTTGGATATGAGATACCGGTTATTATTTTAATGCTTTTCGTAAACGCAGTTTTTGCCGCATATGAAATGGCACTGGCTTCTATTTCGCGGGCACGGCTTTTAACGCTTTGTCAGCAGAAAAAAGAGGGCGCGGAAGAAGCAGCTTATATGAAAGACAGAATGGAGGCCAGTCTTGCTGTTGTTCAGCTTGGTATAACATTGGCAGGAGCTATAGCTGCTGCAACAGGCGGCGCAGGGGCTCAAGAATCTTTCGCGCCTTATTTTGCCAAAATGGGTTTTAATGCTTTGTACTCCGAAATTATATCTCTGGTAATCATCGTAATTCCATTAAGCGTTTTAACGATTATTTTCGCGGAATTGGTACCCAAAATGTTTGCTTTAAATAATAGAGAATCGGTTTGTTTGAGTTTGTCGCCAATAATGAAAGCAATAGCCAGGTTTGCTCACCCCGCGGTTTCATTCTTTGAAGTAATTGTTAAAAAGATTATGAGAAGTAAATCTAAAAACGCGGTGGACAGTGCTATGGTGGACAAGGAAAGCCTTCACGAATTGACTGCGGCGGTTGCCCTTGCTCGCACATCCCGGCTTTTGGGTGCTCATGAGGAAAAGATCGTTCTTTCCGCGGCGCAACTGTCGCAGCGAAAAGTCGAGAACATCATGTGGGGTGCTGATGATATTTCAATGATTCCCGTGACCGACAGTCTTTCAGATGCTCTAATTAAGGCACATCTCGACATGCATACTCGTTTTCCTGTGTGCGAGAAGCCCGGAGATCCGCAAACAATTTTCGGGTACTTGAATTTTAAGGACATTGTCAATGCTTTGAAAATGAATCCGGACAACCCTTCGGTTAAAGGGATCACACGGTCAATTAAAAAGCTATTCATTGGAACACTGCTTTCACAGGCTTTATTGGAAATGATGCGGGAAAAAGCACATATTGCAATCGTAATATCCCAAGACCAGAAGGTGGCTGGGATGCTGACATTAGAAGATATTCTTGAGGATTTAGTCGGTGAAATTGAAGATGAATTTGACCGTCTTCCTGCATATATTCAGCCTTCCGGATCAGGATGGATTGCCGGCGGGGCGGTTTCTATGAAAAATGTTGCTTCAGCTATTGGTGTAGAGTTGTCATTCGAAAGCAATCTTGGTCAGGCGCCGAATCTGGCGGAGTGGGTTGCGCAGAAACTGGGTAGAAATGTTGAGGCCGGAGAGATCATTTCTGTAGATAATCTTTCAATCACAGTGAGAAAACTGCGCCGCAAAAAACTGGCAGAAGCGTTTATTTTTATAAAGGCTTAGCAGTGCAGTTTGGTACTCATTTGATTGATATTTTGGCGGTGTTTTGATAAAATACCTTTACAGTACGGCAAAGTCGTATCGATAGGCTGTCCTAAGGAAATCAAAGCCCCCATACTGCGTTTTCGGTAAAGCTTCACGAGAAGGCTTATTTCAAGGGCTTGTAGGGTTCGCCTGCCGTCAACGACAAGCCGCCAGTTAGGATAGGGAGCGCTAGAGAGAAAGCTCCTATAGGGGGCTTCTTGAGACTCCCCCGTTTCTCAACTGGCGGGGTGTCTATCGTGTTGTTCGAAAGATTTTCATAGACACACCCAAGTAATTTATTATTCAGGCGCCGCGCCTTGGGGCGCTTCCATATCTCCCGCGCCCCCGCTCGTCCCGACGTTGGCGTTGGGACTCGCTTGGCGTCCGCCTTGGTCGGCGGACTTCTTGCTTATTTTAGTGCGTGTTCGGCTTGTCGGTGGCTGGCGGTCGGGTGCGGGCGAACGCCAGCCACTTGCGTCCAAAATCAATAAGTTTATAAGAACGGTTTGTCCGCTTTGCCGCAATCAATAAGTTAAAAACCTAAACGGTTGCGGCAGGCCAAGCCTCTCACGGATAATGCTTGAGAGCCAGCAAAAAGGCAAATTTTTGGTGCGGGCAAAATTTGCCTTTTTGTACAAAGAACATACAAAAATCAAACGATGTCAGGGGGCGGAAATTGGTTTGAAAAAGATGGTTTTTAATGGTAAAATACACACAATAGTATCATTAGATTAGTTATTATGTTAATATTATTATATTCTATAGTCAAGTGGAAATATGCTAGCGAAGCGTGTAAAAGAGTTCCGGAAACAAAAAGGATTGACTCAACAGAAATTAGCTGAGAAAACAGGACTTTCTTTTAATACGATTACTAAGATTGAGCAAGGTATAGGCGACTCTCCGACTTTGAAAACCCTGCTTAAGTTATCCGAAGTTCTCGAAATCGATTTAGATGAATTAGTAGGAATAAGAAAGAGTAAATAGATAACTATTTAAAATTTTAAAGGTAAAAAATTTTGTTATGGCAGATATTATTTTTATAACTATTATTTTTGGGTTGCTTGTTGCTTCTATTGCGTTTATAGCTTTATGCGGCAAGGTGTAACACCCGGTCTTATCGGATCGGCCAGTGTGCACTTTCTGTGCAAGGAGATACGGTCTATGACGTTTATTTATTGGGTAGGAGGAATTATTTCACTTGTCCTGTTTATCTATCTTCTCATAGCACTTTTGAAACCGGAGATTTTTAAATGAATTGGAATAATCTTGCCCAGAGCCTAATTTATTTGACAGTGCTACTTTTGTTAGTTAAGCCGCTTGGGATCTATATGGCACGAATTTATGAAGGTAAGCCTACCGTTATCAATGTTTGGTTTGGCTGGATGGAAAAATTGATTTACCGGTTAGCAGGCATACATCCTGAACAGGAAATGAGCTGGAAAACCTATACAATAGCAATGATGTTATTTAATGTGTTGGGAATAACGGTTGTTTATATTCTACAGCGGGTTCAAGCGCATCTGCCTTTAAATCCAAGTGTATTACCGGCCGTTAAGCCAGATCTAGCGTTCAGTACGGCAGTTAGCTTTGCTACTAATACGAATTGGCAAAGTTATGCAGGAGAGACGACCTTAAGTTATCTTACTCAGATGCTGGGCCTAACTGTTCAAAATTTCGTTTCTGCGGCAACGGGGATGGCTATATTAGTGGCTGTAATCAGAGGGTTTGTTCAAAACCAAATAGAAACTATCGGTAATTTCTGGGTGGATTTAGTCAGATCTACGCTTTATATTTTATTACCACTTGCATTAATGCTGTCTTTGGTTTTAGTATCGCAAGGAGTTGTCCAAACATTTCGCCCAAGTGCAAAAGTAAGCTTGCTGCAGGTTGCAAAAGACTCGCAAGGCAAAACTATTTCAGAGCAGGTTATTGCCATGGGGCCTGCCGCTTCGCAAATAGCCATAAAAGAATTAGGCACTAATGGAGGCGGTTTCTTTAACGTCAATTCCTCGCATCCGTTTGAAAATCCGACGCCCTTATCAAATTTTCTGGAAATATTAGCCATACCTTTAATAGCTGCGGCATTGTGCTATACATTTGGCTATATGGTCAGGGACAAGCGTCAAGGTTGGGCGATACTAGCGGCTATGCTGATAATTTTCATTCCATGCCTTTGGGGATGCATTCAGGTTGAACAAAAAGGCAATCCTTTATTTAGCCAATTTGGTGTTGACCAAAACGCAAGCTCTTTACAGCCTGGTGGTAATATGGAAGGCAAAGAAGCGCGTTTTGGAATTGTCAATTCAGCTATCTGGGCAACAGCTACGACAGCGGCGTCTAATGGTTCAGTAAACTCCATGCACGATTCCTATATGCCTCTTGGAGGATTAATCCCGATGTGGCTTATGCAATTAGGGGAAGTGGTATTTGGCGGAGTTGGCTCAGGCCTTTACGGTATGATCGCATTTATTATTGTCGCTGTTTTTATCTCAGGCCTTATGATTGGCCGAACCCCTGAATATTTAGGAAAGAAAATTGAAACCTATGAAATGAAAATGGCTTCTCTTATGATTTTAATACCGGCTATACTGGTTCTTATTGGCACTGCAATTTCAGTTATTCTACCCGCAGGGAAAAATTCAATTCTAAATCCCGGACCTCATGGATTGAGTGAGATATTATATGCTTTTTCATCAACAGGTAATAACAATGGGAGCGCGTTTGCCGGATTAAACACGAATAACCTTTTCTATAATATTAATCAAGGCTTAGCTATGTTTTTTGCGAGATTCTGGCTTGCGATACCAGCGCTTGCAATTGCAGGTTCGCTTTCTAAGAAAAAGATAGTGCCGCAAAGCCAAGGAACACTGTCTACACATACCCCGCTTTTTGTCTTATTTTTGGTTATGGTTATTTTAATTGTAGGAGCGCTGACATTTTTTCCGGCATTAGCTTTGGGCCCAATTGTTGAATATTTAATATTAATGGGATCTTGATATGAGTGAGTCGCACAAGCCAAAATCTTTATTTGATCCGTCTATTGCCGGACCGGCGGTTATTGATGCTATAAAAAAACTGGATCCACGGCATCAAATCAAGAATCCGGTAATGTTTGTAGTTTTAGTGGGGAGCATATTAACTACTGGTCTCTATGTTCAGGCATTGCTAGGCCGCGGGGAAGCGCCAGCTGATTTTATTTTAGCTATAAATTTATGGTTATGGTTTACACTCATCTTCGCAAATTTTTCGGAAAGCATGGCTGAGGGCCGAGGAAAAGCGCAGGCAGCGTCTTTAAGGAAGGCCAGAAAAGATACTCTCGCCAAAAAACTTTCAAAGGCTGAATACAGTTCAGATTATGAAAAGATATCTGCTTCAACACTGCGAAAAGGGGATATTGTCCTTGTTGAAACGGGTGACATTATACCCATGGACGGAGAAGTTATCGAGGGTGTGGCAAGCGTTGATGAGAGTGCTATTACCGGCGAGAGCGCGCCTGTTATACGTGAAAGCGGTGGAGACCGCAGCGCAGTTACCGGCGGCACACGCGTCCTTTCTGATTGGCTTGTAGTGCGTATCAGCTCTAATCCCGGGGAGACGTTTCTTGACCATATGATTGCGATGGTAGAAGGGGCTAAACGTCAGAAAACTCCCAATGAAATCGCCTTGAGCATTCTCCTGGCAGTTTTTACGCTCATTTTCCTTTTAGCGACTGTTACGCTTTTGCCGTTTTCCATCTATAGTGTGGCTTCCGCTGGCCAAGGTGTTCCGGTTAGTGTCACCGTATTAGTCGCGCTTCTGGTTTGCCTTATTCCTACGACCATTGGTGGATTATTGCCTGCTATTGGGATCGCAGGAATGGATAGGATGATTCAGGCTAATGTCATCGCCACATCAGGTCGGGCCGTAGAAGCATCCGGAGACGTAGATGTTTTGCTTTTAGACAAAACTGGAACTATTACTTTGGGTAACAGACAGGCTGTTGCTTTTATACCTACCCAGGGCGTGAATATTGAATCTTTGGCAGATGCAGCGCAAATAGCTTCTCTGGCTGATGAAACACCAGAGGGCAGAAGTATTGTTATATTGGCTAAGGAAAAATACGGGATAAGAGAGCGCCACATCCATGAACTCAACGCAAAATTTATTCCATTTATGGCGCAGACACGGATGAGCGGCGTTGATTTAGGCGATGGCAGGCAGATCAGAAAAGGCGCGGTTGATGCAATCGAACACTATGTAAAAGAGCTCGGAGGCTCGTTCCCCGAAGATTTAAAAACTTCTATTACGACTATTTCTAAAAGCGGAGGCACTCCGCTGGTTGTCGCGGAGCATAAAAATGTGCTGGGCGTAATTCATTTAAAGGATATTGTCAAAGGCGGCATAAAAGAGCGTTTTGCGGAACTGCGACGCATGGGCATTAAAACCGTAATGATCACAGGTGATAATCCACTAACCGCAGCCGCGATTGCCGCCGAAGCTGGTATGGATGATTTTCTATCTCAGGCTACTCCCGAATCAAAACTCAAACTTATTCGCAAGATGCAGGAAGGGGGTAGGCTTGTTGCGATGACCGGAGACGGAACCAATGATGCACCGGCTCTTGCGCAGGCAGACGTTGCTGTAGCAATGAATACGGGAACTCAGGCGGCAAAAGAAGCGGGGAATATGGTCGACCTTGATTCTAATCCCACAAAACTTATTGACGTTGTTGAAATTGGGAAACAGCTACTCATGACCCGCGGCTCGCTCACCGCATTTAGTATCGCCAATGATATATCAAAATATTTTGCGATTATACCCGCGGCATTTGCAGGAACGTATCCGGTACTAAATGCGCTTAATATCATGCATCTTGCCACACCTAGAAGCGCTGTCTTATCGGCTGTTATCTTTAACGCACTTATCATTGTATTTTTGATCCCGCTTGCATTGCGCGGCATTAAGTATAAGCCCATGCCGGCAAGCCGTCTTTTGCGAGATAATTTATTGATATACGGAGTTGGCGGTATTATTGCCCCATTTATAGGGATTAAGTTAATTGATATGGTTTTGATTGCTTTAAAGTTGGTTCACTAAAGGAAACTAGATGTTTAAAGAGCAAATACGTCCTGCAATTTTATTGTTTATCGTTTTATCGATAATTACCGGGATTATTTATCCGTTATTTGTTACGGGTATTGCCCAATTCTTTTTTCATGATAAGGCTAATGGTAGTTTAATTTATATAAATGAAAAACCTGTCGGGTCATCGCTTATTGGTCAGCCTTTTGATGATCCCAAGTATTTTTGGGGACGTCTTTCGGCGACATTGCCTGTTCCCTTCAATGCGGCAGCTTCATCGGGGTCGAATTTGGGGCCATCGAATCCTGAGTTGCTAGATGCCGTAAAAGCACGCATCAAGGCATTAAAAGAGATTGATCCGGATAATAAGAATCCTGTACCGGTGGATTTAGTTACTTCTTCAGCAAGCGGTTTAGACCCGCATATTAGTTTAGCGGGGACATATTATCAAATCCCTCGTGTTGCGCGTATGCGTGGATTACCGCAAGATTTCGTGAAAAAGATTGTAAACCAATATTCTCGCGGCCGTTTCTTGGGGGTAATTGGAGAGCCAGTTGTAAACGTACTTGAAGTGAATTTAGCATTGGATGCCTGTCTGTTGGAAAGGCAGGCGCAAAATGTAAAATAGAGGTGAAATATGGAAAGGCCTAATCCAGATGAATTGTTAGCGCACATAAAGCACGAGGAATCGCAAAGGGGCAAACTTAAAATTTTCTTTGGCGCTGCAGCGGGAGTAGGTAAAACTTACTCAATGCTTGAGGCCGCAAGGCTCCAGAAGAAAGAAGGGGTTGACGTCGTTGTCGGATGGGTTGAGACGCATAAACGTGCTGAAACGGAAGCTCTTCTTGAAGGCTTGGAAATTCTTCCGGCAAAAATTATCCAGTATAAGAATGTTGAATTGCGCGAATTTGATATTGATGCTGCTTTAGAAAGAAAGCCTACCCTTATTTTAGTGGATGAATTGGCCCATACCAATGCTTCCGGTTCGCGCCACCCAAAACGATGGCAGGATGTCGAGGAGCTTCTTGATAAGGGGATTGATGTTTACACGACCCTTAATGTTCAGCACTGCGAAAGCGCGACTGATGTCGTAACCCAGATTACAGGCATAACCGTCCGTGAAACCGTACCTGATACCATTGTTGAAAAGGCCGATGAAATAGAGCTTGTAGATTTGCCTACTGAAGACCTCTTAAAGCGCCTCAAAGAGGGTAAGGTTTATCTTGGCGAGATGGCAGGAAGAGCTGCTCAACATTTCTTTCAACCGGGTAATTTAATCGCATTGCGACAGCTGGCGTTGCGTTATACGGCGCACAACGTGGATGAAAAGCTGATGTCGTATAAAAAGGCCCATGCTGTTTCAAAGGTATGGGGCGCGCGAGATAGATTTCTGGTATGTATATCTTCTAGCCCAAATGCCGTTCACTTAATCAGAGCAGGTAAACGCATTGCGGCAGATTTAGGAGTAAACTGGAACGTTGCATATGTCGAGACTGGCACGCAGTTAAATGAAAAGGGCAGAGCTAGGATATCCGAAATGATGCGCCTTGCGGAAAAGTTGGGAGCACAGGTAGCTACATTGAGCGGCCAAGATGTTGCAGAAACGTTAATTTCGTATGCACGTTCAAAGAATATCAACAAAATAATTGTGGGTAAGCCGAAAAAACTAAAATGGAAGGAGTACATTTTTGGTTCTATCATTGATAAGTTAGCCCGAAAATGCAAAGAAATAGATTTGTATCTATTAAGCGGAGAAACTCAAAGTGAACCTATTGAGGTTGCTCCTGTGATAATGACTCCTTTCTCGTGGAGAAACTTTTTTAAGGTTTTAAGTTTAATCATTCTTTGTACTGTGATTGACTGGAGTTTGTTTCGCCATTTCGCCCTTGTTAATTTGATAATGGTCTATTTACTTGGAGTGACCTGGGTTGCTTTTAAATACGGCCGCCGAATGTCGATGATAGCATCGACATTGAGTGTTTTATTTTTTGATTTCTTTTTTGTTCCTCCATATCTGACATTTGCAGTAGCAGATGTGCAATATATTCTCACATTTGTTGTTATGCTCATTGTGGGTTTTGCTATATCCCATTTAACAGGCCAGCTTCGCCGTCAAACTAACACGATGCTTCTTAGTGAGGATAGGATGCAGGTCCTTTATGCCTTAAGCCGGGAGTTGTCAAAGAGCTCCTATCCGGACGAACTTTTTAAGATTGTGCTTAAGCATGTTCAGGAGTTTTTTAAATGCCGAGCTGTTATTTTTACTCCGGACGCTAAGAAGAGACTTATCCCACGCTTCGGTGATATAGAAGAGTTAAATCTTTTTCCGAATGAAACCGCTGTAGCGCAATGGGTGTATGAAAATAAAAAATCCGCTGGTAAAGATACCGATACTCTTCCGGGCTCAAAAGGTATTTACTTGCCTTTTGTGGGCGCGGAAAAGACGGTAGGGGTGCTTGGGATTTTCCCCGCTCAAGATAAGCAATTTGTGGATCCGGAACAATGGCATATTTTAGAGGTTTTTATCAGTCAGACAGCACTTGCAGTTGAAGGGGCCCAACTTGCCGCGGCTGCTCTTGAGGCAGCGTCAAAAATTGAAAGCGAGCGCCTTAAAAATTTACTCCTCACAACTTATTCATCAGGGTTACCCGGGCCACTAACGTCTATTTCTGAAACCGCTTCTGAGTTATTAAAGCCGGAAAATATCAAGGACGATTTGAAGCGCACTGCGTTGATCGAAAAAATAAAGCAAGAAGTAGAGCGTCTGAATACACTTATTGCTGAAATACCGCAAATAATCGAGTCCGAAGGATAGACGAAGAGACAATTCTTTTGGTTTCCTTTATCAATAATCCGTGGTAAAATTGATTTAATTTTGCATAGATTATTCAGTAGTAATAAAAGATTTATTTGCTCTGAACTGATAGGCAGCGGGATTTTACAAGGAAGGCGATTATCTTTTTAATAAGCCGCAACAAAACGTTCTTCCTGCTGACTTTGATAATCTAGCTTTGTCTGAGGGGCGCGGGAGATACGGAAGCGCCCCAGGCGCGCTACCAAGTCACTATCTTCTTCATACTGGCGTTTGTGATCTCATTGACAATTCTGGGCGAATGTGTTCGACAGATAATTTAAAAGGATTAGAAAAACCTCGTCCTGAGCTCGTCGAAGGATTGAAATCGTCCCCCGAAGTTATAGGCAATTGCGACACTGCTTTAAAATAGATAGGAGAAATAAACAAATGACTAAAGAAAAAATACTTGGGATTATTTCTTTGCCATTAGCATTTCTACCTGGAGTATTATTTTCCTTTCTTGAAGTGATATTTAAAATTAATCAGTGGTGGAATTTTTATTTGTACTATACTATAGCTTGTCTGTTTTCAATACTAATTTTCTTTATATTAAAATCAATTTTTGATTTTAAATTATCAGATGTCGGTTTTACAAAATTTAGATGGTCATTCCTTGGTTGGGCTTTTATAGGGTTTATAATACCAGGACTACTTTGGCATATGATAAATAATTTTTTTTGTTTTTGTAATACTAACTTTATTGAATCAGTAAGCGGTACAACTGCCTATAACAGCGGCTTGCTGTCTTCGGAGCTGGTGCACTTTTGCCCGAATGACTCGCTCCGCCGAGCCCGTTAATGAAATCGGTTCGGATTTTTTCAAATCCACATCGCCAGTTGGAAAAAACGAAGTTTGGCTCGCCCTCTGCGAGGGCTCGCCTGCCGATTTTAAGTGCAAAATTGAATTTTTTATCTTTATTCTGCGAAGCGGAGATGAAACAAAATAGCAATTATATAATAATTATCCCGATTATTTGGTTTATTCTATTTATGCTGGTAGCCCAATTATTCACACCGGCGGAAAAATGTTTCTTAAATATGCTAAAAGCCTGGATTAAAAAAATTGATTTAGTTGCTTGTTATTAATTAGGAGGTGTCATCATGAAAATCTGCATTATCTATGATTCAAAATATGGCAACGGTAAGATATGTGCAGAATACCTGGAGAGCGTTATCCGCAGTAAAGGTAGCGAGGCGCAAACATTATTCATTCGCGCTATAAAGCCGGAATCATTGCCACCGGCAGATATTTACGTTTTCAGTTCTCCGACCCACGTAGGTGGAACTCCCTGGAAAATGAAAAGATTTCTGAAAAAAGTAAGTCCAGGGCAGGAAGGAGCAAAATATGCTCTCATGATACCCCATATGGCTCCTATGATCCGCCCTCTCCAGCAAATGGAGAAAATTCTGCGGTCCAAAAAGATGACCAAGGTAGCGGAGGATCTTAAGATTAAGGTACTGGGAATTAAAGGCCCTTTGGAAGAAAGTTATAAACAAAAACTGGAAGAATTGGCGGTAAAGTTAATTGGTGAAAATATATAAGTTTAGGTGGACGAATTAATTACAATTCACGAGTAGAAAAGATTTT
>Ga0315308_1001283_pt1 | contig 14407 bp, 10 predicted proteins | sample TDP3_MG_FD_203078 | JGI IMG/M metagenome (GOLD analysis project Ga0315308, IMG submission 203078) | Freshwater sediment microbial communities from Lake Towuti, South Sulawesi, Indonesia - TDP3 | ecosystem: Environmental > Aquatic > Freshwater > Lake > Sediment | place: Indonesia: South Sulawesi... | reverse complement strand
AGAAGCCTAACAATTATTAAAAACTCTTGGTTGTTCATAAACAGTGAAATATAAAAGCATGAAGTGCATTTACCTTTGAATCTCATGTCAGCTTTTCAAAAAGTGGGCGAAAACTTTTTCGGCATCCCATAGAATTTAAAAAGGATAAATTTCATAAATGTGATGGAGACTCGTGGTTATTTATGGTTAGAAAGATAGCGTATCTAACAATTGATGATGCACCATCAGAAGATATGAAAGAGAAAGTGGATGTCCTTGTTTCAAAAGGAATTCCAGCTATTTGGTTTTGCAATGGCGATCATCTTGAAAAAAGACCAGAACATGCAATTTACGCAATTAAAAGAGGTTTTATTATAGGAAATCATGCATATAACCATCTCCATTTTTCAGATTTAACATTGGAACAATGTTTTGAAGAAATCCAAAAAACAGACAGAATTATTGATGAAATTTACCAGAAAGCAGATGTTAAAAGACCTGCTAAATTTTTCAGATTCCCTTTTGGAGACAAAGGTGGTTTAAATTATGATGAAGTTTTTAAACCATACGAGGAAGAAGGCAAGATAAGAAAGGAAAAAATTCAAGCCTTTTTGAGAAGTCTTGGTTATACGCAGCCAAAATTTGAAAACATAAAGTATCGATATTATCGAAAAGCCGGTCTTTTGGATGATGTTGATTGGTGCTGGACTTACGACGTAGTGGAATGGTCAACATTTTCAGAGGAGCACTTATTTGGGATTGACAGTCTGGAAAAGGTATTGGAAAGAATGGACGAGGATGTTCCGGAGGGTGGCAGAGGCTTAAATTATCCAGACTCTGAAGAAATCATTGTCACTCATGATCACCCTGAAACAACGCCTATTTTTAAACCTATTATAGAAAGGTTACTTGCTAAGGGCATTATCTTCAAATTACCTTCGCTTAAGTAGGATGCAAAAGTTGTGCAAGTTCACCCTTCTTTAATCTCTGGTTACGATTATTCAACTATCCGAATTAAGGGCTCTTTCTTCTCAGAAAAGCTTGGTCTAAAGATTAGACTATTTTTCTAGTTCTGCTTTGTGCTTTCCTTCGTCGATTTCTTTCTGAACCTCTTTAGGGTCTTTTCCTTCTACGGTTACGCCCATGCTTACGCAGCTTCCTAAAACTTCTTTGACCGCCGCTTTAAGGTTGGGCGACAAAAGTTCAGTTTGCTTCATTCTTGCTATACGTACAACCTGTTCCATGGATAGGTTCCCAACCTTTTGCGCCTTTGGGCTTCCAGAACCTTTCTCTATTTTCAACTCGCTCACGATTAATGCTGATGTGGTGGGTGTGCCCACGGTCACTTCGAATTCTTTGGTCTCTGTGTCCACAATGACCTTAACGGGCACTTTCATGCCAGCGTAATCCTTGGTCACTTCATTTATCTTGTTCACTATTGCCAGCACGTTGACACCTAATGGTCCAAGAGCGGGTCCCAGAGGCGGTCCAGCTGTTGCCTGTCCACCAGCAACTAAGGCTTCGACAACTTTTTTTGCTTCGCTCATTGTGTTGTTTCTCCTTCTTTTTTGGCTTTTTCAACTAGTCTCACGTAGTCTGCGTGAACGGTTATTGGCAGAGTGAAGGTTGCCTCTAAGAGTTCAAGGGTTACTTCTGCCTTGGTCTTGTCGATTCTTGTTATTTTTGCGCGCATTCCTTTGAATGGTCCGCCTACAATTTCTACGAGGTCGTCGATGTTGAGTTCTTCTATCACGGGTTTCACCACTATGTATCGTTCGACCTCTGAGAAGCTCACGAGACCTGGAACCCTAGACCTCACGTGTTTGATGCCGGCGATTGCTTGTTCCACAAAGTGGGGGCCTTCAGACTCGACGAAAACGTAGCCCTTCAACATCTCGGGCACAAAAACCGCCTTGATTGGCAACTTGTTGGTTTCAACTTTGGACGCTATCATGTCAGCTACGTTTTTCTCTTGTCCAGCCGTGGTGCGAACTGCAAAAACCGATGTGGAAAGCGGTTTCTTCGCCTCTTCCTCGGTTGTCATGGGCGTTTTCCTCTAATCTAACTAAGCACCAAACCCTTGAATCATGCCCGATATCAGTTTGATAATGTACCCGAGCACTCCGATGACCAGAACGCCTAAAAAGCAGATTTTCATGGATAGCCAGAGCTCTTCTCTGCCCGGCTTCTTAGACAGTTTGAGGATTCTGCTTGCTGAATTCAAGAATGACCTTAAACCCATGTTTGTTCAACTTCAACAAACAATTACTTCTAATATAAAATCCTATCGATGAAGTTTGCCTTGTTATTACTGTTTTGTAGATTTTAAAGTAGAAAGAATGGAGGGAGTTATTGTGTTTTGGCGATTCGGGGTTTTCGAATTTTTAGTAGGTAGATTGCTAGTGAGGCGCTAACTGCGAAAATAATTATTGCAGTTGCGATGATGTAGAGGGTCCATGGAAACGGTGCAGGTGGCGGCGGTATGCCTTGCAAGTATATCTTTATTGTATGTGTACTATGCGTGTAGGACATGCTTAGCACATATGCTTCAGGTTGTTCGGTGTAAGTGAAGACGACCGGTTGATCGTCGATGGTTACTGCAACTTTGTCGATGGTTGATTCGATGCCGATGAGAAGTTGTTTGGGGATCACTATGTTGGTGGTGCCTCTTGTGCCTAATGGTCCGCTTAGGGTTATGACGAGTACGTTGTCAGAGAAGGCTATTGAACCTTCTAGAGAGGATGTTGTTAAGACAAGTATTCGGAAGGTGCCTAGAGGTGTGGTGATTGAGATTGTTGTCACGCCTGTCCACTCTTCCAGTATGGCTTCTATGGTGCCTATGCTGGCTTCGATGGTTGCGATATCTGTTTGAATCAGTCCAACAGTGGAATTAATGGTAACGGTCGTCCCTTCAATTTTTATTAGCTTGGCGTCAATGGCGTCGAGTTTCACCTTGATTAAGCCCAAATCAGTCTTTAGGGTTCCAACGGTTCCGTTGATGCTGACTAACAAAGCGTTCCAGCCGGTGAGTGTTGGGCTTAATAGGAAGCTTTCAAGGGAGATACCACTAAGTGTTTGATAACTTGCTTCAACAACCAGCGCATAGGTGCCTGTTGAGGCAGTTAAAGGTATAGTGTAGGTTATCCTGTAGAAACCTAGGCTAACGTGTTCTGCGGAGGCGCTTAAGTCTTCATAGAGTTTTCCATTGTAATAAAGTGTGGCGTTGATGCTTGCGTCAATGGGTTTACCTAGGCTGGAAACCAGAACATAGAATTCGGCTATCTCGCCTCTGAAGTGAATCGAGCCTACTTCCACTTGGACATCTATTGTAGTTCGTAGAACCGTAAGCCCCATTGTAACTGTAGAGTTTAGTCCTTCGTTATCAATGGCGGTAAGGGCTACTGTGTAGGTTCCGCCTGCTGCATAGACATGGGTTGTTGTGATGCCACTGCCTGAGGCGCCGTCGCCGAAGTCCCATGAGTAGCTAACAATGGTTCCGTCGGGATCGTAGGAGGCTGAGGCGTCGAAGGTTACTGTTTCACCAACTGCTGGGTCAGCTGGTGTATAAGTGAAGGAAGCCAATGGAGCTTTGAGTGGGAGAGTAATAGTTACAATGCCGTCAACATAGGTGTTGTCAGCTGTGTCCCCTTCACCAACAACAGCGCTTGCTTCAGCTCTTATGGTGTAGTTGCCCTCAGCAATGTCTGTGGTGTTCCAAGTGAACTTTAGGGTTGTGGTTGCTCCAACTCCTAAAGATACGACTGTCTGCGTATCAATGGGAACGGAGGCGTAGTAGGCAGTGACATTGAAGGTTTCGGTGAAGTCGCCTTGATTCCATACGGTTACGTTAATGGTTAAGGATTCGCCGACAAGCACTTCTGTCGGGTAAGGTTTGACATCGATGACGGCCACATCATGGACCGCCACACTGCTGAAGTAGCCGTCATATTCACTATGAATGATATACTGGCCCTTATGGTTGAGAAGTATGTGGTGTGGGGGCTTATCAGCTATAAGATATAGAGGGCTTTCACCTATGGAGTCAACGGTGAAGATGATTGTCGCCAATGTTCCACTTCCGCTCTTCCCGAACTGCGATCCAGGAGGCATGGTGACAGCGTAGCGTACGTAGCCTGCGGTGTCGTTTATTTTCTTGTACCAAATCATTGCGTCGGGTGGGAAGAAGTCGCCTAGGGTGATTTCGGTGGCGGTTAAAACAGCTGTAGTGTAATTTAATAAGAAGTCATAGCCAAAGAGGTCGGTGATGTTTTTGACGTTTACGTTGATGGTGAAGGTTTCGCCAACCTCTGCTGTGATTATTGAAGGTTCCACGTAAATAACGGGCATCGGAGGGGCTAGGCTCACAGCTACCATCCTGCTCATGAAATTGTTCGTCGTGACTTTCTCATCAGAAATGGGTGGAGCGTATGCTGTTACGTTGTACGTCGCCTCCAAGGTCGGAGTCCAAAGGTAGTCGATCGTGTAGGACATGCCACTCGGCAGCTCGGGGATGATCACGTTGTTGACTATGGTGCCGTTGACAAGCAGAAGCAGCTCCACATTGGTCTCGTTGCTCAAACCGCGGTTGTACACAGTTGCGTTCAACAGCGACGAGTCACCGGGTTCAAGAAAAGTTGGGGCTTCCAAAGAAACAGCAATTTCGTGCTCATATAGAATCCAAAATCCTACTGAGTTGCCTAATATTCGATCTGCGTCTGGGTTTGACTCGTAGTAGTCGAAGCCGATGAGTGCGATATGTCCTGAACCAATTGTCTTGTGGATTACCACTGGATTTATACCATCGTTGAAGACAACATTGGTTTCGGCTGTGATGAAGTTTAATGCGCCATTTGGAGCAATAAATGTGCTGGAAACACCTTCTGCTAGCGGATCTGAGGGGTCAACAAGATAGACTGTTCTTCCAGTTATGTAGTTGACGCCTGAGATCGACATCAGTCCCGCGCCTGTGAGAATGCCGTGACTTCCGCCACTATAGTCACAGACAATTATGATGCCGCCTTCTGCCACAAAGTTAGACAGAGTTGTTGACCAACTCGCTCCTATCATTTCCATAGTGGGAAGGTCAGTGTATTCTTGTTCTGGTACGAAGAGAATGTCGTTTCCAGAAAGCATAGAATCCAACTGAGTATAGTCCCATAGATCCGTCAGCAGGTAGTTGGGTCCAAACGTTGAGTCTATGGCTTTTAAGGCGTTTGCATATTCTTGATAATAATCGGTGAATTGCACATACGCAAGGATTTTTGGAGCATAGGACACAATGACATATTGGGAATGAATGTTGTTCGCAGTGATATTTTCGCCGGATACCGGCGGAGCGTATGCGGTTATGTTGTACGTTGCCTCAACTGGCGGGGTCCAGAAGTAGTCGATCGTGTAGTATGTGCCGTTCACCAGCTTAGGGATTATAGTAGAATTAACCACAGTGTCGTTAATCAGAAGCTGCAACTCCACATCGGTTTCATTGCTCAACCCAATGTTGTAGACAGTCGCGTTTAGAAGTGATGATTCGCCGGGCTCAAGGAAAGCTGGAGCTTCCAAGGTCACGGCGATTTCGTGGTCGTACCTGACTCCAATCGGAATGTTTGTAGCGACTAGCATTATTTCCTCGCTGTAGGGAGCCATCGTATACTCCATGCTAACCCATAGTCCGGATGCCTTGTCATAACAGAAAGTGTATTTGATTCCATAGCTTTCCAGAAGCAGTTCCCAGCAGTCTATTGGGTATGCACCTACCTGAATGATTCGACTTCCAACCACAGTTGCTGTTCCATCTAGAAGGTTTACTTTTGAGCCAAGGGCGATGCTAGTCTCTATCCATCCGGGATACCACATGCCAGCCCAAACGCCGCTTTCTACCCGTCTGTTCATGATGTTGACGATCATCCAGCCGGTTGTAATATATCCGTACAGGGGAGGTTCAGACCATAACGTGATGTTAATCAGGTAAGGTGAAATATAGTGGTCGTAGGTAAAGTTCCATTTTCCTACTCCGATTAATCTCTCGTGCTCGAAAGAGTATAGCGTGTAGTTTGCCCATTGTCCTTCAATTGGACGAATTAGTGGATACGTGACCGTTACAAGTTTTGTTGCCCTATTATTTGTGGTGAAGTTTTCGCTGGGTACGGGTGGAGCGTAAGCAGTCACGTTGTATGTCCCTTCAACCGTAGGTGCCCATAAGTAGTCGATTTTATAGAACGATCCAGTCAGCAACTCAGGAATCGTCGTCGAATTAACTACTGAATCATCAATCATTAAATAAAGTTCTACACCAGTTTCGTTGTTCAACCCCCTATTGTAGACAGTTGCGTTTAGCAGCGTTGATTCACCGGGCTCAAGATAAGACGGGCAATTTAGAGATACGACGAGCTCGTGTTCTGGTTTCTGATACTTAGACCACGTTATTGCGTTGTAAAGCAGTTGTAGATGGAAGTGATAGTACGGAGGTATTATTTCCAGCCAAGGAGAAATATACACTAACCCTCTGTTCACGACAATAGCGCTTTCTTTGAAGTGTCCCCGCGCCACATATGTTCCTTCAAATAGTTCGTTCGAATCCCAGCTGTAGTCCCAAGGAATCGCTGTTCCAACCTGTCTGAAGACGAACGGATCTGGAATGTTGACGAAAAGTGGGTGTGTTGTGTTCTCTATGTGTAGTAGGTCGGTCCAAGTCGAGGACCATGTTGTGGTCTCCTTTAGCCCAAATAATGGTGCCAGCTTGTTGTTGTTGGGGACTCCATAGTAAAGTGTTCCAGCTGTGGCGATGAGCCCGTGGCCCTCAAGAACATACCGCGATATCGCTTCGATCTCTGAGTCTGTGAACTCCCACATGAACGCGCAGGAGATGATTAACACGTCTGCATCTGAAGCCACAAGGTCATCGTAGGTGATGTCGGCAATGTTCCAAGTTGTGTAGTCAATGTATACCATAGTGTCTCCGAACATATGCCACTCGTTGTTCAGCACTTGCCAATTGGTAATAATGTCGCTGTAAATGTTGCCTGCAGAATGCAACACAACAGCTTTCACTGGGAATCCAACATAAATGTACTTCCAGAGCACATTGTTTTCTAAGTTTGTTTCGCTAGGCACAGGCACCAAGTAAAGTGTAACGTTGTATAGTCCTTCAACTGTTGGATTCCATGCGAGACTAATTGTTGTCGAGTCTCCGCTGGCTAGGAAGCCAATCAATGCAGAGTCTACCATGGTGCCGTTTGCTAAGAGTCTTACCGTTACGTCGGTTTCGTTGCTTTCTCCGAAATTAAGTACGGTAGCGTTTATGATTCCTAAAGCTCCCGGTTCCACGTATGGTGGGGTTCTCCATTCATAAGCTATCAGTTCATGGGCTAGCGGAGTCTGCTCAACAGCCTTTCTCGCGTTTATTCTTCCATATCCATAGTAAACGTCGAAGCTTGGATCTCCTAAGTCGTCAGCAGTATATCGCAGCCACAGTCGTACCCAGTCTCTTGTCTTATTTGGATGTCGACTCCATACGAGGGCGGCCACGCCTGAAACGTGTGGAGCAGCCATGGAAGTGCCGCTCCAAGACTCATAGCCCCCTGGAACCGTGGAATAAATGTTGACGCCTGGTGCTGCAAGTTCAATCCAGTCGCCCCAGTTTGAGAACAAAGCTTTGTAGTCATACTGGTCTGTTGCTGCTACAGCAATGACTTCATCGTAGCCAGCTGGATAAGGCTTCATGTTAGTATTACCGTTTCCTGCTGCGGCAATCACTAGCACTCCAGAATCATAAGCATACTTAATAGCTTCATGCAGCAGTTCGCTGTAACCATATCCGCCTAAGCTCATGCTAATTATGTCAGCTCCATAGTCCGTTGCATGGATAATTCCACTAGCAACCCAGTCCCAGTAGCCCCAGCCCCCACTGTCTAAGACTTTTTCAGCCATGACCCGAACTTGCGCCAGTCCGGCTATACCTATGCTATTGTTTAAGACGGCTGCAATGATGCCAGCGCAGTGGGTGCCGTGGCCATGGTCGTCCATCGGATTCGTGTCCATATTAACCCAGTCATAGCCCAAGGCGACATAGTTTGCCGCAAGGTCAGGGTGAGTATAGTAGATGCCCGTGTCAACAACAGCCACAAGAACCGAAGAGTCGCCTACAGTCGTGTTCCATGCCAAATCCGCCTCTATCTTCTGCGGCCCCCATTGCATGCTCCAATACGGATCGTTTGGAACAAACTGAGCTTGAACTTTCATGTTGGGCTCTACATACCTCGCCAGATTGCTCGCCTGCATCTGTGCCACAAATGAAGAAACTGCATTGAAAGGCGTGTCAACAACTAAGGCGATAACTTCGTCTCCTATCGAAACCGTGTTAGCGAGTTTGCCTCCATTCTCCACAATGAGGTCAATGAGCCCCGTGTAAGCGTCTGGTTGCGCATCATCTACGCCGATAACCAGCTCAAGTGAATCCTCATCAACGTAAGCAAAAGTACTCCACTTATCCATCGTATGAGAGCTCATGTCTCTGCCAAAAGGATTAAGACCAAAAATGTTTGAACCCCATGTTTCTGGTCTGCTGTTTTGCGTCTTGGGGTTGCTCGACTGAGAGCTATCCTGTAATTCCAAGGGATGTGATGTGCCATCTTTATCGGCTGTTTGTGTTGTTTGGTAGTTTTCTAATCCCTGTACCGAATCTGTTTCTTCTATCCAACATTCATCATTAGAGGCTGTGGCAGTCACGTTCGTAAAAAGCCCAATTATCAGTAAGGTTACTATTATAGTACCCTTTAATCTCATTTTCATTCCTTCTTCTCTCTCAATTTACATGTGCAGGGTTCTTTGAAACGCAAATTCTAAAGGCACCCCAATACTTATAACTTACTATATAAGTCTTCTAGAAGATTTTCTTGAGTCTACACGTTTTTTGCCTTTAAGATGTCTTGGAATTGCCATGAGGAATTGCTGTAAGAATTAGTGTTTCTGGTGCTGGCTCCAAAAAAGCTTATTTATGGTGTGGCACTAGGCACAGAAACTTGAGTGTTGATTTGCCCACGTTTGCAAACTGATGCTCTGCATTTGGGGGTATGAAAACAACGTATCCAGCGCTTGCTTTTTTCTCTTCACCCTCGCATTTGACTCTGCAGTCGCCTTCTAGAATGTAAACTTCGTGTTCCCAATAGTGAGAGTGAAGCGGAGAATAACCCTTCGGCTGAAGTTCAAAGAGGCGCATGGCAAAATTTGGTGCACCGTCGTCCTTCTTAATCAACCATCTAACTCTTATGCCTTCAGCACCTGATTCTTCCGTGTTTTCAAGTTCTATTTTTGAGAAGTGAACACATTTGAAACCCATTGATTGAATCACCTTTCTTTGACTATATAACATACTGTATAAAAATTGTTTTCATCCTAAACGATGCAGAGTCTATAGCTACAGCAAATGGATTAGCAAACTTCTGCAATGTCTCTCAAACATTGTTACAACAAACCTTATGAGAAGAGAAGTAAATCAGTGAAAAGGTCTAATCCAACCTTTGTAGGGTTGTCAAAGCTGACCTTGGAAGGATAAAATTTGAGCACACTTGGATTCCTCAAGTTTCTCGACAGAATATCTTCCAAGCCAGCTGCTCGATACTTAACTTACTCAATTGCTGTAGTCTTTTTTTTCGCATTGATTTTGATTCCTCCCATTCTTGGGATACTTCTCAAATTGAATCAAGTTGGACAGGTTTTTGAGAATCCAAGTCTCCAGTTCAGAGCTTTAGCCGCAGTTTTTGCGTCTTTTGAAGTAGCTCTTTTTGTTTCATTGATAGATATAGTTGCTGGCTTACCCCTAGCGTGGTTTATTGCTAGAGGCAAATCAAGATGGCTAGATGCCCTTGACACATTTGTTGACATACCCTTCATTCTGCCCACTGTGGCTCTCGGCTATTCACTGTTTCTATTCTGGAGTGAACCAGGAGGCGTTTCTTCACTTTTCGGCGCTAGTCTTGTCTCTCCAGGCTGGCTTCTCGTCATTTTGCTTCATTTTGTTTTCTCTTTTCCCGTTATAGTTAGAGTGATGGTGGGAGCGCTCCTCGACTATCAAATAGTGTACGAAGAAGCATCCAGAACCTTAGGAGCGCCACCTTTGACAGCTGACAGAACAGTTACTCTTTCTATCTTAAAACCCAGCCTTGTATCATCTTTCATTCTAGCCTTTGCAAGGTCAATCTCTGAAACAGGCGCAACCTTAATGGTCGCAGGTATCTTTTTTGAGAATGGTCCAGTCTTCATCGCCAACGCACGCGCGGAAAATTTAGGTGAAGGTCCACTAGTTTTTGTTAGTTTCATTTTGATAGCTGTCTCTTTCCTGATTTTTGCAGTTATAACAGTGCTGGGTCCCAGATTGAAGTTGCCCACCAAAAAGGTTTGGCCCTTTTTTGAGAGGAGATTAAGCGGTTCCAATGTTGCGGTTTCGAGAAACACTGTAACACTTGTAATATTTTTCTTGATTGTGTTGTTGCCTTCACTCTTTGTAGCCTTGCCAGCTGTTTACGCCGTTTCTAATGGAACTCTTTCTCAAGCGTTGTCTGGAACTGGGAATTGGCAGGATTACTGGCAAAGTCTGATTCTGTCTTATTTTGTAGGTGCTTTGGTAACTTTGCTAAATACTTTAATAGGTTTGCCCATGGCTGTGCTAATTGCTCGAAGGAGAGCAGGCGCATTGCCATCAACAGCCTTAGACGTGCTTGTAAACGTTCCATTAATAGTTCCTTCAATCGCCCTAGGAGCATCAATGAAGTTTTTCTGGAGCAACTTTGCGTTTATACCAGAAATTGTTATACTCATTTTTGCACACATCTCAATAACCTATCCCTACTTTGTTAGGGCTATGGCGTCTGCTATTGAAAGAATCACAATGGACTTGGAGGAGGCTTCTAGAATCCTTGGAGCGAGACCGTTCACCTTGTTCAGAACAATCATTTTGCCTCTTACAAAATATTCTCTGTTTGCCGGCGCTCTCCTAGTCTTTACAAGGAGCGTAGACGAAACGGGAGCCACTTTGGCAGTGGTATCTACGCTGAAAACAGCGCCTGTTCTTTTAGTTGGCTGGGTCAAAGGAACCGTAACGCCTACCCCTACGGCGTCCGATATTGGTTTGGGAATAGGCTTCTTGGTCATTTTGTCATTCGCAGTTTTGCTGGTTCTGCGATTAGCAGTTAGGGGAAAGGAGAGAAGATACTAACATGCACAACCTTATTGCTATTACACCTGCAATAATCATGGATGGTGCCTAGATGCCTGAAGTCAGAGTTGAAAATGTTACAAAGAAATTTGGTAAGGGCAAGATTGTTGCAGTAGACAATGTTAGCCTCCAAATAAACGATAAAGAATACTTCTCCCTCCTAGGCCCAAGCGGCTGCGGAAAAACCACATTGCTCAGGTTGATTGCAGGTCTCATTCAGCCAGATAAAGGAAACATATACATTGACGGAAAACTTGTCAACGATGTTCCACCTGAAGACAGAGGCATCGGATTCGTCTTCCAAACTTATGCCTTGTTTCCTCACATGGATGTTTGGGACAACGTAACATATGGTCCCAGAGTTAAGGCATGGAACACGCAACAAAGCAACAAAATAGGACGCGAAATGTTGGAGATGGTTCGACTCTTCGAACGTTCAAAAGCGTTTCCACAAGAACTGAGTGGAGGAATGATGCAGAGAGTAGCCGTAGCACGAGCCCTGTCAGCGGGAGCCAAACTGCTATTGCTAGACGAACCGTTAGGAGCTTTAGACGCAAAAATTCGATTGGAACTCCGATACGAAATCACAAGACTCGTAAAAGACTTAGAGCTAACCGCAATACATGTCACACATGACCAAGGTGAAGCTATGGCTATATCTGACAGAATAGCCGTGATGCGAAAGGGAAAAATACTTCAGGTTGGCACGCCCCAAGAACTTTACATGAACCCGCAAGAAATTTTTGTAGCCAACTTTGTAGGTGAAGCCAACTTTCTCGAAGGATACATAGAATCCATCAATGACACGGGAGCCGTCGTGGGGTTGCGAGGAAAACTGCATGTGAGAGTCTTGGACAAGAATAAAAGCCTAGGAGAAAAAGTTGTTTTAGCAATTAGACCAGAAGCCCTAGAGTTGGAGAAGGGACATAAAAAAGTTGAGAATGCTATGCCTGGCCGCATCGAGAGGTTAAGGTTTGAAGGCACAAACATACGATATGAGGTTAGACTTGAAAACGAAGATTTGGTTGTGGTTACTCGTCCCACGCTGGCTGGTGAATGGCTCGATGTTGAGGAAAAGGTCACAGTCAGTTTTCCTCCAGACAAAAGTTTTGTTTTCATGTATCCTAGCAAGGGTTTAAGAGAAGAGTTGATGGCTGAATGATAAAAAGAAGATTGTTTAAAACCCGAATTTACAGTAATGCAAAAATAATAATTGCGCCATAATAAATTGGAGGACAAAACTATGGAAAAATGGTTTGTTCAACGCCGCAAATCAAAGGTTCTGGAGTTGGCAGATAGGCAGATGACGCTGGCCATCGACACAGTAACCGAACTCGAGAACTCTATTTCAGCAGCCTCTAAAAAAAATGTGGAAGACGCAAAAAAACACATCGAGAGACTCTTTCGCACAGAGGAAGAAGTAGACAGTCTTCGACGAACCATATTTGAAGAATCAACTAGGGGCAGTTTGCCACTGAACGACCGCGAAGACCTCATGCATCTTGTCAAGAGACTGGATGTCATGGCTGATCACGTGAAGGATTCCGGGAGAAATGTGTTACTACTCTTAGAGATAAGCATACCAAAAGAACTCTGGAATGCCTATGCGGAAATGGCTAAAGACTTGGTTGAGTGCGCCAAAGCCCTTAGAGCCAGCATTGAAAAACTGGGGAGCAACCCGGTAGAGGCAAGGACACTGTCGCAGAAAGTCGATGAAGTAGAGAAAAGGGTTGATGAGAAGAATCTTAAGATTAAGGGGATGCTTTTGAAAAGCGACAAAGAAGTTACTCCGTCAACGTTGTTCATACTCAAAGACTTAGTGGAATCTATGGAGGAAGTGGCTGATTCGTGCGATGACACCGCTGACTACGTGAGGGTGCTCACAATAATGCGTGAAGTCTTTTAAGAACTATGGATTTGTTGATTCTTTTCTCTCATTTTGTTTTTGTTCTGGTTTCGTGTGGTTCTATTCTCACTTTTATTTCTGTTATCTCGTCGAATTCTTGCTTTACTTGCTCTTCTATTTGGGTTGCTATCTGGTCGGCTTCTTTCACCGTCATGTTTCCGTCAACTACAACGTGCATGTCGCCCATTAGGTATGGTCCCAACTTTCGCATGCGTATGCTGTGCACTTCTTTGACGTGCTTGACACTTTTGGCTACGTTCTCGATGTCTGACAAGATTTCTGTGCATTGGCAAGCGTCCATCAAAACCAGAGAAGCCTCTTTAATTATAGAATACGCAACAGTGAAGACGAAAAAGGCGATGATTACCCCAGCAACAGAGTCTGTCAGAGCAATATTGAAGTATCTGCTGAAGGCTATACCAAGAAAAGCGGTTACAGATGTGAGCACATCCTTAACCGAGTTAAACGCATCTGTCTTAAGAGCTAAGGAAGCATATTTTTTGGCGGCACGTGTCTTAAAGATGGAAAGGACCAAGGCTATGACTGCCGCTGAAAGTGCCACGGTCATGGCTATCTCTGCGTTCACAATAGTTCTTGGGGCAAGCAAAACCAGATATGACTCATAGAGAATTACTCCGCCAAGAACTGTCATGAATAACGCAGCGACAACACTGCTGAAGGTTTCAACTCTGTAATAGCCAAAGTGAAATTTGCCGTCTGGCGCCTTTCTCGACAAGCGTAAGCCAATCCAAACGATGAGAGAAACCACGGCATCGGCGAAGGAGTGAACACCGTCGGCGATTAGTGCAACGCTTAAGGAGAAGGTTCCAACAAACACTTCAACTATACCCACTAACACGAGAATTACAAAGGATTTTTCTGCAACTTTCCCGCCTCGGGCAAGTTCGGTTGGGTGCAACCTTTAGCCTCATCCTGAAATGTTCGGTTTAGTTATTAATTATTTGAGTTCTATTTCAATTGTGTGTTGTTACTAAAGAATTGCTCACCGCAATATCACTCAAACTGGCATGACAGAGTCTACAAAAATTGTTTAGAAACTTTTTTGCGAAGTGCCCTTAGAGAACCAGAAACTCTTAGCACGTGTATGGCGGCGGGTTTATCTTTCATTTTGGTGACAGAAGCGATGGAAGCTTGAACTATAGGTAAAGCCTTGTGTGAACAGCGCAGAACAGCTTCTTTTCTCTGTCTGTCATATTGAACCAAAAAGAGACCAGCCTGACTAGCACCGTATTCTCCGAAGAGTTGGATGACAGCGCTCCAAACAGCATCTTTGACATCTTCTTCTTCAAAAG
>Ga0315308_1001279_pt1 | contig 14433 bp, 14 predicted proteins | sample TDP3_MG_FD_203078 | JGI IMG/M metagenome (GOLD analysis project Ga0315308, IMG submission 203078) | Freshwater sediment microbial communities from Lake Towuti, South Sulawesi, Indonesia - TDP3 | ecosystem: Environmental > Aquatic > Freshwater > Lake > Sediment | place: Indonesia: South Sulawesi... | reverse complement strand
CTTCTACACCTTCGGCTACCAACATCCGCCTGAACGAGTCTCAGCCTTTCTAAAATACATTCCAGCTCAACTCCAGCTTCGTTTTCCACTGCGCTTCACCCAAAAACGCTGGAAACTAGGCTCAATCGAGTTTTTGCGTCCAGAAAAGCTCTACAGCGCCAAAAACTTTCAGAAACTCACAGAAATCTTTCGTAGAGACTTTGAAGGATATGTTTACTTTTGTCCATTCCGTCAAAAAGAGTTAGTTAGTTCACCAAAAAGCCTTATCAAAACGGTGTATGTGCCCAGCCAACGCTTAAAGGCACTCTTTAAACAGAAGCCGCGTGACCGCTTACAAGAACTAGCATTGGAAACTGTGACTCTTTTGTCAGTTGAGTCCAAAGTGCCTATGGAAGATTTTGGGTTGCATGGCTCTCTCGCTCTTAACATGCATTCGGCTAAGTCAGACATTGACCTAGTGGTCTACGGTGCAAAAAACTTTCGCAGACTGGAAGCCGCAGTCCATAGACTGTTTCAAGAGGGCGAATTAGACGCTATCAGAAAGAATCGCGGAGGGTACAAGGGCAACGTTTTCGTTTACAACGCGGTCAGAAAACTCGAGGAAGTCAAAGTCAAACACGGAGACCACAAGTATATACCAATCTCCCCAGTCACTTTTCGTTGCAGAGTTGAGGACGACAGCGAAGCCATGTTTCGCCCAGCAATCTATCAAATAGGCGATTTTCAACCGCTCAACTCAGCTTTGAGACTTGAAAAAACAGAGACTCCAACGACTGTGGTTTCTATGATTGGATGTTACCGAAACGTGGCTAGAAAAGGCGAAAACGTGCAAGTTTCAGGCGTGTTGGAGCAAGTGGAACATTTGAAAACTGGCAAAATAAACTATCAAGTGGTGGTTGGTTCCGGAACAAGAGAGGAAGAATACATTTGGCAAGTTTCAAGCTGAGAGACCGAGACGCCATTCTGACCCAAGAAGACTTAATCTTCAGAGTCTACGGGTACTCTCACCCGCCAAAAGTCTACGTCTGTGACGTAGAATACGCACCAGCCTCAGTCTTCAGGTCTAAAGACCCCCGAGCCTTTCGCCAGAAAGAAAAACAAATCTATTACAAGTTTTACACAGACCAGGGCTTACAATTTGTTCTAGAAAAGCATCCTAAATACACGGTTTGGTATGCTCCACTTCAAACTCGTCTTGTGGGCGTTCACTCAAACCAAATCACAGAAACACGAAGACCAGACGAAACATTGCAAAAGCTCTTAGCCACACAGCCATGTGACAAGCTTCTTCAAGCCTTGCAAAAACTGTTTAACATGATTCTTGAAAGGGTTGAACTATCTCAGACAGATTTTGGAGTGTTTGGTTCATTGCTTCACGGTTTTTATCATCCACAATTCTCTGACCTTGACCTCGTCTTATACGGCGGAGAAAAACTTAGAAGGTTGCGGGAAACCTTAGAAACCTTATACAAAGAGCGGTCTTCACAGTTGCGAAACGAGTTTGAAACCGAAGAGGCTTTGAGAGAAAAAGTTAAACGCTGGAGGTTTGTCAACTACAGCCCAAAAGAGTACGGTTGGCACCAACAAAGAAAAATGGTTTACGCACTTTTTAAAGACGAGAAGAATGACAGGTTCATCAAGACTGAATTTGAACCCGTGAAAGAATGGAGCGAAATTCACGGAGAGTATGATGCACGAACGCGAATCTTGAAAAAGAGCTGGGCGAAGGTTGTTGCCCGCATAACCGATGACTATGAAGCGCCTTTCATGCCTTCAATTTATCGAGTTGAAATCAACCGAATCTTGGAAGGTGTGAAAGCAGATGATATTCAAAGAATCATTTCGTATGTGGAGGAGTTCAGAATGCAGGCTGAGAGAGACGAAGAAGTCTACGTTGAAGGAAACCTTGAGCAAGTCATCACTCCAACGAAAAAGTTTCATCAAATTACATTAACATATGGACCTCGATATTACGAACAAGTGTTGAAAGTTGCTAGGCTTTCATAAGAATCATGTAATCTGAAACTTGGTTTCCCAACAACACTCTATAAAAAACTTGGTCACCTTCTCTTTTCACCCTTTCAACCTTGCCCTGAGCTATCACGAACTCGTCCTCTCTTGCTTGTTCGCAAAATCTGCCACGAAAAGAAACAATTTCTTGAATGGGCTCCACTTCTGGTCCTTCAACAAATTTCACCCTGTCGATTTTGTAATGGCACGGGGTGAAAATCATCTGGGAGTTGTCTGTCACTTTTGCTTTGATCTGGGCATATCCAACAGGTTGATAATGAACTGTGCCATATTGCTCGCCCGTTTCGTTCCAGTCTTTCACGCATCGGATGAAATAGTCACGACCCTCAAATTTGCCCTGCAAAACCTTCTTCGACTCTGTTCGAACAAAATCTTCGAAAGACATTGATGTGTCCCTCGAACGAAAATCGAATAATTGTCTCAACTCTTCCATACCATAAAATCTGACTTGACTGTCTCTGTCACTCACTAGAGTTTTCAGCGAGTCGTAGACCTTGTAACAGTTTTGTGACCCATAAACAACAATGTCAATGTCTGACTGAGGCGTGTTCAGTTCAACAAGCAATGAACCAGAGACACCAAGCGCATTCCACGAAACGTCAGCATTTTTCTTTAACAGCTCTGCGAAATGCAACGCTGCTGCTTCAAGCTGGGTCAGTTTTCTTTTCTGACGAAGCTCTCGCAAGTAGTCTACTGGTTTGTAATGACGCTTTATTGTTGCAATTGGAACTTCACAGAGCCACTCGTTGAAAACTCGGTCATAAACCAAAAACTGTGGAAACCTCTCCTGAAGCAGCTGGTATCGTTCATGAAGCGGATAGACCTTGCGATAGGTTACTCCCTCTCTTTTTCTGTCGCCTTTCGGGTCAGGCGTGAAACGAATGAAAGCTATGACTTTCCTTGGTGGATGAATCATTCCTTTAACGTCGAATATGTTGCCGTCAAAAGTTTCGATGAGGTCGCCTTCTCTAGCTTTGACAAGCAATGAAACAGCCTTCTATGTTTAGGCTTCTTGTTTCTTTTTTATTTAGGTAGATTTGATTGTAGATAATCGACGGCAGTTATTGAGATGCCGTTTCTCTTTAAAGCTAAGAGGACACCGGTCCCAATGATTGCGGCTGCTAAGCAGTTTAACGAGTCAGCTATTGCATAGTATAGTGTCATAGGCGCCCAGAAAGGATACCAAAACTCAACAGGGTTCCACCAGCCTAGAACCCAAACTGCAATGTTGTTGCCAGTTATTGTGTCGCCGCCTATCCGAGCAACCCAGGCAAGACACCAGAGAGCTATGGGTAAACGTTTCTCATCTCTTGAAATTATTGAGTTGATTATCCACCTTCTAACAGGGGGTACGATTATGAAAATCAATGCTAGCCAGTATCCCCAGGTTATAATAGGCATAAGTTGATACCATGCAAAGGGGTGCGCAAACCAGACAACAACTTCCACGGCGAAAATGAGTGTAGCTTCTTTCCAACGATCAAACAAAACTAGACCGCTCATAAGGGCTGCTAAAGTTGGGCTAAGAAACGTCAACGGTCCTATTGATGTTGATGGGTTTATGGAAGGAGCAATCCAGCCAAAAATAAAGCCTGTGACACTGCCGTTCAAAGGACCAAGCAACGGTGCTGTTAAACCAGAAAGCAAGACACTGGATAAAGTGATTGATGCAGGGGTTCCAGGTATAGGATAAATAATAAAAAATACAACTGCTGACAAGACAGCTGTCCAGACAACGATTAAAGCAAGTTGAACGCTGCTAAACATAGTGGTTCTTCCCGATATACTCAAATTTTTACTGGGCATTGACTGCTCCCTCGGTGCAAGATGGGATGCTGTGTAATTTTTTACACAAGGTCTATTTAAATTAGACGCATAATGATTGAGAAAAAGGAGTCCGAATGTTATGACCTCTAGAATGTTGAAAGACATACCTAACTATGTCTCGGGATGCTTGCAGCTCGCTGTTCTGTTGGAAGTGAGCGCTTATCCTAAGCCTGGCAACGTTCACAGAACCGCAGATTTTGAAGGAACAAGATACGAGCATTTTTTGGCTTCAGCGGTTGCTGTGAGACCTCACTTTAAACATGCTGCTAAACAAGGTGTATTAGTGTATGATGAAAAAATTGGTTTAGATAAAGTTGGGGTCGGAGAAATAATCAAGGAAGCGGTAGAAGACGTGGCCTCTTGGCAGAACGGTGGAAACACGGTTTTAGGGTCAATTATTCTGCTTGTGCCAGTTGCGATCGCAGCGGCAATAACTCTTACTGGAGGAGAGTTTTCAATTCATAGACTTAGGAGAAACATAAAGTCAGTTGTGAAGTCAACCACTCCAGAAGATGCGGTGAACCTCTATGAAGCCATTAGCATTGCTCAACCTGGAGGACTTGGCAAGGCGCCCAAACTCGATGTGCTCGACGCTACCTCAGGGAAGAAAATTCTGGAAGAGAAAGTCACACTCTACGAAGTTTTTAAAATCTCTGCGCCTTGGGACTCCATCTCTTCAGAATGGATTAATGATTACCACATTACCTTCAATATCGGCTATCCATTTTTTACTCAGCAACTCGAAGAAACAAAGGATATTAACACTGCCATAGTGCACACTTTTCTCAAGATTTTGTCCCAAGTCCCTGACACACTAATCGCAAGGAAAACAGGGATGCCCAACGCCAAAGAAGTTTCGATCCAAGCCAAAAGAGTGTTAGGGGCTGGTGGTCTTACAACAAAGAAGGGCTTAGGACTACTCCAGACATTCGACAAGAAACTGCGTTCTTCTGCGCATAATCTTAATCCTGGAACTACGGCAGACATAACATCAGCAGTTCTAGCATTGGCGATCCTGAATGGATATCGCCCATAAAATTTCCATAGAAAAGGCTTATCTCAAAACCTTAATCATTCAATAAAATAGATTGAAAAGCAAAGGTGGACTGAAAACATCACCACTCCAATGCCAATAATTGCTGTTGTTGGTAGCAGACGGTCAGGCAAAACCACAACTGTAGAAGCCATAGTTCGAGGGCTGACTGAAAAAGGATACAGAGTCGCTACGGCAAAACACATTCCAGAAGCCGAATTCACTGTAGACACGAGAGGAAAGGACACGTGGAGACACGCCCAAGCTGGAGCAAAAGCAATTCTGATTGTAGCCCCGAACGAGTTTACAATAATTAAGAAAGTCAACACCAAAGAATGCAATTTGAATGACTTTGTCCAAGAATGCGACAAAGAAGCAGACATTTTAATCCTAGAAGGCTTCCGAAAACTTGTGGCAAAAAACCTATCAATTCCTAAAGTGGTCACGGTGAAAACTGTGAAAGAGGTCTATGAAAGCTCAAAATATTTCAAGCCAATCCTGTCCTTTGCGGGTTCCACCACAGAAGAGGTAGAAGGTCTCAAAATCCCTAAAATCGACGTGTTTAAAGAGCCAAAAAAACTGGTTGAAATTGTTGAGAGAAGAGTTAGTTCTGTTATAAAGAGAAGAAGAGCACTCAAAGAAAGACTAGACATTCAAGTTAATGAAAAAAATCTGCTCCTTAACCCATTTGTCAAGAAGCTCGTGAGAAACGTAACTCTGGCTATAGTTTCAACATTAAGAGAGACAAGAATTAAAGGAGACGAAAACGTTTCTATCTTAATTAACACAGCGCACGATGAATGATTAAGTGTAGCTTAATTTATGCAATAAACCTTAGTGAATTTTTCTTTGACATAATCTAACCAAGGTTCAGAGGTGGGGCCTCTCCCAGTAACTTCTTGAAGGAGTTCTGGTGCTTCGTAAATTAAGCCGAAACGATGAACCTTGGCTCTCAACCACTCTCGAAGAACATTGAGATTGCCCCTAGCTATCTCGTCTTCTAAGGTTATGATCTCTCGCTTAGCAGTAGCGAAAAGCTGGGCAGCGTACAGATTTCCTAGCATATAAGTGGGGAAGTATCCAAAGTATCCCTGAGACCAGTGGACATCCTGAAGCACGCCTTTAGCGTCATTCTCAGGCACAATACCCAAATATTCTTGCATCTTTGCGTTCCAGAATTCTGGCAGATCACTAACCTCTAGCTCTCCTCTGAGTAAGGTTTCCTCTATCTCGAACCGCAACACAATATGAAGGTTATAGGTTACCTCGTCGGCGTAAATTCTAATCAGGGAAGGCTTGACAGTGTTGATAGCACGATAAAAATCTTCAAGGGCGACACTCTTGAAGCGAGGAAAAACATTTTGTAGATTCGAATAGAAAAACTTCCAAAAGGGAAGACTTCTACCTACAATATTTTCCCACATCCTCGACTGCGACTCGTGGACACCATGCGAATACCCAGTATCTAGATACAACCACTTTAGTAGGGAATCTTTTCCTTGGTCATAAAGAGCGTGTCCCCCCTCATGTATGGTAGCGGTCAAGGCTGGTGCCAATTTGTCAATCAGAAAATGTGTAGTAACCCGAACATCGTCTGGTCCAACTTGTGTTGTGAAAGGATGAGGGGTGGGATCCAATCTGCCTCTGTTAAAGTCGTAATTAATGGCTTTGAGGATTTGGAGACTAAGCTGTTGCTGTAAGTCTTCAGGGAAGTTTCCTTGCAGAAGTGTTTCGTCTGGTTTATTTGGTTGTTCCATCAGCAGGCGGACAAGTGGAACGAGCTCCTTGCGTAGATTATTGATAATGGTCCTCAAATCTTCGGTAGTTAGTCCAGGCTCATAATCTGGCAAAAGTCCATCGTAAGGGTTCTTTTCATATCCATAGAGTTCGGCGAACTGGCGTGTAAATTGAATTATTTTTTCTAAAGCTGGTTGAAAAAGTGTAAAATCCGATTTCTCTCGTGCCTTTACCCAGATTGTGTATGATTTTGATTTAGCCTCATTAAAGGCTTTAAAGAGATCTTCTGGAATGGCTTTCGATCTTTGATAGATGGCGTTTATTCTTTTAACTAAGGCTTGCTTCTCTATGTCAAACTTTTCTTCCATACCTGTTAGTTTTTTAAGAATTTCCCCAATTTCATCTGAAGTGAAAAGCTTGAACGCTTCAGTTTTAACAGCTGCAAAGATCTCAGCCCTTCCTTCAGCTCCTCCGTCAGGCATCTTAGTTTGCTGGTCCCAATCCAAAAGAGAGGCTGCGTAGTAGAACTTAGCGGCGATTTTTAATCGTTCCAGAAGTTTCTCGAGAAGATTTTCTGATTCACTCATTTTCAAGGCTCCATTTGTCTTCAGCTTATTTACATCAAAACCCAATATATCCTCTTCCCTATTCCCTTGCGGGTGCATCTAATAGCTTAGAGAAGCACATTTTAATTTATTGTTCTCACAAGATCGCGTGTGCAAGTGCTTGAACTCAAAAAAGGGAAGGTTGGAGGAGAGGAAAGCGTTTAAATTTGTATCATAGGTTCTAGAAACTGAGCAGGACTCGCCTCAAGTTTTTGGGGTTCAAAGAGGTCCGCCTAGAGAGAGAAAGGAGTTTATTTTTTCACAAAATAAACTGGCAGACCTCTCCAAACCTCTCCAATCTTGAGGCAAAGTCTCCTCTACTCGACCTGTGCCTTTTTTTGGCACTTTTATATCTCCTGTGACAAGGAGAGCTTGAATTACAGAGCCTTGAACGCCTCAAACCATCGGTTGTAAGACGCAATCATATCGGGCGAAACGCTAGGCTTTCTCGCTTCCAATATGCCTCTAAAGTCGTCCATACAAACCGCTCTTGGATGTGCTTGCTTGTCCTTCGCCTGCCCAGACTCGAAGAATTCGCCAACAACCGAGAGGTGGGCTGATTGGGCAACGTCTCTTATGTCGCTACCTGAAAAACCTTCAGACATTCGACTTAGACCATAGAGGTCCATGTCTGGTGCCAAAGTTAGGTGGCTAGTATAAAGTTTGAACATACGCAGACGCGCGTTGTAGTCCGGCAGAGGCACCAGAATGCGTTTCTGAAAACGCCTAATAAACGGCCAGTCGAGGTCCCAGGGCTTGTTGGTGGCCCCAATAACATACGCGTGAATATTCTTACCCTTGTCGATGACACCATCCATCTCCTTCAGAAACTGATTGCGCACACGCACCTCGCCACCAACTTCACTTGAATGTTTTCCAATGAGCGAATCTAACTCGTCAATGAAAACAATGGCTGGGCGTCCCTCTATCGCCGACTTCCTAACAGACGCAAACAAAGCGGCAACGTTTTTCTCTGCCTCGCCAAGCCACTTTGACATGATAGATGCAGCGTCCACGGAGACAAATGATGCGTCGATTTCAGTGGCAACGGCCGCAGCTAACAGAGTTTTTCCACAACCAGGCGGTCCGAAGAGGAGTATGCCTCTGGGCCATCCTAGTGGAAACAGGTCGGGCCTCTGAACTGGATAGACGATGGCTTCTTTGATGGCTTTCTTAGCCTGCTCTAACCCTACAACTTCATCCCACTTCACGTTGGGTTTCTCTTTGAGCACCAACTCGTCGAAAGACGCCTTTCGGGCGCTTTCAGAAGGTGGTGTCGCTGCCTCCTCTTCTTCAGTTAGCTTTTCCTCGCTCGTTTGAGGCTCAAATGAACCACCCACACCTTGTATTGCTCTGATTCTCTCTTGATACGCCATGGCTCGTTGGATGTATACTTTGTTCAAGCCGTAATCGGGATACAATTGAACCAGTTTTAGTAGAGTTTCAATTGCTTTTTGATACATGGTGATCGCCATTCCCTTCGAGCCTTGCTTATCTAATCGAACCGCTTCAATGGCGTGGTTTGTGGCGGCTTTTTCTAACTCTGAAGATGCGCTCAAAACTTTCACCTTTGAATCACTATTTTCTGTTTCTTGCCCAAATTTTCCAGTGCTTGCTCGACCTCGACATGTGGAACGTTTAATTCGAGTGCGCACTGGTCCACATCGATTTCACCCTTGTTCTTGGCGTAGTCTAAGATGACGTTTTCCAATGAAGACTGACGTTCAATTGTGTAAGAAACACGCTTAAGCTCTACATCCTTATACGTCACGTAGGACTCAGATTCTCTCCGCTCAGCGGGTTGCGTCACCTCAGAACAAGTAGCTGAGAGAGCAATCATCTGTTTCTTCACATTTTCCCGAGTTTGAACCTTATCTTCATCAAGAGAAACAGGAGGAGCAGGAAGCTGTTGTGTGAGCTTTTCTTCAAGAACGGCTGAAACCTCTTTCAGAATTTCTTCACTCGCTTGAGTTTTTGTTGAGAGCGGCACTATTGACTCAGGCGAGTTGTTGAATCTCGTCACCGCTAAAGTTTCACTTATGCTGTCGTTCACTCGTTCTAGTTCTCGTGCGACGTCTGGCATGACATTGACGAGATTTTCGGTTATAAGGTGTAGATTTCTAAGAGCGGGCTTTAAGTCAACCATGATTTCAGTGACTTCTTTAATGGTTTCAAGTCTCAAAATGATGCGCTCAAGTGCGAGTTGACACTGAGTCACCATGTTAAGCAATTTTCTAACTTCAGCCAGTTCGTTTGCGCATATTGCCGCCTTTTCTCGACGCTCCCATTTGAGCTCTCTTACACATGCTTCAAAGAGAGCTCTGTCTCTTTCACGCAGGCGAACGGTAGCCTGTTCAAGTTTCAAGCGCTGAATTTTTAGTTTTCGAACTGCCTGAAAAATAGTTTCCCCTATTTGTTGTGGAGGCTGGAAAAACTTAATCAAAGTTTTGTGCCTCCACGCTCCCATGGTCTCGAGTTGACTCGAGCCCTAAGAGCTTGTCTTTGTCGCACTTTTCACATGGATGACTACAGGGGGTTCTGGAAGCGCTGGAGAAGGAGTGGAACTTGTCTGGGTTTCCTTTCCTAATGGTATTTGTGTATCCCCGAGGAGTAAGTTTGATAGCTGATTTCGCATGGATTCTAAGTCGTTCTTTTCATTGTTGGTTTGTTTTAGTCCCTCTTTTATCATTTCCATTGCTGTTTGGTAGGCGTTTTCGTCTATTCTGCCGATTTCACGTTCTATCTCTAAGTGAATGAGGGCTGAATTGAGTTCTCGAATCTGCTGATTACATTTCGCAATCTGCTTATCTATATTGTCTATATTGGCTTGAGCGTCTGCTTTGAGCTGGCTTAGGGCGCCTTCGAAGTTTTTATGGAGTTCGTTAAACATCTCGGACGGAACCTTCTTTTTGTCAACGAGTTCGCTTAGAGCTTGATCCTTTCGCCAAATCAAAGGAATTTCATCACACAAGGACTTGACTCTCATTTTTATCGCTGGAGACAAAACTACCTCGTCGCCATCTACGTTGAATTGTTCGCTTGGATAGCGTTGAAATTCGCCGTCGCCATGCTCTACGAAGACTCCGCTTACTCGACCGTTGGGGTTGACAGCGAAAGATGCAATCTTGCCTACTTGTCTTCCGTACTCGTCTTTCACAGGTTTGCCGATGTACAGAAAAAAGTTGGAAGGCTTGGACATGTTCTCACCAGTTTATGTCCATGGTGTGCACCAAGGCTACGTCTGCGTCCCTGGTGTGACAGTCTTTTCGCCAAGGCTGGGCATTCCAGCGGGTAACTCTGGGAACTTTTCCTTTATTCTCTGTTCGGCTACAGTTGCTGCCTCGTTCAGGATTTTTTGTGCGTCATCGTTTGCTGTCTCAAAGTTGATGGTTAAGCCCGTGCTTTGTCCAGCGTCTATTATTATTCCGCTAAGGAGGTTTCCGATTTGCCCTAATTCCCTCTCGGCTTCTGGAAAGATGCTTGCCATTCCATTTCTCACAGTGCGCAACACTCCAACTGCTGGAGCCAGTGTGGTGACCACATCGCCGAGTTCTGAAACCGTCTTGAGTCTGAGCACAATCTGTTCTAAAGCTAAACGAGCGTGCATTATCATTTTTTCCATTTTGCGTATTTCTGCAAGCTCGTTAGCGAAGACGCTAGCGCGCGGCATGTCGTGTTTCGTGTAGGCTTCAACAATTCGAACGAAAATAGATTTGTCGCGCTCAGTAAACCTATCCGTAGCCTGGTCGAGTCTCTGAACTTGGAGTTCGATGCGTCTGATTGCAAAGTCTAGGCGTGGCTTCAGGGGTCCCGGTGGCCTCACGGTCTCTTTGATCCGTGTACCTATCGGTGCCTGTGTCTCTCTTTCTTCCCACTTTTTTGAGAATCTTTCTGACATGTTTATTTTCCTCCAGAAGCATTGGTCAAGAAAAGCGTATTATTACATTGTTAACATGCTGGAAATATTGACGTATATACGTGGCAGTATAGCCTTGTCTCAGTTTTGCTTTGTCCTTTAATTTTTTACACGCAAAGAGTCAAGCCTGATTCGAGAAGTTAAACACAATCGTGTAGGTTAGACTGAAAAGGCAGTTTTTAGCGTAGTATTCTGCAAGGTGAATCTGAATGAATGAAAGATTCAAAATGATAGCTACTTTCGGGTTCCTCGGGTTCATGGCAGGAATCGTTGCCAACTTCACTGGTAAGTTCATAATTCCATGGCTTAGCACAATGGTGCTTCCAGCGATTGGCATAGACTGGATCTTGTCAGGTGTCGCGGGCGCTCTAATAACAGTTGGACTAGTGACTGCTTGGGCTTACATGAGTGGAACTTCAGAACAGTAAGCGCTTGTCCTTAGCTTACTTTTCTTTTCTCTACCATAGTTGTACGAGTCTAGCCCTTCTTTCAACTTCAGGAGACAAATTTAAAACATGTCTCGATTCGTCACACTCATGTTAAGACTTTCTTTTAGCGTTGGGCAGTTGGGTGCCTTTCCAATTTTTCTGGAGAGATAATGCCTCTTTCACAGATTATTGCGCTAATATATTTCATTGGAGTGATATCGAATGCAGGATTTAACGCGTTGACTCTGTGTGGAGCAACATTTTCGCATCCAAAGTGTGTCACTTCTTCAGGGTTTCTTTCTTCTATGACCACGTTTTGTGAGGTGTGTCTTAAGTCAAAGGTTGATGTTGGAGCCGCTACGTAAAATGGGATTTGGTGTTCGTGGGCTAGAATAGCGATTGAATACGTGCCTATCTTGTTGACGACAGCGTCTCGTACTATTCGGTCGGCACCTACCACTACTTTGCTTACCAGTCGCTTGGACATGGTATATCCGACCGTGCCGTCTGTTATCAAGATGAACGGTATCTTGTCTCGCTTCAACTCGTAAGCGGTGAGCCTAGCACCCTGCAGTCTAGGTCGAGTCTCTGTTACCACAACCCTTATTTTCTTGCCTTGTTCCCAAGCCGCACGAATAACGCCTAGCGCTGTGCCATAGTCCACTGTTGCTAGACTGCCTGCGTTGCAGTGTGTCAGGACTGCGTCGCCGTCTTCGATGAGTTTAGACCCGTGCTCGCCTATTTTCTTGTTCATCTGCACATCTTCATCTGCTATTCTCTTCGCCTCCTCCACCAGAGCCTTTACCACATGGTCTACGGAGCCAAATGTTTTTTGTGCCCTTCCTAGAATTCGATCCACTGCCCAAAACAGGTTCACGCCCGTTGGTCGAGTCTTTTTCAAAAGTTCAGCCGAGTCTTTGATTTGCTTAATCAGTTCTGTCTTGTTTTTTGCTTTTGAGTGAAAGGTTGTAAGAGCCAGTCCATAGGCTGCAGCAGCACCTATTAGTGGTGCTCCTCTAATCTTCATGGTTTGGATGGCTGAAGCCACTTGTTTGCATGTTCGCAGTTTTAAGAAAACCACTTTGTGGGGTAGTTGTGTCTGGTCGATTGTGGTGACAACACCGTTTCGCCATTTTATTGTTTTCGTCGCACCAGCCTCCGTCGGAACCTCTTTAATATAGCTTGGGGTATCTATGAATTTTGTCTATACAACTAGACTAAAAGCATGGTGCATGTTGTGAAGAAGAAAGGCTTAGCCACAATAGTTGAGAAGTTTGGTCAAAGGTATTCCGAGTTCTTGGGCATCAATTTGAAGCGTGGAGACGATGAAGAGGTTTTCAAGTGGTTTTTGGCAGCGGTTCTGTTCGGTGCGCCGATAACCGAAGCCTCAGTGGTGAAGACGTACAAGTGTTTTGAAAAGCATGTGGTTCTCACGCCAGAGAAGATTCTTAAGACTGGGTGGCAGGGGCTGGTTGAAATCCTCGACGAGGGAAGTTACACTCGATACGACTACAAGACGGCGGACAAACTCTTGGAGGTCATGGGCAACTTAAAAACAAAGTATCGAGGAAGCCTCAAACTCCTCCATGAGGAAGCCACAGACTCCCTTGACCTTGAAAAGCGATTGAAGGAACTTGGGAAGGGCATCGGAGACGTAACCGTCAGCATCTTTCTGCGAGAGCTCAGAGGCATCTGGAGTAAAGCCGACCCCAAACCCACTCCACTAGTTATCTTAGCCGCAAAAAACATGGGAATAATACGAAGTGAAAGCCCAGAAGAAGCAAAGAAAGAGTTGAGGGAATTCTGGGAGAAAAACAGAGTTGAGGGCATGTCTTTTGTTAATTTTGAGACTGCTCTGCTGCGCTTGGGTAGAGACATGCGTCGAAAAAAACGGTAACACCAACCTATTAGAAGCCATAAAAGACTGGATACAACAATGAAAGACTATGCACGCGCATATCATGGTGATGCCGTAGTGAACGGAGCAAATGAAATCTTGGGTCGTGTCATTCGGAAAGAAGTGAGGGTGAATGCTCCTGTCGAGAAGGTATGAAGGGCATGGACTACAAATGATGGGGCAACCAAGTTCTTTGCCCCTAAAGCAAGAATCGAACTTACTATAGGCGGACCTTATGAATTGTACTTTGATCTGCAAGCTCCGAAGGGTTCGCAGGGTGGTGAGGGTTGCAGGGTGCTGAGTTTTTTCCCATGGAGATGCTGGAAAATAGCGGGGGAGATTATGTTTTCTTAGTCTAATTGTGTTATTTATCTCGCCATATGGATGAAGGAAATCTGTCTTGATATGTTAGAATTATGTTGAGAATATCTTCATAATGCTGATTTGCTTCTTCCTTATCTCTAAATTTTGGTTGAGGGTAAACACTTCGAACTCCGACTTTCCCTCCTCCTATTATTGCTGTAAATTCTGTTCCAATGAGCATGATTTTTCGAAGACTTGACTCGTCATCCGACATGATGATTTTGAAAGCGAGGTCTGCCAATAGGTTTGGGAAGTCTATCCCGCTGAAAGATATTCCTTGAACTCTTGGATCGGAAAGAAATCCAAACGACATAAACTTGAATGCGCCTAATGCCTCATACATTTTCTTCGAAGCATTCGGCAAATCATTTTTCTCAATAAATACCTTGGCGTCAAGCATTGCTTTTCTTATCGGAACATCGAGTATCATATCTTCCAAGGCAATTAATTCATAATCAACTCCATAATACTCCTTGTAACTCCACCTCAAAAAGTCGCCAACAATTTTTGCATAGAATCTTACAGTATCTACATCGGGAATTATGTCTGCATGTTCTGCATCGTTTCTTATTTTGTTGAGTTCTAAAAGACGATTG
>Ga0315308_1001278_pt1 | contig 14433 bp, 20 predicted proteins | sample TDP3_MG_FD_203078 | JGI IMG/M metagenome (GOLD analysis project Ga0315308, IMG submission 203078) | Freshwater sediment microbial communities from Lake Towuti, South Sulawesi, Indonesia - TDP3 | ecosystem: Environmental > Aquatic > Freshwater > Lake > Sediment | place: Indonesia: South Sulawesi... | reverse complement strand
CCGCCTGCAGCATCGCGTTATATGCCACGGCCAAGGCCCAGTCGAATTTCTCGTTTTCAATTAGAGTTTTGGCCGTGTTTGTGTCCCTCTTAGCGCGCCCGATTGCCATGAGGGCCAACTTGGGGTTCGGCTTGATTCGCCTTATGATTTTATTTTTCAACAGCTCCTCTAAACTCATTTTCTTCACCGACTAACATGATGACGGGCTTCCTCGCGATGTCCGCCAAAAGGTGGTGCCCACCCTTGGCTCTCTTCCTGAACTCCCTCTCGCTCCAGAGGATGTAGTTTATCTCCCTCCCGGATTTTTCTTCCGCCCGGCTTATCGCTTTGAGGACCTCCTCCTCGCTCACGCCGCCCACGACCAACAAATCGATGTCGCTTGATTCCGTCTCCTCCCCGCTCGCGAAGGAGCCGTATATGAGGGCGTGCCGTATGCCCTTTAGCCCGGAGAGTTCGTCCCTCAACAAGTCAGCCAGACCCACGGTTTTGGTCATCAGGCCCTTCAGTTCGGCGAAGTAGGGGAGAGCCTTGTTCGCGGAAACGAGTATGATCTTCCCCCTCCTCTCCTCGCGCAGTATGCCCAGGGAAACTAGGTTTTTCTCCTCCTTGTAGAGCATGCCGTATGGTACCCCTAGGTCTTTGGACAGCTCGCGTATATAGAAACTTTTATCGGGATTCATCACAAGCTTGGATAGCAAAGCGACCCTCGTTTTCGAGCCGAACAATCTATCTATTTTAGATGTCATATTATCTATTTTAGATGTCAAAGTTTATAAATGATACGCTCCACGCTCCACGTTGTAGCGGGAACATGTCCAGACCCATCGCCCTCGGAGTCACCTACCCCCAATCGGCCCTCGATGCCCGTGTTGCTTCTGGATCGCCGAGCGCCTTCATAAACGATTTGATGAAGGATATTTGCTGGTTCCACTTTATGTTTCCCAAGAGCAGGCACATCCGACCTAAAATCCGCCAACAACTTTAAGCTCTGTAGAGTTACTGCGTCTTGTAGTTTAGGAAGGGGCCTCTGTCGAGCTGCTCAAGCCCCACAAAAGTCCGGCGCATGTTTCCTCCTTATAAACTGCCCTCGAATAACAGATAGGCGGGCAATGTTGATCATGCCATCCGCTTCTAGCAGAGTATGTCGGAAATTTCAAATTTAGTAAGATTTATATGTAAAAGTGAGAATTTATTATGGGAGTAAAACTTGCGAAAAACGACAGTTCAGGTGAGGAAAAAAGGCCAGGTGACGCTACCCGTGGAGCTCAGGAAGGCGTTGAAGGTGGATGAGGGATCTGAATTGCTCTTCATTCAAACCCCAGATGGGATAATGGTCAAGCCCATCAAGAGGGTCGAGGTGAGGGAGTTCTCTGGAGCGTTAGGAGAAGGAGAGAAGGATGAGCTGACCTTCGCCTCCCTAGATCCTGAACTCCTCCCCCTCTATTTCAAGAAGAAGTACAGAGGGTGAAGATGTCCGCGAAAAATCTGGCCGAGGTGCCAAAGGGAGTGGCCATCTTCGTGGATGCAAACGTGTTTCACCTCTACCTTCGCGGGCCGAAAAGCATCAGGGACAAATGCATGGGACTTTTGGAGCGAATCGAGAGGGGCGAGGTGAAGGGTTACACATCGGCGCTCGTGCTCGATGAACTCGCTTACAAGCTTCTGCTCAGGCGGATCGAGGAGACCCATCGCCGGAACCCCCTCGAGGTGATAGAGGAAGACCCGTCCGCAGTCGGGAAATCCTCGAACTATGTGGGTGAGGGGTTGGATATTGTGCTCGGGATAAAGGGGCTTGAGGTGCTAGCCGTCGAGCGCCATCACGCGGAGGAGTTCGTCGCGTACATGAAAAAATATTCCCTCCTACCAAGGGACGCCCTACATCTTTCCTCGATGATGGCAATGGGCTGCAAGGATATCGCCTCGGCCGATGAGGATTTTGATTCAGTCCCGGGGATCATTAGGTGGTCCCCCTAACTTCTTGATGAAAGTTTTCCGAAGCAGGAAATTTTCAACCCCTCAATCGTTAATTTTACATAACATTTGTTATGTGGCCGATGCCCTCAGAGATGCCACGAGATTTCTGGACTATGTGAAAAGCAAGCTCCCAAGCTAGGTCAAAATTTACAATTGTCAAGCCGCATTAGGAACAAGCACATCCGACCAAAGGTTCGATCCGCGGATGTTTCCCCTTTTATAAGCCGCCCTCGGTCAAGTCCTGATGGGAAAGTTGTGAGTAAATTATCTGAACCCCTAATTTCGGCTCCAAAGTTTATAAGTAAGGAATTCTTACATTTAACAGGTGAAGAAATGGCCGAGGCTGTGGTGAAGATCACCTCAAAGGGTCAACTCACCTTGCCCGCAGAAATACGTAAGAATCTGAGCATCAGCGAGGACGACTATCTCTACATCACTGAAGCTGGAGGTTTAATTTTGATGAAGAAAATTGGCGTAGATCCCAGGGAAATCCTAAACACGTTTCAGCAGGCTGCGAAAGAGGTTGGACTCACGAGGAAAGAATTGAACCGGGTCATCCAGGAGATCAGGCGGGCCAAGAGATGACTGGGAAGCCGAGGGTCTCCCTAGACACAAACACCCTAGTGTCTGGGATGGTCTTTGCAGGGAACGAGAGAAAATTGCTGGACGCAATCATCGATGAGAAATTAGAGCTTGTGTTAAGTGCAGCCGTGATCGACGAAGTTAACGCGGTGCTCGAGAGAAAGTTCCCTAAACACGCTGTGCTCTTCCCGCTGTTTCTGCGCTTGGTGAAACATGAGAAAATATCCAAGAGCGCTTACAAGGGCTCTGAAAAGCTATACGCCAAGCTGACCGGGGATGAAGCGGATGCTCCAATATTGGCAGCGGCGGCCACGAGTAGGGTCGATTACTTGGTCACGGGCGACAAAAAGCTTCTTGCCCTGAAGCGGGTCGGAGATGTGGAGATAATTCAAACGTGGAAATTGCTGAAAAGGTTGAAAATTTTTTAAAGGAAAACTGCTGGAGCCATTTCCTCAAGTTACGGGCTCCAGCCTAGGATCTGATGTGAATGTAAACCCAGGCAGAGGCTCCCCCGGCGCTGTCGCGAGCATCCGGAAGAAGAGCACTATGGGGATGTTATCGTGCACGAAGGAGAACTTGTAAGTGCAGAAGGTCCGTCCGTCAACACCTGCTGCAGCCATCCTCCAGCTCGCGTCCTCCGGCACAATAACGATAATGTTGTCCTCGAGCCTCCACGTGCGCCCTCTGAGGTAGGCCAGCACCTTTGAGGGCGAGTAGAGCCATCCCGTCCGAGCTGCATTTTCAACCGATGAGCAGTCGATGGCGTCTGTGATATCCCCGGGCAAGTTTTCAACGTTTTCGACGACCCAAGCGCTCGTCACATCTCCAACCCGTGAAGCATCGTACCTTCCAGTCGCTCGGACGCGAAGGAGGAATTCATTGCCACCAGCACCATGATAACTGACCCTCGCCTCGACCACATCGCCCTCCCTTCTGTACGCCAGCACGTCCAGCACCTTGTTGTCCTTCGTGGCCGGGTAGCGCTCGAGGGAATAGAAGTAGGCCGCGACCACCGCGACCGCCTCATTTCGCCTGCCCTCGATGTTTTCATTCGCCCACGCGTAGAACGGCGGAGGGGTAGGCTCGGATGGAGGTTCGAGCTCTTCGAGGATGACGACGATGGGCGAGGCCGATATCACCACCCCGTCGCCCAGCCTCTGCACGTGGACCTTTCCGCCCGGCTCGAAGTCCCTGTTCTCTAGGATGAGTTCGGCGTTGACGATCGAGCGGTAACTCCTGCCTGCCCGAGGGCCATCGAGCACCGTCACCACTATCGCGTTGTCCTCCACGCCGAGCTCGTAGCTGCACCCGCCCACGTCATTTGGCAGAGTGTAGGTCGGCTGCTGCCTAGCGAGCGCTGCAAAGCAAGTCCTGGAGATGTCGTCCGCGAGGGCTTGGGCCTGCTCATCAACCCCTGCCTCCCTCTGCGCTCCGAAGTGGAAAACGAGCACCCCTGCCAGCAGGACTGCCATGATGACGCTCGCCAGCACGTAGAACGGCAGGTTTTCGACGTCAGCCACTTACCTCAACTCCTCCGGAGGTGCGCCTGAGGGTGAGCTCGGCTCGCCCGCCGCTGAAGGATGGTCCGCTCAAGCTCACGAATGTATCGAAGCCCCTGTTTTCCCCGCCGATCGAGATCACGACGAAGGTGTTCTCGAACCTCAGCTGGCAGTTCAAGGGCACGGTGATGGTGAATGGTATCGTCGAGCCAGGGTCTTGGTCCCTGAGCGTTTCTATCAGCTCAGCGAGTTGGCCAGCGTCCCGCTCGAATTTCGCCTCAGCGCTTTCGGAGCGGTAGGTGTTGAAGATGACGACGAATATACCACAAAATATTGAAGCGAAGACCACGCTGGCGAGCAACTTCAGGGCTACCATGTCCAGCCCGCAATTACTTGAGCCGCCAATTGATAACTACTTCTCTATGCCAGCCCACTTTCGAAGCTCTTTGCCAACCTTTTCTATGAGGTGGGCCTTGCCCTCCTCACGCATCCGCTTTAAGTTGGGGATTCCATTCTGGCTCTCAGCGACCCACTCCTTCGCGAAAGCACCGCTCTGGACATCCTTTAGTATTTTATGTATCGTCTCTCTTGCTCTTCCATTTATGATCCTCGGACCACGTGTTCGCCCGCCGTATTCGGCTGTGTTGCTGACCGCGGCCCACATGCCCTCTATCCCATGCTCGTAGATCAAGTCCACGATGAGCTTCAGCTCGTTCAAACACTCGAAGTACGCTACCTCGGGCTGGTATCCCGCTTCGACGAGGGCCTCGAATCCCGCTTTTATCACCTCTGAAACCCCTCCACACAGCACGACTTGCTCGCCGAAGAGATCAGTCTCGACCTCCTCCTTGAATGTGGTCTCGACTACTCCTATCCTGGTAAGCCCGACGCCCTTTGCCAGCGCAAGCGCGATCTGCTTTGCCCTCCCGCTGTGGTCCTGGGCAACTGCGAGCAGCCCAGGCGTCCCGGAGCCCTGCTGGTACATCCTCCGGAGGATTGCCCCCGGGGCCTTTGGGGCGATCATTATGACATCGACATCTCGAGGGGGCACGATCTGCTTGAAGTGGATGTTGAACCCATGGCTGAAGCAGAGGACCTTCCCGGCCTTCATGTTGGGCGCGATGTGCTGCCTGTAGACCTGGGCCTGGACCTCGTCGGGTATGAGCATATGAACTATGTCCCCCCGCTTCGCGGCCTCAGGAATTTCCATTACCTCGAATCCATCAGCCACCGCCTGCTTCCAAAAGCTATCGCCCTTGACGTTGCCGACTATGACCTTGCACCCAGAGTCCCTGAGGTTGTTGGCCTGCGCGTTCCCCTGGTTGCCGTAGCCGATTATCGCTATTGTCTTTCCCTTGAGCTCCCTCAAGTCGGCATCCTTCTCATAGTAAATTTTAACCATTCCAACACCTCCTACCCCATCTCCCTCGATATCAACACCTGCCCAGAGCGCGCGACCTCCTTCAAGATGTCCGGCCCGAGCGCCTTCACTACCTGCTCTATCCGCTCGTGGTCGCCGTAGACCTCAGCCACGAGCGCGTTGTTCTTGAACTCGAGCACCCGCCCCCCAATTCGGTCTATTTCGTTGAGCACGCGAAGGCTCTCTTCCTCGTTGAGCTTGCGGGTCTTGAGCAACGCCACCTCTCGCACGATACTCCGCTCCGGGTCCAATACCTCGACTTCAACCACTGGGGTCATCCTGACCAAAAGCCTGCGCATGAATTCAGCGAGGCGGTCATCCGCCTTGAACATTATGATTATCCTCGCCAAGCCGCTAGGCTCGATACCCACGGTTATCGAATCGAGGTTGATCTGCCTGCGCGTGAAGTCCCTCGCTATGCGCATCATCACGCCCGGGACGTTTTCGCAGAGTATGGAGAATATCCGAGTCTTCATCCGATCACTTCACGTCAGCATCTGATCAAGTCGCCCTCCAGACGGCACCATCGGCAGGCATTGCTCGTCCGGATCTATGATGATATCTAACACGGCTGGTTTACCGCACTTAAGTGCCTCCCGCAGCTTTGGAGCTATCTCGCTCGGCCTCGTTGCGCGGTCACCCCATGCCCCATAAGCCTCAGCTAGCTTGACGAAATCCGGTGTCTCCCCTAAATAGACGGCTGATCGGCGCTTTTGGAAGAACAGGTCCTGCCACTGCTTGACCATGCCGAGATACCGATTGTTCAGGATGCAGACCACGACGTCGATCTTATTTTCGACAACTGTCGCGAGCTCCTGGGAGTTCATGAGGAAGCTACCATCCCCGGCTATGTCCACCACGTCGCACTCGGGACGGGCAACCTTGACGCCCATGGATGCCGGAAATCCGAAGCCCATCGTCCCGAGCCCACCCGAGGAGATGAAGTGCCTGGGTTTGCGGACGGTGAAGAAGTGCGCAGCCCACATCTCGCACTGCCCAACCTCTGTCACCACAATTGCATCATCGCTGAGCACTCCCATTATCTCCTTGATGGCTCGCTGTGGCTTTATCGGCACGTCATCGTAATCCATGCGGGGCGCGAATTCCTTCCGCAGCTTCTCGGTGCGCTTAAGCCACTCGCTGGGCTTTCGCCGCTTTGCCCTCGCCTTGAGCCCCTTGATGATCGCTGCGAGCGCGTGTTTTGCATCTCCGATTACGGGCACGTCGACGCGCACGATTTTACCCACCTCAGCTTGGTCGATATCTATGTGTATGATCTTGGCCTTCGGGGCGAAGTGGCGCACGTCACCCGTCGCGCGGTCGTCGAATCGCACCCCTACCCCCAGCAACACATCGCACTCGCTGATCGCTAAGTTAGCCGCCATCCGCCCGTGCATTCCAAGCATGCCCATCGCTAGCGGGTGGTCCTCGGGAATTGCCCCCTTGCCGAGCAGGGATGTGACGACGGGTGCATCCAACATCTCCGCGAGCGCGACGACTTCAGGCGAAGCACCCGACCATATTACTCCACCGCCAGCGAAGATCAGAGGTCGCTCGGCTTGGGTCAGAAGGTTGACGGCCATGTGGATTTGCCCGATATCAGGCTCCAGTTTGACGGGCTTGGGATACTCCACGTCTGCGGGTATTTTGACGTCCACCTTGCCGACCTGCGCGTCCTTGGGCAGGTCTATGTGCACAGGGCCCTTTCTGCCCGTTGTCGCGACCTTAAACGCCAGCCTCACCACTCGAGGGATATCCTCAGCCCGATGGACGATGAAGTTGTGCTTGGTTATGGGTAGCATCACGCTGAGCATGTCAGCCTCCTGGAAGGCATCTGTTCCCAACATCGAGCTCGACACCTGCCCGCTGATCGCTATCACGGGCGAGCTGTCCATGTAAGCGTTGAGGATGCCGGTCGTGAGGTTCGTCGCGCCAGGTCCCGAGGTCGTCATACAAACTCCTGGTTTACCCGAGGCCCTAGCATAACCGTCCGCCGCATGCGCCGCCCCTTGCTCATGCCTCACTAGGATGTGGCGGATCTCCCGCTCATCGTAGAGGGCATCGTAAACTGGGATTATCGCTCCCCCAGGGATGCCGAAAATGTGTTTAGCACCCTCTGCCTTCAAGGCCTCGAAGAGCGCCTTGGCGCCCGTCATCTCGACCATCCAATCACCGCAGCTCTAAGGTTTATCTCACCACATTATTTAAATCTCCAGAGGTCCGCTATCCCCGATCCGGCAGGCGGGCGAGCACTGAGATCTTGAACTTACGGCGGCCGCCCTTATCCATGCCTATGAGCTTCGCGCTCTCGCTGACCTCAGCGCTGAACTTGCTCTTGAGCAGCGACGCCATCCGCCTAGCTAGCCCAGCGGGGTTGACGTAGAGGTCGAGCCCTCCCCTTTTTTCCTCTATTTTCGCTATGAAAGCGGCGCGATCCTGTTTGCGTACCTCTGCGGCGCACCGCTCGAGCATGAGTTTTATTTCCCTGCGCGCCTCTGCGGGCATGTCCTTGCCCCTCACCTGGACGATCGCTTCATGATGGCCAGCGCTCACCAAGCCGCACACGTCGCACATGCGCCACATCGGCTTGACCGCAATTCTAACATGCTCAACATGTGGGCTGACCTGTAGCTCATGGACTTTCCCTCGCGCATGAACATCGACCACTGCCTCACCCGCGGTCAATTTTGGCTCCACACGCAGCTTAAGCTCCTTGATTTCATGCGGGCGTAGGAGCCTCGTGCCGGCGGGGGTGAGCTGGGCGAAACGGAGCTCGGAAAGCACAGCCGCTCGGGAAGCATCCTCAAGGGCTGACTCCATGTTTCTTGGTTCATGCCACCTGTTATCGACGAAGTACGCCTTGCACTTGCTGCAGATGCTCACTTGGATCTCGGCTGGAGCCCTAACTAATGGGTTTTCCTTCATGAAACAGGCATGGCATAATCCTTGGATGAGTGGACCTTTCTCAGCTTCAGGAGCGCCACATTTATAACAAAAACGTCGCATGTTTATCCCATTAATTGTTCACTTGATCATTTAAACGATGAAAACGTAAGCCGGACAGTTATCCATTACATTCGAACCATCTGTGCGTGAGGCACTCCCTGAATTTTTATGACATTTGCACGGTCGACGATGCCCTCCTTGATGGCATGTTCTACGATCGATCCCACCATGTTCGCTATCGTTGCCTCCTGGAGGGCTGCCAAACACTCATCTACGCTCGCCTCCTGCCCACTGTAAAACGATCGATCGACCTTGAGCTCGAATTCCCCCTGCTTGTACTCCTTCCCCATTAGCTTTGAATCGCAGATGATCACAAGCACCTCGCCACTCGTGCGCACTATCCTGAGTTGGGGCAAGCTAGACGCTCCGCACCGAAGCGCGAGCGCCGCATGCCTCGCACTTCAGCATTTGAACCCGTTCGTGCTTGATGAGCTTGGTATCGGGTTTCCCGCACTCGCGACAGAATACGAACTCCTCGGCGTACCGCTTTATACGATCGTCCACGACAGACTTCACAAACCTGCCCTGGAAAACGGCCTGATTGCCCTCCAAGTTGCCCGCTGCGCCGAGCTCCCTGTGCAGGTATTTCATGAGGTGTTCGGGCTCACGATTCAGGGCGCCAGCGATGCCCCTGAAATTTCTCAATGTCGTACGATTTCCAACTATTACAACGTCGGCCTCGGGAATCTGAAAACGGGTCTCCTCAAAAACTGCCTTGGGGACCTGCTCGAGCGCGCGGTCCAGTAATTTCTCATATTCTGCCACTTTTTCACCTCAGGCGCCTGAACCTCCCAACCTTCGGCTCGAATATCTCCCCATCCGCGATGAGCACCCGGAGCGAGTCGTCCACCTCTGCCTGAGGCATGTCCAGCTCGGCCGCAATGTCCAGGGGTGCGACGCCTCCTCCCTTGTCGAGCTTGTCAAATGCTAGCAGGACCTTCTTCTTGACATCTTCAGGTACCTCAGGAAGGGGCTCCTCTACCTCCTCGATTGTCTCGACGGCTGGGGCAGCTCCGGGTGCGGGCAACTCGACTTCCAACCTCCTGACCTCGGGCTTAGGTTCGGGCTGCGGTCTCCTCCCCTGCACCAAAGCTTGTCTTCGCGCTCGCAGGACCTCCAGCTCCCGCACGAGCTCCCAGTTGGGGTCCTCCACCCTCGCGATGACCTCGGGCACCAAGTATATCTCACCCTCGTACTCCCGGACCCTGCCGATGACATCGACGAGGTCTCCCACCTTGAAATCCGCCAAGGTTTGAACGTCCTGCCTCCACGCCTTCAGACGGATGGTCTCGCTCCCATCGTCTATGCGCAGGGTACCGTAGTTCTGATCCTGGCTGATGAACTTGTCGATGATGGTGGCGATCGTGCGCGCGCGCAGAACGCGCAGGCCCCAGGGGGTGAGCAGGTAGCTGGGCTCGGCCTCGCTCGAGCGCACGTATTTGCCATTCGCCAAGTCCTCTATCTTGACCTTTTGGGCGACCGATCGCATTCAATCCATAGGAATACTTCGGCGGCTGCCTTAAATTCCTTTTCAAGTCGATGTCACAAAATCCCAACCGCCCGTGGTTGAGTTTTATTGCATGACATCTACATAAGAGGTGGCGGGTGTTATGTTCGAATTAAGAGGCGCATTCGGAAAGCGCGCGATAGGCATAGCCGGTGGCGAGATAACCGTGGATGGGGTCGATGAACTGCTCGAGGAGCTCGCGCGCATCGACCGCAAGCACGGCACGGTGAGCCAGATATTCGATGCGTCGCGAATCGCGGGCAGGGAGCACCTCTTACATGCGGCTCGGCTCGCGCTGATCGCCCAGGCCACGGGCTGGAACTTCGCCAGCTCCTTAAACGTGGAGCTCGCCTGCTGGGTCGCAGGCGAACGGCAAATAGATCGTGCATTCGGAAAGGTTGGAGTACGTAAAGGAGGTATGACGGTCGCGGTCCTGACTATCGGTAAAACGCGTTTGGCAGTAAAACGCGCACAGGCGGATGTCCTACGCGAGCTACGTATTGAACGTGATGATAACGTGGTGGAATTCGTACCTAAAAAGATCGCGGCCCTGCTCAAGGTTTTCTCTATACCAAAGCGTGAGTTGGAGATAGTCGAAATCCGAAAACTCGTACTCGAACGCATCGCCCTGCTCAGCCTGCAGCGGTGATATTTTGAGATCTGTAACGTCAGGAGAACCCAATTACAAGACCGCAAAACTCATCGTCACGAGCCGAGAATTATATGCCACGCGACAAACCATCGCCTCGCTCAGGGCAGCCGTGTCCGGTGCACGCATTCGAGGTGCGGGCTTCAGGGGTATCTTCATCCTCGAAGCTGAAGGCGACGCGCTGGAGCTCGCCGAGAAGGTGAACCAGGAGTGTTTCTTGAACATCGGTCGGGCAACTGCAGTGCTAGCCGAGGTCCAAAGCACGCTCGATGCAATAAAGGAGGCCGCGGTAAAGGTCGGAGCCGAACACATAGGCGGGGACGAGAAATTCTGTTTCAGGCTCCACAAGCGGGGCTCACATTGGCTGGAGCAGGATACTCCCAAGCTCGAGCACGAGATAGGTGGGGCGATATGGGTAGCCCTTCAGGAGAAATATGGGAAGAAACCAAACGTCGACCTCGAAGATCCGGACGTGACTGTGGTTGCAGAGGTCTTAGGGCCGAATTCTGCGATCGGCATCATCAGAAAGGCTTGGCGGGAAGGCGCTACTTGAATAAATCCTCAAATGAGGGGTCCCTGAGCACCTCTGTGACGCGGGCACATGCGGGCATTATCGGCCTGTCCGAGTGGGAAAGGTTGCCATCCTCATCGATCGAGACGTATTTTGCCTTCAACGGCTCCTTGACCTCAGCTGCGATGCACGTGAGTTCGGCCTCCGTGCCCGCGTACACGTAGTAGTAGTGCTTCCCCCTGTAATTGTAATAGAATATCCAGCCCTGCCCCCTGGCGATGTTGACCACGTCTGCGAGGTCCTTGCACCAGGTTACCTTCACACGACCCCCTTCGTAGCTTTGCCCGAGGTTCTTAAAACCTTTGGGATACCAAAGGCACAACATCGAAATAGATACTTTTCTAAAGTTTGTGGGGTTTAACCTCAGCTGTTTTCCTCAGCTTTTCAACGCCAAAGTAAGAGCCCCTCACGACGAGAGAGTCCCCGGCCATGACCCTGACCTTCATGCCGGGATCAAAGATGTGGTGCTTACCTCGCTTGATCATCAGCACGTACGCGCCCATTGTCGCCCATAAGTTTAGCTTCCCGAGTGTTTTATTTACCAATGGAGAGTTGGGGGAAACATCGACTTTGGCTATCCGTTCATCTGCCTCCGCGATCGCCCTCGCGAAGACTGGGTGGAGCTCGACCCCGCGCAGCACGACATCTGCAATTGAATCGGCCGCATCGGATATTTTCTCCATACATTTTACGACCTGCAGCACGCTGTTCAACCTCGCGACATCGCGCTCCTGCTTAGCCGCCCTGAGCGCCGTGAGCCAGAGCTTATAGTTGAGCTTGTCGAACTCCTCCTCGAGCTCCCTGACCCATTCGGCGACCTCGCGCGAGCCAAGCAAGATAGATGAATATGCCATGTCCACCATCATGCTGCTCAAATCGCGCATCTCCGAAAGTGCACCGCGGATCGCTGCCAGCCCATCCCCTGTAACAGGGGCCGTTTTTTGGACACCTGCCATCTTTCGCAGGCATTCTATCCCATCCCGCGGCCCCCGAGCGATGAGGATATCACCGGGCAATGCCTCCATGTCGCTGGTGGGGGGAACGGACCAAGACTTCCCCCTCTTTATCGCCATGATCCATACCCCTATGTTTGAAGGCAGCTTCAGTTCCAGGAGCTTCTGACCTGCCAACATCGAGCCATCCGCGACCTCTATCCTAGCTAATTTCTCATCTGCCCTGGCTATCGCCTCGCGCACGACTGGATGGATGTCGATACCCCTGAGGATCAGGTCCGCGATGTCCCCAGTCGCATTGGACATCGCCTCTGCTGCACTTGCGACCTGGAGGATGCCCGTTATCTTTTGGGCCTCCTTCACGTTGCGCGCAGCTACAGCGGCAATTATCCTGATGCGGTACATGAGCTCATCCATGTGAGCCTCAAGATCGTGCACCCGCTTAGCTATTTCTTCGCTTTCGAAAAGCAGCGATGCGTATGCGAGGTCCACCATGAGGTCAGAGACATCCTTCATCTCAGTTAGAAGTTCCCTAACGCTCTTTGGTCTATACTCAACCTTCTCCACTTTCTCACACACCTACTATTTTGATCGCTATAAGTAAGCATGTTACGCCTGAAACATCGATGATCGAAGTAACAACCGGGATTACCACGTTGTCGGGGTCCAAACCTCGCGCGAAGGATATGAATGCCAACGCAACCGTCGATAGCACGATCACAGGCACCAACATGATGCCGGCAATGAAAAAAGCGAACATCAGCCTGATGGAATCCACGGGCGCTGTACCTCGCACGCACGCGATGAAGAAAAAGGAAGCGCTTATGATCAAGAATATGCCGATGCTCATGAGCACCGATGCCCTGATGTTTCCCCTTAGCACCCTTTGTCCCCTAAGCCTTGGTTCAACTGTACCCATATGTAACGCGGACGCTAGCCTAGCGCCCAGGATGCTGCCGATGTTGCCGCCTATCCCATTTATCGGCGGGACCATCATCAGGATCAACGGCACCTTTTCAATTTTCTCAACATTGATGTTGAGCAGGTAGCCGGCGAAAAGCGATATGAGTGCGCATGCTGGAAGTATGGGGTAGCTCTCGAGGACTATTCTCCGGACGCTGTAGACCGTCAAGCGATCACCTCACGAAGAGCACGGCTAGGAATATGCAAACCACGGTGACGAAATCGCCAATTGTCGCCATCACCGGACTAGTGATATTGTCCGGGTCCAATCCCTTGACGTAGGAGATCACCGCCACAAAGACGGTAAAAGTTGCGAGGATGAGGCCGGAGGTAAATCCAGCTATCAACGCTATCGTCACGAGGCTTAAAACGCCTATCGTCTCCGCCCCTGTCAGGATGCATATTGCATATGATAGCAGACCTATAGTTGCAGACGCGATGAAACTGAGGATGAGCGAAGACACGATGTTTGCCTTTAACTCAGCAGTCAGGGCTAGTCGAGGCTCGATGACACCTGTATGTAGTGCCGTCCCAAGTCTGGAAGCTAAAGCGCCATTTATATTGCCACGGAGGTCGAGCAAAGGGGGGACCATCACTATGAGTCCTGGGATGAGCTCGATGATGTGTTCTTCCATCCTCTCCAGCGCGAAACCGGCACCCAGCTCGATGATGGTACATAATAGCAAAACGGACATGCCCTGAATCAAAATAGCCCTGATGTTTACCTCCTTAACCATCACCGCACCCGAAAGCCCTAGGCGAATAATCATTTATAAAACAACAGCACAATAACAAGACAACAACAAGTTAAAGGGTAACTCGATGGTCAAGTTTTTCTTTACTGTCTCTCCGCCTGTGTGACTATTTTAGGCATGGGCGGGGGTCCTCGTCTCGATCCATTTGAATATCTCTGAATCATTCTTTCTTACACCGCTATCTTTAAATATAACAGTGTTATAAGTCAGATATGGTAATCCGCCTCTCCCCCTAGGGTGCGCGGCGGGCCGCGCGCCGCCCCTCCAAGGTGGGGTTTTAACCTCACTTTCAGCCTCTTGGCGGCGCGCAAAGGCTAACCAAAGAACTGTTCAACACATATACACTTATATCCTAAATCACTTAAGTTTTGATGCGGGTCGGCTGCCGGTCCGTTAGCCTCCTATATTCTCACATTGGATCGGTCATTACACTTGCTTTGAGGCCGGCCCGCTTTCTTTGCTTTTGCTTTATTTTACTTTAGGCAATATCACCTAGCGGATTTTCTATTCACATTATTTCGAGAATTCAGCCCCCTGAAAACAGGTTTATAACA
>Ga0315308_1001276_pt1 | contig 14444 bp, 13 predicted proteins | sample TDP3_MG_FD_203078 | JGI IMG/M metagenome (GOLD analysis project Ga0315308, IMG submission 203078) | Freshwater sediment microbial communities from Lake Towuti, South Sulawesi, Indonesia - TDP3 | ecosystem: Environmental > Aquatic > Freshwater > Lake > Sediment | place: Indonesia: South Sulawesi... | reverse complement strand
CACTGAAGGTACAGGTCTTATCAACGACCTTCCTAGCGGTCAGCCCGTCGATTCCTAAACCCTGTATTTCACCCGTTTCCTCAGACACAAGTATAACCGGGAGCCTGGTCTCACGAGTAAGCCTACCCGTATCTAGACATTGCCCTGTAACCGATGTACTCAGCATGATAACCCTGATCTGACCGTAGTGTGGTGACTGGAGAATCATGTCCGCAACCCTCCCAGCCACATCGGTCTCCGCATCCCCAACCCGAACCTGCATCACGCCGTCAAGCCAAAGCCCGCCTCTGAAGACAACTCCCACGTAATCCACGTAACCATCCTCAACAACGGCGGAGTCGATACCGAGAACCCGTATTTCCCGCTTAACTTCCCTAATCGTCAACCCACCCAACTATGTTTCTTCCACGCCTTCAAGCTATTTGAGTGTTACCTTGACGCTTGCTCTTTGGGTTGATGCAAGGCGTATAGAATCCAGAGCTCCATATCCCAGTTATGGGAAACACTGCGTTTACACATCTCCTTATACGCAAGCTGGATGTAGCTGACCTTGGCCTATCTCCTCGGCATGAGAAGTTTGGGATGGTTCTCTAATGCGTGTTGAAGTTTTACATAATAATTAGTAAGGGGGATGTCTTGAGGCTTTGAAGCTTCAGGATATTTTTATGAGTGAGTGTTAGAGGTAGAGGATGGAACTGTATCTGAACAGCGGGGGATGGGGCGGGGGTAGAGTGTAACTCCCCCACCGCCAAGTCCGGTTAAGGCTTAGACAAAAGGCGCGGGGCTCAGAATCCCGTGGCGTAGGCCTTCGTGGGTTCAAATCCCACCCCCCGCACTTTAAAAAAAATTGCGCGCTCAATTATAAAGTCTCTTCAATACCCTCAAAGTGTTTAATGTAACCCACTTACTTGGGCTGCCTTTTTTCCTAAACTCGACTTCTCCCCAACCTCGATAGGGTTTATCTATTGTCCAGCGTCCTCGGCTGTCTTGCTTTAACATCAGGATGTCTGCCGCCTCTCTTAACCTCTTATCTTTTAAAGTATAATCATAATAAGACAATGTGTAAACATGTTTTAAAAGGTAATACTCAAATAGGGGATACCTTATCCACTTGAAACGGGAACCAATTCCATATCTCCCACGGTCCACCTCAGGGATAGGTATGACGGTAAAAGACGATTGGGCTGGGAGGAAGCTCGTCATGATTCTTTTGAGACTCAGGTATGCCTCAGCGATGGGTATATTCTTCAACGTTAAAGAACGTTTCTTTTCTGATAAGTCCCTCATAAGATCTTTCTGCCGAAGTTATTCTCTATTTTCATCATCAGCCTGTTTTCTGTTGCCATGGGTCTATGTATTTCTGCGAATAGTACGCCTTTAACAGTAGGTATATTCGTGTTATGCTCCGCTTTCAAACCTCCATTAACGTATAGTCTTGCTGAATCAGCGTTCCATACCAGTTTGATCCTTCCCTTAGTTCTAAGGTCTACTCCCTCAATGTTCCCCGTTTGAGTTCCTACCCCATCTTTGATCGTCCAAAATTGATAGTTAAAGCTCTTTTCCCATCGAAAGATGATGCCGTTGTCTGCATCTGAAGGTGCTTCTTCGATGAAGCCAAAGTAGAATATGGTATTTTCATCGTGAACATTGATCTGTATGTCGTATTCGTACGTCCCATACCCTTTTGGGAAGGGGTCTACGACCTCCGCAATCGCGCCCTGCGTGTTTGGCGCACCCCTGTTTTTAGCAACCCACAAGGTCAATTCACCCGTTTCCGGGTCGATCTTTAACCCGCTCTCAACCAGCCGAGTGTTGTAGATTGGGATGAGCATTTCCCTTTGAAGCCCTCCTTTCACTCAATCACCCTGCAAATACATTTAAATTTTAACGTTTCAAATAGTTGCGGAGACCATGTGGTTGAACATAAAGAAGAACGCGATGGCGGTATACTATGGAGAGGAGCCGAGTAGGATACCGTGGTTAATCTATGGAGAACTGTGTCCTCGCTGCTACATGTCTCGTCAGCTCATGAACAGAGGCTTAGGGTTGAAGGTTTCAGCATCTGTGCTAAGAGCTGAGATGCCCCATGTCCACGTCGAAACCGTTGCCGCTAACAATATCATCCAAAGGACTTATCATACCCCTGTCGGAGACCTCCGCATGAAGGAGCGGATAGGTTTACCGGAGGGAACTGGCGGTTCCTGGACTGTGGAGCACCCGGTAAAGGATGTCAAAGACCTCGATGTAGTCCAATTCATGGCGGAAGACACTGCTTATGTGCCAGACTATGAGCCTTTCATCAGGGTGGAACGCGACTTGGACGCCGACGGAGTGGTTTTCGTCTGGGCGGGTTATTCCCCTCTTCAGGAAATGCAGATCGAGCTTATGGGGTACAGGACATTCGCGGTGATGCTTCACCGATACCCACGCGAATTAGAAACACTTGCGAGAGTATTAGAGAAGAGGACTGACGAGCGTTACAGGGTAATAGCTGAATCCCCGGCTGAAATAGTTAACGGAACCGACAACATAAACAGCGACATGGTAAGCCCTAAGCTCTTTGAGAGATACATGCTTCCATTCTATAAGAAGCAGGCTCAGGTTTTGCATAAGAACGGTAAGATACTGGAGGACCATATGGATGGTAAGCTGAGAAACCTGCGAGACCTAATCTCTAAGGCTGACGTAGATGTTGTTGAGGCCTTTACGCCGCCGCCGATGGGAGACTTACCGGTACCTGAAGCGAGGCGTGCATGGAAAGGGAAGGTTATAGGCCTTAACTTTCCCGGCTCCGTCTTCCTAGAAGGGCTTGACGCTGTTAGGAGGAAGGCCTTGACGATTTTAAGCGAGGCAGCTCCAGGAGACCGCTTCATGGTAATGGTCACGGAGGATATACCGCCGCGACAACGTTGGTCAGGTCTCGCGGCTGTTACTGGTGTGCTGAGGAAACACGGGGGTTACCCGGTATCCGTAACCCCTGATTCAGGTACAGGGACGTGCTAACGGTGTTGTATAGATCAGATTTTTCACCGTTTTTAATCTCCCTATTTTACCCTAACCTTGGTATGTAGTCTTTCTCCGCCTCACAGAGTTCAGCGAACATTTCTCTTATTTCTTCTAGGGAGCAGACTGCGGCGGTTAAGGGGTCGAGCATCAATGCTTGTTCCGCCATTTCGTAGCTATTATTTAAGATTGCTCTCACGGTCATATCGTAAACAGCCATATTTGACCTGTTAAGCGCAGCGAGTTGTGGGGGTAATTCACCGAAATAGGTTGGCTGAACCCCGTTGCGGTTGACCAGACATGGGACTTCCACCACCTCATTCTGCGGCAGGTTGGTTATTAGACCATTGTTGAGCACGTTGCCATAGACCACTTGGTTACGGTTAAACGTGACTCCTTCGATGATCTGGCATGCATACTCAACGCTTCTCTTCAGATCTGGTTCTTCCTTTCCCTCGATAACCCGCTTTCTACGCTCATCCAAGTCCTTCCTCCACCCAGGCCAACTTTTCGCGTAGAATCCCCTTCCACCTAAGAATCCCTCTCGGCAATACTTAGTGATCAACTCAGGTCTTTTACGGAAGTATGGGACGTATTCAGATATGTGGCCGCTGGATTCAGTAACGAAGTAGCCGAGGTGAAACAGGATTTCAAATTTCACAGGGTCTTTTTCGTAAAGTTCCTTATCTTCACGGGCTTTTTTCCTAAGAACCGGGTACATATCTTTTCCTCGATACGCGAGCTCAGTGAACCAGGACATGTGGTTGATGCCGGCGCAGCGCCATCTTAGCTCTTCATAGGGCACTTCTAAATAGGAAGCTAGGCTCTGCGAGGTCCCTTGAACAGAATGGCATAGACCCACAGCCTTCATTCTTGAACCTCTGAATGTGGCAAGCATCATCATCGACATCGGGTTGGTATAGTTTAACACAAGCGCATCGGGACACAGTTCCTCCGCGTCCTTTAAGATCTCCAGCCAAGTTGGAACCGTTCTCAAGGCCTTCATTATGCCGCCTGGACCAATTGTGTCGCCGATGCACTGGTCAATACCGTATTTTAAAGGGATTTCATAATCATACTGAACCGTGTTTAATCCGCTAACCTCGATCGTGTTAATGATGAAATCTGAACCCTCAAGAACCTTTTTTCTGTTGTTCGAGGCGGTGATTGCCCAGTTTACCTTCAATTTTTCGTTAATAATCTTTGTCGCTTCATAGGATAGATTCAACCGCACGGGATCTATATCCACCAGACGGATTTCACCCGCCTCAAGCCCTGGGATCTGAAGAATATCCTTAGTCAAGATTGGAGTAAATGCACTTCCAGCACCTAGATAAGTGATCTTAACCATTCGTTTTCACCCGCTTTCTCACTTCGACACAGGGTTACGGCAACCCTCTAACTTTACAGACTTATATCCCTTATTCTGTTCACGGCGGGGATTCCTAATGGTGAAGCATACGCCGTCGAGTAGCCTTGTTATTCACCAACAGCCTATTCATGGTTCCCCTCTGTATGCGTCAACACGACGTCAAACTGTTGACGAGCATGGAAATCCTTTTATGTTAATCTATAGACGTTTGAGCTAGCCGTGGAGCGGATATGGATTTCGTGCTGATAGCCCGGATCAATCTTGTACTTCAACTTGCTACCGTTGCTATTCTCGCAGCTGGTTTTCTTGTTAAAAGGAGGGGGAAAATCCGCGAGCATGGTCTAATGATGGCGGTGGGGATGGCTTTAAACATGGCCTCATTTCTGTTGGTTATGGGCCCATCTTTATACTCACTTTCCATCGGCGGCAGCCTTTTCAGAGACCTCCCTTCCAATACTTCAATCGTGGTTATTCTTCACGCGGGCATCGGATCGGTGGCTATGGTCTTAGGCACATGGATCGTCGCTGCATGGGGGCTTAGGCGAGATCTCCGATATTGCGTGAAGAGAAAAATGGCTATGAGCGTCACCTTTCTACTGTGGTCGACCGCATTACTGCTAGGTATCGTTCTGTTTATGTGGCTGTATCAATGACCTAGCTGAAAGCACATTGCTCATGCTCCTCTGAAAAAAGATATAATCAGATTTTGTTGAATGGTAAGGGGATATTGATGAGTTTAGGTTTTTTAACCAGGAAAATAGGCGTGAATCAAAGTCGTTTATTCCATAAAAATTAAGGTCTAAACTGGATTTAAACCTAACCAACCGCACTTCATTATAGGCTTGTTTCAAGCTATTTCGGTATAAAAACTCGAACTGAGGTCTCAAGGTGACTATAAAATAGGGACATGAATTATCTGGGAAAAATCTTGGCCTAAGTAAACATAACCTTCACGTTACGAGAGGATTTATAAATGAATAAATGATGTAAATTGAGTGGTTCTCGTGGACAGCGAAAGCTGGTTCGAAAGCTTGGAAGCTATCCTTGTATTCATCGTGCCATTGCTGTTCATAATCCCATTGTATGTCTTAGGCTTCATAACACAGGCCTTGGGCAATTGTATTTCATACACGGTTTACATTGCAGGTTCGGTTGGGCTGACTAAGTACAACAAGAGAACGTTAGCGGAAATAGGGTTAACGCGTAAAGGCTTGATCCCGAGCCTTGGAAATTCGATGATCCTCGTTTTAGCCTTCTCCCTAACCAGGTTCATAGTCGCCGATTTGAAACTTTCACCAGATGTATACTCTTTAGAGGTCGTCGCATTCAACGTGTTCTTTTGGGCACTCAGTGGTCTAGGACAAGAGATACTATTCCGGGGTTTAATCCTCTTTTCATTGAATAGATGGAAAGGCTGGAAAGTTGCGTTACTTGTTTCAACCATTCTGTTTGGCCTTATACATGTTTTGAGATACCCAAGCATATCTGGTATTGTCTTAATCAGTGTGATCGGCGGATTTTGGGGGTGGATCGCCTTGAAGACTAAAAACATAATCGGAACCACGATAGCCCACTTCATATTCAATTTCCTCTTCGCTTTCATGCTCATATCCTAAACCATGCATGTTTCAAGTTACGCTATAACTGAGCAAAGGTTCACTTGTTGTGACAGAAATTCCGGGAATTTAAAGGGTAAATCTTTATTACTTTTACATCGATGACGTAGTCTAGGCAGCGTGTTTTTTTGAAGAGAGCGATAGGTCTCTTTGAAGTAACTTCATGGGGTGTGGGTATAATCCTTGGCGCCGGCATCTACGTTTTAGTCGGTGAGGCCGCGGGCATGGCGGGGAACGCTGTCTGGCTTTCATTCGTACTCGGCGCCGTGGTTGCAGGGTTAACGGGTCTAAGCTACGCCGAGCTTTCATCCATGTTCCCGAAGGAAGCTGCGGAGTATGTCTACCTGAAAGTTGCCTGTGGATGCGAGATTTTATCATTCATAATCGGTTGGCTGCTGATCACAACGGGCATTATTTCCGTGTCCGCGGTGGCTCTGGGCTTCGCGGGTTACTTCCAAGGCTTCCTCGGTTTACCAGAGGTTTCAGTGGCAGTGGTTCTGATCGTTTTACTATCATACATCAATTTCCTGGGTATAAAGGAATCGACCAGAATGAATATTCTTTTTACCTTCGTGGAGGCGGCTGGATTAGTCTTTATCATCGTAATCGGTCTGGGGAGTCTTGGGAAAGTCGACCTGTTCGAGGCGCCTAACGGTTTACCCGGAATCCTATCAGCCTCAGCGCTCGTATTCTTCGCCTACCTCGGGTTCGAAGACATCGTAAACATAGCTGAAGAGACTCGGAACCCGGAGAAAACGATTCCGAAGGCGTTGATTCTATCGATTCTAATAACCACCTGTCTCTACATCCTCGTATCCTCAGCCACCGTTAGCCTAGCTGACTGGAGGGCTCTCAGCGGCTCAAGTGCACCTCTCGCGTTAGCGGCTTCCAACGCCTTAGGTGAATACGCGTTCACCCTCATATCTATAATCGCCCTATTCGCCACCAGTAACACCGTGTTGATTATGCTGGTTGTAGGCTCTAGGATGATCTATGGTATGGCAAGGGAAGATGCTTTACCGAGGGTTCTCTCAAGACTTAACGTTAAAACGGGCACCCCTTGGCCGGCGATTCTGATCACTATGTTCGCCTCGATAATATTCGTGTTCTTAAGCGACTTAGAGCTTGTGGCTGCGTTAACAAGCTTCGGAGCCATCGTTACCTTTGCGTTCGTAAATACGTCATTGATATACATAAGGTACCGGAGAACCGATTTGAAAAGACATTTCAAAGTCCCGTTGAACATTGGGAGATTTCCCTTAACCGGTTTCCTAGGCCTAATATCCTGTCTCTTCCTTATCCTACAATTCACCCCAACCGTGATCCTATCCGGTTCCCTACTCCTATTTACCGGGTTCATAATGTACAAGCTTTCAAAAACCAAGCGACCAGGAACCCAAGGTCAACTAGCTTAATCCTTCGTGTCCCCGCTATCTCTTCATCGATGAGAACGATTAGTAGAAAAAGTAGTATATGGACTGCATAAGGTTGGTCGGAGAGGCATCTTTACAACCTCTTGGTCGAACATCGGAGCCACTGAAAACCATTTTATCAAAATCAGCTTTGTTGGATGACCCCCTGCATTTTTAAACGAATCCGCAGTCAATTATTGGATGTACATGAAAAACGAGGATTTAACCAAGGTTTAACCTAGGTCCTCGGTGCTAGAAGCGATATAGTAATAGTTATTAATGATGTAAAAATGGTTATGGCGTTGAATGCGGCGACGTTAAATACCGCGCCAGTGAAAGTATGTTTCTACACCGAAGGCGATTGCTGCGGCAGAGGTGAAGATCACAGCGATTAAATATTCCTTTGTAACTATCGGAGGCTTCAACAGCGTGAGTTCCAACAATGTTCCCAGCGTAAAAAATAGGAAGTAAAAGAAGTATCGAGGAATCAATGTGCTCCTGAATCTTACAAGGTTTCTATATAAGACCTTGTCCGCTACATAACCTACGCCTTCTTCTTTTATCAAGCCTGCCTCTTTTAGCTTTTCTATATGATATAGTACAAGAGACGGGCTGCTGAAACCCAGGCTTCGCTGTATTTCCCTAACCCTCGCCGGTTCACGGCGTCTGATTATGAAGCGGTACACTTGGAGAGTTTTACCCTGCAGGACATCTTTCTCATCGCGGTTAGAAGACAATGTGACCACTTTAGGCCTCTACTCCTATCATGGTAGTGCCGGTTAACGTGGTTTCCTCATTTTCCGTAAAGTACCCTAAATAAACTCGCACGTAGTAAACTCCCTCTAAGACATCTGTTAATTGCCAATTAAAGCTGAATCTTAATTCTTGCCCTTGTTGAAGAACTATTTCCTGAGATTCCATATCCCCTGGGAATGTGAACACCCTTCCCCCGTTTCGGAATGCCCAGAATGGAGAAACACTGAAGAGCGTCAGCTTCAGCGGAATTGAAGGTTCAGTCCACCCTTTTTCTACGGGAGTGTTTCTAACCATCACATTAAACTCAGCCTTCTCACCGGTTTTATAAGTCGTTTTGTCTGCAAATATCTCTATACTGATTGGTGAGGCGGAGCCTGAAAGTCCATGCCACTCAGGCAGCTTCAAGGATGGAAACAGTTCAACTATTTCTGCTTTCACATCAGGTAGGAGTTTCATCTTCACCGTATCACCCCACTCGGCCATCTCCCACTCAGCCTTCGTGACGATGTACGCAAGGGTTGCTCCGCCTTTAATCTGGTTAACCGGGTCGTCGTCAAAAAGTCTAATAGAAACCGTATACCATCTATGTAAACCCCCGTTAGAATAGCCTTGCCCAATCCTCTTATGGTCCACTATACCAGCGACATAAACAGAATAACCTGGAGTCACGAAGACGTATGGAGGAACTATATATTGCCCTAATAGAGTAATAACTATTACAAGCCCGACTGCCATGGATGACGCCTTTATTAAATCCCCCCTGTATGGCTTCAAGTTCACTCTACCTAATTTTTAGGTTCCACATCAATGATTATAAGTCTATGTTTTTGAACAGTTGTTCAAAACATGTTGAACAATAGTCAACCTATCTATGATTTGATGCTTTATGGGAATTCCCAGAGTTTAAACCGAGTTTTAAACTTAACCCCATTCACCAAAACGATGATGTGGAAATGATTCAATGATGTATTCGAATTAGGATTACGGTTTCTGCAGTAACTTTCTGGGCTATGATGAAAGGCGTAAGAACCTGGCCGCGTTGTCTCCGAGGAGCATCTGTTTCTCCCTTTGGTTTAGGAAGGTGGCTCCTTGCTGGATCATCGTAACCGCCTGTTTATACGTGCAGAAGTTGAGGTCTACGTTCCAAGGCCAGTCTGTTCCCCACATCACCTTCCTTATACCCGCGCCTTCGATGAGCCTTCTAAGCATCTCAAGCCCCGTTGGGTATGGCCACTCCTCGTTGTTGGCGCCGCCGAAGGTGAAGGTTATAGCGGCGATGTCTGTGTACAGGTTGTCGTACGTGTTCAGTAATTCTATGAAGGATTGTAGCCCGGGGAAGGGGGGTTTTGAATGCGTCAAGTATCTATCTAACCAGTTGAAGCAGCCCCAGTGGGTTAAGAGGAAGTCTACGTTTTCAAACTTCTCGGCGACTGGTTTGAAGCGTTCTAGGAATTGATCGTAGTCTTTCATGTACGCCTTGAGCCTCGGGTCGTTCCAGCGTTCCCAAGCCATGATTATAGGTAGTCCTAGGTCCGCGCATCTCCGGTAGAGCACGTCGTATCTCGGGTCACCCGGGAGAGTCCCCACATAAGCCGGGAATAGCTTAATCCCTTTAGCCCCTTTCCCCACATCCTCCTCAACTCCCTTCACGTAGTCCCTGTCAGCGGGGTCAACGTGGTCCGTGAACCAGATGAATCGATCAGGGTACCTCCGATACGCTTGAATGAAGTACGCCTTGTCAACGTCTATGCTGGTTACAACGTCGAGGTCTGGGAGAATATCCTTACCCTCGTAGCTTATGAGAACTGCCTTATCAACTCCCGCCGTAGACATTTCAGAGACCAGTCGCTCAGCTGGGTAATGCCTCCAAGGCTCTCTTCCCACCCTCCTAAAGATATGGACCTGAGTGTCGATGATCAGATACGCCCCTTCCTAGCAGCGCATTGTCGCGCATAGAAAATAAATGTTTTTTGAATGGTCATCCTCGCTATACTCATCGTTTCAGTGGCTTGAAAGATGGGCTTCGAAGCTTTCTACAATGGTAGAGGTCGTATCGGCTTCCGCGGGCCTAAGGGAGCAGCCTTAAGATCAGAGAAGACTTTAAATCACCTACATGGCTGTGAGAAACCAATTATTAGATTAAACAGGAACGTTATTCAGTCGAGGACGATCCAGTGTACAGGGGAAAAACTTCACCATCTAGAGTTATCATGTTGGTGGATTTAGACTATTTCTTCGCTCAATGTGAGGAGGTGAGGAACCCCTCCTTAAAAGATAAGCCTGTGGTCGTATGCGTGTACTCTGGGCGCAGCCGTGACAGCGGCGCTGTAAGCACGGCGAACTATGTGGCTAGAAAATACGGTGTGAAATCCGGGATTCCGATATCTTTAGCTAAAAGAAGGTTAGCTGACACGGACGCCGTGTTTCTACCGGTGGACCATGAGTTCTACGGTGAGGTTTCACGGAAAATCATGGGGGTCCTCAGAGGTTACGCTGACCGTTTCGAACAGGTTGGAATCGACGAAGCCTACCTGGATGTAAGCCGAAGAGTAGAGGGGAACTTCGATAAAGCGGAGGAATTAGCTGGGAAGATTAAGGAGGATGTGAAAGCCCGGCAAGGGCTTACCTGCTCAGTCGGCGTTGGTCCGAATAAACTCGTCGCTAAAATCGCGGCGGACAGTCAAAAACCTAACGGATTAACGACCGTGAAGCCTGAAGAAGCCCGAAGCTTTCTATCACCGATGCCTGTTAACCGCCTCATCGGCGTAGGTAGTAAAACCGCGGAGCGGATGCGGGCTTCAGGAATTAATACAATCGGTGACTTGGCTGGATACGATGTGCAGAGGTTAATCGAGGTTTTCGGCAGGAAGCTCGGTGTTTATTTCCACAACGCCTCACACGGAGTAGATGATGAACCTGTTCAAGAACAGGGTGAGGCTGAATCCATAAGTAGGATATCCACTCTGAAAGAGGACACACGCGATCTGGAGGTCATTCTAAGAGAAGCTGACAGACTGTGCGAGGAGGTTTATACGGAGCTCCTCCGAGGAAGACTCCGTTTCAGGCAAGTAGGTATCATCGCCGTGATGAAGGACATGAGCGTACACAGTAGGTCCGAGACCTTTGAAAACACAACGGATAAGTTGGAACTCCTTAAGAAGGCTGTGAAGCAGCTTTTCAGGGAACTCTTAGAGGATTCCAACCTCGATCTAAGGAGAGTCGGGGTTAAAGTGTCTTATCTAACCAAGGAGCAGATTAGCCAGAGAAAGTTAACAAACTTCTGACTTTCGCTAACTCTTTTCGGGTAGATGATTCCAGTCGCGGCTTCAGTGGTAATTCAACGGTATTGAAGAGTGTGGGGGTTTTACGATTAGACCACGGTTTCCCCGGGCCACATGGCTTCCCTAAGCTTTCTCCCAACCTTCTCTATGGGATGCGCGTCGAGTTCCTTAAGGTGTTTGTCGAAGGCGTTCTGTCCCTCGGCTTCCCATGCCTTAACCCATTCCTCAGCGTACCTCCCCGCTTGAATGTCGGCTAAGGCTTCGCGCATACGCTTCCTCACCTCATCCCCGATAACCCTTCCACCCCTGGTTAAGCCTCCGTGCCTCGCCGTTTCGCTTACCCGCCTGTACATACCGGCGATCCCGTAGCGTTGAATAAGGTCGGTGATCAGCTTAAGCTCATGGAGGGTTTCGAAGTAGGCGACCTCAGGCGTGTAGCCGGCTTCAACGAGGACCTCGAAAGCCGTGGTTATGAGTTTATGAACGCCGCCGCATAGGTCTACCTGCTCACCGAACCAGTCACTTTCAACCTCTTCCTCGAAGGTTGTAGCGATGACCATCGCCTTGGAGGCGCCGATCCCCTTAGCCATAGCTAGAACCCGGTCCCAGGCCCTACCTGTGTGGTTTTGGTACACGGCTACAAGGCTGGGAACACCGAATCCCTGCGTGTAGAGCTCCCTAACCCGCTGCCCAGGTCCTTTAGGCGCCACCATGATGACGTCCACCCACTCCGGGGGTTCAACCCATTTCCAGTGGATGGAGGCACCGTGGGAGAAGCTTAGGGCTTTCCCATGGGTCAGATGGGGTTGAATCTGGGACGTGTAAACGTTAGCGTGCTCCATATCCGGGATTAGGACATGGATGATGCTGGCTTTATCCGTGGCTTCAGACACCTCGTAGACCTCAAATCCGTCGCTTACCGCCTTAGCCCAGCTCTTCCCGCCTTTCCTAAGCCCCAGGATCACTTTAAGCCCTGAATCCCTGAGGTTGCTGGCTTGAGCTGAGCCCTGAATCCCGTAGCCGACGACGGCTATCGTCTCCTTTCTAAGAGGGTCGAGGGAAACATCCTTATCGTACCAAACCTTCATCAACGCGGACCACCTGTTTCAACATCAAAGATCCGGGTAGCATTTAAAACTAGGGCTTAGGCCTCGACTCTAACGGATTTCAAACCCCTGCCCAGGGCGGTTATACCCGTCCTAGCCACCTCTTTAACGCCGAAGGCCCGCATCAACTCGATGAAGGCGTCGATCTTATCCGTTGTCCCCGTCACCTCAGCCGTTATGGACTCATGGCTTACATCGACGACGCGGCCTCTGAAGATGTCAACGTAGGTGACCACGTCTGAGCGTACTTTGGAATCGGGTGTGTGAACCTTTATGAGTGCAAGCTCCCTGACAACGGTTTCCATAGGCTCGAGTTTACTCACTTTAACAACTTCGATGAGCTTCTGAAGCTGCTTAATCACCTGCTCAACGAGGGCTTCATCCCCGTTCACGGTGATCGTCATCCGGGCGAGGTCTGAGGCCTCTGTTGGCCCCACGGTGATGCTCTCGATGTTGAAACCCCGCCGGCGGAACATGTTCGAAACCCTGTAAAGGACCCCGGGCCTATGTTCAACAATAACTGCGATGATGTAGCTCTGCGTCATAAAAGTCACTCCCACATCATCTCGTTTAAAGCCTTCCCTGAGGGGACGATGGGGAAAACGTCCTCCTCAGGGGAAATAGGCACGTCGATGACCGTTGTCACATCAGCCTTAGCCGCTTCCCCGATGGCTTCAGCGAAAGCCGATACGGAGTTCACGTGGACGCCCTTAGCCCCGTAGGCTTCAGCGAGCTTAACGAAGTCCGGGACCTTGCCGAGCTGAACCTGGGAGTACCTGCGTTTGTAGAACAACCTCTGCCATTGAGCCACCATGCCGAGCATGGAGTTGTTGAGGATAACCACGGTGACGGGGATGTCCTCCATAACCGATGTGGCGAGGTCCTGCTCCGTCATCATGAAGCTTCCGTCGCCGGCGATGTCGACGACCGGCACATCGGGTTTAGCGACTTTAGCTCCGAGGGCTGCTGGGAAACCGAAGCCCATGGTCCCTAACCCCCCTGAGGTGATGTACGTCCTGGGTTTGAAGACCTTAAAGTGGAGGTAGGCCCACATCTGGTTCTGCCCAACCTCCGTAGTCACGATGCCGTCTTCGGGAAGAGCCTTCCTTATCTCAGCTATGACGTTGCTGGGCTTGAGAGCTGCTTTTTCAACCTCGGCTTCGCTGGCAACGTGTTCCCTCAGCCTCTTAACCCTCTCAAGCCACGGGGAACTCTCCCTTCTTGAAACCTTCTGGATAAGCGCGTCGTATATAGCTTTCAAAGCTCTCTTCGCATCCGCGACGATCGGTAGATCTGCCTTCGCGTTCTTCCTAATCTCCGCGGCGTCGATGTCTATGTGTATGATCTTCGCCTCCGGGCAGAATTCGTCAAGCCGTCCAGTGGTCCTGTCTGAGAAACGGGTTCCAACCGCGAGTAGGACATCCGATTCTATGATCAGGGTGTTAGCCTCAGGGTTTCCATGCATCCCAACCCCGCCAAGGTAAAGGGGATGGTTTTCAGGGATGGTTCCCTTGCCCATGAGGGTTGTGGCTACAGGGGCGAGGAGGAGCTCTGCGAGGGTTAGGAGTTCCTGAGACGCGTCGGATATCCTAACGCCTCCGCCTGCGAGTACCATAGGGCGTTCAGATTGGGTTAGGAGCTCAGCGGCTCTCTTAACCTGGAGGGGATGCGGTTCATACGTTGGCTTGTAACCCCTCACGTTAACCTCCTCGGGGAAATCCATGTCCGCAACCTCTGTTTGAACGTCTTTAGGTAGGTCTATGAGAACGGGTCCAGGTCTTCCCGTTGAGGCTAGGTAGAAGGCTTCCTTCACAACCCTTGGGATGTCAACCGCCTTCCTTAACTGATAGTTATACTTTGTAACAGGCGTCGTTATCCCGACGATGTCAGCTTCCTGA
>Ga0315308_1001275_pt1 | contig 14444 bp, 11 predicted proteins | sample TDP3_MG_FD_203078 | JGI IMG/M metagenome (GOLD analysis project Ga0315308, IMG submission 203078) | Freshwater sediment microbial communities from Lake Towuti, South Sulawesi, Indonesia - TDP3 | ecosystem: Environmental > Aquatic > Freshwater > Lake > Sediment | place: Indonesia: South Sulawesi... | reverse complement strand
TAAACAATTTAGGTGAATATTATCATCTAAGAGCTGTCGTTACACAACATGGCGAGAAAGCTAAATTTCTCTGCCAGCAATATAGAATGGATTATGCAACTACAGATTATAAAGAGTTGCTGCAGGATTCAGAAATAGACCTGGCATTTATTGGTACCAGACATAATTTGCATTATCCGATGGTCATTGAGGCTCTCAAGAATGGGAAAGCGGTCTTTGTTGAAAAGCCACTCTGTCTGGCGGCTGAAGAGTTAGAGAATATAAAGGAGGAAGTGGCTAAAAGGAAAATTCCAGTTATTGTTGGGTTTAATCGTAGATATGCTCCATTTATTGTCGCAATTAAACAGATACTGGAAAGACTTTCTCGGCCCTACTTTATCCAATATCGGGTCAATGCAGGGTTTATACCCAAAGATAGCTGGATACAAGACCCAGTAATTGGTGGGGGGAGAATTATCGGCGAAGCTTGCCATTTCTTTGATTTATTGAATTTTTTGGTTGGAAAAAGTGTGGAGATAAGAGATATCTCAGTAAGCTCTATTCCAGTAGATGGTAAAAATATAATTGCCCAGGACAATTTTGTTGTTTCTATTCGATATAGTGATGGTAGTATGGCAGTTTTGACCTACATATCTGTTGGAGACGAAAAGCTTCCCAAGGAAAGGATGGAGGTTTTTGTTTCTGGTAAGACTTTTATTCTAAATGATTATCTAAATCTGGAAGTTTATGGAATTAGGCCAGAAGAGCTGAGAGTGCCTCAAGGAAGAATAAAAGGTAACAGTATTAGACTCTCGATTCAGGATAAGGGCTTAAAACAGGAGCTTATAGAGCTGGCAAGATTTATGAAAGGGGAAACTTCCAGGATAATCGATTTTGCCGAAGTAGTCTCCGCAATGGAATTAACTTTTGAAGTTCATAAAGCTATGAAAAGATTCAATAATTCTTAAGGTCTTATGCTACTAAGAGCAGGAGGTAGCTATCGTATGGGCAAGACTTTGATTACCGGGGGCGCTGGTTTTATAGGTTCTCATGTTGCTGAGTACTACGCGAGAAAAGGCGAAGATGTTTTCGTATTGGATAATTTGTCCCGGGGGAAACTTTTGGGAAAAAGTGAGAAGAATGCTGAGTATAACTGGAACTATCTAAAACAATACAAGAATATCTCTTTAATCAAAGGAGACATAAGGAATCTGGAACTCCTTACGGAGACCTGTAAAAATGTAGATGTCATAGTCCATACTGCTGCACAAACAGCTGTAACCACTTCGATAAGTGATCCCTGGTCCGACTTTTCAGTTAATGCTTTAGGCTCTTTCAATCTCTTGGAAGCAGTCCGAAAATCAAAAAGCAAACCTGTAATTATTTACTGTTCTACCAACAAAGTGTACGGAGAAAATGTGAATAAAATCGGTGTTATTCAGGAGAAATCCCGCTACCGATTTGAAGATAGATATGAAAAGGGTATTCCCGAAAACTTCGATATCGATTTATGTGAACATACCCCTTACGGTTGCTCCAAGTTGACAGGTGATTTATATATGCAAGATTATGCCCGGATGTACGGCCTAAAGGTCGGGGTCTTCCGGATGTCCTGCATCTATGGGACAAGGCAGTTTGGGGTGGAAGACCAGGGGTGGCTTGCTTGGTTTGCGATTGCTACGGTTTTGAATAAGCCAATAACCATTTATGGTGATGGTAAACAGGTAAGAGACGTTTTGTACGTTACTGATTTGATAGAAGCTTATGATGGTTTTATTAAAAGCGACCTAGCCCACGGCGTATTCAATATTGGTGGCGGTCCAGAGAAAACTCTATCGTTACTGGAATGCCTGAATCTGATAGAAGAGATCACTGGCAAAAGGTCCCCACTGAAATTCAGTGATTGGCGTCCCAGCGACCAGAAAGTTTACATTTCAGACATATCAAAGGCGGAAAAAGAATTGAACTGGAATCCAAAAATTGAGCCTAAAGAAGGGATAAGGGAATTGGTTAACTGGATTGATGCGAACAGGGAAATTTTCAGATAGAGGAGGAAGCGGCTATGATTAATGCCCTGGTTACTGGAGGGGCAGGTTTCATTGGCTCTTTCATTGTGGACAAATTGATAGAAAAGGGATATAAAGTGAAAATATTTGACAACCTGGATTCCCAGGTCCACCTTGGGAATCGGCTGCCTGGTTATTTAAATCCAGAAGCAGAATTTATTCAAGGGGACATTCGAGATTACGGAAAATTAGCCAGAGCGGTTAAGGGAGTGAAGGTTATCTTTCACTATGCTGCCAGTGTAGGGGTGGCACAATCGCAGTATGAGATTAAAAAATATGTTAATGTTAACATTGGAGGTACTGCCAACCTACTGGACATTCTGGTCAATGAGAAAAATAGTATAGAAAAAATAATTGTAGCTGCCTCTATGAGCAGTTACGGAGAAGGGAACTATCGCTGTGATAAATGTGGCATTGTACGCCCTCCATTAAGAAGTGAGGAGCAAATGGAGAAGAAGGATTGGGAACTATATTGTCCAAATTGTGAACGTAAGGTTAATCCTGTTCCCACTGATGAGAGAGCAAGCCGAATTTCCAATTCTATTTATGCCATTACTAAGATGGGACAGGAAGAGATGGTTATGAATATTGGAAAGACATATTCCATTCCGGCGGTCCCCTTACGTCTCTTTAATGTTTACGGACCGCGTCAATCTCTCTCTAACCCTTACACCGGGGTTGTAGCCATATTTATGAGCAGGATAAAGAACGGGCATCCTCCTGTTATTTATGAAGACGGAGAGCAGACCAGGGATTTTGTTTCCGTTCATGATGTAGTTAAGGCTAATATGTTAGCTTTGGAAAAAGATGAAGCAAATTATGAAGTTTTTAATGTTGGTTCAGGAGTAGCCAGAAGCATCAGAAGTATAGCTACGACTTTAGCCAGGTTGTGCCAGGTAGACATTGTGCCTGAGATAACGGAAAAATTCAGAAAAGGTGATGTTAGACACTGCTTCTCCGATATTTCCAAGATTAAGAATAAATTGGGATTTAAACCCACTATTTCTTTTGAAGAAGGAATGAAAGAACTAATTGAATGGTCTGATAAAGAGCGGTCCATTGATAGGTTCGAACAGGCATACGAGGAATTGAAAGAAAAGCGACTTGTGTAATATATATTTGCGCAGGTTGGAAGCGTCGAAAATAAATTATATAGTAATTATCCAGGTTACAGAACAATGGCTGACCGAACCAAAAGAATTCACAAGATGAATTTGGAATAGGATGGGCCTATGCTAATCAGTATAGTCATCCCTGCTCATAATGAAGAGAGTTGTTTTTTCATTATGCTCTGATGGGAAAAGTGAGAATGAAAGATAGATTTTCATAATATTGAGGTATTGCCATGAAACAATTGGTAAGAAGAAATCCCGAGGTATCCATAGTCGTACCAGTTTACAATGAAGAGAATAACTTGTCAGAACTGCATAAGGAGTTAAGATTTGTCTTGGAAAATAGATTGAAGGTAACATATGAGATTATTTTTGTGGACGATGGCAGCAAGGATAATTCGTGGAATGCCATTGTTGGATTGCATAGCCAAAACGACAATGTTAAGGGAATAAAATTATCCAGAAATTTTGGGCATCAGCAGGCTCTTAAGGCTGGTCTGGATTATTCTATTGGTAAGGCAGTTATATCAATGGATAGTGACTTACAGCACCCTCCTGAAATCATAGAAAAATTTTATGAAGAATGGAAAAAGGGATTTGACATAGTTTGTGCAAGAAGAAAAGATACAAAAGGAATAAGTTTATTGAAAAGGGTTTCTTCTAAATTTTTCTACACATTTATGAATTTCTTGTCTGACACAAAAATAGAAGAAGGCTCTTCTGATTTTAGGCTCCTTGATAGGAAAGTTGTGGATGAAGTTAAGAAATTTAGCGAGACCCATCTATTTTTACGGGGAATTATCTCTTGGATTGGTTATAAATCAACTGCTGTAGAGTATCTGGCTTCCCAAAGATATAGTGGAAAGAGTAAGTATACAATCAAAAAGATGGTGCATTTTGCTCTTGATGGGATTATGTCTTTTAGTATAAGACCATTAAGGCTTGCAATAGCGTGTGGGCTTTTTACCTCTCTATTTTCATTTCTTTATATTTTGTATGCCTTAATTTCCAAATTCGTGCTAAAAACTACTCTGCCAGGATGGACTTCAATTCTCATTTCAGTTTTGTTTTTAGGGGGAATACAATTGTTGTCTATTGGAATATTGGGTGAATATCTCGGAAAATTGTTTATTGAATCTAAGAAAAGAAGAAATTATATAATTGAGAAACTCTATCCAATAGTTTAATTCTGTATAATGACATTGGTTATAGGTGACCAATGATAAAATGCAAATTATGCAATTCTACAGCAACGATTCATCTATTTCAGAAAAACAATTATGATTTTCTAAGATGTAAAGAATGCGGCCTTGTTTTCTTGGATTATGATCCAAATGAAGAAAGTATTCATCAATTATATAGCGAGGGGTACTTCAAGGATAAAAATACCATGTGTGGTTTCTTGGATTATTTTTCGTTGCAAAAGGCGTTTAGGAAAACTTTCTCAAAAAGATTACAAAAGATACTTAGGCTTAAAGAAGATGGGCGTTTGTTGGAAATCGGAGCAGGTGCAGGATTTTTCTTAGACGAAGCGAAGAAGTTTTTCCGAATTAGTGGAAATGAGATTTCAAAAGAGGCTTGTGACTTTGCTGAAAGAAATTATGGCATACATATGGAATGCGGTAGTTTTGATCATACCAGGTATCTAAATAATACTTTTGATGTAATAGTAATGTTTGATGTAATAGAACATTTAGCAAGGCCATTTGATATACTTAGGGGTGTTTTTACGATTCAAAAGAAGGACGGGTTACTCGTATTATCTACAGGTGACGTTGACTCATTGGTTGCAAAAATATCTGGGAAGAGATGGCACCTTTTTACTGTTCCGGAACATTTATTCTTCTTCTCAAAGCGTACTATTCGATTAGCGCTAGAAAAGGTTGGATACGAAGTAATTAAAATTAATTATGAATATAATTATTACACTTTGAGCTACGTTTTAGAAAGATTAACAAAATCATTTGAAGTTCGGGCTGGATTTTATCGAAATCTTTCAAGAATAAATTGGCTAAACAAAATCATTTTACCTCTGAATCTATTTGACATAATGACTGTATATGCCACCAAGTCTGTATGATTGACCAGAAAACTCCGTGGTCCAGTTTTGGAGTGTTACTAACAATGGGTTATGGCTTTTGGCCTACGAGAAGGTGCAAGGTGAAGAATTTTTGCAGCGTTTTGTGCAAACATCGTCTAAGCAATATAAACTTTTGTGGGATTTAATGAAAAATGAAAAGAAATTTTTACATAATCGTATTTTTGATTTTTGTTCTCTCAATATTGGTTAGGATAGGGCTTTTTTATAAAAAGTGGGATAATTTACGGCACGGCTCTGCGGCGGGATACGGGTCAGTAGCTATAGGGTTATTTTACAAAAATGGTCTTACGTTCAATTTAGTAGAGGTTTCTAAGATTAAGCAAGAAGAGAATAATCGTTCAGGCAATTATTTGAGATTTTATCAAGGTGAAAATCGCAAAAAATTTATGGAATTTCTTCCGGGTCCTGGGATTCTATTGAGTTTGCTTTGGAAGATTATTCCAGTTTATAATTTTGCCCCATGTATTTGGTTGCAAATATTCTTGGACTCGATATTAATACTTCTATTTTATATAGTTTTTAAAAGCTACGATAACGTCATCCCTTTAATTGTAACCGTTTTTATCGTCTTTAATGTGGCTACTGTAAAAAGAACCTTAACAATGGGTTACGATTTTTGGCCACAGTTCTGTGTGCTTGTTAATTTTGTTGGAATTGCAGTTGCTTTAAGGAAAGAAAGGAATGCGATAATTCTATTTTTGACAGGTATTTTAACTGCGCTTACAGTATGGTTTCGTGAAATCACAAATTTTTTACCTTTTTTTATTTCAATTTTATTATTTCTATATTTTCGATTTCATTTTAAATCTAATATGAAACATATAGTGTTCAAAGTAGCACTGTATTTACTGCCGGTTATGATATCTCTTGGAGCTTTAAGTATCCATAGATACAATATCACAGGCAATTTTAGACCAACGCGTTCTACGTTCTGGCATTCATTTTTTGCCGGGGTAGGTCAATTCTCAAATCCATATGGTTTAAGGAGTCTTGACTCGGATATCTCGGAGTTTGCTACAAGGTCAAATAAGGAATTGGAAAATTGGACCGGAGAAGGGATGACTGAATTCCCAAATTCTGTTTATGAAGCCACGTTAAGAAAGGAAGCTTTTCGTTTTGTTACTAAATATCCCTTCTTGTTTATTAGAAATACTCTTTATCGTATATGTATTATGATTTCGCCTTTTCTATATGTACCTAAGGAAAGTATGCTATATCCTCTACACTCCTATCTATTTCCTCTTAAAGTCCTCTCATTGATTTTTTGGTTTTTGGGTATGTGCTATATTTATCGTAGACATAATTTGTTATTTTGGCTATCTTCAACGATTTATCTATATTTCTTCTTAGCCTTTGGATGGTTCTATGTTATCGGGAGTGTCTTTTTATCTTTCTTCTTTATAAATGTTTTTATTTATTTATTCGGAGTTAAGTCCTTTATCTTGAGTCTCCGGTTACCCGTTAAATTGAAGGTTAGGTAATTATAAAAACAGGAAAAGGTAGAAAATGTGCGGGTTTGTTGGAGTTTATCATTACGGTAATTCAAAAATAGTGGAGGAAAATCTTCTTATTGCGATGCGGGATACGATGATTCATCGCGGGCCCGACGATTGCGGTATTTATGTTTCCCCGGACAGGAAATTAGGACTTGGACATCGCAGACTTTCCATAATTGACCTCAGCCCTCGTGGGAGGCAGCCGATGTGCGATAGTGAAGGCAAAATATGGATTGTTTATAATGGAGAAGTTTACAATTTTCCTGACCTACGGAAGGAGCTGGAGAAGAAATACATCTTTCGTTCAAGAACTGACACCGAAGTTCTAATCTATCTTTACAAGGAATACGGCAAGGATATGGTTCACAAGTTAAGGGGGATGTTCGCTTTTGCGATCTGGGATGAGAACAAAAGGGAACTCTGGCTGGTAAGAGATAGAATCGGGATAAAACCGCTATATTGGACTTTTGCGGACGGGAAATTTATCTTTGCTTCAGAAATAAAAGCAATCTTAAAAGACACTTCTGTAAAGAGAGAAGTTAACGAAGAAGCATTTTACCATTATTTATCTTTTCTCACTACTCCGCCTCCCCAAACGCTCTTCCAGGGAATATATAAAATTCCTGCCGGTCATATGTTAATACTAAATAAAAATGGGAGTTATAAACTGGAACAATACTGGGATGTATTTGATAATGTAAAACCTTTGTATGGTAAAGATGAAATATTCTATACGGAAAGGCTTCTGGAATTATTTAGAGAATCTGTTAAATTACGAATGATTAGCGATGTTCCCATAGGAGTATTTTTATCGGGGGGAATAGATTCTTCAACGAATACTGCTTTATTTTCAGAATTTGCAAATGATGTCAAAACTTTTTCCATTGGTTTTAAAGGACAGGAAAAATATAACGAATTTCAGTATGCAAGAAAAGTTGCTGATATTTTTAAAACCAAGCATCATGAAGTCATTATTGATGTGGAAGATTTGATTAACTTTCTCGAACAATTAGTCTATTACCAAGATGAGCCAATAGCCGACCCTGTTTGTGTGCCGGTATATTTCGTGTCTAAATTAGCCAGGGATAATGGAGTAACTGTCTGTCAAGTTGGCGAAGGAGCAGATGAGCTATTCTGCGGCTATCCAACGTGGGGAATAATGCTAAACCTCAACCGACTTTCCCGATATTGGAGGTCTATTCCATCACCAGTGAGAATGCTGGGTTTGGATGCATTAAGATTGGTCGGAAAGGATGAAAGTACATATTATGAACTTCTCCGTCGGACTCATAACAAGGAATCTGTCTTCTGGGGAGGAGCAGACGCATTTAATGAACAGCAGAAAAAATCTCTTCTTTCTCTGAGATTAAGAAACAAATTCAAAAATAAGAACTCCTATGAAATTATTGAAAAATACTATAAAAGATTTCTCACGGGAAGTCCAATACATGAGTATCTCAACTTTATGACCTATCTTGACATAAGCTTTCGTCTACCGGAACTTCTTCTAATGCGAGTGGATAAAATGTCAATGGCTGTCTCATTGGAAGCAAGGGTCCCCTTTCTTGACCACAAAATTGTCGAGTTTGCGATGTCAATCCCCCAGTCAGTAAAGGTGAAAAATGGAGAATTAAAGCATATTATGAAGAAAAGCGTCGAGCAAGTAATTCCTAATGAGATTATCTATCGCAAAAAACAAGGTTTTGGAGTTCCGATAAAGGAATGGTTTTCCCAGAAACTAGGCGATTTTATAAGGAAAGAGTTATTGAGTTTTGCTGAAAAGACTGATTTCTTTGATAAATTGGCTATTGGGGAGATGAGTGAAAAGGGAAGGGGAGACAGCCTCTGGTTCCTATTGAATTTTGTCTTATGGCATAGAAGATGGATTGAGGGAAAAGATTAGAGTTATGGAGAAAGAAAAGTTAGAAGCGATAAAGTTATGGAATAGCGACCCTTGCGGTGCAGTTTATGCTGAGAAATATGGCATTGGCTCGAAAGATTTCTTTAAAGAGGCAATGAAGTATCGCTATGAGATTTATGCTCCGTGGCTCAAGCATTTGATTGATGGCTTAGATGTTTCTGGTAAAAAGATTTTAGAAATCGGGTGTGGAATGGGGATGGATTTACTCCAATTTGCCAAAAAAGGGGCAAAAGTAGTTGGTGTAGACCTTGTCCCCCGCCATATAAAATTAGCAAATAGGCTTTTCGAGATTGAAAAGATAAATTCGGAAGATTATGAAATTTTCCAGGCCGATGCCGAGGATTTACCACTCACTGATAGGACTTTCGATCTGGTCTATAGTTTTGGTGTTTTGCATCATACACCGAATATTGAAAGAGCTATTGATGAGATTTGGAGAATACTGAAGCTGGATGGGAGAATTATAATAGGTCTGTACCACAAGAATTCTTGGCATTATTGGTTTAATCTTCTTTTTGTAAGAGGTATAATAAAAAAAGAACTTAATAAGAAAAGTATAGGTCAAATTCTATCCGAAACGGAGTTTACGCGGAGTGGGATAGAGCCTCTGGTAAGAGTTTATAGTAGGCGGGACTGTATGAGATTATTTAAAAAATTTATCAATATTAGAATTAAAACCTTTCAGTTTACTGGTGGCCAAATTCCGAAATTGGGTCATTTTTTGCCCAAAAATTTATTCCTTTTTAGTTTCCTAGGGTGGTATATCTTTGTTTTTGGGTCTAAAGTCGATTTTAAAACGTAAGAATATGAGATTTGTAAAAAGTTTGCCAATCCGACATTGAACTTCGCATTGTGCCTTAAAAGATAAACTGAAAGGGAGTAAAAAATGGAATTTATTAACTGTAATTTATGCGGGTCCAATGATACAAAAGTCCTCTACGAAGTTAAGGGGAGACTTATTGGTAAAGAGAACTTTAATATAGTTCAGTGTAAGCAATGTGGACTAGTTTATACAAATCCCAGGCCTACAGTAAAGGAAATCGAGAAGTATTACCCTCCCAACTATTCCCCATTTAAATTCTCTTATCCAGAACCTTTATTTTCCAATGGCATCGGCATATTGCGCCGCATCTTAAAGAAGAAAATTCTAATGCTTCACTATGGATATTTCGCTAATTCTGAAATAGATCCATCTAAAAAGAATTTTCTAAGAAATATTACTTTGCCATTGAAATATAGAATTGGCTGGATTCTGCCTCCATATAAAAGAGGGGGAAAGATTCTCGACATTGGCTGTTCTACGGGGCACTATTTATCTATACTTCGACAATTGGGATGGGATACGTATGGTGTGGAACCAGATTCCAAAAGCTCCAGTTGGGCAAGGCGGCAGATGGGACTGAATGTTGTTACTGGAAGATTTGAAGAAATTGACTTCCCTCTAGATTATTTCGATGTGGTAACTCTATGGCACACCCTTGAGCATTTCCATAATCCCTTGGCTGCTTTGAGAAAAGTTCATGGAATTTTGAAAAAGGATGGTTTGATTATTTTTGCGGTCCCGGATATCAGCACGCTCAATAGAAAAATATTTGGGACGAATTGGTGGGCTTGGGAGGTTCCTCGGCACTTATATCATTTCTCTTTTTCAACGATAGTTAAACTTCTGTGTAAAGACAGTTTCAAATTACTGAGAGTTGAACGGCCTCCTTATCTTGCCATTACTATTCTCAGCTTACAAAATTTGCTTGTAGGTTATTTTCCTAAAGGGGAGAAATGGGCAAAGAGGTTTCTGACCCCTGAGAATTCAAAACTTAGCTTTTTGCTAAGTCCCATTGGCTGGTTCTTATCATTCACTGGGCAAACTGGAGAGATGATGATTTACGCGCGAAAATAAATAATTTGTCGTATCCCCGGTTCTAAAATAGGGATAGCAAAAGCAAGATCAATTATGAGGAATAGCGACGTGAAAGTAGGTCGAGTTTTATTTCTTATTGGAGATAAGATGGGTGCTCATGCGAGGTTTCGGGTTTATCAGTACCTGCATTATCTAAAGGGAGTTGGCATAAAATGTACTGTTCTAGCTTCGAATCCCCCGAAGCATTATTTACCACCAGGTAGTGAAAAGAAGATAGTTGGTCTTATAACCGAGCGCCTTTGTGAAATGTTAAAGATAATAAGTGCAATTGTAAGGGTGCTAATGGCTCCGTTTTATGACATAGTTTTCTTACAGAGAGACCTTTTGAGTTTGAATGCTTTTCCCTGGGAGCTATGGGGTCTAAATACTTTTCCGTGGTTAGAAATCTTGCTGAGAAAGTTGAGTAAGAGGCTTATATTCGACTTCGATGATGCTATTTTTGTTTACAAGCAACGAAAGATATCTACAATCGTAGCAATGAGTGACTTTGTTGTTGTAGGTAATAAATACCTAAAGGAGTACGCCCAGAAATACTCATCCCATGTGGAGATTATACCTACACCAGTAGACACGGATAAGTACTTTCCACCTGGTAAGCAGAACAGACAAGAAAAAGAAGTAACTATAGGCTGGATGGGAAGTTGGAGTAATGTGAAAGAGATACAAATTTTAGCTCCTTCTCTGAAAAAGGTCTCAGAAAAGCATAATTTTAGATTTACGATTATAAGTAATTTCTTACCAAGTCTTAATTTCTTGAATGAGTTAGATTTTACTTTTCATGCTTGGAAGCCGGAAAAAGAGGTTGAAGAGTTACAAAGCTTTGATATTGGAGTAATGCCTCTCTTTGATAACCAAGTTAATCGTGGAAAATGTCCACTTAAAGCACTATTATATATGGCAGGAGGAATCCCTGTCATTGCTTCTCCAGTAGGAATTAATAGAGAAATAATAATTGATGGAGTCAATGGATTTTTAGCAAGCGATGAAGAAGATTGGGTGGAAAAATTATCTCGCCTTATTGAGGATAAACATTTAAGGGAAAAAATGGGAACGGCGGGAAGAAAAACTGTTGAGGAGAAGTACTCAGTTAGGGCTAATTTTTCTAAGTTCTTGCATATTTTAAAGAAAAAATAGTTTAGACGTTCCTATGGGCATAGATGGATTTTTGGGGAAAAAATGAGATTCATAAAAAGTGTGACAATCACATTTGGGACAAAGGTATTAATCGTTATCATAGCGATTGCTTCAAGTATAATTACTGCTAGATGGCTAGGACCGGCAGGAAAGGGAGTATTTGCCGTTCTTTGGGTAACAGTCGGCTTAGGAGTGCAATTTGGGAACTTTGGATTTCACGCTTCTAACGTGTATTTCACCTCAAGGGATAAAGCCTTAGTGTCTAAAATTGCCAGTAACTCGCTCTGGTTTGGCCTTACAATAGGGTTGTTAATTTCTGCGGGAATAATTTGCCTATATCGGATAAACTCCAATCTATTTAGCAACATTCCTTTCACCCTTCTTTTAATTACAGTCATTTTAGTTCCTCTTAAAGTGCTCTTGCTTTTCTTTCAGAGTATTTTTCTGGGGCTACAAAAGATATTAACTTATAATTCTTTTGAATTAGCAGAGAGGTTTTCTCTTTTAGTAGTCGTGGCTGTTGTTTTGATTCTTCTTAAACAAGGCCTTTTTAAATTGATGGTATTTATATTGGTAATAACGGGCATAGTCACTGCATTTTTTACAATTTATACAAAAAGGGTAATAAAGTTTTCCTTTTTTAGTTTTGATACAGAAGTTTTCGCAAGTATGCTTAAGTATGGATCTAAAGTTTACCTCAGCTGTTTTTTTAATTTTCTCGCTATTCGTTCAGATATGCTTTTGGTAAACTATTTTAAGGGTTCAAGTGCTTTGGGAATTTATTCAATTGCGGCTAATTTTTCCGAGTTGCTTTATCTATTGCCGGTTACAATCGGAGCGATGCTCTTCCCAAAAGTTTCTGCAAACATTACTGACGATGGCACATTTACACAAAAAATATCGAGACAGACTGTTTTCTTAATGGCTATTACTTGCATTCTGGTAGCGTTGGTCTGTAAACCACTAATTTTATTGTTGTATGGGGAGCAATTCGCTTTTTCAGCAATACCTCTTCTCTGGCTCTTACCCGGTGTATTTTTTTTATCTTTAGGAACACTATATAATAATGATTTAGCTGGACGAGGATATCCCCCAATCATAATTTACGGCACCGGAGCAGGTTTTATTTTGAACTTTGGTCTAAATTTGTTATTTATTCCTCGATACGGGGTCACTGGAGCAGCAATTACTTCCAGTATCTCATATTTTGTAATGTTTATTATTGTTTTAATTTACTCAGTTAGAATCATGCATTCAAGAGTGGAAAAATTCTTAATTCCTTCATCTGGTGAAATAAGAATCTTAATTCAAGAAGGCACAAAAAGGTTAAGAATAAGGAAAATTTAGTTTCGGGAAGATAATGAAAGGAATGCTTACAATAACAGATTGGAAATGGAGTCCTTGGGAAGAAGATGCCGTTGTTTTAACTGTGGATGAAGTGAAAAAAGACTTCAAGAAAATTTTTCGATTGAGGAAAAATTTTTTTAGTGAAATTAGGTTTTATACGTACGATTTGTCTGTCCTTCGTTACCGAGAAATATGGAAATTCTTGCTCCTTCTGTTAAGGGGAGAAAAAAGGTATCTATACGACGAAAAGGGCAATCAAAGAGAAATAAACTGGTTATTGTTTCTAATGCAGGATTTGCCCAAACTCATATACGAGTCCTTTGCTGGCTTATCTGTCCTGGTAAGCAGCAGATATAACGTTGTTAAGATCTCGAAGATAATAGAGAAGAAAAAAAGAAAATCTTTTCACTTGCCAGTTGATAGAATAGCCTATATATGGACGCCTCATTGGTTTGGATTATCTGCTGGAGGGTCGGTTTCGCATATTTATGGAGTGGCAAAAGGATTTAAGAATTTAGGTAAAGCATTGGTTTTTATTGCAGCGGATAAACCGGCATTGGTTAATAAATTAAAATGCCCGGTTTATGTGGTAGCTCCTTTTGGATTGATAAGAAATTTACCGGAGTTCCCGGAAATGGTATATAATTACACGCTCTTTAACGATGCTTGTGAAATATTTGAGAAAGAAAGACCAAGTGCGATATATCAAAGATATAGTCTCAACAATTATACTGGAGTAACACTTTCTTTAAGGTATAAAATACCATTAATTATTGAATATAATGGTTCGGAAATATGGGTGGCAGAGAATTGGGGGAAAGGACTAATATTTAAAGGAATGACTAAAAAGATTGAAATCTTGAATTTGCAGGCGGCGGATTTGATTGTGGTGGTTTCAGAAGTATTGAGAAAAGAACTCTTAAACAGAGGGATAGAGGAGAGAAAAATACTGGTTAATCCAAACGGGTTTGACCCGGAAATGTACGGCCCGGAAATCGATCGGGAAGAAATTAGAAAAAGATATGGGTTCGGGGACAAGATTGTTATTGGTTTTATTGGGACTTTTGGACCATGGCATGGAGCTGAAGTGTTGGCGCAGGCGATTAAGCCGGTCATACAAAGGAATTCGAAAATTCACTTTTTGTTTGTTGGTGATGGTCTAAGGATGCCTATGGTAAAGGAAATCATAAGAAGAGACGGCGTAGAGGACTTCGTTATACTTGCCGGACTGGTTCCTCAGGAAGAAGCACCGAAATATCTTGCTGCCTGTGATGTTCTTGCGTCACCACATGTGCCTAATCCGGATGGGTCAAGGTTTTTTGGTTCTCCTACAAAACTTTTTGAGTATATGGGGATGGGTAAACCCATTG
>Ga0315308_1001274_pt1 | contig 14445 bp, 11 predicted proteins | sample TDP3_MG_FD_203078 | JGI IMG/M metagenome (GOLD analysis project Ga0315308, IMG submission 203078) | Freshwater sediment microbial communities from Lake Towuti, South Sulawesi, Indonesia - TDP3 | ecosystem: Environmental > Aquatic > Freshwater > Lake > Sediment | place: Indonesia: South Sulawesi... | reverse complement strand
GAGATATAGGTCAACATTGTCTTCCAAAAAAGCTAGCCTTTTCAAACTGTGCAAAAACTCGATCTCATTTATGGAACCATGGGTGCATATGTATGGCATCAGTTGTCTCGTCGTCTCTTTGATCTTGACACTTAGTTCTTTCGGAATCTTCTCCCGTTCAGCCATGACATCTTTAGCGAACTGGTATTTCCACTCGTATCCTGCGAAAAGTTCGTCTCCTCCAAGTCCGTCCAAAACAACTTTTACGTATCTTTTCACTTCCTTGGCAACATAATATGGGTAGAGGTTTCTCTTCGGCATATCGGCGTACCAAATCATCTCTGGATATTCTCTGAGTATTTTTTCAGTGATAATTTCGTGATGTTCTGTTCCGAAGAAATCTGAAACATATCTAGCGTCAGACAATTCATCTGATGCCTCTCCAAAACCCATCGTGAATGTCTTCACGGGCAGATCGGAAACTTCAGACGCAAAAGCAACAAGGGTGCTGCTGTCGATTCCGCCAGAAAGCAGAATACCTATTGGAACATCACTTACAATGTGCCTTTCTAATGAGGCTTTGAGAAGCGACCTAAGCTTTCTGACCAGATAAGATTCTGGATAATCTTCGATAGCGGGATAAATGTCCCAGTATTTTTGAATTTCAATCTTGTTTTCTTGCAGATCTAATTTGATATAGTGCCCCGGGAGGAGCTTCTTTATTCCTTTAAACATTGTTCTTTCCTTGGGAAGGAATCTTAAATTAATGAAGAAATGGAATGAGTCTAAATCTAATACTCTTCTGACCTTTTCATACTGTAGTATTCCTTTAATTTCTGAAGAAAAAATGAAGGACCCATCCTCAAGGATTGTATAAAAAAGGGGTTTAATTCCACACCGATCTCTAGCTAAGAATAGGACTTTTTTAGTCGCATCCCATATAGCAAAAGCGAACATGCCATGGAATTTTTTAAGGCATTCTTCTCCCCACTCTTCAAAGGAATGTACAATAACCTCAGAATCGCTCTTTGTGTAGAATCTATGTCCTTTTTTTTCCAATGTTGCCGTTAGTTCTTTGAAATTGTATATCTCTCCATTATGTACGATGACCAGCGACCTGTCTTCATTGAATATTGGTTGATGCCCAGTTTCCAAATCGATTATGCTTAATCTAGTATTTCCAAGAGAAACAAAACCGTCTGTGTAATAACCAGAGTCGTCTGGCCCTCTGTGATACAAGACATCACACATTTTTTTGATTAGCTCTCTATCATCAAAAGTGAATCCAGCTATCCCGCACATCTTTGCAAAGCACCCCTCTGGTTTAGCATGCGCCATCAATAATTTTCCAAGTTCACTATTAAACTATCATGAGAATGATAAAAAGATATCATAAGAGCGGCGTATACCTAAATAATCAAAATTGATCTATTCTATTGGTACATTCAAGTCTTATAATCGGAGATTTCATATGAATCTTAAAATGTTTCAAAAATGAATTTTGTCATCGAGTGATTCAAAATGTCAGATGAATTGAAAGATCAGCTTCAAAAATTACATGAACGACTAAGAAACGAGTTCAGGAGGAAATGGAATAGGTCGCTACCCTTTTTTGAAGAGATCTTTGACAGATGGGAGAGAGCAAAATTTCTTGGATTCGGAGAGAAAACCAGCATATATCAAAACAGTTATGTTTATGGAGATGTCAAGGTGGGGAAAAATACGTGGATAGGTCCCTTTACGATACTCGATGGTACCGGTGGATTGACAATTGGAGATTTTTGCAGTATTTCATCTGGGGTCCAAATCTACACTCATGAAACAATAGAATGGGCTTTAACTGGCGGTAAAGCGAAATATGTTCATGCACCAGTAAGTATAGGAGACTGTTGCTTTATTGGAAGTTTATCAGTTATTAGAATGGGAACAAAAATAGGGAACCATTGTTTGATTGGAGCAGACAGCTTCGTCAACAAAAACATTCCAGACAATTCAATCGTGGCAGGCACCCCCGTCCAGATTATTGGGAAAGTGAAGATAAAAGAAGATGCCGTGAAATTCGAGTATTTTAGTAAAAAGGAAATGGCTTGATCACTTTAATTGGGAAAGCGGGTTTTGGGGTTTCTTTGTACCCCTATTTATCATCATTTTTCGGCCTGTGTAAGGTCCGTCTATTACGTGTTAATAACGAAGATTATCGCCTGGCACTAATAGGCTTGTTTTTTCTTCATAGATTTTATTCTAAAAGTGGACATAGACGTGTAATGCCTGCCGATACTCGGCGTGAGCGTGATTGTTCAGCCAGTCTGTCATTATTCCAATCCTAGAATAATATTGTAGTAGAAGATTAGTTTGTTAGTTATTTTTTCCCAATGAAAATGTTTCAGAATCCATTCACGAGCTTTCCTCCCCATTCTTCTCCTTTTCCTTGCGTCGGACGCTTCTATTAGTCTCTCGTAGATCTCATCCTCTAAGTGGGCGTTGAGTATCGGCGGAGGCTCCTGATAAAACAGGCTAGAGAACTCTGTATTAACATACATCAATACGGGTTTGCCGCAGCACATTGCCTCTCTGGCAATCCCACCTAAACCTCCCACGTCAAACTGATCTACTATTAGGTCGGATCCGTTAATGAAATTTATCAACTCCTTTTTCTTCATCTCAGGAAGGAAGATTACATTTTTTCCAAGATCAAGCTTGGAAATCAATTCATGGGTTGACTCTACATCCACACCTCTATCCAGTACAATTAGCAGAGGATTTCCTCCACCTCTAACAAACCTTGAAACGGCTCTGAAAAACCTATCATTACCTTTGGTCGATACTCTATCTTTGCCTTTGTAGGTCCAATCTAAGGCTGTAGGATGAAAGATTATAAAATCATATCTGTCATAACCGAGACTATGTTTTAGTGGTGAATACTTCTCAACATCCATCGGAAGCGGGAAAAAATGAGAATTCTTCAATTTGTGTTTCACAATTTTTTCTGCCATGTAGTCGCCACTGTAGAGAACCATCTCTGCTTTTTCATAGGCCCCTTTCATGAGTTTTCCTCTAAGACTATTTTCTTGGGCTAATTCTAGGATGTCGCTCCCCATACAATGCGCTACGTATGGACGGAAACAAAATTGGACGAATATGGGCGCCATGCAACTCGCATGGATTAGATCATACCTCCTCATCATAGAGAACCGTTCGACGTAGCTTCTCAGGAGTTCAAACCTTTGCCTATTCGTTGTAACGGGGGCGGGGGGTCTTTCAATAATCTTAATCCAAGAGGGGTAGCCGTTGCTTAGTTCTTCATCCTCCCACTCAGGATCACTAAGGCCTATGATGCTGTCAGAGTAAAGCAAAAGGTCTGCTTCGATTCCTTTCCTCCTTAAAAACTTGGCCATCACGTAGGAATTGTTACAGAGATTCCCAACGTGCAATATTTTCATCTAATACACCGCGCACGACTAATACGTTGACAAGAATACATGAATTTTGTACTTAAGAGTTCCTCCTATGAACTCGGGCGAAAAACCGCTTCTTTACTGTTGTTCATGCAATCTATATCCTTTTTGATAATCCCTCTTCGGTCATCTCACTAACACAAGTGTAAAGACAAAAGGCTAAGATTTTATGGGTTCAACTTTTTCTCAAAATAGTTTGAGTACGAATCTTTTATCCTTCTTTAAGTGCCTTTCTCATTCATATTCTTCGGCACGGATAGTCCTGGTCGGCTTCGCCCGCGCACAATCTTTTGCTATCGGTCGACTAGGTCATTTGCTCTAAGTTCTTAAGCAATTTTTCTCCTATAGCGGTCCAGCTATATTTAGACGCGGTAAGCACCCCCTCCTTGCCCATTCGTTTACGCAATTCCTCATCCTCAAGAAGTTGCACAATATAATCGGCGAACTGCTCATGCCTTTCAGCATCATAGAGAAACCCCTGAGATTTCTGTTGAACAATCTCGACCGTTCCAGGCAAGTTAGTTGCGACAACCGGTTTTCCAGAAGCCATGTATTCTAGTAACTTTAAAGGTTGAGCGGCAGCGTAGTATGGTTCGTTTGGAAACACATTTACACCAATCTTGGCTCCAGCGATGTATGAAGGAACCTTTTCATGCGGTACAGATCCGATAAACCTGAAATTTTTTCCTAGTCCTTCTTTTTGAACCCTGGCTTTCCATCTCCCTTCATCTCCGTTTCCGACTATCAAAAATCGTACTTCAGTATGTTCTTTAACGACATGATGTGCTGCATGGATCAAATCATCAAGGCAGTAAAGACGCCCTACAAAAATAACGTCACTTCGCTCCGCTGTTGGCGCGACATTTGGGTAAAAAAATTTGCTTTCAACGCCGTTTGGCACAGTGACAAATTTCCGGTCTTCCACACCGTATTCATTGACATAAAAAGACTTCGTTATCTTATTTATTACAAAGATTTTTTTGGCTTTTCGAATTGATCTACCTAAAAAAGGAACATTCTTGTGAAATCTAAGGATGTCGGGGCAGTCAAGAACGAAGGGTTTACCTGTTAATAATGCTGGGATGGAGCTGTAAACACTCGGCATATACGCGTAGAGAATGTCGTATTCGAATTTTTTGATTAACCCATGTATCTTTATTGGAGCAGAGATCTTGTGCCGTATAGGATATCTGTGAATGATAACTCCTTCGATTTCCAATATTTCTTCTTTTTCAACTTTAGGAAAAGCGATCAAAAATTGAACCTGATGCCCATTTTTTACCAAAAACCTCGCGAGATTGGGCAATCGAATAGCGTCTCCTAAATGGCCGGGATACCGAATCGGTGCAATGCATAAAAGTTTCATCTTTTGCGCTCCAAGGCTTCTTGTAATATTGGCAATAATAGCTCCTGTTCAGTTGAGTTCCTACTTGGGTTCAGTGACTACACGCGCGGATTATGTGGGTAAACGCAGTCTAAAGCTGATACACATTATGGAACACCAATTTTCCGCCCCACTTCCCTTTAAACCTGAAGATTCCTCTGGCTTTGCTATCCTTGGCGCTAGGATCGACACCTGTTAAGTCATAGCATCTAAACTTATTCTTATGCCCCCACTCTATGATCCTCCATCTCAATAATTCAGACGCATAAAGTTTCTCTTTTGCAACTTCATTTGATGTGGCCGCTCCCCACTCATTCAGGTATCCATTGAACGTAGATATTGCCAACCCTGCTACAACCTTTTTTCTCCAAGACGCTATGAAAAATTCCATGCAACCTTTTTCTTTAAGAGATTCCCAGGAACGTTTCATCCCTCTTAAACTTGGGGGCTTTGCATGACTTCTAACGCGCGTCTCCACAAGCGCGTCGTAATATCCTACAAAATCTTCTTCATCTCTAGCTATCTTGACATCCACTCCACGCCTTATTGCTCGTTCAACATTTTTTCTAGCACTCTTCTTGTCTAACGCCGACCAAAGCTCTTCCAAATCCTTTGTTAAATCCACGATAAATGTAGCCCACTTCCTTGGAATGAAGTTAAGCCTAGTATACTGAGATTCTCTGTCATCTAATGGGTGAGGTACGGCTCTGGCGACTTTGCCAATTCTTTCTTTTGCTATCCTAACGGCGTTTTCTAGCGTTATTAAGTAGATGTTGTCGCCTCCTATGACTACTGGTCCATATACCCAGCGTACTAGAGGCCTTACCAAAGTGAGCGTGTTGTAGACTACACGTGGTATTCTCTTTCCACCGAGAAATCTGTCGATCCTCGGGGCGACAAACAATAGAAGCTGGCTCGTCTCGTTCTCACCCTGAATGCTAATGTAGACAGGTCTCCATCCCAAGTCCTCTTCAGCATAATTGGCGTAGTAAGTCGTCTGATAAACTGTACCATAGGCGCTCTTCTTCAAGTTTTCGTTCCATACTTCTGGTTCAACCGCATTAGAGATTTGAACCTTCATATTATTCAAACTCCTAGGTTTAATGTCTGTCATTCTCAAATAACTATCCTCTAACTTTGGTATCCGAAGCCTTGCACGCGACCGGCTTGGGTATTCTCTTTTTTAAATAGCAAGATTACTCTTCTAATAGTTTACTATTACTCCAATCCCCAAATGGTTTTGTAATAAAAGATTACCCTGTCGGTTTCTCTTTCCCAATGATAATATTTCAGAGTCCACCCACGAGCGGAGTTGAGAGCGGTGATTGAGAAAAAGAAATCTGTTGTCGAGAAATTTAGGAAAATCGATTGGGGCTCATGGTGGGGGGACTTCTTCGATGTTCGCTTCTATTTGGCAGACAAATTAGCCAGAATCCATAACAAGTCAATTCTAGATGTCGGCTGTGGACTAGGAATCATTCTGTCCGAGATCCCCAGCAACAATCTAAAAGTAGGACTTGATATCTCACAGAAAAACATCAAGATAGCTAGGATGATGGCCACGGATTCAGCATTCGTCGTTTGCGATATGCATCACCTGCCATTCAGGAAAGACTCCTTTAATCGTGTCATAGTTGCCAACTCCTTTAGTAGGTATGATTTTTTCATAGACCAGAGGATTAGAAAGGAGGCCACACCAAGAAAACTAGTTTTGGAGATTCACAGGATAATGAAAAGAGGAGGCTACTTATTTCTCACCACTCCAAACGGCGGGCACCCTCTTATAAAAGGAAGCAAAAAATCAGCTACCGCCAGCTTCACAGACTTCTATACACATATTTCAGTTGCTTCAAAATACAAGGATTCAATCCGTTTCCTAATTTTATTTCTAGGATTCTCGGAAAAGTTTGTCCAATACAATTCATGAAGCTTTTAATGGACCTCACTAAATTTAAGACATTTAGAAGCAGAGGAAAGTTCTTCTTCGTTCAAGCGTATAAAGGACGATAAGAATAAGTTTCAAAAATCCAAACTTAAAGGCTTATTCTGTCAATTTCGTGTGCATGATCTAAAAAAGATCATTTACGGCTTCTTCAAAATTTTTGCTATCCACATCTTCGAACATCAGCAGGGCTTGTATTGTGAAAATAGTTGTCCAAGCACTGATAGTACTACTTTTCATTTCTACAACAAACCTTTTTGTAAAATCGTGAAAGCCACCATAAGCGTTAGCGTCTCTCCTGTTTTCACTCTGCATTCCTAGAACGAAATGAAGCGATCTTATAGCCGCGTCGTAAAACTTTCTTTCCCCTGTCAATTCATACAACAAAATCCAGACGCGAATTGCTTGAGAGGCTGCATATGTGAGTCTTATTCTGTTGTGCCAATTGTTTTTGTAGACCTGATACAGCCCTCCGTCACTACATAGGGCATTTATCAACCATTCAGCAGCCCTTATCGCCGACTTTAGAAAATCATCGTTTCCCAATTTAGCAAACGCGTACAATAGGCCCTCAATGGTGTAGCAGTGAGCATGCGTGTTTGTTTCGTCGCTGGAAATATTTGAACTGTATTGCCCATTGACTTTTTGTTGCGTAAGAGTCCAGCAACATAGTTTTCTGGCAGAATCCAAATATTTTGAGTTTTCTGTGACTTCCCAAAGTTTTAAGAGTCCCAAAGCTATTTTTGAATGAAAACTGCCAGGGGCCTCAAACCAGTTTTTTGGGTTGGTTGGATATGATCCTCTCTGCGTGTCATAAAGAGGCTTGAATGAGCCGTCTGATTTTTGCATGACGTTTATCAGCCATGAACCAACCTCTCTAGCAGATTGATAGTAGCGCTGGTTTTCAGTTTCACCATATATGTTTAACAAGGCGCTGAGGCAGATTCCATTATCAAACGAGTAAGCTTTAGGAATCATTCTTTTCTTTAATAAATCATACCCCATCAAGAACGAACCACGAACTCGGATGTTCTTACCCCCGCTTTTCGCCACATTAAGAAGCCAGTCCGCTGATCTCTTAGCCCTCTCTAAGTAAAATTTATCCCGAAATTTTCTAAATAAATATAAAAACAGTTGAATTGCATACGCTGTTATTTCGGTGTACACAAATGGATAGCGTTTCCGCCGTTCGTCATAGTAAGCGTTAAACCCACCGTATGCCATTTTGTTGGACTCATCGTTGTTGTAGATTCCCGTTTTTGTTAGCCAGTTGATTGAACTGTCAAGCACTTCTGCCTTTACAGTCAATTTCTAGACTTCCTCGCAAAAAGACTCTTAAATTCCCTTTTTTAGTCAGCCACGTTTTATATTAACTTCTCAATTCTGTTTTTTGGCGCATGTAATGATTCATTGTCTGACTATAATATTCCGTTTAAAGACTTTATTTTTTAAAGAATCTCGTATAGAACTAATTGGGATCGATGCAAAGGGGTAAATTGATTGATCTGCTGCGTCGCCTAGTTGATTAGGTGAATTTTTTGAGATGTATGAAAAAGCTAAGATATGAGCTTGTCAATGTGAGTGGTAATAGCTTCTGCTACATCGCTATAATCATCGCTTAGGCAAATGTCGTAAGCTGGCACTTCTTTCACTAAATCTTCCATAAATTCAAACGCGAAATTTCTCTTAGGCGGTTCAGGCAAATAGTCAAACAAAGAAACAAAGTCGCCATAAGCCATTTCGGAGACCTTAAGTGCCCTCAACATTTTCTGCAATGCCTTTCTTGGTGAAACTCGCTTGATTAGAGTCCTGTCGCAACCCCTGTAAAGCAGAAATAAGGCCAGGGGCCTAGCTCTAACAGAAATCTTACGTTTCATCTCATCCAAATCGCCTTTTCCTTCGGGAAAAGCGTAGAAAAAGTCTCGGTCAACCAAAACAAAGTTATTAGAAACAAAATGGAAGCCTCTTTCCGTGGATAAAAATGATGCGAGCGATGACTTACCTGCCTTGTTTAGCCCTAAAAAAGCCACTCCTTTTCCATCCGCTTCAACTACGGAGCCGTGTAGCACGTTGATTCCTCTCCCCGAAAGCAAGAAGAAAATGGGAAAATGTAAAATCCTGCGGATAACGCGGGTGTAAAAACTGTGAACCCTGTTCTTTAACAGATTTTTCCTCACAACTAGATCAAATAAGAAGTTCAGGCTGTATATGCATAAAACATCCAACTTCTTATAGTCTTCGTCAGACTCAGCAAAATAGACCGCTTCATGAAATTTTGTTTTAAAAAACTGCGACACAACATTTCTCTCTGTTGATATAACCGTATTATCGGCTATCGTCGTGCCGCAAACCTCTTTGATCTTGTTTATAAACGGGTCAACGGAGGGAACTATTAAAAAATAGCTGTTAAGTCTATACAAACCTCCATGCCCCCTTGAAAAGAAGCTGTAATTCCGGTTAGCCTCGACCAAACATTTCTTAACATTAGTATAAAAGCGAACGTCAACGCCATGCACGCCGTATCTTCCCTCATTTAACTCAATTTTTCCCAGCACATTCTTAATTTCGTTTTTAAGCATTAGGAAAGCCTTCTAAAATGTTATGAACCTTTTAACAGCAAATAGAGATCGTTATTTAATTTTAGTGAACCGCCACTTTAGTGCGCACTTATAGAAAACCAATCTAGCAAGATAAAATACTACATGTATAGGTCTCCTAAAAAGTGAATCCATAAATGCCTTCTTATGCATAAGTGTGTCAAAGCTTTAAAAATGTGGCTATAATAAAAAGGCATTGTAAAGAGAAAAACAAAGATGATCATCTGTCATATCACCAGCACCTTAGGAACAGGCGTCGGAAACACCGTAACGCGGTTGATTAGCGGCATAAAGATGCTGTGCCCCAAGGTTTACCTAATATACCTTCCGTCAAGGGCAGACATGAAGTGCGACAGATATAACTTAACAGCTAAGAAATTGAGCGACCATAATCTTTACGTCGAGAGAAAAGAAATTTTCGACAAAACTTATTCTTTAAAGATCGCACCTTTAATCTTGCGCCTACGAAACAAAGTCGACCTGTTTCATTGCCACATCACGACATTTGGCATGAGCAACATTTTAAGAGCTTTCATTATGGGGGCTCTATCAAGAATGATAGGAAAACCCTTCTTCTTGTCATTCTACATTTTCCCCGAAAGCTCTCTCTCCCGATGCGCACACCCTGTTATCCATTTTCTGCTAAAATTGTTAACGTTGCCTGTAAACGAGGTCATAACGCCCAGCTACTTTTCAAAGAAGCGTCTGCTAGAAATTGGGATCAATACCCAGAGAATTGTTGTGATTTATCCAGCGATCAATACCGAGGTATATAAACCGATGGCCGGTACATTTTTCAGATCCAAGCTGAACATGGGCGACAAAGATTTTCTAATTTTATATCTAGGTGCATTGAGGCCAGACAAAGGTGTTGAATACCTTATCAAAGCCTTCCATAAACTCACATCTAGGATGAGTAAGAGCGGCAACGGCGTTTTTCTAGTTGTTGTCGGTGGGAATAAATCAGCCTACACTAAAAAAATTATGAAAGCTATTAACCATGTAAGTACAGGCAATATAAGACTCCTACTGGAACACGTTAATGACGTGCCAGGAGTATTATCGTCCTCCGATGTTGTTGTACTACCGCTAATAAACTGCGACGTCACAGTTTCCATCCCCATTGTACTGCTCGAATCTCTCGCAATGGGCAAACCCGTGATAGCGTCTAACGTGGGAGGAATATCAGAAGTTGTCAAGGATGGCGTCAATGGCTTTCTCGTAAACCCCCGTCATGCCGAGGAAATCACGAATGCCTTGTTAAAACTAAAAAATGATGGAGCCCTCAGAGAGAGTATGGGGAAAAGAGGGCGACAAGCAGTCTTACAGCATTCAAGTCTGCCTGTCATTTCAATGAAACTAAGCCAAGAATATCAGAAGTTTAGAGGGAGGATTGTTTTGATCAATGAAAAACCGCCGCTATAGCTTAGCGCGAGATGTGATCGTTACGTATGAAATTCATGGTAAGATGTATGAATGATAGAAATCAATGGAGGGAGCTAAGGTGCCTTATGGTTTGCCTGGTAAGATCGGATGGAAATCCTTGAAACTAATGATTCCAATTCTGATTTTGTTTGGTGGGTTAGTAGTAAGCACTATAGACTTCAAGCTTAGAGAGATAAACCTTTCTCATAGTGACAATGAAACCTTGAGTTATCTGCAGGGGATTTCATTGCCTCTGACACAAAACTTAACATCCGACCGCGAAAAAGCCATCGTCTTGTGCAATTGGACGCACAATCACCTGAAGTTTGGTGTTCGTCCATACGACATAGACTATTATCAACCAATCGAAGTTCTCACTGCCAACCAATCGACTTGTGGAGGGTTCTCCGTAGTGCTTGCGAGTTTGTGTATCTCGATAGGCATGGAAGCGAGAGTTGTGGGCTTGGTAAGCAGCAATCAAGAAGGGCACATGATCACAGAGGTGCTCGTTGATGATCACTGGGCAGTGTTTGATCCCACGTACAATGCTTACTACGAGGGTAATGGAACTTTGCCAAGCGCTTGGGAGCTACATAACAATCCGCAAATTTCGATTGATCCGTCCATCCTTCGTTCATACTATGAAGGCAGAATTTATGTAAAGTATTCTGAGAGGTACGATGATATAAATTACATATTGTTTATGCACGACCATCCAAGTGTCTGGATGAACAATTACAACATAGGTATTCTGTATGGAAACGCAACTCTTCCGCTCCACACGGAGTTTAGAGGAAGTGGCCTACTGATCACATTAATGGTGTGGTTGCTTGATTGCCGAGTTAGGTTGGCTTTTCCCATAGTCCCAAACGTAGTGCTAATCATACTTGTTTATTGCATTTTCCATCTGCTTTCCTCAAAGGGCGTCGACCGATCGCGCAATACAAAACAAGCACGGTTTAGGTCTAGAGCGTAGTTTAATGAAGTGAATATGAGTTCCATTCTTTGTCTGCAAACTCTAAGGCTAAAACGTGATAATCGATGGGCATAAGATTAAGATATGTGGGGTTAGTTTCGTATGTTTCTCAGCTTTTCAGCGTCTTAACAGGCACCCTGTTCATATTATTAGTCACCCGCAATCTTGCCGTGGGCGATTTCGGTGAGTGGAAAATCGCCTCTCTTCTCATCTCATATTCCACAGTCATCTCATCCGTCATCCCCTATTGGGTCACCAGGTTTAGGGCAAGAGGCTACAAAAGCAGCACAATCACCGGACTGATCTTAAACATCTTCCTTTCCATACCATTTTCCACAGGGTTCATCCTAGCTATTCCTTTCTTAACAAAGACTCTGTCCATCGACTCGAGCATCCTTTACATCGCGACTTTATATGTGCCGGCTACGTATGTCTTGAACCTCCTCACAGCACACGCTGGTGCCGTCCATCCTGAGGCTGTCGCGTACTCTTCTACGCTCTTTGAAGTCACAAAACTACTTCTGGGTTACATCCTCATTCAAATTTTTAGAATAAGCCTATCAGGCGTCATGATAGCCGTCCTTTTTGCCATGTTAATTCAATTGAGTTTCCTACTTCTTCTGGCTTTTCAAGATTTAAGGAATCCGATAGACTGGGAAATGGCCAAAAAATGGATCAAAATGTCTTGGATTCAAGTCTACAGCTCCGGAGGAGGTATGTTAATGAATCTCGATATGCTATTGCTGGTTACGCTTGTGAAATCTGAGGAAGCAGCCGCCCTATTTAGCGTGGGTCTAGTGTTCTCCACCCTTATTGCATACTCAGAATCCCTGGCCTCAGGTTTATATCCAAAACTTCTAGAAAAAAGTGGGGGCATCGTTGAAAGCGAGGAAGCGCTTAGGCTGTCCCTTCTATTTGCCATACCTTCTACATCAGGCATACTTGCTTTGTCCCCCTTTCTCTTATATCTCTTCAAGTCCGATTATGTTGTTGCTGAACACACTCTACGCGTAATGGCGCTCACAGGAATCCTTAATGTACTTCTTACAATTCTAAACACGATTCTAATAGGCGTTGAGAAGAAGGATGTTGAAACAACAGGCTTTAAAGAATTGGTGAGAAGCAACATCTTCACCGTCAGCTCCCTCCTCTACATTCGTTCAGGCATATCACTCCCCCTAATATGCATTTTCATTACCTCTATTATGACCTTTCTTTCAGGCAACGATCTTATCGTTTGGTCTGCCTTCTGGGCTCAAGTGGGAAACCTCATCGCAACCTCTGTTACGCTGACGATTACATACTCAAAGGCCAGAAAAGCCTTAGGATTCAAATTTCCATGGAGCGATACTATCAGATTCCTGACGGCCTCGCTAATCATGACGCTGGCCATCCTGCCCTTCAGGCTGGTGAAGATCAGGGACGCATTGGTAGTCGCTGCCTTAGGCGCCACAGTTTACTTCAGTTTCTTATATCTTATGAACGACTGGTTTAGACGGATCGTCTCACGGGCCTACAGATTATTAACATGAGATACCTTTCCAATCAAATGAAATTAAATAAAAGAAAGTCATCACCCCGCCTTAAGCCAAGAAAACGGCTTCAAATACTATGAAGTAAGTGAAAGAAAATGAGGTATGGAGTTATTATTGAGGTGAAGGAGGTGAGAGGGGTCTGCCCACTCTATAAGCCAGGAGACCGGGTAGTTCTCAAAGACTTCTACATCGATTCCAATCATTCTAAAAACGTCTGCATCCACCTCCTTTCAGCGGCTTCAACACTTCTATCAGCATTTATGCACGGTTCTTCTGCAATCAAGCTAGGAATAGGAAACAAGAAGGATATAGGATATCTTCAATGCCCAGATCCAGGTCCACCTTACACGAAAGGCGGGACAGTCATCTTTGAATTGAGGAGGGAACCACTGGAAATTGAGTGAACACGCGCGGGGGAACCGTAGGAGCCAAAAACCATGAAGAGAATTTGTGTTTTCCCCAACGACTCTATGAGGGCATATTACCAAAAAGGCGAAGTCAAAGAAAGATATTTTAACCCATGCAACTTCTTTGACGAAGTCCAAGTCATCTCCCCATGTGAACGGGACATTGAAGACAGCAAAGTCCAAATAATGGCAGGAGACGCGAAAATAAAGATACTTCCAATCGGCAATTTTCGCTTGCTTGATCTCTTTTCTCACAGAAACAAAGTGCTAGAACTAATTGAAAAGTTCAAACCGGACATCATAAGAGCGTACAATCCTCTAGTCCAAGGATACGTTGCGGTCTATTGTGGGAAGAAACTCGGGATTCCAACCGTTGTTTCCCTTCATGGCAACTACGACAAAGACATAAGGGAACTTTTATGGCAAGACCGACAACTAAGAAAATACTTCAAGTACCTCATCTATTCGAAGACCACCGAACCATACGTTCTAAAAAACGCGACAAAGGTCATCTGCGTATATAAATTCCCAGTCGAGTATGCGAAGAAGTACGGTGCAAAGGACATAGAGGTTATCTACAACAGGGTTGACACAACTCGGTTTAAGAAGGCTAATAGTACTGTAAGACATGGTCGTCCAACAATCATATGCGTGGGTAGACTAATTAGAGAAAAGAACCAGCAAGTTCTAATAAAAGCCATAGAAAACCTCGACGTGAACCTGCTCTTGATTGGCGACGGCCCCC
>Ga0315308_1001272_pt1 | contig 14465 bp, 21 predicted proteins | sample TDP3_MG_FD_203078 | JGI IMG/M metagenome (GOLD analysis project Ga0315308, IMG submission 203078) | Freshwater sediment microbial communities from Lake Towuti, South Sulawesi, Indonesia - TDP3 | ecosystem: Environmental > Aquatic > Freshwater > Lake > Sediment | place: Indonesia: South Sulawesi... | reverse complement strand
GCTGGCGATAGGTCCCAGCCGTCCAGGTAATACTTGACGCCGTTCTGTTCATAGCCGAGCCAGACAAACTTAGCAGTAGTATAGTCGCCTGGATTCGTTGTATAGATCACTGCTGCAAAATGCTCTACTCGCAGCTGATGTCCTTCAGGGATCTTAACTAGTTTTAATGTCTGGTTGCCAGCGCTGCCGAGCGAAACAATCTTGTCGTGATATGCTTTTGGCATAGTCTAACCTCTAATCAAATTGTAGTTTCTGTAGTTTTAACTTAGTATTTTCTGAGTTGCTGTAGAACAACTTGAGCTGTACCGTTTGTCCCGTTGGTTCCTGCCTTCAGTCGCAGTCTTACTTTTGCCTTGCCTGAAATATCGTACCAGTCGTCCATGTTTTTCTGGTCGCCGAATGGAACTTCGATGCAGTGGTTTGGAAGATAACCTGTTACACATGCTGAGAACGATGCTGAAGTAGCTCCTCTTATGTCGCATTTTCCACCAGATGGTGCATAACCCATCCAGACATGGCCCTCGTCCCCAGGGGTCAAGCCGAGCATGCCCCAGTAACAAGTAGGCGTGATGTAGAAGTAATGCGCACCGGCTGCAGTGTAAGCTTGTAGGCTTTCAACAACAGGTTTCCAATGCGTCCCTACCATTAAGCTGTACCAGGTTTCAACACCGATATCGATGGGGATTCTTGCTTCCATGTTCTCGTCGATTCTGAACTCAGTAATTGTGTCTGCTGGCTGACTTCCTGCATAGTATCCTCTTATCAGAAACTTTCTGATCGGGTAGTCAATCGGGAAATCTATGTACTCGTAGCTGTTTGCTGCACCGCACGTGTACGAATAGATCTGCTTGCTCATTAGGAAGCCGATCGGGGTCACTTTCTTCTCGTCGAATATCCATGCCCTCACTTCCATTGTTCCGCTAACACAAGCTGCATTGCAGCTCACCAATGTGTGCGTGATTTTGAGCTGTAGGTTTGTGAATTTCTTAGGATCGAGCGCTAGCTCAGAATCCCAAAGAAATCTTCCAAAGTCAATTCCGTACCTGCTTATGATGTCGTTGGCGTTGATGAAGGTTCCCTCTACCATCGTCGGGCACTGCCTGTCGTAGATGTTCAAAGCTTGACATTCCGCTCCTGTTAGTGAGAACAACACGTCTGATCCGTCAACTAATTCGATCTTTGTTACGTCTGCTGACGGGTGGGCTATAAACGTGTTAGAACCTGCTAGTCTGTCGATCTTGATTTCAATTCTACTGATGACATCGGTTATATCGATGTCTATGATCTTAGTACCAGCTGCTGTTTGAGCCTCTTCTGGCAATAAAGTTGCTACTCTATAGTTTGCCATTTGTTCACCTCGAAACTAGCCCTTCCTAGCTAGTCGCTCTCTTTGCTAAACGCCATGCGTGCAGTTTGTCGCCTATGTCTTTGACTCTGTTGTAGTTTTGAGCTGCTCCTCTAGGTCCTCTTGTTGGTAGCGTAACTGCTTCGATCTGGCCTAGAACATCGCCCATCTGGCCACGGTAATAGGGCTCAGAAAGTTCGACTCCCTGGCCGAATCTACCGATACCTTTCTTGGTTGCCATGTCAGACCATCTGGCGTCTCCTGCTCTGCTTATTCCTCTCTTGAACAGGGTCTTAACGTCTGGTGAAGAAACAGCAGTGAAGAAGGTATCCGCTGCGTTTGTTGCAGCTGTAGACCAGGCTACCTTAGGTGCTTTAACACCTGCTTCGTAGTCGGTTCCAGCTACTCTTGCTCTGTTGATCCACTTGCTAGTTGCTCTATCTACTCCAATAGTTTTTGGAATAATTTTCACCTCGAATTTTTTTTAGCTGCACCGTCACGCGTACTCGGGCGCACACGCATACGCGAATTGACGGTACTGAAACAAGTTAGTGAAAGCAAAAAGAAATTTAACGCAGTACGTGCATATTAACAGTAGAGCTGGTATATATTTCCCCCCCAGGTAAAAATTATGGTTGAATTGACTCTGCGCGAAGAGATTTTAACGATACTGAAAAATAAAGGACCGAGAAACATCTCTGAGATAGCAGCCGAAACTCAGGCTGTGAGGCAGAACGTGATGGAAAAGCTGTACCAGGCGAGAAGGCTTGGACACGTTAAAGATACTTTCGTCAGCAAAGAGCTTCCTTGGGGAGGAAAAGTTTTAACGCACGTCTGGATGATCACCAGGAGAGGTGAAGCATGGCTAGGAGAGAAGTAGACACAATTCAGCTGGCTACCGGGCCTTACGACGTAGATAAAGCTTCGGGCGTTATCGTAGCTGAGAGAATAAAGTACAGGCACTATAAAGCTGAGGAGCTACAGCTTGCTCGCGATTTCGTTAGGAAGGCTTTGCTTCCTGGGAAGTACTATTTTGACTTCTACCTCATGACTGAGGCAGCAAGGCACATCGCCTCTGTAATGCAGCCGCCCACGCTCAAAGACATCGTGCCGTGGCTTATGCGCGTCGACGCTGTCTGCTTTAAAGGAAACCAAGTCTGGATCATAGAGTTCAAAGAGCGAATGAGGCCTTCAGGTGTTGGCCAGCTCGTCAGCTACCGTAAGCTCTGGCAAGAGCAGTACGGTTTTGGCAAACGGCTACTGCTAGGCTACGTTGTAAGAGATGACGACCCTACTCTGCATTCAACTCTAAATGAGAATGAGATAGAATGGTGGGTCGTGCCTCGGGAAGAGAGGCCCTAGCTGTCTAGTCTTTGTGGTTAGGTATAGGTTAGGTGGTAAGATACGCCAGAAGAAAAAGAACCGATTTACGGAGCAATAAGAATAGCCTGGTGTCCTGAATGTAGCAGAGAGACCAAGCAGACGTGGATAGGCTACTACCATCAATACAGCCAGTGGGAGTGCTTAGCTTGTGGAAGAGTAATATTAGGGGAACCTTACAAGAAAGGTTAGGTAGCCCTTTTAAGCCTGTTTTTGTTGTAGTTCTGTCATAATTTTGTCGTAGTGCTGTCCTAGAAAAAACGAATTTTCAAGCTGAACAAAAAGATTCTAGAAACTTTAACCATTCTGGCAAAGCAGTTAGCAAGATCAGAGAAGGCTTCTAGGCTTTCGGCTGCAAGCTGGGAGATCTTCCAGGTAAGTTAGCGAGAAAAACACGGTAAAAGCATGATAAAGATTCTAGAAACTTTTTGTGCTACTGAGACATCGGCTTGTTAAGTATATGCGCCAGCTGGAGCTTATCCATGAAGATCTCGTCGCAAGGCCAGGTATGAGCTATGCCAGGACAGCTACAGTAGATTAGTAAGAACATCTACTCAGCTTCCTTCTCCCTCTTCTCTTTCTCCATCAGGTATATAGCTTCGTGCCAACAGTGCTTGCACACTGCCATTCCTTGTATCTCACTTAGCTTGCGCTGCTGGCCACAGAAGTTACAGGTTGCTAACGGCTCAGCTAGAGCATGCTTCAGTATGTCTTCCTTCGGCTTGTCTTCCATTGTTTTCTTGTACTCTTGGAAGCTTGAGATGATTCCCTTTGCTCTCTCTACTGTGTAGTACTCTTTTATGAACGAGCTGCCTACGATCAGTTGGTCCTCCCTGCTTCCTAGTTTTGTCAGCTCAGCAGCTATTCCTAGCGTTATCTCACGGTTCTTCACTGCTTTCTGCATCTCAGGCTGGAGCTGGAGAAGCTTTATCCTGTCTGTGATGTATGCTAAAGAACGGCCGAACTTCTCAGCGATTTCTTCGCTAAGCATGCCGTAGCTGTTCTGAAGCTTGGAGAAGAGTTCCCCCTCTTTTATAGGGTCGCTTTCTAGCCTCTGAGCGTTTGCTGTTATGCTGAGCAGCAAAGCTTCCTTAGGGCCGGTCTCAAGTATTTCAGCCCTGAGCTGCTTTATTCCGAAAGTCTTTGCAGCCACCACGCGCCTGTAGCCATCTATCAGCTGGAAGCGTTCGCCCTGCTTCCTGACCTTTATGGGCTCGATAAGGCCTTGGGCTTTAATGCTCTCAGCCAGCTCTTTCAGGCTGGACATCTCTTCCTCCGGATGCAGTACTATCTCTTGAGGATCTACGAGCATGACGTCAATCTCTTTCACGGCAGGCATACAAGTATATTTAAGCATAAGGCTAAATAAAGTTAAGGTGGTTCACATACCAAGAAGAGAAGAAGAAGAGCCTGAGGAAGGCGAGCCCGAGGTGGAAGAGTAGTGGACGCGCTAATTCTAGAGTATCTTGTAGCTATGGGACTAGGGGCTTTCGGTGGAGCGATCAGAGCTTTGATGGCAACCGATGCTACGCTGAAGCAAGGCATAACAGACGTCATTCTAGGTGCAGCATCCGGCCTGGTTTTCAAGTTCTCAGGAGCTCCAAATCATGCTGGGACTTTCTTCGCCGGCTATGGTGGCTCGCACTTCATCAGCAAGGCTTATGAGAAGGCTACTGCTGAGAAAGAGTAGCTCATGCCTAAACACGTTTGCGACCGTTGTGGCTTAGCTTTTCCTAGCCGAGAGGCTTTAATAGATCATCGAAAGAAGTTCCACCACGGCATACGAGATAAGAGATCTTTAGGCAGGAAGAGAAGTAGCTATCGCTGGTAATTTTTATGAAGTATCCAAACTATGCATAAAAGTTGGAGTAGCTAGTGTGGTGTTTTCCTCAGGCAGTTCGGGCAGGTGACGTACTGCTTCTCACTCTTGGTTTCCCACTTATAGCCGCAGTGTTTGCATTTTTGCATACTAATACTACTATATTTACTACTACTAATAGTTATAGTTATAGTTATAGTTATGTCACGTAGTCATCTAGTAAGTAGTGGTCTCCTTCTTCCTACATGGCTACTCGAAAAGTTATGCATATGCATAAATACTAGCTCACACAAAATATTATGCATGAGAGTAATAAAACCATTCTTCGAAATCATCTTCTCTCCCTTCGTATTGTGGATAGTGCTGACAACAGGGAAGGATCCAGCCGATGTCTATAAGGAGTTGTTCAGCAGATGAGAACAGAAGAAGAGATCGTAAAAATGCTGGTAGAATTCACAGGAGTCCATAGCTACTCTGTCGGTGCTCGTATGGCCAAGCCAGAAGAGATCGAGTTCAGGAAAGGCCAGCTCAACGCTCTACGTTGGGTTTTAGGGCTGGACCAAGCCTTAGTACTAGTATAGGTGTTGTCATGAGAACTACTGTAGTGCTAAGTAAGACTGACGTGAAGGCAGCGAAGTCCTTAGGAATCAACATCTCAGGAGTATGCCGCAGAGCCTTATTCCATGAGATCGCGAGAGTCAGGGAGGAAATCAAGAAAGAGATGGAAGGATCCCGAGCAAGCAGCTAGGATCTTGCTAGTAGGGCAACCAAGAGCCTTATTCCGTGAGGATAAGGCAGGCTGACACTTCCCTGTCCATACTCTTGGCCCTAAAACACTCAAGAGTTCCGCCCTGTCCTCCCAAGGGCTTCTAGGGGCGGCAGGTCCAGTCAACCTGTCATCCATTGCTCGGAGTGGACCAAAAAAAGACGTGGACTCGGGCAACCAGGAGTCAAATGCTCAGGTATGGGCAAAGCACACCTAGACATACATAGAGCATAGCTGAAGGCTATATCAAGTGCTGATAGGTTAGTAAGCTAGTAAGTCTTTATTAAGAGTTTGGCTCTTGGCCCGAAACTGAGATGGACGTCACTAGCCTAGCTAGGGCCTCGAAAGGATCTCATAATATATAGCTTACTGAAAAGTCAACTATTTATACTTGTTCTACTAAGTATATTGCATGGAAAACCGAGGAATAAAAGTTTCGGAAGAGGTATACAACAAGATCTTAGCAGCCAAAGCAGAGCTTATCGAGAAGTATTCTAGAAATGTGAGCATGAGCGAAGCCATAGAAACACCGATAGACTTCTGGTTCAAGCATAAGAAGGTGAAGCCATGAGAATGGAAGACGTGATAAAGCTGCTTGACAGCGAGAAGTTCAAGGTCTTTACTGTTTCTAAAATAGCTCAGAGATTTAGCATTACCTACGTGATCGCAAGCAACCACTTGAAGCGAGCAGTCGATCTTGGCTACATCAAGAGAGTTGGTCATGGTCAGTACGCATCCTTGAGCTATGTAGCGCCAACTGACGCATTTCCTGCTCAGGCAGCAGCAAAACCAGTGGAAGCAGCCCAACCTCAAGTAACGCAGGAGCTGGGATTCGAACCCACGAAGCCGGTTGTGAAGAGGAAGTATCGCAAGAGAGCTAAGAAGATAGTTGAGCCTGAGTACAAGTTGGTAGTGATCAACAGGACCTACGAGATCCCGGTTAATCAGTTGCTTAGCAAGCTAGGCCTTAAGGGCGATCTAATAGACGTGTTCTTGTTCCCTGAATCAACCGGAGTTCCGGTTGAGTGTGTCAGGCTGCAGCTCAGTGAGACGCCTGAACAGGCAAAACTCAGCGAGGTTGAACAACTGCAGCGAGCAGTCGAGGAAGAAGAAGCTGAGGAGAAGGAGGAGGAAGAGCTATGACCACAGGAATAATCGAGAAGAAGATAGAGATCAGGAAGGAAGATATAAAGCCTTTCGACGTCCTTACGATCGACGGCCAAGAGTACAGCTGCTTCGACCTAGGCATGAGTAAGCTAGCGAACGAAGGCGATCAGATAGACTTCGACTTCAAGCAAAGCGGACAGTACAAGAACATAACTGCTATCAGGGCGATAAAGCCGGAAGCAGCTAAGCCAAAGGTAGAGAGGAACGATCAGATCGCAAGAATGTGCGCCTTGAAAGCAGCTGTCCAGTGGTTCGAGGGCGGAGCAGGAACTGTAGAGAACTTACTGCAGACAGCGGAGAAGTTCTTGAAGTGGATCATAGGCGAGTAGAATGAGAAGTGAAGAAGAGATAAAAGAAGAAATTGAAAAATTAGCAGAAAGAGTTAAAGAGGCAGTTTTACAAGGAAAACAGACAGGTACTGTTACACATATCTACAAAGTTAAAGCTCTAAAATGGGTCTTGGGAGAGGAAGAGCCTGAGTGATTCTACGATAGGAATTCTAGCTGCGATAGCCTTCGTCTTCTTCGTAGTCGGCCTTCTAGAATGCTTCGTCTGGAGAGACATGTTCGCTGTAGTGATCTGCTTCGCTAACTTCTGGTCAACCCTGATGGCTGCAGTGGTTATCAAAGAATGCTCAGACTAACTTTCCCTTTTTTCTTTTTTCCTAGTATACGATTCCGATGTCATATACTTTGGATCCTTTATGATAGATCCTTAGCATATAGCCGTTGTCCTCGATCAGAATTCTGCCTGTGACCAGGTCAAGCATGTTGTTCTCGAAGTATACTCCCAGGAGCTGCTTCAGTAACCTTTCAAAAGCTAGCCTCTCACTCTCAACCTGCGACCTTGATCCTGGCTCTCTCATAGTCTAGAATCACCTTGATCTTCCACTGCTCGACCTTAAGCTCCTGTAGGTAGCCTATAAGCTGGTTCTCGTTGATTTTCCCCTTCCTGAATGCTTCCACGTAGGTTTTGATGTAATCTCTCTTCTCAGCCAAGTCCGCATCCCACTTAGCATCCTGAACAGTCAAGTCTATGACATCCTGGCGGAAGCCTAGTTTTTTCAGCTCTTCACGCAGCGTCGCTTCGCTGAACAAGCCTTCCTTGAATATGGTCACCAGGTTAGTCCTAATCCTGTTCAGCTCATCCCTTAGCTGATTACGATCGTAAGCATCAGCTATCTTCTCGATCCATTCAGGGTTCATGCCTGTAGACTTTAGCAGCCTGATGAACTGCTCTCTGTTGATCAGGCCCCATTCGTTAAGCCATCGGATGTCTATTCTGCCCGGCAGATCGTACTGCAAGCCTTCCCAGACGTTGTCGTAAGCAGGTGCAAGGTCCGCATACTTCCTGAGATCTGCAAATTCCGTAGCTGATAATATACCACGCCAGTAAGCCTCTCTAGCCTGCTCGTATGTCGGTATGATCCAGTGAGCTGCCCAGAAATACTTAGACCACATCTCGCTGTAGCCTAGGTTTTTCATGTAGTTGATAAAGAAGTCGGGTGTGCCTAACTGCAGTTCAGGCCTCCAGGCCTCACGAACAGCGAAGCGTACTAAATCGCCAGGGCCAGGTATATTGGTTTGGTATACTGACTCGAACCACTGCCTTAGCGGCCTCAGAACTCCTACTTCATAAGGCACTGTCACGATAGGAGCTATCGTATGCTGGATTCCCAGGTAGCCTAACATCACTCTAACTATCTCGCTGATCTCTATCTTCGTACCCATGATCTCGATGCTGCCCACTGCGCCTAGCGAAAGAGCTAGGCCTGTTACGCCACAAGATATTCCTGCAATACCAGTTGCTACGGACAGAGCTGCCTGCGGTGTGATCGGCGAAGCAGCATGCTTCTCAATCTCTTTCAGAACTCGGTCCTGCCATTCTTTGCCTAAGCCGATGAATGCTTCGTTAAGATCTTCCGGCGGGCTTGCAGGGATCAAAGCGTTTCTAACCCTGTTAACCACGTCAGTAATGATCGGCACGAAAGTATCCTGGAAGAATGAGATCGCACCCTTGACAAAATTGATAACGGTTTCTGCTGCCCACTTAAGGCCTGAGAAAAGCCATTCCATCGTTTTCTTGAGTCCTTCTCCTAGTGCAGCTGCAACTCCTGTTAATGCTCCGGATACGAGATTCTGTATTCCTGCTACTGCTCCGTCGAAAGCTGTGACGATAGAATCTCTTACCCAGGTTACGCCGCTGCTGATCGCAGAGGTAATCTGATTCCACACGTTACCAAGCTGGGTGTTCAACCAGCTGCCGATGTCGTTAGCTATATTAGTAAGAGTTGTACTGATCCAGGATAGACTTGATGAGATCTGATCCTTCAACCAAAGGACCTTTGACCAAATGTTATCCGCGATCCACTGCTGAGCAGCACTTATCCATCCGCTCACCGATGAAACTATCGATGACACTTGATTTCTCAACCAGGAAACAGCTGACCAAATCCAGGAAGAGACGACGTTTATGCCGCTCACTACTGCGTTGGCTACAAAACTACCAAAATCACTCAACCTGGATACGATCCAGCTGATGCTGCTACTAAGCTGATTGTAGACCCAGGTAACACTCTCAGAAATACGATCGCGAACCCAGTAGATAGCTGACCAGATCCAGCCACTGACAGCAGAAACAGCGTTTACAGCGGCAGTGCTGATCCAGTTCCAGAAACTCTCGAACCAAGACTGTACTCCGTTAAGAGGCCATGGCCAACCAGACATAATCAACACTACCTAAGTTCTTGTAATAACAGCTAGACGAACTTCTCTCACGAAGTAGGTTTTGGACGCACTCACTGTCTTGCATAGACAGTGACCCGAGCCACAGCCGAAGCCGTGGTTTCCAATTCTTACCGGGTGCTATATGCGCTTTGTCCACCTACACTTCGTAGCTTTCAGGCTTAAGCTTAGCCTGCTCTTCGATGTCCTTCTTGATAGCTGCCTTTTCCTTGTCGATCGACCACTGATCTACCGGTATGAAAATCGTTCTTGGCGGCAGGTCGCCAGCAACATAAGTTATCACTTTCTGCACTAAAGGCTGCTTGAGCTTCGGATACGTTGTGACCTCAGTCCTGCTCAGGATAGTTACTTCCTGCTTGGGCTTCTTCTCCTCAGCCAGGCTTACCACCTGGCACGAAAAGCTCGCCTAGGTCCTTTGCAGCTTCTCTCAAAGCTACGCAGACCTCGCAGTTGCAGTCTATCTGAAAGGCCTTGTCGATAGTCTCGATGAGTGAAGTTCTCCTTCTGTACTCGTTAAGCCACTTCGGTTTTTCCTCAGGTATTCTTATCACCCTACTACGTATTTGAAGACACCAGTAAATAAAAGTGAGCATGCTGTTGCGTTCATGGTCATGCTGCTCACAGTTAAATTACAGCCATTGCAGAGGAAATAGCCATTGCTACCGTAGATGGTCCAGTTGCCAGTATTTATCACAGTGTTGGTCTTGGTGCAGTTATCGTTACAGTTCATGTTCCAGTTAGTACCGGGGGTACAGGTATCAACTGGTGGAGCAGTTTCTTCTGGACCTATTGAATAAGTTGGTTCTATGTCTGCATATTTTCTAACTCTTATATCATCGTAGTCTACTACCCAGCCAGCCCTTATTATGAAAGAAAGGTAGCCGTTCTCTCCTGCAAAACTTACATTGTGCCAAGTGCTATCAAAAAATGCGGAAGAGGTTGTTGAGTTCCTGTACACGTTATGAGTATGTGAATTCCCCCAAGTAAAGCCTACATAACTCGGACAAGAAGCTCCATCGCAGTAGTACAGTCTATCGTTGCTTCCAGCAGAACCGAAATAATCGTAATTTGATGTGCTAATATACCCGTGGATTAGGCCCTGCTCCCGCAAAGTAGCAGAGGTTATAACTGAAGATGTGCCTCTGAAGTGAAAATTATTCGTCTGATTCAACTCACTGTAATAAATAAATGATACTCCAGAGGCGAGCCCTGTCGCATCGATTCTTACCTTACCTGAAACATTGCTTAAGACCACGTCCGCACTAGTGGAAACAAGGCTCGTTGTGTTTCCATCATAGTTCCACCAAAGAAAGGTATTAATCCCATTGCTTACAGAACTCACAGTAGTAGCATTTTTGTAGTAAACGTAAATTAGGTTTTGGTTTATTCCTGTCGGTATGCTGGGGACTTTAACCCAGGGGTAAGCCCATTGAGAATCGGTCTTATTTTCTAACCAGTAGCTTAACTCAGTATTTTCAGAGCCGTTCACAAACCTTATATCAGAGAAATCACTGACCATGTCACTGTCATAGGTCAGATTGATAGCAACCTGGTAATCTGTTAGAGTAGAAGCACCGGAATTTGTTATGTTTATCCCTGCTTTCCTTTCCCAGCTCGAATTCCACCAGGTGAAGTGAAGTTCCTGGTCCAGGAACCTAGGTAATATCTCTATGTTATTAGGGCCAAGCTTTGGCGGCCTTACACCCCAGATCCTAATATAGTACCACTTGTTTCTAGTAAAAGAATAAGGCAGTTGGAGATCCTTCCATACATCTTCGACCCGGGTTTGAGTTGTATAGCTTGTAGTGCAGTTTTGTACTACAGAAACTGTACCATTCGGGCTAGTTACATTGTACGGGTAGCATGTTGTTGAGGGTACAGACACGTTATAGCTTACTTCTTCCAGGACCTGTATGCCGTAGCTTCTGATATCCAGGGCATACTTGGCCTTGCGAAAGCTGACATTGAATTTACTCCACTCTCCAAGAGTGTAGGCCTTGCTCAACCTGAACCTGAAAATTAGCTCACAATTAGTTAAACATGTATCGGTGTTACTGATCAGCTGAACCTGTAGGCTAGTGGGGGAAACAGAAAGGTAAACCAGTATAGTGATAACGCTACCTATGGCTGCTGCTGCTAAAATGTTTCTTAGCCTTGCCATTACATCATCACACTTTCTCGATTACTAGATGCGTACCATTGAAATAGACCGCTACGTCGTAGTCAGTGCCGAAATATAGCTTATTGTTATCGCCGAACGCTGTAGCATTGCTCATGGTCTTGTTGACCGGATAGAAGTAAGTTGCTTGGTAGTTATTGAGGTAGGTCGTTGAGTTCGAGATGTTGGCTGCTACGTAAGCTGCGTACGTGGAGTTATAGGTTTCTGTGAACAGGCTTCTCTCCGTAGCATTGTCAACGTAAGCGGTCTTCGCTGAAACATTTGCTGTTACGTAAGCGTCGTACGTTGAATTGTACGTTGAGATTCCTGTCAGATAAGATCCTACTCCGTAGTAAGTACCGTTGAACTTGCTTGAGTTGACCCATGTTGCATTGTATAAGCTATAGTAGTTTCTGAGATCGATGTTTCCTGGTGGAGTCCAGGCCAGCGCTATTGTTACCCAGGCTAAGAAAGCTACCAATGCAAAGGTTATTTTCCATCTCATATGAAGTAATCCACCTGGATCAGTTGAGTGTTCCAGACTGAAACTAAAAATGTTATGGTCGAGCTAGCAGATAAATGCGAAACAGTGTACTGAGTAGTTTGCTGCAGTCTCACTCCATCTAGAAAGACTCTCTCCTGGCTACTCAAAACTGTATTAGCTAGCGTAAGAACTCTGTTAGTAGCCCCGTCTGATCCTGAGCAGTTAGATCCTAGCTTATACTCTGACTGAGGTGCTACTCCTGAAACGTAAAGGCTTATTCCCATTCAACTACCTCAAGGCGCTGTATACAGAGTGGCAAACGGAGTGACTATCTCGTAAACTCTAATGTTTGCTGTGGTACCTGGAGCTTCATGATAGACGGACAGTCTTATGTATCCGACGTTCGCGATCGCAGGGTATGAGATATATTCTATACTTGGTGTGGTAACATCGACTAACCTCTTGACTAGATTAGTCCAGTTAACGCCGTTCGGCGATCCTTCAAGCATAACAACAGTTGAACCTGCATCGGACCAACATTCGTACTTTATCCAGATCATTAGCACGGCAAAAACACCTGGAAGCTCCCACTGGAAGTATGACTGATCAGCTGCTGTTTGAGTAGTGGTTCCTGTCGTAGATTTCGTAGTTAGGTCCTTATCTTTGGTGTTATCTAGAGATCCTGGTGTTGTATCCCATGTTCCACCTGCAGTAGGCGTGCTACTATCTGCGATGTCATCTATAGATTTTAACGGGTCAATTTCCTCAAATCCTATCTTAGCTCCAGTTACTGCACCATCAGCTATTCCAGCCGTTGGTACAGGGTAAGTATGATGTTGGCTTTCAGTCACTCCAGTTAAGTAAGCATGGCTCACCTGGCCAGTTGTTATGTGATCATGATGAGCTAAGGCCGTAGCTGCATGCACGCTGATGTCAACTCCGTCAACAGTTCCTACAGTTACGATATTGCCTGAAGCATCGATCTGGAAGATCACGTTGAGGTCAGCGTCCCACACTGAGAACTTACCTGTTGCTGCAGCTCCGAAGTAGCAGTCGTTGATGTAGATCCCGTTTGCGTAGCCTAGAAGAATAAATGCTGAGCTCATCGTTAAGTTACCGGTCATCGTGTCGCCAGCTTTGTTCAGCTTCTTAGGGAATTCAGAGGAGATGTCGTAGCCATCAACGTTGCCTACGACCCGTATGTTGCCGTCGATATCAACATCGAAAACACAGTGGCCATCAGGGAAGCTGCCTGTAGGAAGCTGGTTGATGTAGTCTTGTAGGCTATCTCGTTTAAGAATTATGTGCACGTCTGCTGAGACGTCGATCGTGATCGCTCCTGTGAAAGTACCGCCTGTGGAGGGGACCCAGTCAGCGTTTACTACCTGGACCTTCTGATAAGGCACGCTGGGATCTTCCGCGCCCGTAGCTGCAACTTCAACCTTCTGATATTCTACCAACCTTCTTCACCTCCCCTGGAAGCACAGTGGCCAAAATTATCAACTTCCCAACTTCCCTAGGCTCTACGTCTTTCTCCAGTTTCTGGATCGTGCAACCACACCTCCTCGTGCTCTACTCCGTTCTCGTCTATCCACTTGATAGTTTCTTTTACGTACGTATTAACTCACCGTCTCGACAGTACCCCAGATCGTGATGTTTACCCTGCGAGCTGAGGAATCGTTGTTTATGACCCTGACCTTGAACGACTCCGTGTCGTGAATCAGGTAGGAAGCTAGCTCTCCGTACATGTAGATCTTACGGATGTCAAAATAGCCTCTGTGCAGCATCAGAGCTCCTTTGTAAAATTCCACTGTCTGGATGCAGCTGGCTTCGCAGGAGACTTCAACCATGGCAGGCGTCAGGTCTGTTCCTGCCGCAGGAGTTATGCTCATTTCTACGTAGCCGCCGTCACCAGCGATAACAACAGAAGTCAAGCTAGCGTACCTGGTCTGGCCCACTGCTAGGATCGAGCGGCTTGGCTTGACGTACTGAAAATAGTCTGGAGCTCCTATTGCCATAGCTACTCAACACCTATCAAAGTTTTTAGTACGTTGACCAAGTCCTTTAGCACGACCCATGGATTTAGCTCTTCTTCTGAAAGCACGCCAACTCTAACGCTGATGCTGTGATCGTAGACTGTGTCCTCGTTCCAGGCCTGCAGGGTTAAGAGGTTTGCGCCTGGGCTGAGAGGATAAAATTCTTTGAATGGAATCGTCTCAGCGTCGCCGTTGATATCGTCATCGATGTTCAGGGGGACTACAGGATGAGCTCCGTGCAGGAGTCTGACGTGCACAAGTCCTGCGCAGCCTGCAGGGAACTTGATCTCTATATAATGAACAATCCCGGCTGTCAGCTTCAGGTCCCAGGTCTGAGCTGTAGCCTCAGTTCTACCTGCAGAAGCTGTTTTCGTGAACTCGTAGTACAATAAACTCACCACTAACTAATTGCGCTTACTAGCAAAAAAAGTTTAGCTACTGTATCGCTATCTTCTCTAGGATCCCGTTGATCATGACTTCGATCTTCTGCGATGTAGATGTTGCTTCAACGTAAGCAAAAGGCTCAGCGTTCTCAGGGATGATAACTCCCTTGACGATCACTGCAG
>Ga0315308_1001262_pt1 | contig 14535 bp, 13 predicted proteins | sample TDP3_MG_FD_203078 | JGI IMG/M metagenome (GOLD analysis project Ga0315308, IMG submission 203078) | Freshwater sediment microbial communities from Lake Towuti, South Sulawesi, Indonesia - TDP3 | ecosystem: Environmental > Aquatic > Freshwater > Lake > Sediment | place: Indonesia: South Sulawesi... | reverse complement strand
CCGCTCCAGGGCATCCACCACCCCATTTTCTATAGAGAGGATCGGCTTGAACTGCAATGCCGAGCCCATCAGCCGGGCCGCCCGCCCGATGCGCCCCCCTCGATAGAGGTACTCCAGAGTTTCCATGACGACAACCAGGTTCACCCGGGGGATCATCTCTCTGGCTCGGGCCACCACGGCTGCCAGGTTGCCCCCTTCGGCCGCCACCCTGGCCGCTTCCAGAACCACGAAGCCCTCGGCCATGGCCGCGCTGCGGCTGTCCACAATGCACACAGGAACCGCCTTGAACCTCTGCCCCACCTCTTCGGCGATGGCCATAGTGCCGCTGAATTCGTGGGCCAGGTAGATGCAGGCGATGGCTTCCGCTTCCCCGGCCAGGCGGTGGAAGAGGGCCAGGAAATCACCCATGGAAGGGGTGGCCGTGGTGGGCAGGTGTTTGTCCCCCCGCAGCCGGCGATAGAACTGAGCCGGCGTCATGTCCACCCCATCGCGGAAGACCTCCTGGCCGAAGGCCACCAGCAGAGGGATGACGGTGATAGAGTATCGCTTCACCAATTCTGGCGGCAGGTTGGCCACGCTGTCAGTGACCACGGCGACTTTGCTCATGATGACGCTCCCTTGTTCCTCGCTTGTGGATCAGGCTACGGTAGATGAGCTCGCTCTTGTCCGGTGCGGCTCGCCAGACACGGATGGTGTGCGGCAGGAACCGTAGCCCCATGAGCAACATCAAGACCGGCGGGGCCAGAATGTACACCATCGGCTGCCTTTGCCACCAGGCCAGGCCGATGAGCGTGGTGAAACCGACCACCGTCCCGGTGGTGGAGCTACCGGTGAGGACAATATAGACCAGGCCCAGCAGGGGGAGCATCACAGCCGTCTCCAGGGGCATGAGGGCCAACAGCGCGCCTATGCTGGCAGCCATCCCCCCGCCGCCCCGGAAGCGCAGGTAGGGCGAATAGCAGTGGCCGAGCACAGCGGCCGCGCCAGCCGCCAGCGCCCATCCCTCGCTCAGGCTAGCCGCTCGCGCCAGAAGCACCGGCACTGCCCCTTTGCCGATGTCCAGCGCGCCTACAGGTATCGCCGCCCCCAGCCCCACAGTGCGGAAGACGTTGGCCGTGCCAGGGTTGCCGGTACCCAGGCTGCGGATGTCCACCCCTTTGACATATCGGGGAATCAGGTAGCCGAAGGGGATAGCACCCAACAGATAGCCCAGAACAATGACCAGTATCCCCATTTCTTTCTGCCTCCCGGTGCTCCTGCAAACTACTCCGGTGTTCGCCCGCCGCCCGGCTCCCAGCAACCCCGCCCATCTTGCGCCTTTCACCTGGTCCGTGGGCCGTTGCCCCGCCGCGGGCGGCGTCGGACCCAGATGCTGACGGCGACCACTCTCTAATTATAACCCCATTTCCCCTATCAAGATGCGCCCTGCTTCCCGTGTCAATCAGCAAGGGGGACCAGCGGTCAGCAATCAGCTATCAGCCATTAGGCTGAAGCTGAAAGCTGACCGTGGCTCGACTGAGCTCGCCGAAGTCTGATGGCTGAACGCTTGCAAGTGGCTTGAATTTAGGGGCTATCAGGTTGGGGGTACAGGGGGGGCGAGTAGTCCCCGCGGCGGTGGAGTCAAACCCCGACCGCCACAGGGCAGTCGGCGCTGAGGGTGGTATGCCGAAGATCCGCCGTACCAGCGACGGCGCTTGATTTTCAGAGCGCCGCCCTGTCTGCACAAGCGACGAGTCCCACAACGCCGGGGCCAGTGTGGGTGCCAATCACGGGCCCGATTTCAGCGAAATAGCACTCGGTGCAGTTGAAACGGGCGCGAACCTCTTGCTCCAGTTCTCTCGCTTCATCGTATGCCTGGGCATGGAGAACGGCCACCTGCATGGGCGTGCCCGGTCCCACACGCTCCTCGACGGCTTCCAGAAGCCGTGCCAGGGCTTTGCGTTTGCTCCGCACCTTATCCAGAGGCTCGACGCGGCCATCCTTCAGGCAGAGGATGGGCTTGACCTTCAGCAGAGTGCCTACCAGGGCGGCTGCCCCACCAATGCGCCCGCCCTTCTGCAGGTATTCCAGAGTGTCCACGACAAAGACCACATTCATTGCCCGGATCATCTTCTCGACAGCAGCTACAATCTCAGCGGTGGTTTTGCCTTCTGCCGCTGCCCTGGCGGCTGTCAGAACCATCAGGCCCAGGCCCATGGCCGTCGAAGCGGAGTCAATGATGGTGATCCTGGCCTCGGGCAGCATCTCTTTGGCCGACTGGGCTGAACTGACGGTGCCGCTCAGCTTGCTGCCGATGTGAATAGAGATGATTTCGTGGTCATCTTTGCTCAGCTCAGAATAAAGGTCGAAGAACTCTCCCGCCGAGGGTTGTGAGGTGGTAGGTAGGGTCTCGGCCTCGGCCAGCATGCGGTAGAATTCCTGGCGGCTGAGGTCTATCTCATCCCGGTACGCTTTTTCACCGAAGAGGACCTTGAGGGGTACGACGCGGATGTCGTGTTGCTGAACCAGGTCAGCGGGCAGGTAGGCGCTCGAGTCGGTTACGATTTTAATCATGACTGTTCCTCCCTTTCTATAGTTTGGATTTCCCAAAAAACCAAATAATAGGCTAAATAAAAAGCCAGACCTGACAGGTCAGTCATTCCAAAACCTGTCAGGTCTGGGAAAAGTCAAGTGGTCCGCTCGAAGACGGCCAACGCTTCCTGGAGGAAATCAGATAGGCTGGTCTTAGCCTCCTCGCTCAGGTTGAGCAGATGGGCGTGGTAGCGTTGTGTGTATGAAAGCAACTTGTCTCTCAAAGACGCGTCGGCCTTCTCTGTAAGAGTAGAGCCCAGGCTGAGGCCAGCCAGAGCCCCCAACCCGGCCTCTCCGGTCAAACCCAGGGATGACAGCGCCCTGAAGGGGTTTAGGCCACTGGCTTTTTCCTTTGCCCGGCTCAAGTTCAGGAGGAGGGCGGTGATCATCTCTGTGCAATAGATCAGAGGGGACTTGCGTTCGGGTATCCTGGCCAGGATTTCGTTCAGCAACTCCCGGTAGTTAGCACTCTGGGTCTCTCGCAATCTCCGCAGTATCCGCTCTTTGACCTGCCGCCATTCTTCACTAATACTTATATCGCCTGTCAATTGAGACAGCAGATTGGCCGCCTGCTGGGTCGGGTAAAAGACAATCATGGACCGACCTGGTCCGGCGTGTTCTGCTGCTAGGACATAGTCTGAACGGGCCACGCCCTTCTTTTCCAGGAGCTTTAACATGTCATAGGCCGAGAATTTGTTGACGCCCAACTTTTCGGCCACGAGGGAGTAGTGCACCGGTCCCTGGTGCTCACGGTACAGATCCAACAATTTGTCCAAGAAGGCTCGTTGTCTGGGTGTTAGCTTTATCATGTCTGGCCTCCTGCTGATAATACAACTTAAACCAAGGAGTTACTCCTATTTTATAACGTATAGCTGGTTTTGTCAATAAGAGGAACATGTGGTAAACTATGACACATCTTTTGGCTATCCCTGGTGTTATTTCTTATAGTAGGGCCGGCAGCAACGGATAGGATGTAGAGGAAAGGAAGTGATTCGATGGTAAGCTTTAAGGCGAAAGGCAATAGAGTGGTGATTACGGGCATGGGGGCCATAACCCCTGTGGGCCTTAACGCGGCTGATTTCTGGCAGGGGATCACGGCTGGCCGGTCGGGGGTCGGGCCTATCACTCAGTTTGACGCCAGCCAACATCCCACCCAAATCGCAGCCAGCGTGGAGGGCTTTGACCCCACCGATTATGTGGATAGACGTGAGGCCAGACGGATGGCCCGTTTCACTCATTTTGCCCTGGCCGCCACGCAGCAGGCTGTGCAGGATGCCGAATTGGACCTGACCAAGGAGGACCTGACCCGGGTTGGCCTGGAGATCGGCAGTGCTATAGGGGGCATAGAGGTGATTGAGGAGCAAAGCCTGAGGTTGCGAGATGGAGGACCCAGGCAGATCAATCCGATTTTTGTACCTTCGGTCATTATCAACATAGCCCCTTGTCACATCGCTGTCCTCCTGGGGATCAAAGGCCCAGCCAATGCGCCTGTGGCGGCCTGTGCTACGGGGGCGGTAGCCATCGGCGAGGCCACCCGGCGCTTGCAGCGCGGTGACGTGGATGTGATGATCGCCGGGGGCACAGAGTCGGCCATGACGCCCCTGGCCGTAGTTTCTTTCAGCCGTCTGGGGGCCCTTTCGACCCGCAACGATGAGCCGGAGAGGGCCTGCCGTCCTTTCGACGCCGACCGGGATGGCACGGTGATGGGCGAAGGGGCGGCTATAGTCGTCCTGGAGACCCTGGAGCACGCCCTGCGCCGGGGTGCGCCCATCCAGGCCGAGGTCGTCGGCTACGGCTTTACCGAGGACGCTTACCACATCGTTGCTCCAGAACCGAACGGTGACGGCGCGGCGCGGGCCATGAGCCTGGCCCTGGCCGAGGCCGGCCTGTCCCCCGGAGAGATCGGCTACATCTGCGCTCACGGAACGGGCACACCGTTGAACGACATCTCAGAGACCACAGCCATCAAGACCACTTTCGGCGAGGCAGCTTACCGAGTGCCCATCAGTGCCAACAAGTCTATGATCGGCCACTTGTTTGGGGCGGCCGGGTCCATCTCGGTGATTGCTGCCGTCAAGGCCATCCAGGAGGGCGTCATCCCGCCCACCATCAACCTGGACAATCCTGACCCTGAGTGTGACCTGGACTATGTGCCCAACGTGGCTCGCCGGGCCACAGTGGACACGGCCATCGCCAACGCCTTTGGTGTCGGTGGCCAGAACGCCACTTTGGCCGTCCAGCAATTTGATAGGGCCTAGTCTGCCCCCCCCCCACCTCACATCTCAGCAGACGTACCAGATGAAAACAAAGAAGCCGCCGGATAGGCGGCTTTTGACTTGTCCTCAATGGATGGTTAATCGAAGGTAACCATTCAGGGCACGACGCGCGTCCCTGTTTCGCCCGCCAACGCTCGCTCGATGTTCTCCGGGCTGGTAACGAGGGCCTCCTTGCCTCCTCCCTCCAGGAAATCAACGATGGCCTTGATCTTGGGATACATGCTCCCTGGCGCAAAATGCCCCTCCTCCAGGTACTGCCTGGCCTCGGCCAGAGTCATCCTGTCCAACCATTCCTGGTTCGGCTGGCCGAAGTTGAGGGCCACCTTCTCCACAGCGGTGGAGATAAGGAAGAGGTCAACGCCAATGGCCAAAGCCAGGAGGCTGGAGGCGTAGTCCTTGTCAATGACCGCGGCGGTGCCCTTCAGTTGTCCGTCCTCTTCCTCGACCACAGGAATCCCCCCACCTCCCACCGCGATCACCACGAAGCCAGCATCAATGAGGTTCTTGATAGCGTCCCGCTCGATGATGCGTCTGGGGATAGGTGAGGGCACTACCCGTCGCCAGCCTCGCCCGGCGTCTTCGACCACGTCCCAGCCTTCCTCGTCCCGTCTCTTCAAAGCGGTCTCCTGATCCAGGAAAGGGCCAATGGGCTTGGAGGGGCTCTGGAAGGCCGGGTCGTCCTTATCCACCAGCACCTGGGTGACCACGGTGGCAGCTTGCTTGTCAATGCCCCGCAGCTTGAACTCGTTGTATAAAGACTGTTGGATCATGTAACCGATGGCACCCTGGGTATCGGCCCCGCAAGAATCCAGAGGCACAGTGTGCAACACGTGGCTGGCCAGCTCCGAGCGGCGGAGGATAAAGCCCACCTGGGGACCGTTGCCGTGGGTGATGATCACGTCCCAGCCGCGCTCGATCATGCCAGCGATGTGTACACAGGTCTCCCGCGTGGCGGCGAACTGGTCGGGCACGGTCTGGTGTTCTTTATCTTTGATGAGGGAATTGCCGCCGATGGCGACAACAGCAACTTTTTTGTTCATAGGATCACCCTTTCATACAAAGTGTTAGCCCGCCCGGTGTGCCTGAGGTACGTACTCTGGCAGCTTCTTCTCAGCAAAGACCAGCTTGAGCTGGGCGAAGCGCTGCCGACCATCTACCAGTGGTATGCTGGGCCACTCGTCGCCGATGAGAGGCCGGGCGTAGCGCACGAAATCATCGGTCACGTCCACCCGGTTCGGCGCGACCCAGGCCTCCGGGAAGGCGCGTTCGGAGTTGGCCACAAGCTCCAGCGGCACCTTGTCGTAGCGGACGCTGTAGAGGGGGCCAGGTTCTCTCAGAATGGTGGCCATATAGCCAGACCCATCCTCTAAAGCCACCTGCACGGCCTTCCTCCCAACTTTGTAAGCCTCTTCCATGTCCACAGTCGAAGCGTAGATCATGCTCTGACGCTGGTCAGTGCCCGGCACATTGCCCCGGGCCACGCCCCGCGCCCGCAGACCGACCTCGTTGAGGTAGTTCACCACCAACTGCTCGACTGTCATCTGGCTGGACGAGAACTGGACGTGGCCAAAGGCATCCTTCCGCTCACCGATGTCACCCACCGGAAAGCCCTCACTGATGACGACCATGGCCCGGCCTCGTGCCCTGAGCAGATCGTTGACGCGATCCGCCAGTTCCTCCAAGCTCAAGCCCGACTCTCTCATGACAATGAGCAATGGCATCTCGCGATCCGGGTCGGCCAGACGGGCCGCGGCTGGGATGAAGCCGATCCTGCGACCCATGGCTTGCATCACCAGCACCGGATCGGATGGGCAGGAGCCGGCATTCTCCTGGTTGGCATTCTGCACAGTCAGCGCCCAGTAGCGAGCCACACTACCGTAGCCCGGGGTGTGGTCAATCAGCTTGAACTCACTGTCGCCCACGTCGTTGTCAATGGTCTTGGGCACACCGGTAGCCACCAGATCCAGCCCTCGCTCGTGAGCCAGGTTGGCCACTTTGTGGGCTGTGTCCATCGAATCATTTCCGCCGATGTAGAAGAAGTAACCGACGTTGTGGGCTTTAAAGACCTCGACCACCCGCTCAAAATCCTCTTGCTGAGCCGCTTTGAGCTTGTAGCGGCAGGTGCCGATGGAGCCGGCAGCCGGGGTGGTGCGCAGCAGGGTAATCTCCTCAGCCGGCTGGGCGGAGAGATCGAGTAACTCTTCTTTCAACACGCCCTCAATGCCGTGCCAGCCGGCATAGACTGTGCCAAACACCTCAGGCGCTTCACGGCAGGCCTCGACGATGGCTCGCAACGAATTGTTGATGACAGGCGTCGGTCCGCCCGATTGGGCGACAACGACGTTTCGAGGTGTGGTCATGCTTTCCTCCTCACTCAGTCGAATTCCTCAAGAAAGAATTCCTCGTCCCCGCTCAACGGGACCAGAAAGTGGAAGCCGTCAGGTCCCAGCTTACGCGTCAGCTTAGACATGATCTGGTCCACGTTGTCGTAGGGACCGGCGACAAAGAAAGGCTTGCCGTCTTTGCCGCCCAGCGGGATGAGTACCTCGCAGGCTTCAGGGTCAGCGTCGCCCAGCACGAGCATGGCATCACGGTAATCGGGGTCCGGCTTGAACCCCAGTTCTCCGGCGTAAGCGATTGCCTCGCGGATGATCTTGGCCGCCAGGTTGAGGTCGGCTTTGACCATAGCCTGTCGCGCCCTCATCTCATTGCGTAATTGCTGTTCGTATGCTCGCTGGGAGTCAAAGAAGGCGGCAAAAGCGCTTTTGACTCCCAGGCAGCCCAGGTCTACGAGAAAGGTCCCCACAGCGATTTGCCCTATGGGCGAGCGGCGAGCTATGAGAATCTGTATGATCGCCCCCGGTTCTTGCCACTCCTTGGCCAGAAGACACTCGTGCAAGGGCCAGCCGCCGGCTGTGTGGAGCAAGGCGCGACTGCCAGTTAAACGTGGCCCCAAGCTGATACGTTTTTGCTTGCGTTTGGCAGCCTTGCGCTGGTATGCTTTCTGACGCCGTTTGGCGGATGGCTTGGCCATGCGGGTTCTCCTTAAAATTGCTGCCACTCGGTGTGGAACACCCCTTCTTTGTCCACCCGCCGGTAGGTGTGGGCGCCGAAGTAATCACGCTGAGCCTGGGTCAGGTTGGCGGGCAGCCGGGCGGTGCGATAGGCGTCAAAGTAGGCCAGGGCGCTGCTGAAGGCCAGGCAAGGGACGCCGTTCTCCACCGCGGTCTTGATGACCAAGCGGAGCGCTTCCTGGCCGCTCTCCACGTCGGCTTTGAACCCAGGGTCGAGCAGCATATTGGGCAGGTCGGGATTGCGCTCATAGGCCTCGCGGATGCGGTTGAGGAACCTGGCGCGGATAATGCAGCCACCGCGCCAGATGGTGGCGAGCTCGCCGAGTTTCAGATTGTAGCCATACTCCTCGGAAGCAGCCTTAAGCAGGGCCATGCCTTGGGCGTAAGAGCAGATCTTGGCCGAGTAGAGCGCCTTGCGCACCGCCTGGACCAACTCGTCGCGGTCGCCCTTGTAATGGACGGCCGGACCGGAGAGCAGCGTCGAGGCAGCGACCCGTTCGTCTTTGTAGGCCGAGATGATGCGCGACTCGACCGCAGCGTTGATGGTCGGTATAGGTGCACCCAGGTCGAGGGCGTTCTGTGAGGTCCACTTGCCGGTCCCCTTCTGCTGGGCCTCGTCGAGGATCACGTCAACCAGGGGCTTGCCGGTCTCTTCATCTATCCGAGTGAAGATGTCGGCCGTGATCTCGATCAGGTAAGACTCCAGTTCGCCCTGGTTCCACTCGGCAAAGACCTCGTGCAATTCCCGGGCCGACAGGCCACCCACGCGGTGCAGAATGTCGTACGATTCGGCGATGAGTTGCATGTCCCCGTACTCGATGCCGTTGTGGACCATCTTGACGTAGTGACCAGAGCCCCGAGGGCCGATGTAAGTGATACAGGGATCACCGTTCACCCTGGCTGCGATGGCCATAAAGATCGGTTCGACCAGGGCGTAAGCCTCCCGCTGACCGCCGGGCATGATGCTGGGCCCCCACAGAGCGCCGTACTCGCCGCCAGAGATGCCTATGCCCATGTAGAGCAACCCCATCGCCTCCAGGTCCTTGGCCCGGCGTTCGGTATCTTGAAAGAAAGAGTTCCCGCCATCAATGATCAGGTCCCCCGGCTCCAGGTGGGGCTTGAGTTGATCTATCATGTCGTCCACCGGGTCCCCCGCCTTGACCATGAGCATGATTTTACGCGGTTTCTCCAGCATCTCCACCAATTCTTCCACGCTGTAGGCTGCTTTAATTTTCTTACCTGTGGCCTGCTCGGCCATGAACTCCCTGGTCCGCTCGGCAGTCCGATTGTAGACCGCCACCGAGAATCTGTTACGCTCAATGTTGAGAGCCAGGTTCTGACCCATGACTGCCATACCGATTAAGCCGAAATCACAATTGGTCATTGTTTCCCTCCTTCTTACTTTGAGTGTCAAATGGCATGTTTTGTGTGCTGCGTGGTGCGTGCTGCGTGCTGCGTGGTGCGTGTCTATGGCATGGGTACGTTGTCGAGCAAGTCTATCAGGCCCACATCGTAGGATGCTTGTTCCTCCTTCATCTTGTAGCCACGCTCGGCGGGGATAATGGTGAGCAGCAAGCGAATGATCCTGGTCAAGAGTTTGATACGGTGTGTGGCAACAGCTTCTGAGAGGACATGTCGCCCCTGATAGTACCAGCCGCGAGCCTCGCGGGCCGAGCCCAGGGCATATTCATAGAAACGAGCCTGATCTTTGCCGGATCGGCGGCTGTAGCCCTCGGCAATATTGGCACTGACAGAGCCGATGGCCCGGTACAGTTGATCGGACAGGCTAATGGTGCGCTTATCTTTTACCAACTTGGATACGTCATGCCATGCCAGATCACCGGCAAAGACAGCAAGCCGATAGACCTCCATCCGCCAAAGCGGGTCATCGGTAAGTTCTGGAGGGACAGAAGCCAGCCATTCATTGTAAGTCATTGAGAGTTCCTTTCATGTTACGCAACACGCAACACACTTCACGTCTTCACACGATACAGCATCTCCCCCGCCTTAGGCACTACCAGAATCCCCTCGTCTTCACGTCCCTCCCACTCGGCCGTGTCAATCGTTGCCGGGTCCAGGTAGCCCAGATTGACACGTCGGCACCGTTCCTCTGGAATGCCCGTGGCCAGCGTCACCTGGATACGCGGTTTCTCGACCCCGTTCTCGAAGGTGCCGATGCCCCGCAGGTGGGTGGAATGGGCCAGCACGCCCCACGGATAGTCTTTGAAACGCTCCCATTGCTTCAGGAAGTAGTCGCGGACGTGGTAGCCGATCTGGTCAATGATCTTACCGTGAGTGTAGGAGATCTCGCTGATGTGGGGAGCATAGATGACTACCTCGCCGCCGTCGGCAATGGCCGGTTCCAGCTTGTACATCCCCTTGGCCGCCGTCCACAGGTCGTCGTACATCTCGGGCATGACCGACAGCACTCGCTGGAAGGGTTTGTCCACATAGATAATGTGCAGTTTGGCCGAGAGGTCGGCCGCGTGCTCGTAAGCCTCCTCCGGCGTGCCAATGAAAAGCCCAGCCAGGCCACAGGAAGGAGAACCCACCGGCTCGTTCCCTGCCCGGTCCAACATGGTGGGGCAAGCTTCAGAGATGTCCTTAACCACCAGGCTGAAGCACAGCTTGGGCACATCAATGAGCGAGGCCGCCCGGTCAATGACCTGCCGCACCGGGGTGTGCTTGGTGCCGATGATCTCCATGCTGGTGATCACAGCCCCCAGCCAGTGGGTGAAATGGATCACCTCAGGGCCGCCGATGCCGGGGAAGAAATACTTGTTTCCCCCTGAGAAGCCAACCACCTCATGAGGGAAAGTCGGCCCGCAGATGATGAGTTGGTCGTAGTCCAGGACCATTCTGTTGATCCGGACAGGCATCTCCAGCGACAACATTCCGTTGCTCAGGGTGCGTGTTTCGTGTTCTGTGATAACGCCGACGGTAGTGAGGGCTGTCGGATCGGTCCACTCGTGGTTGAAGATGTGGGCCCGTGCGTATTTCCTCGTCCGCTCCTCTGCCGTCACACCCACCAGTCTGTTCAGAGCCTCCTCACTCATAGGCTGGTGGGTGCCCAGAGCCACCAGATAGTCCAGAGCCGCGACTTCCTCGCCCAGAAACTCGTGGAACAGGCGGAAGAACAGGGGAATCGGAGCAGTACGGGTGTGATCGGGGATGATAATCAGCACCCGCTTACCCTCAAGGTGGGCCTCATCCAGTGCCTGCGCTGTAAGCTCACGGACCTCGTTTTCAGTAAGAAACTCGGTTGTACTTCCTTTGCCGACTATCATGATTCATTGCCTTTGGATATCGGAGCACTTGCAATTGCAAACTTCAATGGTGCATCAAGCAAGATCGGAGTTGGACCAACTAGCTGCCATCTACTGTGCGTAAAGAGCTGGGCAAGCATTCGTTCAAGCTTTGCTTTTGTATACCCGTAGAAGGTGGCAAAGACGATTGCCTGGCAAATATCATAGGTCCCGGTCAATGAGTACAGCCGGTCCAATTGTCCGGGGAAACTATTGAGTTTATTACGATCAGCACCTTGGACGAGGCATTTGAGCTCAAAGACAGTTTTCCCTCTCGGTGTGCTTACGCAGAGATCCGCTTTGGACCTTGAGTCAGGATAAGTGAAATCCGGAGAGACCCGATCTTCAGGTATCCCCATGTCCGTCAGTGCAGGTACTAATTCAGCCCGGAACCACGACTCAAAAGCAGCAGGTGTGGAGCAGATGAAGCGTATTGACCGACAGTTAGCCACGTGTCCACAGAACTTGGTCGTCAATTCCTGAATATCAAGCCCCATGGTAGCTGATCCTTCTCTCTGCTGCTCTTGTCTCTTCCACGGCGGCACTTCCGGCAGAAGCTTCTCGAATTCGACGATCAGGCTGGCCTCATACTCGCCCGCGTACTTTCCGGCGATGAACTTTCGGAAGCCTTCCTCGTAGAAACGCTGCCAGGATTCTTCTTCGTGGCCCGGGTTGACGGGGTAGAAGAGGGCATTGTTGGCCCGCGCCGCCTTCAGGTCACCCGGCGCATCGCCGATCATCAGGATGTGATCTGGAGCATACTTCCCGCTGGCAGCCAGCTTCAGGTGCTCGGTCTTGCTGCCCATCTCCTGTCCGGCAATGACCCGCACATACTTGGCGATGTCATGCTCCTCCCACTCGCGGACGAGCGCCTCGCCAGGTGTGGCCGAGACCACGATGATGTCGGCTTTGTCCTGCATCATCTCCAGGCTCTCGCGCACATAGGGGAAAGGAGGTACGCCGTGTACCATGTCGGCCACGGCGGCGTTGACAGCTTGGCTCCATTCCAGGCCGCGCTCTAGCTCCGAGTCAGGGTGCTCGGCCATGTAGGCCCGCAAGCCGTCGTTGCTTTGAGGGAAGCCCGACTCGATGAACTCGCGGAGGCGGGGCGCTTCTGGCGGCACGACGTGGCGTGCCTGCACCTCCGGCTGCTCGCGCAACAGGTCAAAGACCATCACCAGGGCTGGCCAGCGGTTGATGCCGCGCCACTTGGAGTAGAGGTTGACGAACAGGGCCGCCTCGCGAGCGTATTTGGAGACCGGCTGCAAACCCCAATACTTGATCGTGGTAGGAGTGAAACATTCCTTTTGCTTGATCTCCATCGTGTCGAAGGCACAGCCGTCGGAGTCAATGCCGACGAAAAAATCATGCCTGGGTTGCAGTTCCAGTAAAGGTCTTGCTGCTTCGTGTACTTCTGTCATGGTTCTACCTCCATGCTTGAGTGATCAGTCTATCGGACGTTTTTGTTCAATCTCTCCAATTTCCCATTGGGATGCAAGAAGTAGAACTCAACGGTCTGTACAAGAGCTCCGTACTTTTCAAGCCACCACTGTGGTACCTGACGCTGATTGCCAAAAACTAAGAAGCGTCGTTGGGCGGCGACTCGTTCCAACAGCCACACGTGACCAGCTATCTCCATAAATTTCGCTGGTGGGAGCTTCTTGCCCTGAACCAAGGTCAAGAACTTGGCATCGCCAACAATTTGACCATCGGGTGACACCATATCGAATCTCTTCGGAAAATCAGCGAGGCTTCTTTTAGAAAGTTGAACCCCAAAATACTCGCTCATGGCTTTCTGTGCAAATACCTCAAACTCCTGCCAGTTCATAGCTAGACTTCTCCTTCCGATCGGTGATTTTAACCAGGGGCAGAGCCCCTGACGGCTTCCCAGCAAGTCCGCACGCAGATGCCGCACACCTCGTCTTCCAGGCCCAGGGCCCCCAGCCGGCGGCGGCATTTCTCCCGGTAGCCCTCCTCCGGTCGTAGGATGGGACACACCTCCAGACAGGCGTTGCAGTCGCCGCAACCGGGCAGGTGCTTGTCATCCGGAAGGAGATGCTGAGGGATAAAGATGGTGGCAAAGCGCAGTGCAGGGCCGGCCTCGGGTGTCACCACCAGGCCGTGCTTGCCGCGCCAGCCCACCCCCGCCGCTTCGGCGAAGGCGCGGTGAGAGACGCAATGAGAGAAGTAGTCGTTCACATGGCTCACCTGTCCTACCAAACCCTCCATGGTAGCCTGCTCGGCCACACCGCCGAACTGCCTGGCCAGTCGGGTGGCTATCTCGTTGAGCAGCCGGTTCAGTTCCGTGTAAGCGCGGGCGTACCGATTCCAGAGGCCATCCTCAGGCGGCTTGCTCACCCAGCCAGCGGGGATGGCCAGAATCTCGGGCTCGTGATAGAGCAGTCCAACGGAAACGGCGGCGATGTCTGACCACGAACCCAACCCGTCCAGCTTGCACCGAAGATACGCCTCCTGCACCGGCAACAGCCTCACGCCCTCAACAGGGACGAAGCCGATCACCCCTTGCCGTCCCACCTGCTCACACAGCAAACGGAACTCTCCCTCAATCTCTTTCTTCAACAACCTCCTCCTTCGCCCTTTTGCTGATTTGCCGATTCGTAACTGCTCAGGCTGAACAGCCACAGAAGGTGCTATTAGGCTCAACTGTCATTGCGAGCGAAGCGAAGCAATCTCCTTGTGCCATCGGTTGAGATTGCTTCGTCGCTGCGCTCCTCGCAATGACGGCAATATCCTCGGGCTGAGCAGTTACGCCGATTCATTGATTCGCTCGATTCGCTTACATCCCACTAAACGCCGAAAACCCACCATCCACTGGAACCACCGCACCATGGACAAAGGCTGCGCTGGGTGAGAGCAGCCACAACACCGTGCCAAGGAGGTCTTCGGGGGCGCCAAAGCGGCCCATAGGAGTATGGTCAATGATGGCTTTTCCTCTTGGAGTCAGCTCACCAGTAGCTTCGTCGGTCAGGAGAAAACGATTCTGCTCGGTCAGAAAGAAGCCAGGGGCAATGGCATTGACCCGGATCTTATCCGAGTACTCCTGCGACATGTGCACCGCCAGCCATTGGGTGAAGTTGCTGACCGCTGCCTTGGCCGCCGAATAGGCTGGAACACGAGTCAGCGGCCGGAAGGCGTTCATGGAAGAGATGTTCAGGATCACCCCTTCTCCCCGTTCCGCCATCACCCTGCCGAACACCTGGCACGGCAGGATTGTACCCAGGAGGTTGAGGTCAACGACGAAGCGCAGCGCTTCCTCGGGCAGGTCGAAGAACGAAAGGTCCGCGCTGG
>Ga0315308_1001261_pt1 | contig 14538 bp, 15 predicted proteins | sample TDP3_MG_FD_203078 | JGI IMG/M metagenome (GOLD analysis project Ga0315308, IMG submission 203078) | Freshwater sediment microbial communities from Lake Towuti, South Sulawesi, Indonesia - TDP3 | ecosystem: Environmental > Aquatic > Freshwater > Lake > Sediment | place: Indonesia: South Sulawesi... | reverse complement strand
CCTTGGGACCGAGGCCTGGCCCTGGCTCGGGCGAGGTGATCTGGATCGATACTGGTCCAGAACTGCTCTCCGCTCCGGACAAGTCCGGGTGGACCTGTATCTGCCCGGCCGCGCCGCAGAGGGAAAGCACCAGAAAAGCGACAAGTGCCCGTCTCAAGCCACGTCCTCCTTGAGCCCGACCACACAGATTGCGGCAATGATGAAGAGGGCGCTGTAGGCAAGAAGGCCCGCAACACCGAGGAAAAGGCTGTTCCCCTCCAGGAACAACTGCTCCGTGACCATGCTGGAATACCTGATCAGAGAGAAGTTTCTCACGAAGTTGAGGACCTGCATAACCGACTCAAAACCCGAGAAAAGCTGCCGGGCAACCGAGATTCCCATGAATGCAAAGAGAACCCCGAGACTCCCCATGGCCGAGGACTTCACCGAGGAGCTAACGCTGGAGATGAAGATGGCGACCGAGCTCATTGCGCTCGCCACAAGAATGGTGGAGACATAGCCCAGGATCAGCTTGTCCCAAGCGACTTCTCCAACGAGTCCGCGCCCCCCCAAGAGGAAGTAGAGAAGCGAGGTCAACAGTATCGCAGTCCATGTAACCAGTATCGCCGCATACTTCCCCAAGACCAGGGAGGCGGAGGAGATGGGAGCCGTCTTGATCAGGGGCAGGGTCCGCCCCGCCTTCTCGCTGACCACCGAGTCCATGGAAAAGACGACGGCGTAGAAGAGCGCGAGCAGGGACAAGAGAGCGACAACCATCTCAACTATGGGGTTCGTGCCCATCGGGATCTCGGTCTGTATCCACATGAAGAAGCTTATGCCAACGAATGCCACCATCGCCATGGTATAGACCCTCAGGCTCAGGAAGCCGTCCCTCAGTTCCTTCTTCATCACGATGACGCTGGAAGGGAGATCCGACAGCCCGATCATGACCCGTTGCCTTGCGAATGCTAGGTCCACCCTGATCACCTGGTGTAACTCATGAAAACGTCCTCGAGAGTGGGTTCCTGGAGGTTCATACACAGCAACTCCGCCCCCCACTGAACCAGAAGCCTCGCCAGCTCGGGCCGCTTCTCCTCCAGGGTGCCGACCTCAACCGCGATCACCCCTTCGCCCTTCATGGCGACATCCTTGGCCCAGGAGATGGACTTAATCATCGTCACCAGATCCTCGGGCCGTGTCCCGCCCGGGCCTATCCCCACTTCGATCACGTTGGATGCCTTGACCTTGTTCCTCAGTCCCTCAGGACTGTCCACGGCAACGATGCGGCCCCTGTTTATGATTCCCACTTCCTGGCAGATCATTTCCACCTCGGGCAGGATGTGGGTGCAGACGAATATGGTCTTGCCGGCCTCGCCGAGCGCGCGTATCAGGTCGCGCACTTCTCTGGTCCCCCTTGGGTCCAGACCCGAGGTCGGCTCATCGAGGAAGAGGAGCTTGGGATCGTGGATCAAGAGCCTGGCTATGTTCAGGCGCTGCCTCATCCCAAGGGAAAACGATCTCACTTCAAGGCCCCGTTCGTCGTAGAGACCCACCTTCTTCAGTGCCTCCTCCACCACGGAATCCAGGTTTTTGACTCTGAACAGCCTGCCGAAATACCGCAGGAACTCCAGGGGAGTCATCTCAGGATAGTATCCCGGGGATTCGGGCAGGTAGCCAATGATCTTCTTCACGGACATGTAGTCCCTTTCCACATCCATGCCCCAGACGGAAGCCGAGCCCGAAGTGGGCCTTATGAGGCAGGCCAGCATCCTGATCGTTGTCGTCTTTCCGGCGCCGTTGGGCCCTAGGAACCCGAACACGATACCCTTGCCGACGTTCAGGTCAATATGGTCTACGGCCGCAAAACCGTCGAAGGTCTTCGTCAACCCGTGGCATTTGACGGCAATATCCATTGGGGGCTCCCCTGAATGATTCCTACGTCGAGCCTCGGTCTAAAATCAGATAAAACTTCCACTAAAAAGGTCACTTAAGCAGCTTTCTTGTCATGCCGCCTGGGTGGGAAGGAGCGTGCTTCCGGGCACTCCGGTGTGCCATGCCCAGGGGGGACCCGGGCAAAAGACTTAAATGAATTTCGGGACCTACCAGATGCCCCCGGTGGTAGCTAAGATGGCAAAGAAACCTGGGCTTGTTATCCCAAAGAAATGGATCATCATCCTCGCGGTAGTCGTCGTGATCGCCATAGTTGGCCTCCTCCTGGCCACCTACAAGCCCCCGGAGTTAGGCTTAGACGTCAAAATGAGCAGGGACGGAGCCAAGTTGAAACTCACATTGTTCTACACTTCGAAGGAGAACAACATAACCGCTGGCGAATACAGGGTCAGAGTTGATGTTCGCCGGGTAGTCGACACGACGCAGACCAAGATAACCGTGGTGAACGTCGAGCTCCCCGGTATTGCGGCGCAGTCCTCGGCGAATCAGACCTTCTCGTTTGAGGTGGAGGGCTACACCGACCTTGACGTGTACATCCTGAGGGGCAGCAAGCAGGTCATATTCAACACACAGAGAATCCCCTTGGTATGATTGCCGGAGGGCCGGAGATGACCAGGGTAGTCCTTACAGCGGATCGTACCCTGATGTCCGAATACCAGAACAACATGTTCTTCGGGTTCTCGGCCTCCTTCCCGAAGAAGTTCATGCCCGCGCCCATATACTACAGGATGTTCGCCCCAAGCGTCCCCGTCAGGCAGGGCAGGGCCGTGCTTGCCCCCTACGCCCTCCGCAAGATAGAGGCCGCGCTCCTTGCTGATGGCTTCAGCCAGGATGACGTCGTGGTGGCCCACCCCTTCCACTTGTCCAGGTTCGTCGACCGCGACACGCAGGTCTTCGCCGTCTCCACCATGGACCCCCTGGGCTACGGACCAGTCACATCGACCTTCACCAACATATACGATAATCCCGCGTACGTGCCCGGCGAGTTCAGGGAAGTCCTCTCCGATCCGTCTGTCAGGAAGTTCCGACCCAAGACCATAGTGGGGGGGCCCGGCTCGTGGCAGTTGGATAGGTACCCTGGTCCCAGGGACGAGCTCGGCATCGACTGCGTTGTGACGGGCGAGGGCGAGATCACATTCCCCAAGCTTGTGCACATGGTCGAGAAGGGCGAAGCCTTGCCGCGCTCCGTGGAGGGTGAGATCGTCCCCACAGAGAGGATCCCCAACATTGCCAACCCAACGGTGAACGCCATGGTGGAGGTTGCCCGCGGCTGCGGGAGGGGGTGCAAGTTCTGCACGCCTACGCTCCTCAGGTTCCGATGCCGTTCCATCCAGGACATCCTCAAGGAGGTAGAGGTCAACACCCGTGCTGGGTACAAGCAGATATACATACATGCCGAGGATGTCTGGCGCTACGGGGCCAAGGGCATTCGGCCCGACAAGGGCAAGGTCATCGAACTCTTTAAGACCATCTACAACTTCGATGGCGTCACCAAGGTCTTCCCGTCCCATGGGGCCCTGGCTTCGGTTGCCTGCGAGAAGGATCTGCTTCCGTCGGTCTCCGAGGTCCTGGAAATGGGCGAGGACAACCTCAATGCATACCAGACTGGCGTGGAGACGGGCTCGCCGGCCGTTGTGGAACGCCACATGAAGGGCAAGGTGAAGCCCTTCAAACCCGAGGAGTGGCCCGAGGTAGTCAGACAGGCTTTCGAGATCTCCGTCGATTCCCACTGGATCCCCTGCGCCACGATGATGGTGGGCCTGCCTGGCGAGACCGACGACGATGTGGTGAGGTCCATCGAACTTCTGGACAAGGTGCGAGACCTGATGTCCGGCGTATTCCCCCTTTTCTTCGTGGCCATGGGAAACATGTCAGGCGAGGGGAACTTCACAAAGGATGGCATGACACCCCTGCACTGGGAGTTCATCGTGAGATGCTGGGAGCACAACCTCAGATACATACCCTATTTTGTGAGACACGGGGGGATGGAGAACCGCTTCTGGAATTTCGTGCTCGAGCGGGTCCTCGTCCCCTTGGGCCGGGCGAAACTCGATGGGTACGCAGACAGGATGAGAAGCGAGATGGGAGAGGAGATCAAGAAAAGACTCTCGGCCCACTCCTACGCCGCCCCCGCATAGAACTTGGGGTCTTGGCGTTCTCTTCAGACATGATAGATCTCTCGCAGAGCGAGGCTTCTGGTCAAGCACCCGACCTGGATCCGACGACGCGTGAGCCCGTCGTGCAAGACCGCCGTATTGCGAGAACTGACGGCCAAGCAGAACATCGAGCCCTTTGCAGAAACGTGCCCGGTGCCCGGGAGGACCGGAAGGATCGTTCCCTCCTTTTGACCTTCGATCTTGGACGGCCGGCGCTCCTCAAAGGGGCCTAGAGATCCCTGTGGAACGTGGAGATGCTCTCCCCGCCCGTCTTCTTGTCTAGGACCACGTCCTCTATCCTGAGCCCTCCCACGCCCGGCTTCGCTATCCCGGGCTCCACGCTGTGCAGGTAGTTGGAATGAAGCATGTCCTTGGAATCCGGCTTGACGTAGGGCGGCTCATGGCAAGCCACGCCGATGCCGTGACCCAGGAAGGGCGGGAACTCGTACCCTCCCTTCTTTATGGCGTCCCTGGCGGCCTTGTCCACCAGGGTCGACGCTATGCCGTCCCTTATGCTCTCGATGGCGGCCCGCTGGCCCTCCAACAGGAGATCCCAGATTGTCTGCTGCTCGCGGCTTGGCGTCCCAACCACCCAAGTCCGCGTCAGATCACACCAATAGCCGTCCACGCACGTGTTTAACTCGATGAGAACAGCGTCCCCGGCTTTGATCTTCCTCTGGGAGCTGATGTTGTAGGGCCTTGGAGCCCTCAGGGAGTTGGGCCCGGACATGACGAAGGCAAAAGCCCTGGCAACCATGGCCGTGCCCTTGTAGCCGAAGCCCTCCTCGTATATGGTCTTCTCGCAGGTAGCGGCCACCTGCGTCTCCTTCACCCCTTCGTCCACAACCTCGTAGGCCGAACCCAGGCCCTCACCGGAAAGATCGGCGGCAAGCCTCATCGCCTCTATCTCGGCGGCGGTCTTGAGTTTCCTCATCTCCAAGATAAGATCGGTTGCATCCACAAGCTTGGATGAAGGTAGGCTCTTCTTCAGGAACTCAAGATGCTGGAACCCCACGTGGGCATTCTCGACCCCGATCGCGTTGCCGGCAATCAGCTCGAACGACCCTTCGTAGCCCACCCTTCCCTTAATGCCAAGCTCCTTCAGCAGACGGGATGCGTCCTCGTAGGGCTTGCCCGTGTACATCCTCACGTCCCTCACCCAGGCCTTCTCGGTGAACTCAACCTCATAGTCGGGGGCAAGAAGGATGGGATCGCCCTCGGCCGGCACGACGGAAAACGACCAACCCCTTATTGGCCAGTATCCGGAGAAGTACAGGACGTTCTCTGAGTTCCTGCAGACGAGGCAGTCCACCCCCTCCTTCCGCATCATGGACTGTGCTCTCTCGACTTTCTCCTTCTCGTACCTCATGCCATCTCCTCGGCCGCGCAGCCGGCATTTGCTGGATATAAATGGATTTTGAGGCTGGGGCGGGCCTAGCATATGTAGTCTGGGCAGGTGTCCTCCTTGCTGAACTTGGACCTGCAAGTTGCGCACACGCCCATCGAGATGTCGAAGCACCGCAGGCATACGACCTTGGCACAGCCCATGCATCTTCGCGCGTTCCGCACCTCGAACCTTCGACCGCAAAGCGGACAGGTTACCATCATGATGATCTTCCGCTCGGGCCTCAACACAATCGCTATATCTTGTTCTCGCAGATAAAAAGATGGCTGCTGGCCGAGATCGCCGCGGAAGCCTATCTCGGGAACTTGCCGTATCTCCTCAGAGCCCCGAACATGGCCTCCACATTCCGCACCGGCACGATCTCCTCGATCTCGCTGCTTGATCCTAGCACATAACCGCTGCCCGGCCCGGCCTCCTTGATCCGCTCGATGACCTCCTTGGTGACATCCTCCACCGTCCCCAGGGGCAGGGTGGCCGAGCAATCGATGTTGCCGAAGAGCACGACCCTGTCGCCGATCCTCTCCTTGACCCTTAGCAGGTCCATCCCGCAGAAGGGCTCAAGGGGGTGCATGCCCTGGACGCCGGCGGCCAGAAAATCGTCAAGAAGAGGCCATAGATCGCCGTCGGAGTGGAAGACGTACTTGATGTCCTGTTTCCGGAACGCTTTCACTATGCGGGTCAGGTAGGGAAAGAAGAGCTCCCTCAGAAGCTTGGGATGGATGAACGGACCGTGGTTGGTCGTGATGTCCTCTCCCCCGAAGATCACGGGCGCTATCCGCTCCTCCGCGCAGATCTTGGCGAACTTCACATGGTCCTCGCCAATGTTCCTAACATCCTTTCTGACCCTTCTTTTCTCCGCATAGAGAACCTTGGAGAAGAGCATCAGGCCCAGACGCCCCTGGGCATACTCGCCTATGCCAGGGACCCAGCTGCCGGAGTGGAGCAGGTAGAAGATTGGGTCCAGCTTCTTCTGGGTCTCCCTGTAGTGCTGCACCGTCCTCAAGGCCTGCTGGGCGATTGTGTCCTCATCCATCCTTCCGACGGGGTTTGCCTCGAAATCCTCGACGGTCTGGATCCTCCGCTTCACGATCCAAGTGGTGTAGAAGAACTTCTTGTGAACCCACCCGTCCCTGGAGGTGACCTCCCCCTCCTTAGCGACACCCTCCGTGGACATCAGAAAGCGCAGGGCATCTATGCCAAGCTCGATGCAGGCCTTGCGCCCCGCCAACCAGAGGTCAGTGTCGCAGAGGTGGCCGCCGTATTCCCTGAGCAGGGAGCTGGAGGCTATGTTGTCATGTGTGGCTATCCTGTCGACTTCCTCATGATACATCGCCCTGAGGAACCTCTCCTTTGCCTCCGTGTCCTCACCCTCTCCCTATCCGTACCGGGACTCCCTCCGCGGCTGACCGACGCACCGCAAGCGCCATCTCGACCGCCGCCCTGCCGTCCTCCCCGGTTATCGAGGGGTTCCTTTTCTCCTCGATGCTCCTGATGAACTCCGAGACTTCCTCCGCCACCCCGCCGCCCTGGGGAATCTGATCCCGGGTCAGGACAACCTCGGGTGAGTCCGTCTTCTTGTACCGGATGGATCCGTCACGGTTGTCGTAGAAGAGCGTCCCGCCCTGACAGATCATCTCGCCCCTGTACTGGCCGATGGCCGAGGACACGGCCGACTTCAGAATGCCGATGCTGCCCCCTTTGAACTTGAATGAGGCGTAGACCGTATCCTCGAAATCCACATAGTCGAGGACGAATCTGCCGCCGTAGGCGAAGGCCTCCACCGGCTCCCCGAGCACGTACCTCATGTAGTCGAACTCGTGGACGTTGACCTCCAGCAGGGACCCTCCGCATGTCTCGAGCCTTGACCTCCAGCCCTCCCTATACCCCCACCCGCCAATCCTGGTGGTGCTCATGGCCACCGGCCTTCCAAGCTGCTCTCTGACTATCCTGGCCGATTCCTTGAACAGCGGGAGCAGGCGCAGTACCTGACCCACCATCAGCTTGACCCTCGCCTTCCTGCATGCCCTTATCATGTCGTCGCAGTCCCTCAGGGTCAAAGCCAGCGGTTTCTCGCAGAACACATGCTTGGCCGCCGCGGCAGCTTCCTTGACATGTTGCGCGTGAAGATACCCAGGCGTTGCCACGATCACCGCGTCAATGTCCGCCCGCCCCAAAAGCTCTCCGTACTGCGAGCATACATCCCCTCCGAGCTCGGCCGTCACCTTCTTTGCCGCATCTGGGTTGGAATCGAATGCAGCCACAAGTCTGGCACCGTCGAACTTCGCCATGTTCCGGGCCAGATCGGTCCCCATGCCTCCGCAGCCAACAAGCCCTGCTCCGATCATTTCAAGGCCTTCCTCCCTTGCGCCCCGCAACTTGGTCCCACGCATCAACGAGTTCCTCGAAGCTTGCGTACGCCAGTTCCCCTATCTTCCTTCCGGCCGGGGTGAGCTCGTATTCCACCCTGACCGGCTTCTCTGCATACACCGTGCGGCGCACGAGGCCCATCTCCTCAAGCTCCCTGAGCCGGTCGGACAGAGTCCGCGAGCTAATCCCAGAGAGCATCTTCCGAAGGTCGGTGAAACGCATCGTCTTGCTCTCGTACAGACAGTACATGATCTCCACAGTCCACTTCCTGACGAACGCGCCCATGAGCGCGCGGAAACGCGCTAGCTTCCTTTTTTCCGACTCCATCGACCTATCCCCTTGATTTATCTTGCTACACCTACTTTAGCCGGGCTCAATCACATTTAAATGATGCGTTGGCTACACCGAGTACAATAGATACACCAAGGTGAAAGAGTAAATGGCAACCTTCAAGAACCTAGACAAGGACGGGGACGGAAAGGTCGACCACTTCGTTGTCGAGATCAGGAACGACATCGGCAGCGGTTCGGCAAGGCTCAAGGAGATGAGCATCGATGGCGTCGCCATCCCGGTGAACAAGATAAACCTAACCGTCGGGAATCGACCCTCAAGGAAGTTTGACCCAACGATTGAGATCTACTCTGAGTACGGGGACATAATCAAGATCGAGGTGGAGAAGAAGGGCGGCCTGAAGAAGGGCGAACACTCCTTGGCTGTGAAGGCCGGAATCGACTGGGAGGAACAGACCGTCAGCTTCAAGGGAACGATCTAGCCTGCCAATCGTGCCCTTCCCCCGTCACGAAGACGATGCCCTCGTTTCCGGGGAAGGAAGGCCCCGGGCAGCGGCCTAGGGGGGCGGTGCCCGGAGCGGAGCTCTCGGGAGCACCATTCCCCCGACAGACGGCTCCGGCTAGGAGAACAATGCAACCCTTCAGCATGACCAGCGACACCTCTCCCTCCTAGCGCCAGCATAATCTTATTCAACCTCAAGGGGTATCTCGCACGCGAGAACGATATCTTGGAGAAGCTCGCTATCCACGGAGGAAAGCCGGTCAGGACGCAGAGGCTCAACAACCTCCCCGCGGTTGCGCCCCGCGAGAAGGAGCTGATCATGGAGGTGCTTGAATCAAGGCAGTTCTGCGCGATCGACGGGAAGAAGGTGGCCGAGTTCGAGCAGAAGTTCTCCCGATACGTCGGAACCAAGCACGCCGTCGCCACGGACACTGGGACCTCTGCACTGCACGTCGCCCTGGGGGCGGCCGGCGTGGGCCCCGGGAGCGAGGTCATCGTCCCCGCGTACACCTTCATCGCAAGCGCGACTTCGGTCCTCCACAACAACGCAGTCCCCGTGTTCTGCGACATCCTGCCTGACACCTTCTGCATGGATCCCGATGACGTGAAGAAGCGCGTTACAAAGAGGACCAGGGCCATCATGCCCGTCCACCTCTTCGGCCACCCAGCCGAGATGGATGAGATACTGGACATCGCGGAGGAACACGATCTTGCGGTGGTCGAGGACTGTGCCCAAGCCCACGCCGCCGAGTACGGGGGCAGGAAGGTCGGCAGCATCGGGGACCTGGGGTGCTTCTCATTCCAGCAGAGCAAGAACATGACCGGGGGCGAGGGAGGGATCATCGTAACCGATGACGACAAGTTCGCGGACGCCTGTAGGAAGATCCGGCATCACGGGGAGGTCTTCGGACCCTCGGCCTCCAGGACATACGAGAGCTTCGTACTCGGCTACAACTTCAGGATGACGGAGCTTGCCGGGGCCGTCCTGCTAGCTCAACTTGAGATGCTTGACCGGTTCACGGAAAGAAGGATCCGAAATGGCGACCGCCTCGCCCGCGAACTCTCCAAGTTCGACTGGATGACGCCGCCCAGCAAACGTCCCAAGGCCAAGCATGTGTACCATGTCTTCAGCCTCCGAATCGACGAGAAGAAGCTTGGCATGACCAGGGCCGAGCTCCAAGCTGCCTACTCGGCTGAGGGGCTCTACGCGGGTTTCGGCTACTCCCGACCACTCTACGCCAATCCCCTGTTCAGGAACAAGGTCGGGTTCGGGGGCAAGAGGTGCCCCTACGAGTGCCGCTACTACGAGGGCTCCGCCCGCTACGAGGATGGCCTCTGCCCCGTCACGGAGAAGGTCGTCCGGGACGCCCTATGGATCGGCGGTGGTTGGTCCATACACAATCTTACCGATTCGGACATCGGGGACATCGTGCATGCTTTCAGCAAGATCGATGAGCATGCCAAGTCGAAGCGGAAACCGTAGGGGAGGTGTGGCGCGCCTGAGACTGCCCGCAAGCCCCTGGTCTATTCCGACATGCGCGTTTCTGCTTGTCCTTGCCCTTGGGCCGTGCAGCTGGGCTGCCCAGCCCAAGCCACTCCTAGTGATATACTGCCCCTCCACCCCGAACTACGGACAGGAGCTTGCCAGGCTGATTCGACAGGACGGACGGATGGAGGCCGAGATCCAGACCGTCGAATCACTTGACATCTTCAAGACCATGCTCTACCTCCCCAATGTCAAAGTAGCGATAGTGACACTCCCCATCAGTAACAAGCAGTCAGGGCTAGATTCGGCCCTAGAATGGTTCTTTTCGCAAGGCGGCGGCCTCGTTGGGATCGGCTTTGCCGGGTCGGAGTCCGCAACCGGGAACGCGTCGCAGACGGTCTTTCCCATCTTCGGCACGGGCTACCGTCCGGGGACATTGGACCCAAAGACCCGCAAGTTCAACATGTCGCACGCCAAGGAGGAGGATGACGAGATCTCCAATGGAATCCAGGACTTCACCGTGCCCGACCACAAGCTTGTGCTCAGTTTCAACCCAGCCAACAACACCTATGCCCCCAAGTCCCCCGCGGTCGGGGAGTACAAGGTGCTCTTCCGCGAGAAGGGCAGTGGGGCCCCATCGATAGTCAAGTACCGAAACAAGGGCGTCTCGGTAACCTTTGCATCCTTTGGCGCGGATGATTTCCCGACAGGGTACAACTACTTCAGGCGGTTCACAAACACAACCGAGTTCAGGACGCTGTTCACGAACGCCGTCAGCTGGGTCTGGAATGCCGAGAGCAAGTACGACGCGTCCATGGCCAAGGCCGCCGAATACTATGGAGAAAGCAGGCGGGACCTTGACAGAGTCAAGGAGGAAGCGCAGAGAATTCAGAGAAGGTCGAAGGACGCCAAGCTGTTCAGAACGATAATCACCCTGGTGGTTGCGGGCGCCGCCTGCATCGCAGTGTACTACGTCACTTTCGTGAAAGCGCCCAAGCCCGGCCAGACAGCCTAGGCCGCCCGCGTGATGGCGACCTCTTGGTATGGACGTCCATCAGCGTCAATCGCCCGGTGGCAGGCGCACCCATGCGAAAAGCCTATGCTCAGCGTGTTGGGTTACATTATTATTTTCTTCCGACATAGTGTATTTCGTTGGGAGAATATCAAAATGACCATCGAAATACTGGAAGTCGGTCCGAAATACAACATTACCCTGAAGAAGAGCTTGAGGAAGGCTCTCGGCATAGAGCCAGGAAGGCTGCTCATAGCCGAGACACGCGGCGACACCCTCAACCTGAGGGCACTACCCAAGGATCCATTCGAAAGGCTCAATACTCTGCTCGGCTCCATCGACGGAAGAGAGCTGTCACGCGCGGCCGAGGAGCAGGCGATCAGGGAGGCCTCCAAAGCCCTGGGAAAGAAGCTGACCCTTGATACCGGGGGTTGACAACCTGCCCGTTCTGGAAACCGAGTTCCTCCTAGGACTAAGAAAAGGCGACAAGAGAAACAAGACGGCTAAATCCATCCTCAGTAGGGCGGAAGAGGGCAAGATGGACAAAGTAGTGATAGCCGGATCGGCCGTCATGGAGATCGCCTTCGGCTTGAGGGGCCGGTTCGACAAGCCGGACATCGTCGAAATACTCGAGCTGATCAGGGGGATGACACCAGCCCTTCCGATCTTGAACTTGGATATGGACATGATCATAGAGGGGCTGAAGATCGAGCTTCGGCTTCCCGACTCCAACCTCTTTGACTGTCTTCATGCTGCCACCGCCCTACGACACGATGGGGTGATAGTCTCCTCGGATCCCTTCTATGAATCCGTTGCGGGCATGAGAAGACTGGATCTGTCTGAGCTGCTTCACGAGTAGACCAGGGGGGACTGCCGTCGCTTCCCCGTCGCCCGCCATCAGCCATCAGGTCAAAAGACCTAAAAGCCAAGCTGCGTCCCGGAATCATGTGATCCGATGCCCAAGACAGAGGTCGAGCCCTCAGTTCTCCTCTACCCGGTCCCAGTTGCCCTGGTGACATGCGGCGACATCGATGCAAAGCCCAACATCATAACCATAGCCTGGACCGGAATCATATGCTCGGACCCACCCATGGTGAGCATATCGGTGAGGCCGCACAGATACTCTGCAGGGCTCATAAGGGAAAGCCGCGAGTTCGTGCTCAACATCCCGACTGAGAAGATGCTCGAGAAGGCCGACAGGTGCGGGGTAATCTCGGGCAAGGACCACGACAAGTTCAAGGAGGTCGGCCTGACGCCCTTGAGAGCCAAGACCGTGAAAAGCCCGCTAATCACAGAGTGCCCGGTGAACCTGGAGTGCAAGGTGACGGAGATAAAGCCCCTCGGCGTGCACGACGTCTACTTGGCCGAGGTGGTGGCCTGCCACGCCGACGAGAATGTTCTGCAGGATGGCGAGATCCAAGTCAAGAAGGCAAAGCCCCTGGTCTACTGCCCCGTCAACTCTGAGTACTGGAACCTGGGCTCCAAGGTCGGCGACTACGGTTTCACCTCCAAGAAGTAGAAAGACGTCCCTGCAGCTGGGCAAGCGAACCTGGCCGGGGGCTCTCCCATAGGCAAAACACATAATTTGAGGCTTGTCCGCCCAGGATCGATCTAGAATGGGTGAAGATGCCGAAAGGCTCATCGTGGGCATCTCCTATTCGGCCCTAGCTGCCATCGTCTCCTCGGTATTCCTGTACATTGCCGGCGTGTTTGTGATGGGACTCCTCGGGCCGGAGCAGTACGGACTGTACCAGCTCGTCTTCATAGTGCCCTCGCTGCTGTCCCCGATCCTCAACCTTGGGATCGAGAGCACCATGGTGAGGTTTGTCCCGAAGTACCTCGCTTCCGATCCAGCGCGGGCCACCAACACGACGAGGTACCTCCTCCTGATCAGAGTAGCCATCTCCCTCATGGCCACGCTCGCCATGTTCCTGCTCTCCCCTTGGATCGCCAGGTTGCTGGATGAGCCGGTGAGCGTCGGGGTCAGGGTCGCAAGCGTCTTCCTGCTCTCCAACCTGCTCTACATCTTCGTGCAGGCCATCTTCCAGGCGTACTTCCTGATGCGGGAGAGGGCCGCCGTTATCACCGTGTACGGGATCGCCTACATGGCCATCGTTGTCCCAATGATCTACTCCGGCATGGAGTATCTGGCGCCAATTGCGGCCTTCTCGCTTGCGGGCCTCCTTGCCGTGCTGATCGGGCTCATCCTGGCTTGGAGGAAGGGATTGGCCATCGTCGGCTTTCCATCGGGCGGTGGGATCAACCTGCGGGAGGAGATCAGGTTCGCCGCTCCCGTTTACAGCGCAAGCCTGCTCGGCATCCTGTACGCCTGGATAGGCGTGATCCTGATCAGGGCCCTTGGCTTCGACGTCGTCTCAATTGGGTACTTCAGAGGCGTCTACAACATCGTGTCTGCGGGGCTCCTGGTGGCAACCACCCTGAGCGTGGTTGTCATGCCCTACGTCTCAGAGCTTGAGTCAAAGAGCAACAGGGCGGCTCTCGCCTTCTTCTGCACAAAGGTCACCAAGCTGCTCATCGTGCTCGGCCTTCCTGCGGCCATAGGCCTTTCCTTGCTGTCCCGGGCCGTGCTGGAGGCCCTGCTTCCGGGGTACATCGAGGCCGCAACGATGATGCAGGTATTGTCCTTGCTCTTGCTGTTCATGCCAATATACAACGTCTCCAACACGATCCTGATCGGCATAGGCAAGCCCGATCCCGTCAACTATGCAAGCGCGATCATCTGCGCGGGAGCGCTGACCGCAGGGGCGGTCCTAGGCGCCGTCGCAGGCATCGAGGGTATGGCGCTCGGCTACGTCGTCTCGATGTTCATCGGATTGGTCTACTCTGTCGTCATGATGACCAGGCACACGGGCGCCTCGGTGGAGCTGTACTCCACGGCCAAGTCCGTTCTTGCTTCAGCACTCATGGCACCTGCGGTCTATTTTGCGTTGGGACGGATCTCGGCCCCCCTGGCCCGCCTGGGACTCGGGGTCCTTGTGGGCCTGGCGGTGTATGGGGCGACTGCATATGCCTCAGGCACGCTGACCGAGGAGGACTTCCACATACTGAGAACGGCATTGGCAATTGCCAGGCAGAAGGCCACCGGGTCAAGAGAGGGGGAGACAGCAGGGGCTGGACAGGCACGGATTGACGAACGCCAGACTTAGCACTGAGACACGCGGTTGACCGCCAACGCTCTCGTTTGCTTCCAGGATCTTCCCCGACCCTTGCTCGAGAAGGCGATATCTCCACCGTCCCTTTGGTGGCAGCCGGATCCTCGAGCTCACCAACCAGAGGCGCTCTCCACGCTGGCCTGACAATGGCCCTCCATTGGATGGCCTTGGCGTGGAGATCCCACTTGCCCCTCGGAATCGTCGTGTGCGCCCCCGGC
>Ga0315308_1001260_pt1 | contig 14557 bp, 11 predicted proteins | sample TDP3_MG_FD_203078 | JGI IMG/M metagenome (GOLD analysis project Ga0315308, IMG submission 203078) | Freshwater sediment microbial communities from Lake Towuti, South Sulawesi, Indonesia - TDP3 | ecosystem: Environmental > Aquatic > Freshwater > Lake > Sediment | place: Indonesia: South Sulawesi... | reverse complement strand
ACACCAGAAACGTCGCCAGCAGCATGATTTTACTAAAGCTCATGGCACCGCACATGGTCGAGACGGGCTTCGATGGGCGCGACGTGAGCGAGGCTGTCAAGTTCATGGGCGAAAACTTCCTCTTTTTCCTGAACCCCGCGATGGCGGCATGCAAGGCCACGCTCGACGCGGCACATAATATCGAGCACAGCACCGTCGTCACCACCCTTGCGCGAAACGGCACCGACTTCGGGATTCGGGTGAGCGGGCTTGGTGACAGATGGTTCACGGCGCCTGCGGAGGTCCCGAAAACGCTCTTCTTCCCGGGCTTCAAGGAGGAAGACGCCAATCCAGACATCGGTGACAGTACAATAATAGAAACAGCTGGCTTTGGGGGCTTTGCTTCAGCGACCGCACCGGCTGTCGTCCAAGTGGTCGGGGGGTCTCCAAGCGTCGCGGCCGATTATACCCGAGAGATGGGCGAGATCTGCCTGGTGAAGGACGGCAGCCTGTCGATCCCGTTCATGAACTTCGAGGGCGTACCGCGAGCAATCTGCCTGCGGAAGGTTATGGAAACTGGAATCCTGCCGTTCATCAACACCGGCGTGGCCCACAAGAAGCCGGGCTTTGGCACGGTTGGCTTCGGCGTGCTCCGGGCACCGATGGAGTGTTTCAAGAAGGCATTGAGGGCGTTCGCCGAGAAGTATGGGTAACCTCGTTCTCGAAGATTTAAAAACGACCGACCATGCTGTTAATTCTTCTTATAATTTCCACATTTCTTTTCGGGGAATTGTCGTGTACATGCTGCACCCATATTATAGCTTCTCTTAGATTTTTATCGACGTTTATCAGTTCTTTCTCGGAAATCTCCTCGCAAATTGCTTCCAACTCGTGCCACCTCTTTATCTGGCCGATCCCCCCTGCCTCTTTGAAGAGCGACTGAATGGTTTGAGCGAATGTCTTCTTCCATTTAGCGATAGAAGGGATGTTTCCGTGAGCTTTCTTTAGCCAGGCCACACCTTCTTTGACTTGCGGATCATCTATTAGGTCCACCACTTCTTGAGGAGCTAGTCTGGCTATAGCTTCACACTTTTCGTACTTTTCAACATCCCGAAATTCCCTTAATTTCAGTTCTCGAATTAGTGTCACCGCTTTTTCAGCTGGACTTTTCTTCTCGGAGCTCAAAAGTTTCTCCCCACTGACTGGTCTTATTCTTTGATTTCTGTTCTGTTTTCCTCTTAAACACCTTTTTATTTAAAAGAGGACCACAACAACCTTTTGGGTGACGGTTTGGAAGGGGAAAAATCGAGGAATATCCAATTTCCACCGCAGCTCAAGCAGATGATCGAAAGAGCATCAAGTGATGTGGAAGGTTTCTGGGGGGAGATCACTAAGGAGCTCCACTGGTTTAAACCCTGGGATAATGTCTACAAGGAAGAGGAGTACCCTTTCTTCAAGTGGTTCGTGGGTGGAAAGACCAACATATCCTACAATTGTCTCGATTATCAAGTTTTTAAGAAAAACAGGGGTGACAAAGCAGCGATAATCTGGGAGTCGGCCGAAACGGGGAAAACTAGGGTTTTGACGTACAAGCAACTGCTTCATGAAGTGGAGAGATTCGCGGCGGCGCTGAAGGCGCTCGGGGTGGAGAAGGGGGATAGAGTAACCATATGTATGCCCATGGTTCCCGAGGCCGCGATAGCGATGTTGGCAACCACCAGGATAGGCGCCATACACTCGGTCGTATTCGCCGGATTTGGATACAAGGCTGTGGCTGATAGAGTGGCAGATGCTGGCTCAAAGGTACTGATTACAGCGGATTTGGGGTACAGGAGGGGAAAAGCGGTCAACCTAAAGGAGATAATGGATAAGGCACTGGAGATGCCAAACGAGGTCCAGAAAGTCGTAGTGCTGAGGAGAGGCGAAGCAGAACCCCCGATGAAAGATGGAAGGGACATCTATTGGAAGGAAGCGCTCGACAGGGGTAGGGGAATAAAAGCCGAAGTCGTCCCCATGGAGTCCAACGAACTATCGTTCATCCTTCACACCTCTGGAACCACCGCGAAACCGAAGGGGACGGTTCAGACCCACGGCGGCTATCAGGTCCACATATACGCCATGGCGAAGTGGATTTACGGCCTGAATGACACCGACATGTGGTGGTGCCTCTCCGATATAGGATGGATAGTCGGCCACAGCTACGTCGTTTACGCGCCCCTCCTCCTCGGATGTACTACGGTGATGTATGAGGGGGTTCCAGACTACCCTGAGCCCGATATCCTGTGGAAACTGGTGGAGAAGAACAAGGTGACGCGTATGTGGATGTCCCCAACCTTGGTCAGAGCGTTGATGAGGCACGGTGACGAATGGCCCGACAAACATGACCTAAGTACAATAAAATTGGTGGTTTGTGCTGGAGAGGTCCTGAACCCCCCCGCATGGAGGTGGTTGCAGAAGACCGTCCTGAAGGATAGGGCCCACGTGATAGATCACATGTGGCAGACCGAGAGCTCTGGACCCATGGTCGGATACCCTTACGGCATCGCGATGATACCCATAAAACCGGGTTCGGCGGGCATACCGCTCCCGGGAATTGAGGGGGACATAGTCGATGAGAAGGGCAAGTCGCTTCCGCCAGAAGAGGAGGGTATCTTCGTGTGCAGGAAACCATTCCCGGGATTAACTCAGACCCTTTGGGGGGCTGACGAGAGGTACGCCGAGGAGTACTGGAACCAAATCCCGAACTGCTATTACACTGGGGATGCGGCTAAGAAAGACGAGGATGGGTACATATGGTTTATCGCAAGGGCCGATGAGGTGATAAAGATCGCGGGGCACAGGATAGGAACCGTTGAAGTCGAAAGTGCCTTCATCTCCCACCATGCCGTCGCTGAGGCAGCCGTGATCGGGGAGCCGGATCCTCTGAGGGGGGAGATCGCGACCGCATTCGTAGTCCTTAAGGAGGGTTACGCCCCCAGCCAGGGGCTAGAGGATGAGCTCAGGAAGACCGTCAGGGATGCCATGGGCCCGGTCGTGGTACTTGGGGGCATCAGTTTTGTCGATAAGGTCCCGAAGACCAGAAGCGGTAAAATAATGAGGAGGCTTGTGAAGGCCATAATTACAGATCAACCGCTCGGGGATTACTCCACGATAGAGGACAAGACCGCCATAGACGAGATCAAGAAAGCTGTAGAGAGGCGTAAAAAGGGGTCCTAAATTTTTATCTAGTCACACTATTTCTTACATTACAGGGGATAGAATTTTGAGCCTCTTATCGTCCAAGAGTAGAAAACTACCTGCTGTAGTATGTGCCGACCGCTTTTACATGAGTGATGAGGCGATGAGAACCCTCGAAACCGCAGGGAAGGTGATCTGGGCGGACTGTGAAAGCGAGCGTGAATTGGTCGAAAAGGTTCGAAACGTCAATGCTAAAGTGATTATATCTGAATACTTCAAGATAACCGAGCCAGTAATGAGCGCTTCCCCAGCTCTCAAGGGCATCGTGGTCTGGGGTGTTGGGTATGAGCACGTAGATGTGGATGCGGCTTCTGCGAGGGGTTTATCTGTGGTCAATACCCCCGGCTCTAATGCGGAATCAGTAGCGGAACACACATTTGCCCTTATACTTTCCCTCTCAAGGAAACTACCTCAAGCCGATGCTTTTGCTAGGAAAGGAGGATGGGTAAGTCGTGAAGAGGCAGGATTGCCCCACGAATTGGTAGCACAAGACTTATGTGGAAAAACCCTGGGCATCATTGGATTGGGCGCTGTAGGGTCTCGTGTTGCCCGAATAGCTCACGGCTTAAATATGCGTGTTTTAGCCTTTGACCCATATGTAAGAGCTGAGGTGGCAAAGGAGAGAGGGGCAAAATTGGTTGACCTCGAAAAGCTCCTCAGAGAGTCCGACTTTGTCACACTACACGTAGTTTTAACCGAGAAGACACGGGGCATGATCGGGACGAGTAAACTAAACTTGATGAAGCCTACAGCCTGTCTGATTAATACATCAAGGGGGCCCGTTATCGACGAAAAAGCCCTGATCAAAGCACTGAAAGAGAAAAAAATAGCTGCAGCAGGGCTAGACGTGTTCGATAAAGAGCCAATTGATTTGGGGAACCCATTGTTGAAGTTTGATAATGTGATCGTTACACCCCATTGTGCAGGCAACTCAGAAGAAGCACTAAGGGCAACCTCTTTAATGGTCAGTGAGGAAGCGGTGAGGATCTTACGCGGCCAGATTCCTGAGAATCTGGTGAACAGATCGCAACTTGTAAAGAGGGGCTATATTCGGAGAGATTAAAGGAAATGAATCAGATCCTCGTCCATCGCCCTATTGTCTCGGCTCTAGAGATATTGCTCCCGGAGGACAGACTTGAGAGCAAAGACCGCAGCTACCGCACTTTTCTCCATTGATGATCGGAAGCTTTTCTTCATCAAGCTCGATGGCCTCATAGCCGGCGTCCCTGCAAGCGAGGTGGCACAGTCCACATTTGGTACATTCAGATCTGTCAACCTGTGGAATTACTAGATATGCGAAATCTAACTTTTCTATGCTCGTGAGCTTCGGCAAAATGCGGCCAACGATATCTTTTACTGAATCGAATCCCTTGTCCCTAAGATAATCGGAAACTCCATCTTTTAGATGATCGATGATACGATATCCTTTGAACATGATAGCTGTGCAAAGTTGCACCGTCGAAGCACCTGCCAAGAGGAATTCTACCGTATCTTCCCACGTGGATATCCCCCCCACTCCAGAGATCGGTAGCTTTGTGCTCTTCGCTACCTGAGCTACACATCTCAGAGCAATAGGCTTTATTGCAGGGCCAGAATATCCACCAAAAGCGGATATCCCATTAACCGAAGGCTTAGGTTCCATCGTTTTTAGGTCTATTCCTACAAAACCGAGGACTGTGTTTATTGCCGACAGGGCATCGGCGCCACCCCTTTCCGCCGCCTTTGCAATCGATGTGATATCGGTTACGTTAGGAGTTAGTTTTACCATTACTGGAACATTTGCAACTTCTTTTACACATTTTACTACCTCAAACGTTAGTTTTGGGTCTTGCCCTACAGCAGCGCCAATCGTTCTCTCTTTCTCCGTGAGCGGGCACGATAGATTTAGTTCGATCATATCGACGCCCACATCTTGCACTTTTTTTGTCATCTCTTGCCAAGCTGAGACATCTCCATCCCCTGTGAGATTTGATACCAAAATCTTATCTGGATACCTTTTCTTGAGGGTTTCAATTTTTGGTAACCAATCCTCTAAAGGGTAAACGATGGAGTCTATATTTTCAACTCCGATCATTTTGCCTCCAAAAGAGAAAGCGACGACATAGGGGTGTGGGCTTGGTCTGGGTTTTAATCCCATTAATTTGGTTACTGCCCCTCCCCATCCTGCATCAAAAGCCCTTTCAATCATTTCACTCCTTGCGGTGGCTGGGCTCGCAGCGAGGAGAAATGGGTTTTGAAACTCCAGCCCACAAAATTCCATTGACAAATCCACTTTCCTCAAAGCGTTGGAATCCTTCAAGTTTATCCCCTTCACCTCATCGTTTTTTCCTCGGTTTTCTAACTCCGGAATATATATCAGGAGATGTCCTGGTTGAAAGCAGATTTTCGATTTCTTCCTCACTTCGAAGTTTTGAAGTATCGAGCTTATCTACGTGCGTAAAGTCACGTGGGTCCCTTCGGAACCTCGGTGGAGCGCGCTCTGCGGGATAGCCCAATTGGAGGACTTCGAGGATCCTAATGTGGGCGGGAACCCCTAGCAATTTCTGGAGCTTACCCCTGTTCAAGGTGTCCACAGTCCCCCAGCTCAATCCGAGCCCAAGCGCATTTGCCGCCAGCATCACGTTTTGAATCGCCACCCCCATGCTCACGTTGAGGATTTGTTCCCTGTAGCCAACCTTTGGGTAGGCCTTCATGAAGCGGGTGTCAGCACAAACGACGATCAGAATTGGTGGATCCGTAAATCTCCTCCTTAGCTCCTCACCTGTGTCATAGGGAAACTCCTTGTCCTCCTTTTTGGCCCGTTGATGGCTCCCCACGAAGATGTGAGCTATTTCATCTTTTAATTTCGGATTTTTTACCACGATAAGATCCCAAGGTTGGATGTTGGCGCCCGAAGGGGCCCATCGTCCTGCCTGAAGAATTTTTTCCAAGTGTTCTTCCGGAACCGGGTTAGATTTAAAATGTCGAACGGTCCCTTGACTGCTCATGAGCTCCAGTAAATCATTGATCTTCATAAGATCACCTCTTTTTTGCAACTAGCTGACTTTCCCCCTAGCCAATATCGGCCAAATGACCTCGACCTCGTCGTTTCTGACACCAACGATCTCGTCGTATAAGAAAACTGTGCCGCAGCAGTGGATGGGGATCAACTCCACCTTGTCCCCGACCTTGAACAGCTCACGGCACCTCTTGCCTTGTAGGAGTCCATATTCCTCTCCAACCTTGGAATCGAATACAACGTCCCAAAGGATCTCGCCGTTTAAGGTTCTGATCAAGCCCAAGCCCGTAGTCGGATCCTTCTTGCGAGCCTCTATGGGCGGGGTGTTGGGGGGTGTAAAAGCGCCAAAGGTGCAGGAATCGGGACCGGCGGCCTTTGACCCAGCATCGCATATCGCCCGATCTTCAGCGGGTACGCTTATAACGGTCGTCAAAACGGTTGCGGCGAAATCTTTTTCATTACATACGCCAAGCCCGTACTGCTGGGTGTCGTTGAAAACGTAGGCTCCGGGCCTTATCTCCGTAACGCCTTTTACTTTGGCGGTGATCTTCGCGCCAGGTGTTGAACCCAAACTCACTTCTTCTATCCCAATCCCATTCTCCCTGAGTAAATCTGCGGTCTCAACCATGTCTCGAGCTGCTCGCGTGGCGATCTCTTGAAGTTCCTCTTTGCTCCTCGCCCGATAAACGACGCCTTCGTGAGTATAAATCCCCATGAGGTTCAGGCCCGGTAATTTCACGATCTCCTTCGCCAGCTCCAGAGCAGGCCCCCTCGGCAATACCCCGGTCCTCTTTATACCCGTGTCTATGTCAAGCAGAGTGTCGATTTTCATCCCCCGAGCTTCTGCTAACTGGGATATCTCCCCCGCATTTTCAATGCCATCCACCGCTATCCTAATTTTGGCCTTCCGAGCAAGCCTTAGAAGTCTATCTATCTTTTGAGCCCCGACGACTTGATTGGATATAAAAATATCTTTGATCCCTGCGGCCTCCATGACCTCTCCCTCGCCCAGCTTAGCCACCTGTATCCCGGTCGCTCCAGCCTCCAACTGCAGATGCGATATTGCGGGACACTTGTGGGTCTTGGTCATGGGACGAAGCTTCACCCCGGCAGTCTTTGCAAACTCAGCCATGCGTATTATATTTTTCTGTAAAATCTCGAGGTCTACGATAAGCGCTGGGGTGTCCACTTCTTCTTTCCTCATGAGCATCCCTTTAAAGTTGAGAAATGATGCTTAAATCTCATGCGTTCACCTCAAAATTATCTACAGCTAGTCATAAATGCCCACTTCAAAACTCCTTGTCCTCCTTTTTTGGCCAGTTGATGGCTCCCCACGAAGATGTGAGCTATTTCATCTTTTAATTTTGGTTTTTTTACTACGATGAAATCCCATGGTTGGGTGTTGGCGCCTGATGGGCCCATCGTGCAGCTTGAAGAATTTTTTTCAAGTGTTCTCCTGGAATGGATTAGATCTGAAATGTCGAATGGTTCCCTGACAACTCATGAGCTCGAGCAAATCATCTATCGTCGTAGATGTCATCTCATCTTCAAACCCAGCTGGATTATTAGAGGTCCTTTTTTCATATATACATTTAAATGATTGTTCGCTATAACATTTGAGGAATGGTGAATTGCCAAATCCTATCCAAAAAATAAGAGGTATTCTATTTGGGAAGTCCAAGGGTGGGCGAGAACGGGCACGCGAAAAATTACTATTCGGCTTAAAACGTGGGGAGACGGTTTTGGAGGCGAAGGAGATCACCAAGAGATTTCCAGGGGTCATCGCCAATGACCACATAGATTTTGACATAAAAGCTGGCGAAATTCACGCCATCCTCGGGGAGAACGGCGCGGGGAAGACCACCCTGGTGAATATTCTCTTCGGGATATTGCGACCTGATGAAGGGGGGATCTACGTCCGAGGGAAGAGAGTTGAATTCAAATCGCCTTTAGACGCCATCGACCTAGGGATAGGGATGGTCCACCAACATCGAAAGTTGATACCGGCCCATACAGCTCTTGAAAATATAGTTCTTGGACATCCGGAGACGGGAAAAATTCCGGATATGAGGAGAGCCGAAGAAGAAGTAGGAAAACTCTGTAGGAAATACGGTTTCAAAATAGACCTCAATGCGAGGGTTTGGCAACTCTCCGCCGGAGAACAACAGTTGGTAGAGATTTTGAAGGCCCTTTACCGGGGCGCAAAGCTCTTGATCCTCGATGAACCGACTTCGGTCCTAACTCCTCTCGAAATCGAAGGATTCTTGAAATCCCTGCGAGCCATGGCCAAGGACGAACTCGCCCTGATTCCGTTCATCACCCACAAATTGCCCGAGGTGCTTGAGGTGAGCGATAGGGTCACCATCCTCAGAAGGGGAAAAGTGGTGAAGCGCCTCCAGACGAGAAAAGCTACGATGAAGGCCTTGGCTAGGTATATGGTTGGGAGGGAGGTTCTCTTCAAGGTGAAAAAGCCAAAGGTGAAAAAGGGAAAGGAAGTACTGCGAGTGGAGAACCTCTCGGCCCTAAGCGATAAAGGGATCTTGGCTCTTAAGGGCGTATCTTTTTCCATTAGAGAGGGTGAAATCTTCGGAATCGCGGGAGTTTCGGGCAACGGGCAACACGAACTGGCTGAGGTCTTGGCGGGTATCCGCAAAGCTAAAGGGGGAAAGGTGATCTTTCAGGGCAGGGACATCACGCGCGCCTCGGTTCTCAAAAGGTTGAAGATGGGGATAGGGTACATCCCCTCCGACCGTGTAAGAGTCGGCTCCGTCGGAGAATTTTCATTGGCGGACAACATCGCGATGAGCCTTTATTTCGACAAAGAATTTTCTAAGTGGGGGCTTCTGGACTATAAACGAATCCGCGAACATGTCGAAAAGGTCATTTCAGAGTTTGGAGTGATGGCCCCCAACATTGATACGAAGGCGGTACACTTGTCCGGAGGGAACCTGCAGAGGTTAATTTTAGCGCGTTCCATTCCTAGGACCCGAAGGCTTCTGATTGCTAACCTACCCACGCACGGGCTAGATGTGGGCGCGACCGAATTCGTTAGAAACAGGTTGTTAGCTTGCAAAAAGGAGGGAATGGGAATCTTGCTTATCTCTGAGGATCTCGATGAGGTTCTGCAAATAAGCGACAGGATAGCACCCATCTACGAAGGCAAGTTCATGGGTATCGTTCCGGCGGAAGAAGCGAGAAAAGAAATTATAGGGGCGATGATGACTGGCGCATCTTTGAAGGGAACCAGAAAAGCGAGGTGACCATCCGTGAGGCTCCCGGGGCTAAAACTTGAAAGGGTGCTGGTGTTAACTGGGCGGGAAGCCGTTAAAATATCCGTTATTTCGATAATCGTTGCCTTCATCATCTTCAGCATCTTCCTCTTTTTGGAAGGAGCTAACCCAATAGATGCATATAAACACATTTTCTCCTACGCCTTTGACCCTAAACTTGGGCTACAAACGACAATTCACAGGAGTATACTTTTGTTATTTGCTACGCTTGCGTTCATCCTCCCACTCAAAGCCGGGTTTTGGAACGTCGGAATGGAAGGGCAGCTCTACCTCGGGACGGTAGGTGCATTCACGGTCGCGTACGCCTACGGCGATCTTCCATCTGGGATCCTTATCCCACTCATGTTAATTGCGGCGGGCCTCTTTGGCGCAATTTATGGGGCGTTCGCGGGATTCCTGAGGGGGAAGCTGGGTGTCAACGAAATAGTGATAACCCTTATGTTGAACCTCATCGGCTATTGGCTGCTCTATACCTTAGTCGTGGGGGGGCCGTGGATGGGTATTGCGGAATCTCAAAGCAAACCCCTGCCAGTTTCTGCGTGGGCGCCGATGATTTGGAAAATGCCCTTCACGGTATTCTTCGCTCCTGCGATATCTGTGATACTGTATTTCTTATTCAGAAGGTCGAATATCGGATTCCAGATTAGGACTCTTGGTAGCAGCCAACCTGCAGCTGAACATGCGGGGATTAATCCCCTCAAAATATCAGTCTTCGTAATGGCCGTGGGCGGGGCGATCGCTGGGCTTTCCGCGTATCACATGTGGGCTGGGGATCCATCCTTTCACGTCATCCCCAGACCCGAGGCGTACAAGGCGATAGGCGATTTCACGTACTGGGGAATCATGGTGGGCTTGATCTGCATTTTGAATCCTCTCGCAGCAATTCCAGCATCGATTTTTGTCGGATCACTCAAGGAGGGGGGAACCGTCTTAGTTCGGAGGCTTGGGCTAACGTACGGACTCGATTACGTTTTTCTGGGAATACTTTTCCTTACGTTCGTCGCTCTCCAATTCTTTTACCGATACAGAATTATGCGGGTAAAGAAGAAGGGATGAAATCATGTGGCCGTTTATCGTAAGGTGCTTGGAGGTATCGACGATATTCCTGTTGGCTGGTATAGGGGAGCTACTGGATCAACGCTCGGGCATCCTCAATGTTGGAATAGAAGGGTTAATGCTACTTGGAGCGGCCTCAGGTTTCATAACTGCTCTTCACACCGGGAGTCTCTTAATTGGCTTCATAGTTGGGGCGGTGGTGGGGGGTATTTTCGGTTTTCTGCATGGATTGTTCTCGATAACGTTGAAAGTCAACCAAATTGTAAGTGCGATGGGAATATGGATCTTTGCCATGGGTTTCACGACTTTCTGGGCCGATAGATACTCAGGCCCCCTTAAAATTTCTTCTCCACGTATCGGAGGCCTGTCTCCCATGTTTTTCCTTGCAGTCGCGCTAGTCTTCATCGTTTGGTTCGTACTTTACAAGAGTCACATAGGGCTGAAAATAAGATCCGTGGGCGAAGATCCTTTGGTCGCGGAGGCTACAGGTATAAACGTCGTTAGGATCCGTTACCAGTGCGTGGTGCTGGGTGGATTGCTGGGCGGCTTGGCGGGTGCATTTTTATCCTTGACTTACTTGGGACTATGGGCTCATCTTGAAACTGGAGGCATGGGATGGATCGCATTGGCTCTTGTCCTCTTCTCCATGTGGAGGCCTTGGATATTACTCGCTGGTGCTCTAATTTTCGGCACAATATGGCAGTTTGCCATTGCTCCCGAGGTAGTCATTCCAGGCTTTGGTCTACCCTTAGGCATAGTTAGGATGTTTCCATTTATCGCAACTATCATAGTCTTGATTGCGATCTCGACTCCAAGGTTCAGGAGAAAATGGGGACTAGCAAAGCCCGCAGCACTGGGTTTACCTTACATAAAGGAGTGATACGTCAAAACAATTCATGAATGGACACCAGCCAGCTCAATTTAAGAGCATTTTCAGAGGGTTTAACTCCCTAGAAATTTCAACTTTTGACAGTCAAAAACAAAATCAAAAATAAAAAAAAGAGAGGAACAAAAAAAGGGAACCTTACCTAACGAGCACTATGCTACCTTTACTATGCCTGCCAACGAGAAGTTGAGTTGTCCAAGGAGGAATTCATCAGAAACCGCCGTACGTGCTGGTTTGACCACTTGACCCGGCGTCCGAGCAGGTGCTACTCCTGGTATCTCTACAGACTCTACACCGGCGACCAATTCGTACTCGAAGAACGGATCCCATTGTCCTCTCATCATTTGCTCCCTCCTACGCGCGATAAGTTCTATTACGTTATCTGGGATAAGCGGTCGGGCTTCCGGACTTATGGCCTCAACACCTATCTCGCCGTTGTTCTGCAGGTCAACGGTCGGTATGAATGTTTCTCCCGGCAGGAACGGGTTAACGGCGGGAACGGCTATGCCATCATCCATGCCTAAGAATACTAAGGTGCTCGGGGTACTCGCGCCTGCCAGATATTCTTTCAGGAAGTGGTACCATATCACTTCCCAGCGCGTGTCGAATGAAACTGCCACCGTGTCCGTAGTTGACCAAGGATCCGTTCCTATCATGTCCATCTTTATGTCTGCTCTACCTATAGCCACGACATCCGTATCCTTGCCTACATACCAGATGTCTCTCTCTTCACAGACTTCAACGGGGGCTGTTGAATCCGTGTAATTGGTCAAAACGTCGCAGCCCATATCCGCCAAGGCTAATGAGACATCTCTCTCCACCGTTGGGACGTACCATTCTCCCACGTACTTAATGTACAACGTGGCATTTGGATTCACTTCCTTTATCCCCAGGTAAAAGGCTGCCATCCGCCTCCAGTTCTGGACGCATGGTGGCCCCACCGCTATGCCTATCTTATTCGTTTCGGTCAGCGCCCCTGCCACCAGACCTTCCAAATACATCGCTTGATACTGCCTCGGGAAGAACCTCATAAAGTTTCCGCCCCTGGTGATATCGCTTCCTATGTTACCCAAAAAGTAGACCTCTGGGTACTCTCCTTTTATCGTTTCAAAGGCCGGCACTGCGCAAGGCTCCCAACTTCCTACGACAAGGTTTGCTTTCTTAGTAGCGATGAGGTCTCTGGCTGAAGCAGCAGGATCTCTCCCCGCAAGCACCACTCCCTCATCGTACGCGTAATCGAACCAATCATACACCGCTTTGAGCCGTTCTGCAGCAACCTTGTATCGGCCGTCCCAGGTTGACCCTGATACATAACCGCCCATGACAAAACCCATAATAACATTTTCTCGCACTGGTACTGGTACTTCTTTTTCTACCACTTCTGCGGGTTTGGCCAGGTACGCCACAGGGCCCACGACTATTGCGGTCACTATTACGGCGATTATCACTAATGTTGTAGCTGCAATTCCCTTTTCCCCTAATTTTTTACCCATTTTTTCACCTCTCATTTGATTACGGACGAAATTAAGCGAGAGGCGTTTTAAATCTTTCTATTACGGTCTGAGCCGGTTTTTGGGCAGAACTCAGAAATCGGCATTTTTCTGCCATTTTCCAGCCGAGTCTGAGGTGCAAACATCTATCCGGCGGGTTATTGGAATTCATGTTAGCCCTTTCATCTCCAGCCCGAGCTGTACCCCCAACAGAAGCCCGACCATCATGTCTATACCTGAGGTTTCGCCGATCCGCAGGACATCTTCAACTCCCTTTTCGACATCCGGAGGAGTGCCCGCCAAGATCGCCTCGAGTAATCCTCCAACTCGCTCGTTGGTTTCGCCTTTAGCGGCGTGTCTCAGGAGTTGTTGGCTCAGCAGGGTTGTCGTGCCGGAACAGCTGACGATCGTTTCGTTGATCCTTTTCACGGAGTTCATACCCCTGTTCAGCGAGCGGGAAACCCACCAGAGGGAGGCCGTGAAACCGGACAGAGCGTCATCTGCGGAGGGGGAGAGTCCCGGACCGAGCCCGATGAGTTTTTGAGCGGCCCCTTTCACCCCTTCCAAATTTTCAGATCGAACTGCTTTTACCAAATCGACTAGCTTGGGCAACACAGCTTTAGCAGCCATGTTCAAATCAGGTGCTCGAGGCATCTTACCCACGGCAATTTCGTCGACGAGAGCTAGTAATTGGCCGAGCCCCTCGCGCTTGGTCTTGCTCGCGGCAAACTGCTTCGCCAGTTCTAAATTTTCCCGGATGAATTCGGGGTCGAGGCATCGCTCAGCGCGGGTTCTAGGCCGCCAGAGCTCCGCGTTTTCCAACGAGATCTCAAGCACATTACCGATAAGCACCAGTTCACCGACTTTTCGGACCTGCATCCCCTTGCTTATGCCCAACGACGACATGCTTTCGCTGGTGGGGATGTCTGTGACCAAATTGATCGGACTTCGTGAAACTCCGCTCTTGGCGACACCCACGAGCTCGCCGCCGATGAGGATGTTGAAAGCGCGTTCGAAGATGCTGTGGACCTCGCCGTTCACGCTTCTCCTTAATGCGTCAAAAGCTGACGGGCCAATGGAAATAACTTTCACTCGCCGCAGCCTCACTTTTCCACTTCCAACTCAATGGTTTCCTGTAAAAAGCAAAATATTTAAGTGCTGGCCATACCGTGTTTCTCTGGTGAAAAATGTACGAGCCACCTGTTCCCGTGACGGTTAAGGAAGGTGTTCTGCCCGTTAAGGTAAAATATTTGGAAGGTATTCTGAGGCCCCCCAGATCCCCTCTGCTCGACAGGCCCTACGAACCCAAATTGGTGACCCTCCTTGAAGGTCCGAAAATGGTCGTAAGGATGGCCAAAAAAGAGGAGGGGCCCCTGCTGCTGGAGGCCTGTAAGAGGATGCTGGACTTGGGGATGTCGACCGATTTTTTCGATATAGTGGCCGCCAGAACCTACGCTGAGATATTGGGTTGGATCCGTGAGAGGGTAAAGGATGAATGGGTGCAGATAGGAGTCATCGAAACGGGTGAACTTGCGGGAATCGTGAATACCAGGCTTTATGATGAGAAGAGGGCCATCAGCTTACATACCATAGTGTTCAAGAGGAGGGTGGGCGCGGGCGA